>Ga0105164_10000146_pt1 | contig 52486 bp, 51 predicted proteins | sample VDWuncwatermetaG_FD_89674 | JGI IMG/M metagenome (GOLD analysis project Ga0105164, IMG submission 89674) | Wastewater microbial communities from Netherlands to study Microbial Dark Matter (Phase II) - VDW unchlorinated drinking water | ecosystem: Environmental > Aquatic > Freshwater > Drinking...
AGAGAAAATCCGGATATAGGTCCAGATATGGCTAGATTTCGGGATCTGATGGTTGGTGCTGGTAATCCAATTGAAACAAAAAGTTTTAATGCAGCATCTCCTAAAGAAATTCCTGCTGCTCCTTCTTCAAAAAGTGATGCAGCACCGTGGAATCGTCTTTCTCCTATACCTGTTCATCTTGATCCTTTCCAGCCAACATCTTTTCTTGGTGAAGAGCGTGCTTTGTCAACGATAGGAGCTAAATTACCAATTACTGAAAATTTTTCCGGATTTGTTTCTGCTGCACCATATATGCAGGGTGGAGCTGCGTTAACTACAGCAGGTGTTAGTGTAGCCACACCTAGAATAAATATGTCAAAAGACTTAAATGTAGGGGCTGAAGCTACAATAGGACGCCAAGATTTTTCCTATCTTCTTGGCAATGTACCAATACCTGCAAATACAAAAGCTTCATTTGATGTTAGCATACAACAGCCTAGCAGTGGTCTTGGTTTTGGTATTACTGGCAAGGTTACTGACCCGGGAAGCAACGTTCAGCAGTATGGTGTTTTTGCCGCTATATCTGGGCGATTCTAATTTCATATATTGCTAGTGTGTCAAAGCACCTATATGGTGCTTTTTTTGTATCTGGAATGTTATTTATTTGTTAGGGTTGTGGAATGAAAAATACGATAGATATCGCGATAATTGGTGCAAGCGGATACACCGGCGCGGAGCTTATTCGCCTATTGCTTATGCACCCCCATGCTAATATTTCCTTGCTCACCGGCGACTCGCAGGCAGGCAAGGAAATTGGCGATGTTTACCCGCATCTGCGCTTCAAAAATCTGCCAAAACTTGTAACTCTTGAAGAAGCCGATTTCTCGAAAATTGACCTGGTGTTCTGCTGCCTGCCGCATGGTACGACGCAGAAGGTTATAGCTGAACTCCCACAGCATGTGCGTATCATCGACCTATCTGCTGATTTCCGTCTTTATAATGTGGAAACTTACGCGCAGTGGTATGGTCACGCGCATCAGGCTGCCCACCTACAAAAAACAGCAATATATGGGCTTACCGAACATGCTCGTGAAAAAATCAGAAACGCCCGCCTTGTCGCCAATCCGGGGTGCTATCCGACCTCTTCGAGTTTACCGCTTATACCATTGCTTTCCGCAGGTTTAATCAGTTCGGAAAATATCATAATTGATGCAAAATCCGGAGTAACTGGAGCGGGCAGGGCGGCCTCACAAGCCAATCTCTTTACCGAAATAAATGATGGATTAAAAGCTTATGGAATAGCCGCGCACCGCCACGCGCCAGAGATTGAACAGAATCTAAGCCTTGCTTCTGACAAGGAAATTATGGTGACGTTTACACCCCATCTGATACCGATGAACCGTGGTATTTTGTCCACCATTTATGTGCAGTTGACCGCTGGAAAAACCGTTGATGATCTGCGTGCAAGGCTTGGCTCTGTATATGAAAATGAACAATTCGTGCATCTTCTCCCAGCTGGAATTGCACCAACCACCAGTCAGGTTCGTGGCACCAATGATTGCGTGATGAATGTGTTTGCTGACAGAATAGCAGGTCGGGCGATTATAGTTTCAGTTATTGATAACCTCGTAAAAGGTGCTTCTGGTCAGGCGGTACAGAATATGAATGTCATGTTCGGTTTCCCTGAAAAAACTGGTTTGGAACTAACGGCGGTGTTTCCATGATAAAACCATCTCCCATAATCCTGCCTTACCGTGGCGAATATGCACCTGATGGCGTATTTCCGCGCATTTCTGAAAAAGCTTTTATTGCTGCTGGGGCTGCTGTGATTGGCGATGTTGAGATTGGCGAAGATTCTGGGGTTTGGTTCGGTTGCGTAGTGCGTGGGGATGTTAATTATATCCGCATCGGAAACCGCACCAATATTCAGGATGGAACGGTAGTCCACGTTACACGCCGCACAGGACCCACCATAATTGGCTCAAATGTAACCATCGGGCATAGTGTGCTTCTGCATGCCTGCACCCTCGAAGATGGCTGTTTTATTGGTATGCGGGCAACTTTAATGGATGGGGTAGTGGTGGAATCAGGAGCGCAGGTGGCTGCTGGTGCGCTGGTTACCCCTAATAAACGAGTGCCAAAGGGGCAACTTTGGGCGGGTAGCCCAGCAAAATATTTTAGGGATTTAACTGAGGAAGAACAAAGGTTTATCCCAATTTCGGCAGAAAATTATGTTAAACATGCCCGCGAATATTTGACTACGAGTCTGTCGTAACAACAGTTTTCACAAAACTGTCACATTTCTTCAGTGATTTTCATGTAGAATATACAGTGAAAAGGAGTTTGTAAAAGTGGCATTACTGGAAGAACCGGAAACAATCAGAGGGCATGTGGCAGACGCAGCCGGCAGCATGGCTGCCAAGACGGCTGTTGTTCAAGCTACTGCTGTTCAAACTGCTATTGATGGTACTGCTGGGGCATTGGCCGGTCTAAGTACTGCGGTATTCGGGCCGCTTAGTGTTAGCCTCGCCGCAACTGCCAGTGTTTTAATAAACCAGACCCACTATCAGAGCAAGCGCGCAGCACTACGCGTGATGTATAAAGATGAAGTGGCGGCGCAACTTGGCAAATCTCCTGATAGAATTAAAGATGAAGATATTGACCTGATAGCAAAAGGTGATGCAAAGCGCGGAATAGCAGCCAATAAAACCATTGCCGAAGAGTTGCAGACTCTTAAGAAACGCAGGAATGTAGGGATGCTGGTCACGGCTCTGACTATTCTTTCAACTGTGGCAATCGTTGCTAGTCTACCTGGTATTGCTGGTGTTGCTGCAGGTGGTGTTGGTTTATTTGCCGCTAGGATGATAGCTGGTTTTGCTATTCATAAGCTGTTGGAGAATCCAATAAAAAAGACTGGGAAAAAAATATTTAAGCTTGATACGCCGACAACTCATGATCGGATAGCAGATCTAAGCAAACAGCACAGAAAAGGAAAAACCATATCGCGTGAGCAGGTTATGGACGTGTTTGTCAGTGCTAACAAAGAGTTGAGCCAGTTTGTAATTGATAATTATGGCATGCACTATGATAAATTAAGCGTACAGGATAAGCATGTGGTGGTAGAGGCTATGGAACAGCATATGCCCATTACCAGCATGACAAAAAACCTTAATTCCGGAACTGTAAAAATATCAGAACTTGCTTTTGCCGTTGAGGGAAAAATTTCCGGTGTTGAGCCTAATACCGTGAAAGACAATCTGAGTTTGGTTGGCAAGGCACGTCATGCCCTTATGGGAGTTGGCACACGTCTGCATAATGTTGCTCAAAGGCATAATACGGTGGCGGCAAATTCGGTTTTGCAAAAAAACGCTGCTATAAAACATCAGGTGGCAATGGAATATAATAACCCGACACCGTCACGTTCTTTTGTAGAGCGTTATCATAATGAGAAAGACACGGGTATTTCTCATACGATTCATTAGAATTTTTTAGGTAAGAACTCAAAAAAAAGCCCACTTTTTCAAGCGGGCTTTTTAACAATCATTCAGATGAAGTTATTTCTTATTAGTTTTTGCAGCGCGTGCTTCAGAAACTGCTTTCTGCATTGCTTCAAATGACATTGCTCCTGGATAAAAATTTTCACCTATGATAATTGATGGTGTTCCAACCGCACCTATCGCGGCCCCTAAATCTTTATTCTTGTTTAAGATAGTTTCAATTTCAGGATTAGACATCTCTTTTTTCATTTTATCTTCAGAAATGCCAAGTTTTTTTGCCTCTTCCAGTATTTTACTTTCACTAATCATACCGTTTACGTTAAGCATAGCTTTATGAAAATCGAAATACTTATCTTTTGCAATACGGTTAACTGCCAAGGCGGCTTTGGACGCTAATCTAGAGTCATCGCTCAGTATTGGATATTCTTTGAAAATAACCCGAATTTTTTTGTCACTATCCATCAGCTTTGAAAGTGCGATAAATGCCTGTTTGCAATATCCACAATGATAATCAAAAAACTCTACTACAGTAACATCAGCATCAGCCGGTCCAACAACTGGAGAATTCGGGTCTGAAAATATCTCTTTCTTGTTTTTTGCGATTGCTTCTTTTGCATTGGCAACCATTATGTTTGCTTGGTTCTCCTGCATCTTTTCTATTACTTGTGTAAGTATGGTCGGGTCACTAAGCAAAACCTCTTTTACCAATGCAGGCAATTGGTCACGGGTAACTGGGGCATTTTTATTGTCAGAAGATGCCTGCGCCATTACAGCAGTTGAAAATAAAAAAACAGAAGCAAGAATTGTCGACAGACTAGTGGTAAAAAGATTTGAACCAGACATATATTAAAACTCCATAATTTTTTAATAAAAACCGTCAGTAATATTAACAATCCTTCAAAACAAAGTATAGCGGTAAATTCTAGAGTGGACTATTTTTCTTATCTTCTTGCTTTTTCATATCTTCTGCTTTGTTCTTAACGTCATAAGCGTTTCTCTGAGCAGGGCTTCCGGCTTTTAGCCCTGAAATGGCCAGATTCGCCATTCTGGTCGCTGTTTCTGTATCATTTTGTAATAAAGCTTCTTCAGCTAGAGCAAGATAGGACATAGGCAGGTCATCAACATAGCCATAAGCGGTGGCAAGGAATCTCCAAGCGGCTGGATTGCTGTTATCAAGGGAAACTGACTTCTTTAGATGGACAATGGCTGACCCAAGTGCTTCAGGAGTCTTCTGGGAAATTTCAACTTTTCCTAAATCTGCCAGTATAAGTGATGAATTGGGAAGAAGCCTTGCTGCTTCTTTATATGATTCAAGAGCTTCTTTGCTCCGTCCGTTTTCAAATAATATTTGTCCTTTTAATTCATGGAAAAACGGATCTTTTGGAGCTTCTTCTATAAGGCTGTTTATCTCAATTAGCGAACTTTCGATATTTGGCATTTTGTAATAAGCTACAGCACGGGCAATTCGTGCTGGAACGCTTTTATCGCTTGCCGGATATTTCTGTAATGTACGTTCCGGTGTTTGGATAAAACCGTAGAGTTTTGCAACAATACGCTGCTGGGAAATAAGGTATGATTTGGGATATTGCCCCAAAGGAATTTTAGATTTTTCTACATGGTTGCGTACAAACTCTATACGGTCATTAGTCAGCGGATGGGTAAGCATATATGGATCAGGAGAACCAAATTGCTTGCGTTCATTCCGCTTTAGCATCTCAAACATTTTTACCATGCCGTTTGCGGAGATTCCCAGCTTATCAAGAGTTGTCATGGCAGATTGGTCGGCGGCCTGCTCATTGGCGCGGGTGTAAGAAAAGAAATTACGGGCTATAGTGTTTTGACCACCAGTAATTATCGCTGCTGCCGCTTCCGGCTTTTTCGATACAACCGCGCTGGCAGCTCCAAGGACAAAAGTAAGAACTGTGCCAAGCTGTGCATTTTTGATTTTTTCTGTCCCTTGTATCAAATGCCCACCTGCTATATGTCCGGTTTCATGCGCCATAACCCCGATGAGAATATCCGGAGTTTCTGCAGCCATAATCAAACCGGAATTTATGAACATATTTGCTCCGCCGGCAACATAAGCATTCAATCCGCTATCCTGAACTATAAATATTTTGGTGGTAGATGGATTAACACCAGCTGTTCTGAAGATAGGGTCAGCATAACTCCTTAACGCATGCTCTATTTCTGCATCACGGATTAAGGGAATAGCAAGCGCGATAGTGGATTGTAAGAACGTCAGTAAGAAAGAAAATATTAATGAATAGATTCTAATCATCCAATCATCCGATCATCTCTACTCATCAAGACTTATCATCTTCTGCCACCAGCCACGTTTAGGTTGTGGTGGTGGAGAAGTGTTAGAAGATTGTGTCTCCAATTCTGTAGTCTTATAATCGTGGAATGCCTTGTAAGTAGGTGGTGCAGGCGTGGCAGCCGGACGCATATCTGATGCGAAAGCAGGCAAAGCTTTGCCATCAACCAGCTCTGCCGCACCACCATTCCAACTTGTGGGTACAGCCTCACCCTCTTTTTGCTCAGTAGCACCATTACGCTCACCACGGTCACGCCATTTGCGGCGACCACGACCACCACGCTCACGCTGGCGTTTAGGAGATGTTTCTTCGCCATCTGCTACTTTTTCTTCAGAAATATTCTCACCATCTACTTGCGGTGCTGAATCCGGATAATCGCTGGCTACTCTTTCCTGGTTGTCTCCACGTTCAGAATTATTGCGGTTTCGACGACCACGGCGACGGCTTCGGCGTAATTCATTGCCAGCATTTTCAACTGCTTTATTATTTTCCTTATCATCATCAACCTCACTGGCGGCAGCATCAACAACATTGCTATCAACGCTATCACTGGCTTGCGCTTCAATGTTCCGAGGACGTTCATTGCGTTCTGGACGTTCCGGACGTTTTGGTCGCCGGAATTCATTGTTTTCAGCGCGGTCATTAGGATTACGCTTGATTTTCTCAATAACAAATTCTGAAGCCGCAAATTCCGGATTGATAAGAATCTGGATTGAAATACCGTAACGTTTCTCCAATTCCTGTAATGCTGTCCTTTTATAATTCAGCATATGCATAGCAAGAGCCTGTTGCGCCATTACTCTTAAGGCGGTGAGATTGCCACTGCTTGCTTCTTTTTCAATTGCTCGTATCGCCTGTATTCCCATAGACTCGTGCGAGCGTATAACTCCACGCCCTATACAATGCGGGCATTGCATCATATTGGTTTCAGATAAGCTGGAACGAAGACGTTGGCGTGACATTTCCAGAAGTCCGAATGGGCTTATGCGTCCAAGTTGAATCTTGGCACGGTCAGTTTTCATTGCATCTTTTAAAGTTTTCTCAACAGCACGACGATTACGTGAATCAAGCATGTCGATAAAATCTATAACTACCAGACCTGCCAAATCACGCAGGCGTAGCTGTCTGGCAACTTCAGAAGCGGCCTCAAGATTAGTTTTTAGCGCGGTTTCTTCAATATTGCGCTCGCCGGTAGCACGTCCGGAATTCACGTCAATAGAAATCAAAGCCTCAGTCGGGTTGATAACCAGATATGCTCCGGATTTCATCTTCACCACCGGATCATGCATGGAGAGCAGCTGTTCCTCTATATTATATGAATAGAAAAGAGGCGTTGGCGCTGAATATTTTTTTATTTTCGGCAAATGGCTTGGCAGCAACAGTTTCATGAACTCACGGGCAGATTTATAAGCAGATTCTCCCTCAATCACGATTTCATCAATGTCATTGCTATATTGGTCGCGGATAGCGCGTTTTACAATGTCGCTTTCCTCATAAATCAGGGCAGGGGCGTTGGATTTAAGCGTATCTTCCCTGATTACATTCCATAATTTTACCAGATAATCAAAGTCACGTTTGATTTCAGCGTGGGTACGATCCATTCCGGCTGTGCGGATTATAACACTCATTCCTTCAGCCAGACGGAATTCGGTCGAGATGGCTTTTAGTCTTTTACGATCTTCCGCGCTGGCAATTTTGCGGGAAATACCTCCATCTTTCGGCGAATTGGGCATGAGTACGCAGTAACGTCCAGCCAGTGACAGATAGGTGGTAAGCGACGCGCCTTTATTTCCCCGCTCTTCTTTTATAACCTGCATCAACACTATCTGACCGCGACGGATAACTTCCTGAATCTTATAGCGACGCATGAACACATTGCGCTTGCGTTTATCGCGCAGTTCTTCTTCATCATTAGCAAGGGTTTCAACTTCTTCCTTTTCACCTTCCGGTGAAGCGACATTTTCTTCGCTAACTTGTGCATTATCGCCAGAAGCATTTTCGGATGATTCTGTTGCGGTCACATTTTCAATTTCTGATTGTGAGGAAAGACTGCTTTCAGTGACGTCAATCATCTCATTTGCAGAGGGAGTCATTTCTTCACTGATTGATATGTCAATTGCCCCATGCACAAGATAAGCAGGACGTTCTTGCTCGTCAGGGCTTGTTTCATCATTTACGGTATTTTCGTTGTCAGAGGCGGAAACATTGTCGCCTTCAGTTTCTGTATTTTCAGAAGAATTCTGCTCTGTTTCATCAGTATTACTAACATTTTCCTGTGAATTATCTTCAATTTCACGGGCAGCTTCTTCCAGTAATTTTTTGCGGTCAGAAACCGGAATCTGGTAATAATCAGTATGGATTTCAGAAAATGGCAAAAAACCCTGTTTGCCACCGCCATATTCCACAAAGGCAGCCTGCAATGAAGGTTCAACCCGCGTAATTTTTGCTAGGTAAATATTTCCTTTAAGTTGTTTTTTTGCTGTGCTTACAAAATCGAAATCATAAATCTGATTTTCGTCTGCAATCACCACGCGTGTTTCTTCTGGATGAAGTGCATCAATAAGCATGCGCTTGGTCATAAAGTGGGACTCCTTGTCATTAGCCCCACGGCAGCACAGTCAGTATGCTTGTTATTGGCTCGGCGATATTCTGGCAAAATGACAACGCACTCTCCCCAGAGCTTTTATTCTCTGTGAAAGTGGCGGTGAAACAGTACAAAATAACAAATCCATATAAAAACAAATGACTTAACTAAAACCGTGAGGTCGAGGTTATATAAAAAATTACTTATAATCTGCAAGGCAATCACTATTCGCTTCCTTACGCATGCTTTCTTACAAATCCTGAAGCAACTGCGTGGCAAATGGCAAGCACCTGTATTCCTTATTTTTTGCGTTGCGCGGATAAATTTCCGATATTGCAATGCAATAAACATAACTACTATAATATCTAAAAACGAATTATACAACGAACTTATTGACATGAATTTATTTACACAGCGTTAATTTTGTGGTTGCAAACTATAGTTTGCTGTGTTAGTATGGTTCTATAGGCTTGAGAATGGCAAATACCATAAAACCAAAAACTATCATCTTTTATAAAGATATTGCTGGACGAGAGCCTTTCAGTAAGTGGATTGGTGATTTCCGTGACCCCGTGACACGGCGGCGGATAATGCAAAGGGTGTTTCGTGTAGAGACTGGAAACTATGGAGATTATAAATCTCTTAAGGATGGAGTTTTAGAACTGCGGCTTGATTTTGGGGCAGGATACAGAGTGTATTTTGGGGAGGATGGAGACAAAATTGTTATCCTTCTTTGCGGCGGGGATAAATCTACGCAAGAACAGGATATTGAACGAGCTAAAAATTATTGGAAGGAGTATTTGAGCCATGCCTAAAGGAACAACATTACAAGAATACACAGAACAATATTTTATTCAGCATCCAGAGGAAATTGAAGATTTCTTGAAAGAAAGCTTTGAGGAATACGCCAAGGACGGTAATAGTGCCGCTCTGCTCTCGCAACTGCGTGTTATTGCCCGTGTTAAAGGTGTATCTGCAATTGCTCTTGAAGTTGGATTGACAAGGCAAGGACTACAGAAAGCCCTTTCCGTGAAGGGCAACCCACGGCTTGATAATATCAATTCTATTATGACAGCAATGGGTTATCATCTAATGCCGCAAAGAATTGATTTGCACGTAAGGTAAAAACCTATCCGAACTTCGCGTAACAGATAAGTTGATGATTGCAGCGCATGGGTAGACATGTCATGGGTAGGCTGAACTTATTGAATGAATATGTATTTTGGATGTATTTTTTTGTTCAAATATTGATTTATTTACAATACAACCGAAAAAACATTTATTTATTTACCGTTTTGTAACCAAAATGAGAAAAACAGAATATTTAGTAACTTTCTCTATAGCTTTTTTATTTTTGCTATGTTCGGCATTTGCCGTGCAGGCGGGTGAAATATTGCAGTTTGAGCATAAAGGCAATAACGAGAGAGTTATTATTAATTCAGCTAACCTCAACAATCATAAGGTTTTTATAATTCAGGATCCGGAAAGGCTGGTGGTTGATATACCTTCTTTGCCGGGAAAAAACTCTTTCTCACTTCCCAACAATTATAAGGGAAAAATTATAAAGTCTGTACGTTTTGCGCAGTTTGATCCTAAAACTTCGCGCTTTGTGTTTGATTTGAATGAAAAGATAAAAGTTGTTTCTGTAAAGAATGATAAAAAGAAAAAATTAACAATAGAGATAGCTGCAAAAAAAATCAGCAAGAAATCTGCCAATGTTCCAAAAGCAAAAACTTCCAAATCGGCAAAAACCCCAAAAAAAATTAAAGCTAATATTCCACCACTGATTGTAATTGATCCTGGGCATGGCGGGGTTGATCCCGGTGCTATAGGGGATGGCGGTACGCAGGAAAAAGATCTGGTTCTGTGGTATGCCAAGGCTTTGAAGTCAAAACTGCTTAAGCTGAACAAATACCGGATATTGCTCACCCGTTCTGACGATAAATACATTACACTAAGGGAAAGAATCGCGATAGCCAGGCGGGCAAATGCCAGTATGTTTATATCGTTGCATGCGGATTCTGCCAACGAACAAAGTGCGCGTGGTATTTCTGTGTATACAGTTTCAGAACAAGCTTCGGATAAAGAAGCAGAGGCACTGGCGGCAAGGGAAAATAAATCTGATATAATAGGCGGTATGGATTTGTCTGGAGCGCGTCCTGATGTGGCGGATATATTAATTTCTCTGGCGCAGCGTGAAACCAAAAACAATTCTGCAACTCTTGCCGATTTGCTGGTTATTCACCTTGATGACAGGGTAAGGACAGTTCCAAGCCCGCACCGCTTTGCTGGTTTTGCCGTGTTAAAAGCCCCGGATATACCATCTGTGCTTGTAGAAGTAGGATTTTTATCAAACGCACAGGAAGAGAAAGAGCTTAGATCAAAAATATATCGTGATAAGGTGATAGATGGTATTACTGTAGGGGTTGAATCATATTTTCGTAAGAAATCAGCAATGGGAACTAGTAATTAAATGGTACGCAATAGATTTTTACGGGGAGTTATAGGACTATTTGGCTGGCTGTTTTCCATAGGCATTGTTGGTTTGGCGGTAGCTATTGCGATGTTCTATTATTACGCTAAAGATTTGCCGGATTACAGCCAGTTATCACGCTATGATCCGGCAACCTTGACCAGGCTTTACGCTGCAAATGGAAAACTTCTTGCCGAATATGCTACAGAAAAACGAGTATTCGTTCCTCTTTCGGCAATTCCCAAATCTGTCACTAACGCATTTTTATCGGCGGAGGATAAAAATTTCTACTCTCATAAAGGCATTGATTTTACTGGTCTTGCCCGTGCCGTAATCAATAATATTAAAAATTATGGACAAGGAAAATCACTGGTTGGTGGTTCGACTATAACCCAGCAGGTTGTGAAAAACTTCCTGCTTACCAGCGAAAAATCGATCGAAAGAAAAATTAAAGAAGCTATTTTGGCCATGCGTATCAGTCGCGTATATAGCAAGGATAGGATTCTGGAACTGTACCTGAACGAGATTTATTTAGGTCTTGGTTCATATGGGGTGGCGGCAGCAGCGCAGAATTACTTTAATAAATCGCTTGATGAACTCACTATTGAGGAAATTGCACTTCTGGCAGCAGAGCCAAAAGCTCCGGCGCAATATAATCCGCGTAAGAATTATGACGCAGCTAAGGAACGTCGCGATTGGGTTATAAAGCGCATGCGCGAAGACGGGTATATAACACCGGAGCAGGAAATAATAGCTAAAGAAGCACCTATTACTTTGCGTGACCGTGATGTTACCGACACTGCCCGCGCTGATTTTTTCTCGGAAGAAGTAAGGCGCACTCTTGCTGATATGTATGGGGCGGATGTACTTTATGGCGGTGGTCTGGTGGTAAAAACCACCTTGAATCCGGAATTGCAGATTGCTGCTGATAAGGCTTTGCAGAAAACCTTGATAGATTATGATCGCAGGCGTGGTTATCGTGGTGCGCTGGCACATATAGCATCGCAGAAAGAATGGAAGGATACTCTCGCCACTCTTTCAAAAGAACATTCATATCATTTGCTGGATAATCAGAAGCTGGCAGTAGTTTCTGCTTTGGATGAAGACAAGGCACAGGTCGTTTTTAATGATGACAAGCGCGGAGTTTTACCGTTCTCTCTTATGAAATGGACGCGCCGTGTAATTGCTGATGGAAAAATTGGCGCGGAGGTCAGAAAACCTTCTGATATACTAAAAATTGGCGATGTAATTATAGTGTCTTCTCTTTCCGAGGAAGAAGAAAAAATAGTAGGGTCTAAGAAATTAACCAACAAAAAAACCACGGATAAAAAATCACAAGATGTTGGTGAAGCAAACAAAGCTTGGAGTCTGGCGCAGATTCCAGAAATTAATGGTGCGATGGTGGTGCTTGATCCACATACCGGTAGAGTACTTGCCATGTCAGGCGGATATGCTTACGGTGGCACGGAATTCAACCGTGCGACACAGGCAAAACGCCAGCCAGGTTCATCATTTAAACCTTTCGTGTATTTGTCAGCTCTGGAAAATGGATTCTCTCCATCCGACGTGTTACTGGATGCGCCGGTTTCCATGTCGCAAGGGCAGGGGATGACAGCATGGCGACCGACTAACTACCATAATGAATATTTAGGACCAATCACAATGCGAGTCGGGTTAGAGAAGTCACGAAACACGATTACAGTACGGCTTGCGCAGGCGATGGGATTGGAGAATGTTCTGGAAATGGCTCAAAGGTTTGGAATTTATGACAAGCCTCCCAAACATTTTTCAATTGTGCTTGGGGCGGTTGAGACAACTCTAATGCGTATGGTTAATGCCTACGGTATGATTGCTAATGGTGGTAAAAAAATAACACCGTCACTCATTGAGCGCATTGATGACCGGCATGGCAAGACAATTTTCCGCCGTGATGACAGGATTTGCAGTGGCTGCAAGCTTGAATATATATCGCAAATAGAAGAGAATAACGCGCCTCCTGAACTCCCTGATATACGTGAGCAAGTCGCTGACCCACGGGTTGTTTATCAGCTTACTTCCATACTGCATGGTGTTGCGACAAGAGGAACAGCAGCACGTTCTAAAGAAATCGGCAAGGTTGTTGCAGGAAAAACCGGAACGACCAATGATAGTCTGGACACGTGGTTTGTAGGCTTCACGCCTGATCTGGTTGCCGGAGTTTTTGTTGGTTATGATAAACCACGAACTCTTGGCAAAAAAGAAACAGGCTCATCAGTTGCCCTGCCAGCCTTTATTTCTTTCATGAAAACCGCCCTTGCCGATGTTCCCAATAAACCGTTTCGCATACCTCGCGGTGTGCAGTTGGTAAAAGTTGATCTGCATACTGGATTGACGATAGATTCTTTTAACGATGAAGAATTACCGGAGATGAAAATTATCGACGAGTCATTTGTAGTCGGTGATCCTATATTTATTCCTGGTAAGACCGAAGCAGGCTCAAATGCAAAGAAATCTGATTCTGCAGTTATAGATCCGCAGGATGCAAATACCACCCCGCCGGTAATTGATGGCTTTAACGAAAACGAATCGGAAACTAACGTAGAAATTACTGAACCGGAAATTATTGAGCCGGAAGAAACACCGGTTGAAATCCCACCATTAAATAGTGGCGGTGGTTTGTATTAAATTAGAATCTATTTAGCTGACTTATATTGTTTGATGCATCCCAGGGAACAAGTGTTTTCCCGAAATAGATATATATGTTTCCGTCCTCAGGAGAGCTGGTAGTATCCGTTCGCGATACTATCATGTCGTTTTTTCCATCAGCATCTATATCAACAAATTCCTGCACATCAGCTTCATCACTAGCGTAAGCACCATCAATGCGAAATCCTTTGGTTGTATCATTGTTAAGGGGAAGGCCAGATTCTCCTGTGGCAAATGCATCTTCAAAAATATTAATAGTGCCACTGCTCCAGATTGAACTCCAACCTGCGGCTGGTTGCAATACTATAAAATTTGATCCTGAAGTTGTTAAACCACCATTATCAGCATCAAAATCAGTGATTACAATATCTGTTTTCCCATCGCTATTTACATCTCCCATTCGTGTATACCTGTTGGCTGCACCTACCCAGCTTGGATCTGTGGTAACATAATTAAAACGGATCCCATTGGTGCCATTGAAATTGCTGGCATTGGAAACATCTACTGGCGTTGTCCAGGTTCCTGCTGCTTTTCCATAATAAACATGTTGATAAGTGTTATTGTCAGCGATAATATCATCATAACCATCACCGTTCATGTCAGCTATTCTCAAAGTATAACGCGAGAAATAATGCCCACCATTGGTGAATTTTACGGCTTCAGTTGCTCCTGCCGCAATACGTGCATCAACATTAACTATGTCTGGCGTACTTCCTGTTGCAGCAGTGGTTTTGTCTGTGTTCCAATTGGCTGGTGATTGTCCGAATAGAAGATGCATATCCCGCCCGGTTATATAATCACCGAAAATAATCTCGTCATACCCATCACCATTAACATCTCCAGTATTTTTCATCATTACTCTAAGCCAGGTTGGAGCGGTGTTGTTTATTTTAAAACCAACAGTAGATGCAACAGTTGTTACCGCTTCTGCGGTCATGAGCAGTGATGGGGTTGCTGCGCTATTTGCTCCTGATGTTGCAGTAACAGAAGCACCACCATTACCATATATAACATATGCGGTAGATGTCCCGGTAAAACTATCGAATTTGACATGTGCCAGAATATCTTTATGAGCTGTATTGGCAAAATGCCCTATGATAATGGAAGGACCATCGTCATCACTCGTTTTAGGGAAAGTAATTCTATCGGTGATTGCGCTGGTAGGCGTATCTACTGGATTCGCGCTGCCATAAAACACTTTAATAAAAGCGTTTGATGAATTTCCATAACCCATAGCAATATCATCATACCCATCACCGTTGAGATCACCGACAGCAAGCGCATTACCACGCATATTTCCGTAATTATTACTTGCTAAAAAATTTGGTAGTGCTGAATCATCAGTAATAGTAATAAACCTGCTGCTATTATCTGTTCCTACAGAAAGGACACCGCTTGGAGTCCAGCCAGTTTTCCTGCCAAATATCACCTGAATTTTAGTAGTAGTACTATTATAAATTACCAGATCAGTAATGCCATCACCGTTAATATCGCCAGTTTTAACCTGACTACCCAAAGGCTCTGCCACTGTTCCACCGATCCTTGTCCCCAGGTTACACATCTTACCGGTGCAGCAGGTGTTTTTGGTTGCTTCCTGCGTCCATACAATATCATCAAAATAACTGGTTAGCGGTGTTGTTACAGGTTCGTGCTTCACCATTTTATGTGTAAAAGATGTTGCGAATGTCCCGGCTGTATTTATAAAAGCATTTGTTTCTTCATCATTATTAGTTGCACCAATATTAACCCGGTTGGCTATGCTGCTGCCTTGCATGGGAAACGCACCATGCCCATTTTTCCCATATGAGATTAATGACCACATAACATTATCAGTTGCAGCTGTAGAAGCTGCGCTATCCATAATCTGAATATTCCCGGAAGTTTTTGTAACCTGCATATCGCGGCAAGTGGTTCGGTCAGTGGCGCGAATATCCACTATATAACCGATTCTTCTCCCATATCCGTCAAACATATATTCATCAGGCAGGCCAAGCGTCTTTGTTGGGACAACACCAGCCACAACTGTTGTAAAAGTTAGAGTGGTGCCGACCGCGGCACCAGTTGGATATTTATCCAGGGTAATTTGCGATGCGCTATCTACACTGGCTATATGGGTGTCGTTAGCTAAGTTGGCGTTGGTAACCAGCATCCCGATAGAAAGTCCGGTAGTATCGCTGAGGGCTGTCAATACGGCAGACGTAGTAGTAGTTGTGCCAGTTTTGGTAAGCGGTGATGATTGCGTGTAAAAATTAGAGTCTGCACAACGTCCGGGGGTGGAGGATGTTGTGTACTCCACTCCAAAATAAAGGGAACCTATTGCGAGTGTACCATCAGCCGGACAAGGACGGCGGAGGTTAGCCGCCATAAAATTTTGGGTGGCTTCCTCAATTTTTTCCATTCTATCTCTGGTGATCTGGTCTTTTTCTATTGTGCTTCCTAAATCTCCACCGGGAATGACAGAGGCAAGCAAAATACCAGCCACAGCAACAATCATGCTGACCTGAATCAGGGAAAAACCTTGTTTTGTTAGATTTTTTATATTTACGCTCATAGCATTCTGCTGAATTCACCATGCAATTATCCATTATAACTTCTAAATAATTGACAAACTGTTAATAATATCATTATTGATGCTGTATATTTTGTTGTAATAAGAGTGCATAATGAAAGCAGAAATCGAAACATTATCTAAGAAAATCAAACAGTCACAGGATCTGTTAAGGAGGTATCTTTGACTGGGATAATGCCCTGCGCCGTCGCGATGAGCTGAATTCACTCTGTGAAGACCCAAATCTCTGGAATACACCGGCAAAAGCTCAGGAATTACTGCGCGAACGCAATCATCTTGATTCAATGATTGTTGGTTATGAACGTCTTGATAGTGAATTTAAAAACAATCTGGAACTAGCTGAAATGGCGGAGGCGGAAAAAGATGATTCCATGCTTTCCGAAGCAGAATCTGAATTAGATAAAATTGCTTCCGCGCTTAATAAGCTGGAAATTGAAAGCCTGCTTTCCGGTGAGGCGGATAGCAATGATTGCTTCCTTGAAATAAATTCCGGAGCAGGGGGAACCGAGTCGCAGGACTGGGCGGAGATGCTGCTGCGTATGTATACCAGATGGACAGCAAAACGTGGTTACAAATGTGAATTGATTGATGAAAATCGCGGAGAGGAAGCTGGTATTAAATCCGCCACTATCAAAATTAGCGGGCATAATGCTTATGGTTGGGCAAAGACCGAGTCAGGGGTACACCGCCTTGTCCGTATTTCACCGTTTGATTCCAACGCCCGTCGCCACACTAGCTTTGCCGGTGTCTGGGTCTATCCGGTTATTGATGATAAAATCGACATCAAAGTTGATGAGAAAGACATTAAAGTAGATACCATGCGCTCAGGCGGAGCCGGTGGTCAGCACGTAAACAAAACCGAAAGCGCGGTGCGCTTTACCCATATGCCCACCGGAATTGTGGTTAAATGCCAGAGTTCGCGCAGCCAGCATGCTAACCGCGCCGAGGCGATGCAGATGCTTAAAGCTCGCCTATATGAAAGAGAAATAAGGATTCAAGAGGAAAAGGCCGACGTGCTTAACGCCCAGAAAACCGATAATGCGTGGGGACACCAGATCCGTTCTTACGTCCTGCATCCCTATCAATTGGTAAAAGATCTCCGCACCGACTATGAAACCAGCAACACTGGGGGCGTGCTCGATGGCGAACTGGATGCTTTCATCAGCGCGGCATTGGCAGACAGGGTTAAGGGGAAGGGGGAATAAACTTTTACATTAACCAAATATATGCTATCAGAAATGAGCTTTAACGTTGTTAGCCTTTACTATTTAAAGTACATTGATAGAGTGTCAAAATTCAAATGCAGGTAAGATTTATGTATAAAGTTGAGTTGGTTGAAATGGATGGTGGAGTAGGTTTCATAGTTCCTGATGAAATCGTATCCAGTTTAAAATTATCAGTAAATAGCACTTTTAATGTTATAGAAAATCCTAATAGTGTTGAATTGATTATCGTTGCTCCTAATGATAGCGGACAATGAACTCCCTAGGCTTTAACAAACCAGAAAAAGATACGAAAGTCGTCGTGGCTATGTCGGGCGGGGTGGATTCGTCTGCCGTTGCCGCGCTTTTACATGAGCAGGGCTATCAGGTGATAGGCATCACCCTGCAGCTATATGACCACGGGGCGATGGTTAATAAAAAAGGCGCGTGCTGCGCGGGGCAGGATATTCACGATGCGCGCAGGGTAGCCGAAAAACTAGGCATCGCCCATTACGTCCTCAATTACGAAAGCAAATTCAAGGAAAGCGTGATGGATGATTTTGTCGATAGCTACCTTGCTGGCGAAACGCCGATTCCCTGTGTGAAATGCAACCAATCGGTAAAATTCAAGGATTTATTGCAGACTGCGCGTGATTTAGGCGCGGATTGCATGGCAACCGGACATTATGTCCAGCGCATGGAAGAGGGTGGTAATGGGCAGATGTTCAAAGCAGCCGACCCATCGCGTGACCAGAGTTATTTCCTGTTTGCCACCACGCAGGAGCAGTTGGATTTCTTGCGTTTCCCCCTCGGGCATTTAAAAAGCAAGGATGAAACCCGCGCGCTCGCTGCTCGTTACGGTTTGCAGGTTGCCGATAAACCCGATAGTCAGGACATCTGCTTTGTGCCGACTGGCGGCTATGCCAAGGTTATCGAAAAACTTCGCCCGGGCGCGCTGGATAGCGGTGATATTATTATGACTGACGGAACAATTATCGGCAGGCATGATGGCATTATAAATTACACGGTCGGGCAGCGCAAAGGTCTGGGCATTACAGCAGCAGAACCGCTGTACGTGATCAAGTTGGACGCTGAAAAGAAGCAGGTGATTGTTGGTGCGAAGGAAGAATTGCTGAAGCGGGAATTTAACATCCGCGAATGTAACTGGCTGATTGACTCTTTGTCATTGCGAGGAGTCGCGCTGGAGCTGAAAGCGGAAGCGTACGACGCGGCAATCCAGACAAATAGCAAGCAAGATTGGATTGCTTCACCACAAAAAAGAATTGTGGTTCGCAATGACGTATTAGAGTTTTCGGTAATGGTGAAAACCCGTTCAACACAGACGGCTGTTCCTGCCACTATAAAAATTCTGGAAAATAACCGCGCCCTAATAACTTTAAAAGAACCACAATCTGCCGTTTCCCCAGGTCAGGCCTGCGTTGCTTATATTGATGACAGGCTAATTGGTGGCGGTTGGATTAGCGGTTAAATTACAAAGAAGCACTTTTTTGTGCTGGCTGTTGTTGACTTGAGCTAACAGTCTGTACTTGTAGTTCAGAGCCTGATTCTTTCCCAGCGTACACCGTACCAACCCCAGTAGCTTGCGATGCGGCATGCTTAATATCTCTTTGTATACTCTCATCAAGCTTAGCAAGATATTCTAAGGATTTTGTTTTCTCTTCAGGAGTTAATTGAGTTTGTTGAGCCTGCCCTTTACCATCAGCTGACTTCTCACTCGCAGGCGGATTATTTGCTGCAACTGCAGTTTCTTTTTTTGGCTCATCTTCCATAAAACCAAGCGCAACCAATAACGGTTTTATAATATCCAGAAGTGCTTCTAACCAGTTCTTCTTACCACCACTCTTACCATCAGTAATATCCAGCCCCTCGCGCATGCCATTCTTCAAAACATCTGCCGCACCCTTTTCAACCTTTAAGCCGCCAGCGAGTCCGGAAATTTTTTCATCGGTAAAAAAAGCTTCGCTACCGTTACTAAATCCTTCACGAACTAGTTTTTTATCTTCAGGGTTCAACCTGCCAACAATTTCTTTCCCTTTTTTAGCTATTAGTTTTGCTTCATCTATACTAAATGTGCCATCACCATTAAGGTCTATGGCTCTGTACATTTTTGGATTCAACCTTCCTTCAAATTTACTCTGTTCATCATGGGGTGCTTTACCATCTCTTCCGGATTCTCTGGCAACTAAAGGCTCCTGATTTGCTCCTGCTACAACAGCATTCTGAATTACCTTCGCTGTTTCCAGCGATTCCAGTTTTAAACCAAGTCTTTTTTCAATATTTTCCTTAGCTTCCTTTGAAGAAACACCTTCTAATTCATACTTTGCCGCATTTCTTACAAGAAAATTGCTCTCTGAGATACTTTGCTGCAGAGCGTCAGCAGCTTCTTTTGCTCTTTCTGTGGTTACTTCCCCTGTATTATTGGGGTCTAATAATGCTCTGACTTCATCACGGCTTTTAGGTACTTTAAGGGAAGATTTTTCAGAGGAACTTGTAATTTCTTGAGGAATTGTGTCAGCTATTTTAGAACTTTGCTCTGTGCCTGCCACTTTGCTATTATCTGGATTTTTTACTATCCTACCATCTCCTTCAACCACTAAATCTGGAGCGGGTGCAGGGATTTTTTGCGATGATGTTTCAGTTCTTCTCCCATTAGTTTCATCGGGATTAGGCTCGCCACGCTCAAACCTTTCTATATCACCAAGTGCGTCTTTATCCCCCAATTTTTTTCCCGGAACTGAACCAAACGTTTTCTCTATAGCCATGTTTTCTTCTTTCTGAATTAAGCGGTTCGACTTTGCTCTAACGCTTGCAATTGCGCTGCTCCAGCATATTTCATAGAACTATCATCTTGCAACACAGCTCCATTCTTATTCAGTGCCTTAGCATTTTCTGTAGCCATAGCAAGAGTTGTAGGATCAATATCTCCTATTTGACGACCAGTAACCTTTTCCGCTTCACCTTTTGCAGAAGCCATATTTATTTGAGGTTTAGCATCAGCAGCTACTTCTATGTGCTTGGCTTCTTCATCTGTGATTTTGCCACCAAATGCAGCCTTAAGCGCATTCATTACATTCCTCAATGCTGACTTACGTTCATCTCCAGCTCTGTTTGGATTTGTAGCAACATCACCTTTTTCCTCACCAGGAAGTTCTCTCGCCATTGCAGAAGCGGTAGCTGCCGTTCCATTGCTACTTTGTTGACCGGTTGCAGGTGGAGCTTCACTTTTCTCTAGAGGTGACTTATAATCGGGGTTTAAAGGATGATCTTTTGGATATTCTGAAGGTTTAAGTTGTTTTTCAGGTTCTATATTTGGCATCTGGGCTGGTTTTACCTCCTGCCCATCAATGATCATTGGGTTGCTTTTAGGTTCTGGCATCGGCACTCGATAAGTATTATCGTCCAGATTGGATTGTCCATGGGGTTTTCCTCCGAATCCAGCACCACGCAACTCACTACTTTCCATTAGATTAGCCATAATTCATCCCTTATTCGGTTTATTTGAGATAATTCTATCAGCTTATTTCAGGGTTTTGTGTTAAGCTTTTGTGACAATTGCTTTTAACCCCCACCCTAACCCTCCCCCAAAGGGAGAGGGAATTTAGAGGATCTTCCGGAAAAAGCAGCTGCGCTCTCCCGTGTGGCAGGCAACGCCAACCTGCTCAATTTTAAGCAAAATTGTGTCACCATCGCAGTCAATAAGGCATTCTTTAAGGGTTTGGGTATGACCGGAGGTTTCTCCCTTGCGCCACAGGGCCTTACGGGAGCGCGACCAATAATGCACCTGACCGCTATCTAAGGTCTTTTCCAGCGAATCGGCGTTCATCCACGCCATCATCAGCACCTCACCGCTCAGGTAATCCTGAGCTATAACAGGAACTAAGCCATTTTCGTCAAATTTCACCTGTCCCAGTATTTTTTCTATGTCGTGTTTCATAAGGGGTTTTTTATAGTATAATTGCTGCATTGTCATCACGAACGTAGATGCGTAGTTCGTAATTCGTAAGCCATTACTGAATTATTACGTATCTACGAATTACGCATTACGATACTACGTCACAACCCAATTTCCATAACTATCGGAACATGATCCGATGTTGAAGGCATATCACGCATATCCTTTAAAACCGAGAAATTTTTAAGGGCAGGGGTGAGCTCAGGCGTTACCCAGATATGATCCAGCCTTCTTCCCCGGTCGGATTTGCGCCAGTCACGGTTGCGATAGCTCCACCAGCTATAAAGCTTTTGTTCCGAGTCCACAAAATGCCGCGCCACATCACACCAGTCATAAGATTCCTTCAGCGCATTAAGTCTGGTGATTTCCGGTTCGGTGTGGCTAACTACATTCATAAGCTGCTTGTGTGACCAGACATCATTGGGCAGTGGAGCAATGTTAAAATCACCAAGGATAATAGCGTTCTTCTTAGATTTCTTCAGTTCATGCGACCACTCAGTCATATGTTCTACGAAGCGTAATTTAAAGTCATAAGCCGGGTTTAGTTTCGGATCCGGAATATCGCCACCGGCCGGAACATAAAAATTATGCAGGGAAATACCGCTTGGAAGTTCAACGCATATATGCCTTTTGTCATCTGATTCAGCTATTCGCAGGCAGTTTCTATTTTCTAATTTTATTTTAGAGAGTATAGCGACCCCATTATAACTTTTTTGTCCTGAAAAAACTATATGCGGGAAGCCAAGTGCCTGCAAATCCGCAAGCGGAAAAACCTCATCGGATGCTTTAGTTTCCTGCAGGCAGATTATATCAGGATTCGCCCGTGCGATTAGTTGCTGCAAAAGCGGAATACGTATGCGTACAGAGTTGATATTCCAACTGACAATTTTAAGGGACATGTAATTATTTAACTGTCGTTGGTGTGGTTGATTCACCTACAATAGTTGCGTTAGCAGCATTTTGCATTCTGATTTCTTGCTGTACCTGCCTGCGTATTTCTTCTTTTGTCTGTTCACTAAGTTGTGGCCTTGCAGTTTCCTGTGTGGCTATTTCATCAGTTTTCTTGGGCGGTTCATAATCTTCGGAAACCTTTTTGGTAAAGCGTGGCGTGGCGATACATGCGCTAATCTGCATAGAAATTACAGCTAAAAATAAAATACGCAGAAACATATTAATGAATGACCTTTTTTTCTTTGGAATAATCAGTGGTAAGGAGTTCATGCATTTTTGCAGCATCTTCAGTGGTACGCAGAACATCACACAGTTTTTTATCACGCAATAATTTAGAGAGGGTAGCAAGTATCTTCAAATGTTCGGTATCATCATCGGATTCCGGGCTTAGCAACAGAAAAACCAGATCAACTTTTTTTCCATCAGCGGCATCGAAATTAACCGCTTTATCAAGGCGCGCGAAAACTATGTATGGGCTATTCAAAGAATCAAAGCGTGTATGGGGAATACAAACACCATTTCCTATGCCGGTACAGCTTGCATCCTCGCGTTTTGTCAGGGTAGAAAAAATTTCTTTTTCCGACAAAGTACAAAATTTTGTAGCATGCGCGGAAAGCATTTTAAGAACCTGCTTTTTGTCGCGCGCATGCAGATGGGGAATCACTGCATCTACTGGTAATAATGATGCGATATTCATATGGATATTTTAATTATGCTGCCCTGTCAGTTGGGTCTACCCATGATATATTACCATCAACCCGCTTATAAACGACATTAAGGCGACCATGTGCTGAGTTAAAAAACATAACTGCCGGAAGATCCTGAAGATCCATTTTCATCACCGCTTCACTAACCGTCATTGTTTCAATGTCGGTGGGTTTTTCTGCGATAATAAGCCCAGGTTGTTTATCATCGTCATGTTCGCCTGAATCTGGGGAAATAACATATTTCATGCCAACATTCCGCATAATATCCGCTTGTTGCTCATGAGTATTTTTATGGTGATTGGTAATTTTTCTTTTGTAACGGCGTAGCTGTTTGCTGATTTTTTCCAACGCTTCGTCGAAAGCTGCATAAACATCTTCCAAAGCACCACGACCACGCACAACTAAACCAGCATGTGTACCTATATTTCCTGTAATATCCACGCGGAATAAATGTGCCTCGCGGGAGATTACGACATGAACGCTGGTAACGCGGTCTATATATTTCTTAACATGTTCTTCGATTTGATTTTCAATATGGCTTTGCAGTGATGTGCCAACATCTACACCTTTGCCGGAAACAGAAATTTTCATATTACATTCTCTTTGTGCTGTTGATATTAAGTATTCTACACAGGACTGATTATAGCACAAAATGACGCGATGCAACAGAAAGAATTGAAGGTCGGGGAGAAATGGGAACTGAAGAACTGAAGAACTGGAGAATTTAAGTACTTCTTATCTTAATTCTTCAATTCCTAAATTCCCCAATTCTTCAATTCAACTAAACTAAACCTTGGGAATACGTACGCCAAGAGCTTTTGCCAGGCGATCTAACTCGCCATAATATGCGACGCGACGTAAGCATCTTGGCATAACACCAGTCCATTTAAATATACCATCAGTTGCTAAAGAAATACCAACGCCACTGCCTTCTTTCGAGCAGTTAAACAGCTCGTTCATGGTTATCATTTCGCCTTCCATACCGGCGATTTCCGAGATAAAGGAAATACGGCGGCTACCATTAGCTTGACGGCTGACCTGGATTATAAGATGAATTGCCGATGCAACCTGGGTGCGAACCGAGCGCAGGGAAGCGTTTACGTTAGCCATACTGACGATATTATCCAGACGCATAAGTGCGTCACGCGGGTGGTTGGCGTGGATAGTTGCAAGTGAGCCTTCATGACCTGTATTCATGGCTTGTAACATGTCGAATGCTTCCGCGCCACGAACCTCACCAAGGATAATACGGTCAGGACGCATACGCAGGGCGTTTTTCACCAGATCACGAATAGTAACTTCTTCCTTGGCATTTTCACCAAGTATAGCCGGCTGTGATTCAAGACGTACTACGTGAGCGCGCTGTAATTGAAGCTCGGCAGCATCTTCAATGGTTACTACGCGCTCCCAATCATTAATGTGGTTGGAGATAGCATTGAGTAAGGTTGTTTTACCAGAACCAGTTCCACCAGAGATAAGGATGTTCATACGGCAGATAGCTGCCAGTTTAAGAAATTCGCACATAGCTTCTGACATACATCCTTGCGAAGCCATATCATCAAGTGAGCGTTTCTTAGGAGCAAATTTACGAATCGAGATAGTTGTGCCGTCAACAGCAAGCGGTGGAGCTATAATGTTAACACGGCTGCCGTCAGCAAGACGGGCATCAACCATTGGGCGTTCATCTTCTAGTGTACGACCGACCAGTTTTACTATGTAATGTGCTAGGTCGTTGACCGCTTTCTCGCTTTCGAAAACAATATCAGTCTTAGTCAGAACACCTTCGCGCTCTATGTATATGTCATTATAACCATTGATAAGAATATCGTTGATGGTGTGGTCAGCCAGAAGAGGAGCAATCACCCCAAATTCTGAATAGTTTATTAGTTTTTGTGTTTCTATAATCATGATAACCAATGTTTTTTCTAGTTAATACCAAAACAATATGGGAAAATTGTTAATTTATGGTTAGATGAAGGTTAATTTTTGGAAAACTTTGTAAGGTTTTTCGGCAGATCTGCTATTATCAATCTATATACGGTCTGAATTCATCAACCAATGCCTGATATAGCTGGCGTTTAAAGGGAACTATGAGATTCGGCAATTCCTGCATTTTTACCCATTGCCACTTACAAAATTCAGGATGAGCAGTTGCAATATTAATATCGCTGTCATTTCCGACAAAGCGCAGGCAGAACCATTTTTGCCGCTGACCACGAAAACGCCCACTCCATAATTTTGTAATTAAATCTTCCGGTAAATCGTAATCATACCAATTACTGCTTTCAGCGATTACTTCAGCCTTGTCTGTTCCTATTTCCTCTGCCATTTCACGTATGGCTGCGACTAGTGGATCTTCACCATCATCTATTCCGCCCTGTGGCATTTGCCAAGCCTCAGAAGTCGTATCAATGCGCTTGCCTACAAACACATCACCGGAAGTGTTAAGCAACATAATACCTACACCAAGGCGATATGGTAAATTGTCATACATAGCGTTAGAATCTTTTTGCAACAATTTGTGATACCGGGACAAGGGTAAAACCATTTTCTTCTAATTTTTCCGCCCATATATTTAATTGTTTAATGGTTATGGGGTAGGCTTTGGTTACGCCAACTGCATAACCACGCTGCTTTGCTGTTTGTTCTAATAAGGTGAGATGTGCCTGTATAGCAGTAACTGTCAGCTCTTCATCTACCAGAGTGTCTACTATAATACTTGCTGTAGTGCCTTTATCGATCATTTCTTTTGTATCATTCTTTGCTGGTTGCCTTCCTACTACCATCATCAATCCTCGTCCCGAAAGAACATGCAGCAACGATTTCATAAGTTCATTATTATCCATAAAGACATCATCATGCGGGGTGACGAATCCGACATAGCCAAAATCATGCGCCATCAATTTTCTGATTTTATTTTCATTTTCTGTTTGCTCTTTTGAAACTAGAAGACCGAGAGGACCAGGATCTGCAACAGGATAATTTGAAGATTCCATTGGCAAATCCAGCAATAGCTCATGACCACTAATTCGCGCAGATGTCATCCAGCTTTTAAGATCAGGTGCGTATGGAGAAAAACTAAGGTTAATGGCTTCTGGAAGGCGCAACGCTAACTCACTTATTTTTTTGTTAGAGCCAAGACCAGTAACAATTATGGAGATAACCGGCTTATTACCTTTGTCGGGCATCTGCTTGGCATAATATTTCCACGGTTTTATTCCGTCAGAGGAAATTTTAGGTAAAGAGCCAAATTCCGTTTTTTCCATTAATTTATCAGATAATATTGCTGTTGGATTCTCAGATGGTTTCATTGTCGGTAAGGGTTCTTCTGATTCCTCATTTATCAATGTAACCACCGTTGCTTCTTCTACAGGTTCTTCTTTTTTTATATCTTCAGTTTTTTCTGGGGTATTTGTTTCCACTGTCTGCGTTTGTACAACAGGTGGATTTTGGGCTTCCACACTTTCCTCTTCTTTTTTAGCAGGTTCGCTCTGTTCAGGTGCGGGAGATTCAAAATTTATTATTTTTCCAGAAATAACACCGTCTTCCAATGTAACGATAAGTCTACGGCCAGAAGCAAAAGAATCTGCTGTTTCCTGTTCACCCATTAACCATATAAGTGCTAACTGCGATATTAATATCAGCAGCAGAAAAAATAAACCTAGCTTCCACAACAAGTTTTGCCAGAAAAAAGGAGATCTACGTGTTCCTTTGTTATTTTCCATAGTTATACTTGCGTGCTTTGCTATTTTTCCGATTTAACCTTGTTATAGACATCAATACCCCGTATCAGGTCAAAAGCGCGTTGCAGCTGGAAGTCTTCTGCTGATTCAGCATCAACTTTTTTCAGTAAGGATTCACCATTGGTACCATTACCATTCTTACCGTCTTTTGTGCCATTTTCCTTTGCTTCATTCTCCTTCGTACCATTTTCTGGTTGGTTAGAAGATTCCGGGTTGCTTTTCTCTAATTTCTCTCCATTAGCCTTCTTCTCTTTATCCTTCTTATCCTGAAGATTTTCCAGGCGTCTGCGTAGTTGTGCCTCGCTGCGCGTCTTATCGCTGCCTTTAATTGGCTCAATTTTGGCTGGCTGCACTTCAATATCAGGAGTAATCCCCTTATTTTGAATTGAATTACCGGAAGGGGTGTAATAACGGGCGGTGGTGAGCTTGATAGCGCCATGCTCAGGAATTGGAATTACAGTTTGCACCGAACCTTTGCCGAAACTTTTTGTTCCAAGAATCACTGCGCGTTTATGATCTTGCAGAGCACCTGAAACAATCTCAGAAGCAGAAGCTGAGCCGTTATTGATTAGTACCACTACTGGTACATTTTCAGGCACTAATTCATTTCCTTCCTTAGCATTAAAGCGTTTGGTTTTCTCTGGGCTACGCTCACGAGTTGAAACAACCTCACCTTGTTTCAAAAATGCATCCGATACAGAAACAGATTGTTCAAGAAGACCGCCAGGATTGTTACGCAGGTCCAGCACTACACCGCGCATATTCGGCATTTCTTTCTTTACCTTTTCAAATTCTTCACGCATCAAATCAGTGGTTTGTTCAGTAAACTGGGTAAGGCGTATATAGGCTATGTCATTGCCTTCTGCGCGCACACGCGCAGATTTGATTTTTATGACAGCGCGTGTAATGGTAAGCTCCAGCGGTTCGGTCATATCTTCGCGTAGGATGGTAAGCTTTACTTTGGAATCAACAGGGCCACGCATTTTTTCAACTGCTTCCGACAAGGTAAGCCCCATTACCTGAGTATCGTTAATGTAGCTCACATAGTCACCAGCTTTAACTCCTGCTTTAAAAGCCGGGGTATCATCAATCGGGGTAATTACGCGCACTAAACCATTTTCCATGGTTACTTCTATGCCAAGACCACCAAATTCCCCTTTGGTTTGCACCTGCATTTCCTTGAATGATTTTTCATTCATATAAGCTGAGTGCGGATCAAGAGAAGTAAGCATGCCGTTGATTGCCGATTCAACCAAATCGCTATCCTTAACTTCTTCAACATAATCAGTGCGGATACGGTCGAATATATCGCCGAATAAACCAAGCAATTGCAGGGTTTCGCTTTTTTCAGCGTGTGATACTATCGGGGTAAACAAAAAAGGAGAAGCTACAAAAAATCCACTAACTAGGCATAACTTGGTAATACGACGCATATTTTTACTTTCTCAACAAATTAATCATAATTTTTATATCTACTCTAATAACAAATTCAACAAAAGTGGTATTATGCAGTAGATTCATTTTAGTATTACTGTTTGCCCAGCCCACGAATCCAGATGGCTGGGTCAATTGGCTGATTGTTTGATCTAAGCTCCATGTATAAACGATTGTCTGATTCTTCATCTCCCATATCACCAATTGGTTCTCCTTCCAACAAAAAGTCACCAACTGAAGGGTATATTTTGTTCATGCCAGCCAGCAATGTGTGAAATCCATCACTATGCCTTAATATAATCATGCTCCCATATTCCCGGAAAGGGCCAGTAAATAGCACTTCTGCGTCATAAGGTGAGGTAACTTGTGCATCTTCGCGGGTTTTTATAACGATTCCCTTGCTGGTTTCATTAATCTTACCTTCTCCATATTTCTGGGCAAGCCTGCCGGCAGCCGGAACACGAATGTTGCCCTTGGCAGCGGTGAATGAACGTAATTCACCTTTTGTACCCTGTGGTTGTGTGCTGTCATCTTCAATAGACTGTTCTTTATCTTCCTGACTTTTTCTCTGTCTTTCCTTTTCTTGTTCCAGAGATTTAATCAGTTCATTTAAACTATTAGCTTTCTTTGCCAGAGTTTTGGTTTTTATCTGAACCGCTTTTTGCTGTTCATTTAATTTTTTCTGTATTTCAGTGTGTTCTGCAATTTGGTCTTTGAGAAGTTTTCGTTGTTCTTCCAGTTTTTCCTTTTCAGCCAATGCTTCTTCTTTGCTGATAGTAACTGTCTGCTTCAACGATTCCAGCTCGGTCATTTGTATATGGATTATTTCCGATTGTGATTTTATGCCATCGACAGTCATTTTCAGGGCGCGTGATGCTTTCATATTATTCATCATATCACCAGGCATTAAAATCACTGCTTCTTTTGGAGTCCTGCTGAGTTTAAGTGCAGCTTCAATCATCACTGACAGTTCTTTTTTACGCTCTGCTAATGATTGTGTTCTCTCACTTATCTGCTCAGAAATTATACGGATTTTATCTTCCATGGAAGACAGTCTTGCCTCGCTTGCCTGCAATGCATTTGCGGTTTTCACCATTTTGGAAGTCAATTCTGAGTATTTCTTAGCAAGGACTTTATTTTCATCAGCAAGCTTTTTGCCACGGGCTTCTGCTTCTTTCAGTTCTTTTTCTGTCTTTGCCAGTTCTTCCTGTGTTGTAGCAGCAAAAACCTGATTGGCAGATAAAAGCAGCATCACAAGTAAAAATATCAGGACGAGGTATGTGTATAATGTGTTATTACGAGCATTTTTGTAAAAATGCATGGCAATCCATAATTTTACAATATTTATAAGTCTGGATTGCTTCCTCGGCTCTGCCGCTTCGCAATGACGGTAACTTAAAAAAAACTCAGGCATAGCTTCCTAATAATGAGCGACCAGTCATTTCTATTGGTTGTTTTAACCCAAGTAATTGTAGGATAGTTGGAGCAATGTCACCCAATTTTCCATCTGTAATACTTATCTTCTTACCACGCAAATCATCGGATATAATTATCACAGGCACAAGGTTAAGCGTGTGTGCGGTGTGGGGTTGACCAGTAGTTTCATCAAACATTTTTTCAGCATTACCGTGATCAGCAGTGATAATCATTGCTCCACCTTTGCCAAGGGTAGCTTCTATAACCTTGCCCAGGCAAATATCCACAGCTTCAACTGCTTTTACAGCAGCCTGTATATCACCAGTATGCCCAACCATGTCGGTGTTAGCATAATTCACCACGATAAAATCAAACTTTTCTGAATCTATCGCCACAACTAATTTTTCGGTAACTTCATAGGCTGACATTTCCGGTTTTTCATCATAAGTAGCAACTTTAGGGGAGGGGACTAAGATACGTTCTTCTCCGACAAATTCCTGTTCGCGTCCGCCATTGAAAAAGAAAGTTACATGGGCGTATTTCTCGGTTTCAGCAATACGCAGTTGCTTAAGTCCGGTATTTGCAATTATTTCGCCAAGGATATTGGTTAGTTGCTCCGGCGCAAACAGGGCAGGGATAAGGTTTGCAAGCTGGCTGGAATATTCGACCATACCAAGGGTTGCCGAGAATTTAACTTGCTTATTTCGTGTAAAACCGGTGAATTTTGGGTCAAGCAATGCTGTCAAAATTTCGCGTGCGCGATCCGCTCGGAAATTACACATTAAAAGCCCGTCACCATCGTTCATGCCTTTATAGTTTCCGATAGCTACAGGTATAACAAATTCATCATTTACATTATCCGCATAACTTTGTTTTACAGCCGAGATGGCAGATTCTTTAGCTGCCATACCTTGCGTCAGAACATCATAGGCTTTTTGCACGCGCTCCCAGCGATTATCCCTGTCCATCGCGTAATAACGCCCGCATATCGTGGCTATTTCAATATTAGAAATTCCAGCAATCGCCTTATCCAGAGTCTCAAGATAATTTATTGCGCTCTGTGGTGGTGTATCACGCCCATCAAGGAACAAATGTAGCTTAACCCGCAGCCCGTCATTGGCAATAATTTTGGCGATTTCTATCATATGTGTCATATGCGAATGTACGCCGCCATCAGAAAACAAACCCATGACATGGGTAACACCGCTGCCACTTTTGTTTTTTGCGATAAAATTTTTCAATTCAGTTTTTTTTGCCAACGAGCCATCAGCAATAGTCGCGTCAATCTTTGGCAGTTCCTGCATCAGAACCCGCCCGCTGCCGATATTCATATGCCCGACTTCTGAATTTCCCATCTGTCCGGATGGCAGACCAACATGCAGTTCCGAAGCATTTATAAGACCATTCGGAAAATTTCTGGATACCATGTTAATGTTGGGAGTGTTCGCAGTTTCTATGGCATTATCACTGCCAGCATGGGCGTGTCCCCAGCCGTCAAGTATAGCAAGAACTAATGGTTTTGGACGGTTATACGACATATAATCCTAATGTGCTGCTGATGAGCTGGCATCTTCCACCAATCCTTTAAGGGTGGCTTTATCCGGGCGTTTGCCAGCTGTTACATAATATACGGTTTTGGCAAGGTTAGTGGTATAGTCAGCCAGCCTTTCCAGATTTTTTGCTGAAAATACAATCTGCGTGCAAGGCAGGACATTATCAGCCTTTGTAGCCATTTCCTTCTGCATCATTTCAATAACTTCTTTAAACAAGGTATCAATTTCCTTGTCGCGTCGCCACACCAGAGCGGCTTTCTGTGTATCTTTCTCTGCAAAAGCAATAAGTGACCCATCAAGCATTTCCACAATAATATCTGCCATCAACTCCAGTTTTACAATAGCCGCTTCCGGTGCGAAATCACCCATGCGAACACTGCGCTTGACGGTATTTTTGGCAAGATCTCCGGCATGTTCCAGCATTCCGGTTATTTTAATGATGGATATAACAAAGCGCAAATCAATTGCCATTGGGTTCTGCAGGGCGAGAACAACTGTCGCTTCTTCTTCTATCTGCAGGTCAAGCTCATTGATATGTTTATCCGCGAGTTTTGCATCTGCCACCCGTCCTTCATCGCGCGCGCGGAAAGATTGCTTTGCAGCAATAACCAAATCCCGTACCTCTTTGCCCATGTCCAATATCAGCGAAAGAAGATTCTGCAACTGTTTGTCATAAGAGCGCAGGGTGTGGTGACTGAGAGTTGTCATTTTGAACCTCGAATAAGTTAAATCTATGCGTTGTCTGGTAATTTTCTACTACATATAGTATTAACTGTGTAGGGTTTTTTTATATAAAATCCATATGTGGAATTCTACAGATTTCTCATTTCATTTGAAATGACAATTTATTCCTAATCCCGATGATACGGATGTCCGGATAACACGCTGTAACTGCGGTATAGCTGCTCGGCAAGCATCCCCCGTACTAGCATGTGTGGCCATGTAACCCGCCCGAAAGACCAGGCAAGCTTTGCTTTTTTCAGTACGGAAGCGTCAAGCCCATCTGCCCCACCAATGACAAAAGCAAAAGAAGATATTCCCTGTTGCTGCCAGTTTCCAAGATGCTCTGAAAATTCACGACTGGAGAGTAATTTTCCGCTCTCATCAAGAGCAATTATATATTCATAGCCAGAACAGGCAGTAAGTAACAGCTCAGCTTCACGCGCTTTCCTCTGTGCTGTATCCGCAATTTTTATGTCAAATTCCTTACATTCAATTTTCCATGGGATACGCTTTATATAATCCAGACAAAGCTTTTGCTGCGGTGAAGCTGCTTTAATTTTTCCGATGGCACTAATAAGAATTTTCACTGTAAATCTATTCGCGATCTATGGAATAAGTATTTCTGTCATCAGTATATAGCGAATTATCATCAGTATATTCGTTTTTAAAATACAAATATAAGATGTTTATCGCGCTTTTTTTCTCATTCCATAAATTTACATCATCAATTATCTGTCTTGATAAAACTGGGAACACACTGGTAAGAGTGTTATGGTAACGCACAGTGAATTTGTCTTGGAAGGTTGGGCTAGAAATAACATTAGCGGCAACAACAGCCTTGTCTTTTAACAAAGCTTTAACATCAAGGAGGAATTCCCGGCTGGTACATTCCATGGGGATAGATACCTTGTTAGTATATACGTCAATAATAATGATATCATATTTATTCTTATTGCCATGGATATAGGCGCGGGCAGAGCTTGCGATAAATTTTTTATTTGGCGATAATTTCTCAGGAAGGAAATATTTTTCGGAAACTTCCTTCAGGTCAGGATCAATATCCACATACGTATAGTTATTAATTTTATCGCCCATTCCTATGGTGAATCCGCCTGCACCAATTATGAGTATATCAAGTGGTTCAGTACCATTTTTCGCTATTGGAGTGATTAAATTATCCTCAATATAGGCAAAATATGGGAAGCGATGTTTAGGGTCTTTGCTAATCATCGAGGATGAAGAGCGATTCACACTTAATACGGTTGATTCTGTTTTTGGAAGGTCGATTATTTGTATTATATTATACGCATTGTTCGAGATAATATTAAAAGATTTCAACGTACTATTATTATTCAGGGCATAAACCCCAGTTAAAACCATTATACACAGCAGAGTCTCGAAGCAGAATATCTTGCGTATCAAAAGCAGTATCAGGAAACAGAGCAATGACATTGTGATTATAACAGTGTTGTGAACACCAACATAACTCATCAATACAATAGTAGAAAAAACTGAGCCAAGGAAAGAACCGGCTGTTGAGAAAAACAACATTTTTCCCGTAATTTCACTTAACTTTGCCTTGGAAAAATAATTGCTGATCAGAGGAACTGTCTGTCCCAGCATGAACACAGGAAAAGAAAGGAATAATATGGAGTAAAGAGCCGTTTGTAAGAGTTTGTCATCAAGTTTTGCCAACGTTAATGAACCAAAAAATATTTCTTGAAAAACATATGATAACCCAATAGTTAAAACTATTAATGATGATACTATGTTACGTAACAATAGTTTTCTTATGGATAGTTTTTTTCCGTTTTTGATTTTTGCCTTGGAATAAGCTTTTTTGAAAGCATTTCCACCAAAGTGATAACCCACAGCCAGAGGAAGAAGAACGGCACTTATGATAATTGATATTGTTTCTGTACCGCTACCGACAAATGGGATCAAAGACCGCATGGCCAGAAGTTCCACAGCTAATACAACATATCCTTCAATTAAGATTACCAGAAATAAAAGCTGTGTCTTGTTCATCAAAAGATTCCTTAATTAGGCAACGTCATACAAAGGTTTAAAGTGCTATTTCCGTATTTGGGAAGGCAACCGACCACATTTTTTCAAGATTATAATGTTCGCGGTCTTCAGGTTTGAAAATATGCACTATGACATCCCCAGCGTCAACTAGTACCCAATCACCACTTTCTTTTCCTTCAGTAGGAACTGAAGTATAGCCAGCATGCTTTAAAGCGGTTACCACATAATCAGCGAGTGAGCCGACATGCTTTGATGAAAGACCGCTGGCAATCACCATGCGGTCAGCTATGTCACTTTTTCCGGAAAGATCGATTGATACGATTTTTTCTGCTTTGTTCGTGTCTAATGTCTTGATGACTATTTTTTCGACTTTAGCAGATGAAAGATTAGGCATTGAAGTTTTCTTAGTTATAACATTTCCCTTTATTTAATAATATATTATAAAATATCTATCCTCCCATTATCTCCTATAAAGCAAATAATTCCAAGTATTTTCTTGCTTAGAGCCATTGTCAGTGGGGAAGGGCGTTATTATCTTCTGAATACACAGAGTTATCTTTCACATATTCATTGCTAAAATACATATAAAGTACGTTGTTCGCCTGGTTTCCTTTGTTTTCCAACATGTTGATATTGCCAATTATCTGTCTGGAGAAAACAGGAAATACGCTGGCAAAAGTATTATGGTAACGCACGGTGAATTTATCGAAGAAATTTGGGCTGGAAATAACATTGGCAATAACCACGGATTTGTCTTTCAGCAAGGCTTTAACACTAGATAAAAATTCTCTGGTCGTACATTCCATGGGAATAGAGACCACATTAGTGAAAACATCAATAATCACTATGTCATATTTTTTCTTATGATTACGTACAAATGCCCGGGCAGAGCTGGCAATAAATTCCTTATTTGTTGATAATTTCTCAGGCAGAAAATATTTTTCAGCAACATCTTTTAAATCCGGATCTATGTCGACAAAAGTATAGTTGTTAAATTTATCATTTATCCCCATAGTAAAGCCACCCGCGCCAATTATTAGTACATCAAGCGGTTCAGTTTTATTTTTCTCTATATGAGCAATTATATTATCCTCAATATACGCGACATATGGGAAGCGGTATTTGGGATCTTTGCTGATTCTGGATGATGCCGAACGATTCACAATTAATGTTTTTGTTTCCTGTTTCGCATCATTAGTTACCATTACCAGATTATATGAATTGTCTGATACCGCACCTACAAGATCCATCGTATGGTTTGAGTTAAGAAGGATTGATAGAGACAGGATAAGCAGGCAGTATATTGTCTGGCGACTTGCCACTTTACGTATCAGCATCAGTATCAACAAACATAATAAGGATACGGTAATTATAACTGTGTTATGAACGCCAACGTAGCTCATCAGTATAATAGTGGAAAAAACTGAGCCGAGGAAAGAACCTATTGTAGAAAAAAACAGCATCCTCCCGGTTATATGACTAAGCTTTGTTCTGGAAAAATAATTACTCACCAAAGGGACGGTTTGCCCCAGAACAAAAACTGGAATAGATAGGAAAAACACAGAAAACAAACTTGCCTGTATAAGTCGGTTATGAATACCGCTGGTTATAAATACCTGAAAGATTATTTCCTGATAAGTATAAGAAAGTCCTAGAGTAAGGATAACTGACGCTGCAAACAGGCTCCGCAGTAAAATCTTTCTTATGGAAAGACCGCGCGTTATTTTGGTTTTTCCTCCAACGTAATATCCACATGCCAACGGCATCAGCACAGCACTGATAATAATAGAGATTATTTCTGGGCCGCTACCGAAAAAAGGAATCAAACCGCGAATAGCCAGCAGTTCCACGGCTAATACCACATAACCTTCAATTAAAATTACCAGTAATAAAAATTGAGTCTTGGTCATCGAAAACAATTTATGTGTTTGTTATGGTGAATGCCTTATTTCCAAGTTTCTTACGTATATTGGTAGAAGAATTATTGTCTCTTTTCAGATGAATAAAACGCAGCGATGGTGTTATATTATTACAGCTATAATTGCCATTGTTAAGCAGGAAACGCCGCATTCTCTGGTATGTTTTACTGGATAAGCTAGTGAATGAATAGGGAGAGCGGTCAAATACCACCACAGGCATGAGTTTTAAAATTGATTGCCATTGCTGCCAGTGGTGAAATGTGGCTAGGTTATCAGCTCCCATCATCCACACGAAACTGGTTCCCGTATAAAGTTTCTGAAGTTTATCAAGAGTTTCATAAGTATATCGCGTATTCATTTTTTGCTCTATATCCGATACAAAAATACGTTTATTACCCTTGGTTATTTTTTTTGCGAATTGGGAGCGTTCTTTATAATCAGCCATGCCACCAACCGGCTTTAGCGGATTTTGCGGGCTTACCAGCCACCATACTTCATCAATCCCCAGCGCATTAAGCGCGTATTTGCTTATGTGCAGATGCCCAAGATGTGCAGGGTTAAAAGAGCCGCCAAGCAGACCTATAACCCGATTTTTGGTATAAATTGGTTTCAAGTTTTCAATTCTTTTCTATGCCCGAACCTGCCCATTGCCATGCACCACATATTTGTAGGTTGTAAGTTGTTGCGCTCCTACAGGACCGCGTGCATGTAACTTGCCAGTGGAAATGCCAATCTCTGCGCCAAAGCCAAATTCACCACCATCAGCAAACTGCGTTGAAGTATTATGCATTACAATCGCACTGTCAACTTCCCGCAAAAATTGTCGCGCCACTGCAGTTTCTGAGGTAATGATTGCATCAGTATGGTGCGAACCATAATGGTTGATATGGTATATAGCTTCGATTTCATTTTTTACAATTTTCACCGAAATGATTGCTGCCAGATACTCAGTATACCAGTCATCCTCGCTGGCTGGTTTAATGCGTTTGTCTATTTTTTGCGAAGCTGCATCACCACGTATCTCACAGTCGGATTTAATCAGTTCATCCACAAGGATCGGTAACGCCTTATCGGCTATCTCTTCATCAATCAGCAATGATTCAGTCGCCCCGCAAATTCCTACCCGCCGCATCTTAGCGTTCATGAGAACTTCCTGTGCCATATTCAAATCCGCAGATTTATGAATGTAAGTGTGGCAGTTGCCGTCCAGATGCAGAATGGTTGGTATACGGCTTTGCTCCTGTATAAGCTTGGTCAGCGAATGACCGCCGCGGGGAATAATCACGTCAATCATGCCATTCATAGTAAGCATTTCAGTAACAGCCTCCCGTTCACGAGTAGGCACAACCTGCACTGAGTCAACAGGAAGCTTGGCAATTTCAAGCCCATGATGCAGGCACTGCACAATAGCTTGCGCTGATTGCAAGCATTCTGAGCCAGCACGGAGTATAACTGCATTTCCTGATTTAATGCACAAAGCAGCAGCATCAGCCGTCACATTTGGGCGTGACTCATAAATCATTCCGATAACGCCGATAGGCACGCTGACCCGCTGTAGTACCAACCCATTAGGGCGATCCCATTCTTCCATAATTCTATTAACCGGGTCGGGAATGGTGCAGATAGTTTCCAGACCTGCTGCCATAGCTTCAATACGTTTTTCATCAAGCCTTAGTCTGTCCAGCATGGCGGCGTTCAGACCTTTTTCCTTCCCGAATTCCAGATCTTTTTTGTTTTCAGAAATTATATATTCGGTGCGTTCACGCAAGGCTATTGCTGCTTGCGCTAAAGCCATATCCTTCTGTTCGTTTCTGGCTTCAGAAAGCAACCGGCAAGCAAGGCGCGCACGTTTTCCTATATCCTGCATTAATGCATGGACAGCATTTTGAGAAATATCAGGCAATGTGTGTGGTTCTATTTTCATGGTAAGGTTTTATAGCAAATCGACTGAAATGTCATCTTTTATTCATAAACTATACTAATTCGCAATCAATAGAATGATTGCGATACGCTAGCTACGCAGCGCAAAACCAATGTTTTCGGCATTGATTTTGATACCATTTTGCTGCATTTTATTTGCAAAATGGTATTACGGTGATTTATTTGCTTTACTGGTTTCTGGGGAATTTAAGCATAATAGGCACAAATAAAAAAGGGTGGCAATTTCTTACCACCCTTTTAAAGCAATCAGTGTTTTTTAGGGAATGGATTAGTAGTCCATGTCCATTCCACCCATACCGCCCATGCCACCCATTCCGGCAGCACCAGCACCGCCAGATTTTTTATCTTCTGGAGCATCAGCAATGATGGCTTCAGTGGTGATAAGCAGGCTGGCAACAGAAGCCGCGCCTTGCAGAGCAGCACGCACAACCTTGGTTGGGTCGATGATACCAGCTTTGATAAGATCAACATATTCAAGCTTCTGAGCGTCAAAACCAAAGTTGGTTTCAGTGCTTTCAAGCAGCTTTCCAGCTACAACCGCACCATCAAGACCAGCGTTTTCAACAATCTGGCGCAGCGGAGCCTGAAGCGCGCGGCGAATGATGTTGATACCAGCTTTCTGATCGTCATTTTCAGCTTTCAATTTGTCAAGAACGCGGGAAGCATAAAGCAGGGTAGAGCCACCACCCGGTACGATACCTTCTTCAACCGCAGCACGGGTTGCATGCAGAGCATCATCAACACGGTCTTTGCGTTCTTTAACTTCGATTTCGCTTGAGCCACCAACTTTCAGGATAGCAACACCACCGGAAAGTTTTGCAAGGCGTTCTTGCAGTTTTTCGCGGTCATAATCAGAAGTGGTTTCAGCAATCTGAGCGCGCAACTGAGCGCAACGAGCTTCGATATTTTTCTTATCGCCAGCACCATCAACGATCGTGGTGTCATCTTTAGTGATAACAACTTTCTTTGCACGTCCCAGACTTGCAACAGTAACGGTTTCAAGCTTAGTTCCGAGGTCTTCGCTGATAACTTCGCCAGCGGTTAGAGCTGCAATATCATCAAGCATTGCTTTACGACGATCGCCAAAGCCAGGAGCTTTAACCGCAGCAACTTTCAGACCACCGCGCAGTTTATTTACAACGAGGGTTGCCAGAGCTTCACCTTCAACATCCTCAGCAATGATAAGCAAAGGACGTTGAGATTGTACAACAGCTTCAAGCAATGGCAGCATTGGCTGTAAGCCAGAAAGTTTTTTCTCGAAAATCAAGATGAATGGGTTGTCAAGTTCAACCACCATTTTCTCAGCATTGGTCACGAAATAAGGAGAGAGGTAGCCACGGTCAAACTGCATGCCTTCAACTACATCAAGCTCAAATTCTAAACCTTTTGCTTCTTCAACGGTGATAACGCCTTCACGACCAACTTTTTCCATTGCGTCGGCGATTTTTTCACCAACTTCCTTGTCGCCATTGGCAGAAATAGTCGCAACCTGCGCCCACTCAGCTTTCGAGCCTACTGGTTTGCTCTTAGATTTGATTTCTTTTATAACCGCTTCAACCGCAGCTTCAATGCCACGTTTCAGATCCATAGGGTTCAGACCAGCAGCAACGGCTTTGCTGCCTTCGGTAAAAATAGCCTGAGCAAGAACGGTTGCGGTAGTTGTTCCGTCACCAGCTAGATCTGCTGATTTGGTAGCAACTTCACGCAGCATCTGCGCGCCCATATTCTGGAATTTGTTAGAAAGTGAAACTTCTTTAGCTACAGTCACACCATCTTTGGTGATACGTGGTGCACCATAAGCTTTCTCAATAACAACATTACGACCACGCGGTCCAAGGGTTACCTTTACCGCATTAGCCAATTTTCCAGCACCGATTAAAATTTGCTCACGTGCTTCTGAGCCATATCTAAGTTCTTTTGCAGACATATTTATTTCTCCGTTTGTTTAAGTTATTAGTTGTCGGCGGTCAGTTGTCGGCGGTCAGAAAAAACTGATCGCAGATCGCTGTCCGCTGGTCGCTGATTAAGCTGCCTTCTTCGCTTGACCATCTTCTTCGATGATGCCGATAACATCTGATTCTTTCAGAACCAGAAATTCTTTACCATCAAGCTTGATTTCGCTGCCTGCCCACTGGGTAAACAGAACGATATCGCCCACAGCAACATCAACCGGAATACGTTTACCGTTTTCATCTTTTGCACCCGCACCAACAGCAAGAACCTTACCTTGTTTTGGTTTTTCCTTAGCATTATCAGGGATAATAATACCACCAGCGGTTTTTGCTTCCTGCTCTATTCTCTCAACAACGAGACGGTCAGCTAACGGTTTAATCTTCATGAGATTCTCCTAAACTAATTGGTTAAAAATACTGGAACATAATCATAACTGCAAAATTGTCAGTTATGTACCTGTTGTGTAGGTGATATAAGTAAACGTCCCTATGTTTCAAGTGCTATATTTATTTTTTATTTATTTTATTGCCCGAATATTGCCAAAAATGCTTAAATGTATTGAAAAATAACAAAAAGGGGGGCTATGCCTGAATTACCAGAGGTTGAAACCGTAAAAAATGGTCTTGAATCTGCTCTTATTGGAGCAGTAATATCCGGCGTAACCTTAAGACGCAGTAATTTGCGTACTCCATTTCCTAAGAATTTTGAAAAAACTCTGGGCGGACGGAAAATTACCGCTATTAAGCGTCGCGCTAAGTACCTGCTGTTTTATTTTGATAATGCCAAGTCTTTACCAGATATTGTTTTAATTGCCCATCTGGGGATGACCGGACGTTTTTCCGTAAAGTCTCCGTCATTGCGAGGAGGCGTAGCCGACAAAGCAATCCAGAAAAAATCTAGGTTAAAGAAAGATGGATTGCTTCCTGCCACGCCTACGGCTCGCAATCGCAATGACGAGTTTGGTGTCCATGACCATGTGATATTCGATTTTAACGATGGAAGGCAGCTTATCTATAATGACCCGCGCCGTTTTGGGTTGATGGAATTATGCAAGCGTCAAGAACTTGAACAACATAAATTATTCGTACATTTAGCACCGGAACCACTTGAAGAAAAGTTTACACCGGACTATTTGCAAAAATCCCTGAGCAAACGCGAATCTCCTATTAAACCAACAATAATGGATCAGAAGATAGTGGTTGGTGTTGGTAATATCTACGCTAACGAGGCGTTGTTTATGGCTGGAATATCTCCACTAAAACCGGCAAATACAATAGGTAAAAAAATACCGGAACTTATTAGCTGCATCCACTCCGTGCTGAATGATGCGATTAAGGCTGGCGGCTCTACCTTGAAGGATTTTGCGCATGTGTCTGGTGAGTCAGGATATTTTCAGCATAATTTCCATGTTTATGGACGCGCCGGCAAAGCCTGCAGCAAATGCAAAACCGCCATAATGTCAATACGACAAGCAGGAAGAGCAACATTTTATTGCCCAAAATGCCAGAAATAAGCATTGCTGGGGCTATTGCCGTATATTATTTTTCATGTTATGCTGTTAACCGTTAAATAACAGCATTTTATACAGGTGTAAATTTTGTCAGCAAAAACCATTATAATCCTAAGGCATGGGCAGGCAAAAAACGCTGGGATTAGTGAACATGATCATAACCGCACTCTTACCGCAAAAGGCAGGGAAGAAGCAATGGAGGTTGGGGAAATAATGGCGGATAATGGCTTTATTCCCGATTATGTTCTATGTTCTACAGCAACACGTACCCGCGAAACCCTTGCTGAATTACAAAATTTTTTTCCTGAACCACTATCAGTTATTTATAGCCAAAAAATTTATAACGCCTCCGAGATTGATTTAATAAATCAAGTGGCAACTATTCCAGAAAATACTAACAAACTACTGCTGATAGGTCATAACCCGGGATTATATCAGCTGGCTCTGGCTCTGGCAAAAGGCGGGGATAAGCAAATGCATAACGAGTTGCAAATGCAGTTTCCGACCTGCGCGCTGGTTGTAATTAATTTTGAAGGTGAATGGCAGAATATAGCCCATGCCCATAGCAAACTTACACTTTTTGCTACTCCACAAAAACAAATTATGGCCTAATGCGGTAAAATCACTTTTGAATCATAACCCCAAATGGGACAAACATTTCTTTTCCAGAAATTGTCACATGTGCAAACATTTTTACATAACCTGCCTGTGTTGGAGTTATTTTAAATTTGACATCTGGTCCATATGTGGGGCCATAGAAATACGTATCAGTCTCCTGCATTGCTGCTATTGCGTGAGTATTGTCATCATAAAACCCAATGAGGCTGAAATATTCAACCGGAGAATATTGCTTCGCCATTGCTTCAATAGACCATTTTACCGGTTTTTTCTGATGATCAGTAACATTCAGGTTTACAATAGATGTTTGACCAACTTGCGGCGGAACATCAAATGATAAGGTGAAATTATGCCCATTCATTGCCTTTGTATGAGATTCTATACGTTCAATAAATGCAGCGTCTTTTTCTCCTAGCCAGCCTACAAGTAATTCCTGTTTATTCGTTGCGTGAGTGGTTATATCTGCCCAAGCCATATAACTGCTGGTTATCTTAGGAATAAATGTAAAATTAAAGGTGTAAGGTGTAATGCTTGTTTCCGGATGCAAATGCTGTATATCTGTAAATGTTGGGTCAACAAGCCACAAATGAATTCTCCGTTTATTGCGAGATATCAAGCTGTCCAGCGTAACTGCATCTCCGCTTGCTATATCACGTATTATTATGGTTCCGGTTACAGGTTTTCCTGCTGTTAATTCACCATCCGTTAGTGCTTCTAATGTTTTGGTTATGGCAGCATTATCAGCAGCATAAACGGTTGTGGGAAGTAGGAGAAACAAAGTAAACAGAATATTTTTTAAAAAATGACCAGACATAACTCAACTAACCCATGATAATTAAGAAGACCAATGAAATACTAGCGGTTATTGCTGGAAGTAAGCGTGCTGGAAACGTTGCTGAAGGAATTAACAATCTGCTGACCAGCCATGTTTGAAGCAATAACGCCAACTATCGAAACCAAGGCAACTATCAGCGCGTACTCTACAGCAGTAGCTGCACTTTCATCTTTCAAAAACATAGATAAAGTTTTCATGATATTCAATACTTTCCCTGTGCCACTTATATGATTATAACACAAATACAACCCAAATAACAGATTTAGTATAAGGCAATATCATAAATATGTGGTTAATTATGAGAAAAATTATTAATATACCTGCATATCTGCAACCGTCCCAAAAGGTTATTTAATTTCGTTTTATATCATATAAAACCAGATAATTCATAGAAACATATTGACTTTTATGAAAAACTCTATATAAAACCCCTCAAGTTTAGTATATTACTCTTTGCATTGCTTCACCGTCGCTCCTCTTAATGGGCTGAGATGGCTGCACCTTTCTAGGGTGTAGGATTGATTCCTTGATGGCATTCTTTCATGACGTAGCCGAGAGTTGCAACCATTTCCTTAATTGGGGGTTGATTACGAAGCTATTTCTACATGTGGCAGTAGTTGCTATGTGAATTAACGCCTACAAGGAGACTATTAATGGCTACAGGTATTGTTAAATGGTTCAATCCAACCAAAGGTTTTGGTTTTATTCAGCCTGATCAAGGTGGTTCAGACGTATTCGTACATATCAGCGCGCTTGAGCGTGCCGGTCTTTCTACCCTTAATGAAGGGCAGAAAATTTCCTATGAACTTGCTACGAACAAAGGCAAGACTTCAGCAGTGAATTTAAAGCTGGTTTCTTAGTTTTTAAGAAATGAGGAAATGAGGAAATGAGGAATTGAAGAAAAACAATTCTCCATTTCTCCAGTTCTTCAATTCATTTTATGCGGTGTGCTGTTGCGTTTTTTTCGTTTCGTGTCGTACCGCTCGGAATATCTGGATGTCTGGATATTCTGTCTGTACGTCTTGAATACGTTCCCAAATAACATATTTGGGTACTGCATTATTTTTAAATAATGGCAGACGTAACATTCTTCGGTGCAATATTCAGCCGAGAATATATTATATTTAAGGATAAATAAATGAGTGATTTTTCTCAGTTTGGGCTTCCTGCCCAACTTAATGTTGCGCTTGAGCGCATGCAATACAGTGTTCCAACCCCCATCCAGAAACAAGCTATTCCTCTTGCTCTTAAAGGGCATGACATACTTGGTTCTGCCCAGACCGGAACCGGCAAAACTGCCGCTTTTGGTATTCCGTTGGTGGCAAAGATTTTAAATAACCCACGCGGCAACGCAATTGTCCTCACTCCAACCCGTGAGCTGGCAACACAGGTAATGTCGGTTATCACCGGCTTGCTTGGCCAGCGCAGTTTTGTGCAGGCGGCCTTGCTGATTGGCGGTGATTCAATGCATAAGCAGACCGCGCAGCTTAGAATGCGTCCACGCATTATAATTGGCACACCAGGAAGGATTAACGATCATCTGGAACGCGGAAATTTAATTCTGCACGATACTAATTTTCTAGTTCTGGATGAAACCGACCGTATGTTGGATATGGGTTTTGGTATCCAGATCGACCGTATTGTAAAATTCCTGCCAGCAGTTCGCCAGACTTTGATGTTTTCTGCAACTATTCCGGCAGAAATCGTAAAAATGTCGGCTAAATACCTGAAGAATCCTGAGCGTATAGCTGTTGGTTCAGTTAATGCTCCTGTGGTTAAAATCCAGCAGGAGATAATTCATGTAAATGACAGCGGTAAATATGATGAGCTTAGCAAACAAATCGCTGCCCGCACTGGTTCTATAATAGTGTTTGTAAAAACCAAACGCAGCGCGGATAAACTTTCTGAACGCCTTAACAAGCAGGGTAATCAGACCGATACTATCCATGGTGATTTGCACCAGCGCAAACGCGAAAAAGTTATTCAGGGCTTCCGTAATATGAAATTCCGTATTCTGGTGGCGACTGATATTGCTGCGCGTGGTCTTGATATTCCGCATATTGAACATGTTATTAATTATGACCTGCCACAATGTCCGGAAGATTATATCCACCGCATTGGCCGTACTGGTCGTAATGGTTCGGAAGGTTCAGCGGTATGCCTGATATCGCCGGATGATGGTCTGAAATGGCGCGCCATCCACCGTTTGATGCACCCTAATGAAGCTCCACCGCAAATGCCACATGGTAGTTCACATGGTAATTCACGTGGTGGCGATGGTAAACCGCGCAGCTATGGTCAGAAAAAACCTTTTGGTAACAGAAGCGGTAAAAGTAGCGGTGGAAATTCTTCCGGTGGTGGTGACAAATCCGGCAATAATAAACGTTTCAGTCGCTTTCCAAAACGTAGTTCTGCTCCTAAAGCAGCAGCTTAGCCATGCCTAAATTCCCTCTCCCTCTGGGAGAGGGTTAGAGCCTGCCCCGCACTTGTTGCGGGGGTGAGGGCTTTTCACCACTTCCTGAACATAAATTCTTCCTGTAGCTTGTTTATATCGGAACAAGCATAGGTTATGGAATGTCTCATAGGCTCACCTCAAAACAGATAAAAGCCTTATCAATGCTGGCAAGTGGAAAATCAGCCATAGAAATTTCCTATGATCTGAAAATGCGACGCGAATCTATGGCACGTTGGCAGAAAATTCCAGAATTCATGTATGAATATGAAAAGCTTATGGATGAAATACGTCATAGCTTTAAACATAAAATGACAGAAGTAATGAACGCCACAATCACTAGAATGGCATATGAAGCCAGTGACAGTCAGAGACCTCTGCATAATGTGTTTTTCGTCATTGCGAGGAGGCGAAGCCGACGTGGCAATCCAGTAAAATTAAGCATCATAGAAAGATGGATTGCTTCGTTTCACTCGCAATGACGCATTATGCAGAGGTCTCGTCATGGTGATCCAAAGCGTATCGAAGCGCTGCTGAAAGTTATCAAAACACTGGAGAAATGATGCAATAATGTACAGATAATGTGCAATATTATACAGATAATTAGCAATAATTAAAATGTCACCCCGCACTTGTTGCTGTGTCTGGATTTTTCAATCCGGATGTCGCAATAAATGCGGCATGACAAATACTACTAAGCTATCTGCTCATAGCCGGGCAGGGTAAGAAATTCCGTAAATTCCTTCTGTGACACCAGATCAGTGAGCAGTTTCGCTGCTTTCTCATATGGCAAGCCGCTTTTCGGCAGTTTTTCCAGTTCTTCTGATAAAAACTGTTCAAACAAGGAAATAGTAACTGCACGACCATCCGATAATTCGCCTTTATCATGGTGAATCCATTGCCATATCTGCGAACGGGCGATCTCGGCAGTTGCGGCATCTTCCATTAAATTAAAAATCGGCACACAGCCCACGCCAGATAGCCACGATGCCAGATATTGCACCGAAACGCTGATATTGTTCCGCAGCCCAGCTTCCGTAATAGCACCTTGAGGAATAGCCAATAAATCAGCGGCTTTAATATCCACCTCAGGACGCTGGCGGGAAACTTGGTTTGGTGTTGGCATCAGGCGGTTGAAAACTTCCATAGCCACTGGCACAAGGGCAGGGTGCGCCACCCATGTTCCATCATGCCCGTCACCTGCTTCACGTTCCTTATCGGCGCGTACCATGGCGAAAGCTTTTTCGTTAGCTGCCTCATCATTTTTAACTGGAATAAACGCGCTCATCCCACCCATGGCAAATGCCCCACGTTTATGGGTGGTTTTGATAAGCAATAGCGAATATGAACGCAGAAAATGGGTAGTCATCAGCACTGATGCGCGGTCAGGCAGCACAAAATCGCCACGCTTACTAAATTTTTTGATGAAGCTGAAAATATAATCCCAACGCCCGCAATTTAAGCCCACGCAATAATCTTTCAGTGCGTATAAAATCTCGTCCATCTCAAAAGCTGCGACTATGGTTTCAATCAGGACAGTTGCTTTGATAGTGCCCTTGTTTAATCCTAGTTTTTCTTCAGAAAAAGCAAAAATATCCGCCCACAACGCAGCTTCCTCATGGCTTTCCAGTTTTGGCAGGTAAAAATATGGACCAAGCCCACGCGCCAGCAATTTCTTGGCATTAAGGTAAAAATAAACGCCAAAATCGAGGAATGCTCCGGCGATAGGCTTCCCATCAACCAGCACGTGCTTTTCCAGCAAATGCCATCCACGCGGGCGCACAATCAAAGTAGCGATAGTTTCGTTCAGTTTATATTCTTTGCCTTCCGGACTGGTGAAAGAAATTGTGCCGTCAACATAATCGCGCAAATTCACTTGCCCATCCATGATTGACCCCCAAGTAGGAGTCAGTGAATCCTCAAAATCCGCCATGAACACTTTTGCGCCACAATTCAGCGCGTTGATAATCATTTTGCGTTCAACAGGACCAGTTATTTCAACGCGCCTGTCTTGCAGCGGGGCAGGGAGGGGGGCAACCTTCCAACTATTATCAGCGCGGATGTTAGCGGTTTCCGGCAGAAAATCAGGCATTTCTCCAACATCAATCCGCTTTTGTCTTGCGACGCGTTTTGCCAGTAATTCATCCTTTCGTGCCGTAAATTTTTGCGCAAGACTGGCAACAAATGCCTGCACTTCCGGAGTCAGGATTTTTTGATATTCAGGGGAAAGGGGAGCGGTGATGGTTAGGGGCATGATATTAGACATGTGAGTTATGAGTTTGGTATATAAATGGTTTATAATGAGGTATTGGTGCTTTCTGTTTTTTCTTTTTTGAAACTTCAAGCCATAAAGCTTTTGCCTTTTCCACTTCTTTCAGTGCTTGTTCAGCAGTTTCGCCAAAAGCTGAACACCCTGAAAGATCCGGTATGTCAGCTATATATCCGCCATCTTCATCGCTATAAAAAATATTGATATGATAATCCTTCATATTATTCCCTATGTTCAAGGTTGTATTTTGTAGATTTCCTGAGTTGAATCGCAGCAATATCTTACGAATTTTAGACATATGAATTTAGCATTCTTTTTTCACAAGTTGAAAAGGTTTTACACCACTTCATTTAATGAAAGAATAATAAATTGTCTATCTTGTTTATTGCATATTTCTTTGGTTGGCATACAGCATTGAAACAACTGTAAACCTATCTCTCCATTGCTGCTGGTTCTCTCTCTAGATTTCTAACTAATTCTTCTGCTCTGACAGCAATTTTTCCAATATTGCCAGGCTTCTCAAATACCTCAGCCGCTCCTGCGTTTTTTGCCTCTCTGCTAATTCTATGAAAATCACTTACAGCAGTCCATAAAATGGATTTAACTCCCATTGGTGTGGCTTTTATCACATCTATGCCAGTCTCTTTTGTTTTAGTGTCTAAATCAGTAATAATTATATCTGGTTTAGATTCAGCTAACGCCTCTATTGCTGCCGTAGCACTATTAAATTTACGGACAGTAAACCCTCTAAATTCAAGGGCATCTGTAAGTGGCATACGTATGTCAGCGTTGTCATCAACTACCCAAGCAGTTTTCTGTTTATTTTCCATATAATCTCTGCCTTTATTTTATCTTCTTATCAAGTTTTCTTCTCTTTTTGCCAGTAGTCCAAAAAATTTATTTCTGGCAAGGGCTGCTTTAACATCATCAATAAATTTCTTTTGAAAATCCTCTGATTCTAAAGACGCATCCATTGGTAATATGATTGCCGGGACTTTCTTGCTCTCTGCATCATCTTTAATCGTCCTGCTTAATAAATTTTCTTTTGCTGTATCATCCTTAAGCATCTTATAAGTAATTACTAAATCTGGCTTCTTGTCTCTGTGAAAATATATGTAGTCCATTTTAGCCAGTGCTGCATCAGCAGTATTAAAAACCGTGTATCTATGCCCTTCATCAGGAATAATTTTTTTTATTGATTCCACTCTTCGCTGGTCGCTACTAACTATCCATATATCTCTGCATGGTTTTTCCATGGGTGTTTTTTCTTATTTTCTAAATAGCAATTCTCTACATTACTCTACCAGTTGAAGCTTGTTGAGTATGTCCAAAAAGTGTATCAACTTTTTCTACAAGTCCTGTTACATATTTTGGTCCATCCATCTTGCAAAAGAATTCTACTGCGCCCAAACCCTTAGCTGGCTCTTCGAGCGTTTTTTCACCAGAAATCATAATAGCTGGAATTTTCTTTCCAGCAGCAGCTTTTAAGACATCAGCTCCATCCATTTTACTAGCCGTATTACTGTCAGTAACAATCAATTTCGGAGTAGCGGTTTCCAGTCGTTTAATAGCCTCGTCAGCAGTTGTAATTATATGCACATTAGAATAACCAGATTTTTTCAAGGCATTACCAACCTGCATTTGAACGCTTACGCTATCATCAACCACCCATATCTCATCTCTTTTGACTTCTACCATACCCTATCCCTTAACTTTTTTTATAATTTATTTACATGCTTATTTGAGAACCTACTTTTTTACCGGGAGATTGGGTAGGATCATATTCTGAAATATAGACATAAGTCCCACGAGTTGGTATTTTCGCCATCGGAACAGTCTCTATCCCAGAACTATTAGCCAATCTAATCATTTCTTGCGTGCTGTTATGATTTTCATTTTTAATGTCCGTAACTATAAGTTTAGGTTTTTGTTCTATACCATTACTTACTTTACGTAGTGATTCCACGGCTTTCCCTATATCGGTAATATAAATTAATTCAAATTTACCGTTATTATGAGCTGCTATTTCAGCTAGCTTAGGTACAGTCTTATTATCACTAGCTATCCATACTACATCTTTTTTTACTTCCACCATAACTACCCTTTAACCTTTTTCCCTTTGGCGATTGACGTTACCTTGCCTTGTTTTTCTTCAATTGCTTCCATCGCCGTGATAGCGCATAGATTCAAAATTTCTGACAAGGTGGCGTTCATCTGCATAACCTGCACCGGACGCTCAAGCCCCATCAGCACTGGGCCTATAGTAACACCATCGCTTAATTCTTGCAACATGTGTGAAGCAATATGCGCCGAGTGCAAAGCAGGCATAATCAATATGTTAGCCGGAGCGGTCAGGCGACAGAACGGATAAAGGCTTAACATTTCTTTATCCAAAGCCACGCTTGCCGACATTTCGCCGTCATACTCAAAATCAACATTCATCTTATCGAGAACCTTAACCGCTTCAATAATCCGCACTGATTTTTCGCGTTTAGGATTACCGAAGGTTGAGAATGAGAGTAGGGCAACGCGCGGCTCATGCCCCATCTTGCGGGCTTTTTCCGCGGTTTTGACTGCAATATGTGCAAGCTGTTCAGGTGTAGGCAATTCCTGAACGGTCGTATCAGAGAAGAAAATGGTTTTACCTTTGGCAACAATCAGCGATATACCAAACAAAAGCGCATCTTTCTTGGTGTTGATGACGCGGCTGACATTATCAAGAGACACATTATAATTACGGGTAAGACCGGTAATCATTGCATCACCATGTCCCATAGCCAGCATGCACGAAGCAAAAATATCGCGGTCATTCTTCACCATTCTAGCTACGTCGCGGTATAGATAACCAACACGTTGCAGACGCGGATAAAGATAATCAATATACGCTTCCACATTTGGGCTGACGGCGGCATTGGCGATTTCAATATTTTTATAATCATGCACACTCATTTTCTTCATCAATTCATGGATGCGCTCAACACGACCAACAAGGATAGGCGAGCCATAGCCATTATCACGCCATTGCACAGCAGCGCGGATAATTTTTTCTTCCTCACCTTCGGCAAAGATTACGCGCTGTGGATTTTCGCGTACCTTATCGAAAATATGCTGCATCGAATTAGCAGTTGGGTCACGGCGTGCCGCCAATTCTTTTTTATAAGCAGCAAAATCAGAAATCGGATTGCGGGCAACCCCGGTTTTCATTGCGGCTTTTGCAACTGCAACTGGAACAGTGGTCATCAGGCGTGGATCAAACGGAGCAGGAATAATGTACTCCGAGCCATATTCCATTTTGCGTCCCGAGTAAGCAGCAGAAACTTCTTCCGGAACATCTTCACGGGCGAGGGCGGCAATCGCCTCAGCTGCTGCAACTTTCATCTCTTCGTTTATTTGTGAAGCGCGAACATCAAGTGCGCCACGGAAGATATATGGGAAGCCCATCACATTATTAACCTGATTGGCATAATCCGAGCGACCAGTGGCGATAATCGCGTCACTGCGTACGCTGCGTACATCCTCAGGAGTAATTTCTGGATCCGGATTAGCCATCGCAAAAATGATTGGATTTTTTGCCATAGTGGCGACCATTTCCTTGCTTACGGCGTTTTTCCCCGCAAGACCCATGAACATGTCCGCACCTTTCATAGCATCCGCTAGAGTGCGTTTGTCAGTCTTTACAGCATGCGCGGATTTCCACTGGTTCATGCTTTCGGTACGACCTTCATAAATCACGCCGGTCTTGTCAACCAACAGGGCGTTTTCATGTTTGATACCCATACGTTTGATAAGCTCAAGGCAGGCGATACCAGCCGAGCCAGCACCAAGAACAACAACTTTAATGTCTTTCAGCTCACGTCCGGTCAAATGCGCGGCGTTGATAAGCCCTGCTGCTACGATAATAGCGGTGCCGTGCTGGTCATCATGGAACACAGGAATATCCATTAACTCGCGCAGACGTTGCTCAATGATAAAACATTCAGGAGCCGCAATATCTTCAAGGTTTATCCCGCCCCATGACGGCCCAAGAAGCTTCACGCAATTTACAAATTCATCGACATTGGTGGTGTCTACTTCAATATCAATACAATCAATATCAGCAAAGCGTTTGAACAGAATAGCCTTACCTTCCATAACCGGTTTGGATGCCAGTGCGCCAAGATTACCAAGACCAAGAACCGCAGTGCCGTTAGAAATAACCGCGACAAAATTCCCGCGCGAAGTATAATCATAAGCCTTGCTTGGGTCTTTTTGAATTTCCAGGCAGGGAATAGCAACACCAGGGGAATAGCCAAGCGATAAATCGCGCTGGGTCATAAGTGGTTTGGTGGGCAATATTGATATCTTTCCGGGCTTGCCTTCCGCGTGATATGCTAGTGCTTCTGCATCTGTGATAGGCTCTTTTTTGTCTTTGGTCATTTTTACATCCTGTGTTTAAAAATGGTATAAGCTGCATAATTATGCTGCAATGCAGCATAAGCCAATGATATTAATAAGTAAATCAGTCGAACTTCTTAGTTCGCATATCAAAATGCAGATTGCAAGGGCAAATTGGAAGAAAATGGCAATTGGACGCGAATTTTCACCAGATTTTCAGCGATATTGCGCGTGCAGCATGGGTTTTTCAAATTTATGTGAATATTTAGTGATATTTTTGCTGGCATTAGAAAAATACATTTGCTATAAGACACGCCTTCTTAAGGTTATTCCGCGATAGCTCAGCGGTAGAGCTCTCGACTGTTAATCGAGTGGTCGCTGGTTCGAATCCAGCTCGCGGAGCCATTCTGGACGATAAGCCAGATTTGAGAACATATCAAACGGCTCACGTGGCTTTAACACTAGCTTTTCAGCATCCATTTCCAAGTTCGGAAACAAAATAGTTATAATTCGTCTCCTTTCATCTAGTTCCGAACTTTTGAATAAATCGTGAGCTTTTGATGCTAATGAGAATATTGTAGCTATAGATTTGTTAAAGCTATCATCAGCATTGCTTAGCTTTTGCAATCTAACCCCCACATTATGCCTTTCAGCCTGTAAGAACCTGTTCAAAGTCTTTTTAATAACAAAACAGCAAAAGCCAGTACCACCATATTTAAGCTTGTATTCAATTTACGCTCACAATTTTTCCACAACCTCTTGCATTTTTCAAGCCATGCA
>Ga0105164_10000148_pt1 | contig 52318 bp, 50 predicted proteins | sample VDWuncwatermetaG_FD_89674 | JGI IMG/M metagenome (GOLD analysis project Ga0105164, IMG submission 89674) | Wastewater microbial communities from Netherlands to study Microbial Dark Matter (Phase II) - VDW unchlorinated drinking water | ecosystem: Environmental > Aquatic > Freshwater > Drinking...
CCGCCGCGGCGGTGTTCGAGCGGGTTTTACGCAATGGCGCGAACAAAATTGCGGAGAGCTCGTAAAATGAGCGCCGCCGCGCGGGCTCAAAGGGCGCTGATGGAACTATTTTCATGGAGGCGGGTCGAACCCGCATGGAAATAATATTCTTGGCCGTGGGCCTGCTCGCGTCGATCCCGCTCGGATTCGTCGTCCTGTTCCAGAACCCGGCGACCTTGGGGATGTTCGTTGCCGTCATGACGGCGCTCGCCCTGGCGTCCTTGTTTTTGAGGAAAAGCCTCCCCCACCTCGTGACGCGCTTCTGGCTCGGCGCGGCCGCCGCGGCCTTCGCGGCGGGGCTGGCCCTCGCCTGGGGGGCGTGCAGCCGGGGGCCGGCCGACGGGCTCTGCGTGATCGGCGGAGCCCATGCCATGCCCTACGCCTGCTTCGCGCTCGCGGCGGCAGGATTCACCTTCTGGCGCACGCGAGCGGCGAAGAGGGCTTAGGCTAGACTTCGGCGAGGACGCGGCCGTGCTTGCGGCCGGAGACCTTCTGCAGGCCGCTCTTGAGGTCGGCGTAGTTCATCGCCGGATAGAATTGGACCTCGGCGTTCAGGGACTGGAACAGGGGCTCGGCCAGGACGGGAATCTGCGCGGCTTCCTTCAGGTCGAAGATGAACAGCATGGTGCGCTTGCCGTTCTCGGCGTAGAAGTAGGAGGACTCGGGCTTGATCTTGTCGATCATGGCCTGGACCGTGGACGACAGGACGCCGTCCTTGATGGCGCGGTTTCCGGCTTCGACGGGCATGGCGACCTTGAGCATCGTGCGCATGATGGTTCTCCCTCGGTTGGATTTAGGAGCGGCGGGGCCAAGATAGCGGAAGGAGGCGGGCCCGGTCCATTGAGGGGGCGTAACGCTTAGGAGGCGGCGAAGGCGCGGGCGGTGACCTCGGTGCAGAGCTTGCGGTAGATGCCGAGGAGGCTGAAGATGCGCAGGTCGCTGCGCACGTCGTAGATGCCGGCCGTGTCGGGGGTCTTTTTCTTGATCTCTTCGACGGCTTTTTTGAAGGAGCCGTCGCCGTAGCCGCCGGAGACGCTGGTGGCGCGGATCTGGGCGGCGAGCGGGATGGAGAGGCCGTGTTGGCAGGAGACGCCCTTGACGGTGCCGAGTTCGCGGGCGCCGGCGGGGCGGTCCTTGGGCGTCATGGTGACGAAGGAGAGCGGGCCTTGGGATTTGTAGAAGATCATGATCCCGCCGGCGGGGACCAGGCCCGGGACCGCGTCCTCCTGGTCGCCCTCCCCTCTCGCGAAGGCGAACGGCGCCAGAAAGAGCAGCGCGGCGGCGAGAACGATCCTCAAAGCTTGGCGACCCGCCCGGTGACGACGGTGCAGACCTTGGTGTAGATGCCGAGAACGTAGGCGTCGACCTTGATGTCGGCGCGGACGTCGTAGAGGATGCCCTCGCGCGCGCCGAGCGCGTCTTTGACCGCGGCGGCGTAGGAGGCGTCGCCCCAGGCGACGAGGAAGAGGGCGGAGCGGTTGCAGGACTTACCGCTCACCATGGGGTCGTCGGAAGCGGACTTGACCTCGGAGGGCGCGGAGGTGCGGTAGCCGCGCGGAACCTTGATGTCGGTGTAGATGAGGCCGCAGGACGACAAGGTCGACGCTGCCAGGAGGAGGAGAAGAAGGAGTTTCATGGGGGAAGCATAGCTAGTTAGGACGGGCTTTCGCCACAAACTTCCGCGTGCCGTAAATTCACTGATTTTGTAGAATCTCCGTCGGAGATGCCATGAACGCCAGCGCCCTCGCCCGCCCGTCTCTCATCGTCGGCTCGCCCGAGCATAAGGAGCTTCTGTGCTCGTTTTTCACCGAGTCCCATGATCCCTACGTCCCGGCCGCGCTGCTTTGGCCCGAGCTCGGAGACGACGTGATCAAACGGCTGCGCGCCCTGCCGATCTGGGAGGAGGCGGTGCGCACCGAGGCGGAGACCGCGCTCGCCGTGCTCACGATGGGGGCGGCCGAAAAGGACCCCGTTTTATCGAAGGCGATCACCTTGCAGGGCTACGAGGAGCGGCGCCACGCGGACATTTTGAGGATCCTGACCGAGAAGTACGGCATTCCCGTGCCGGCTTTTTCCCCTTCGGCGCCCCGCGACCCGAGCTGGACGTTCATGCGCATCGGCTACGGCGAGTGCTTCGATTCGTTCTTCGCGTTCGGCCTGTTCGCGCTGGCGCGCGATTCGGGGTTCTTCCCGCCGTCGCTCGTCGAGCTGTTCGAGCCGATCATGCAGGAGGAAGGAAGGCACATTATTTTTCACGTCAACTGGGTGGCCTACAACCAGGCGCAGCTGCCCTACGCCGGGCGGCCGCGGTACGTGTTCAAGCGCGGGCTGGCGATGTGGCTGCAGGCGGTGAGCCGGCTGAAGACGGCGATGAGGATCAAGGGCGAGGCCGAGGGCGGCCAGGACAACTTCACGATGAACGCGCACGCGCAGTTCGGGGACATCTCCCCGCGCGAGTTCGTCGAGCTGTGCATCCGGGAGAACGAGCGGCGCCTGGCGCCGTACGACCCGAGGCTCCTGAGGCCCGAGTTCGTGCCGGCGATCGCGCGCGCCGTGCTGCCGACCCTGCCGCGCCGCGGTGGCGCCCACTGAACCCGGTCCTCGGCCTGCTGCTGCGGGTCCCGCTTCACGGGGCGGGCCTGTTTGTCTCGGCCCTGCCGCGCTCCTGGGAGATGGCGCTCGGCGCGTTCCTCGGCCGCTTCGCGCTGATGTTCAACACGCGCCACGCCCGGGTCGCGCGCGAGAACCTCGAGCGCTGTTTTCCCGAGCTGACGGCGGAGCGCCGGAGCGAGCTGCTGAAGGAAAACTACGAGCACTACGGAAGGATGGTGCTCGAGCTCGCTCACATGTTCGCGCCGCTGGCCGGACACTTCCGCGCCTACGTGCAGAGGAACGTCGCCATCGAAGGCTACGAGAACTGGGAGAAGGCCGCGGCGCGGGGCAAGGGAGTGCTGTTTCTCGGGTCGCACATCGCGAACTGGGAGTTCGCCGCGTCGATCGGCGCGATCAAGGACATGCCCGTCACGATCGTCACGCGCCGGCTCAAGCCGCAATGGCTCCACGACTGGATGGAGAAGGTGCGGCTCTCGGTCGGCGTGCGCGCGACCTACCAGCCGAGGACGATCCCGACCGTTATGAAGGCCCTCCGCGATAACGGAGGGGTGGTGTTCGTGATGGACCAGTACATGTCCCCGCCGATGGGCGAGCCGATGCGCCTGTTCGGGGTCAAGGCGCACACCTTGGCCGCGGTGGCGCCCCTGGCGCGCCGCACGGGTGCTACGATCCTCCCCGTGCTCCCCAAGCGGGAGGCGGACGGCCGCGTGCGCATCATCATCGAGCCCGAGATCCCGCTCACCGACGACGACAAGGCCGACAACCAGACGCTCGCGAACAAGGTCGAGGAGTGGATGCGGGCCGTGCCCGGCCAGGCCCTCTGGGCGCACCGCCGCTTCAAGGACGTGGATTGGACCGACCGTATCGGCTAATACCCGATTCCCCTCCGGCGACGATCTTCGTTCTTCGGCCGGTGCGTCTCGAACTGCAGGTCCGTCATGTACGGCGACGACCTGCCGGCGGCCGCGAGCTTGATCGTCCTGTCGTAAAATGACTTCGCGTCCTCGGGCGTACGCTTGCCGTCGGCGATCTCCACGGCCAGGTTCAGCGCCAGGCGGTTAACGGACTCGTCGCCGCTCGCGGCGGACAGCTCGTTTTCGTCGAGGTCGACGCGCACGCCGTGCCGGAAGTCGCGCACGATCTCGAACGATTTGCGCGGAAGCAGGTAGCCGACCGTCTGCTCGATCGGCGCGGCGGGCGAGTCGGCGCGGACCGTGATGCGCTTCCAGGGGCCGCGATCGCGCCAGGTCGCCATGCCCGGAGCGAGCGCGCTGGGCGGCCCGTAAAGATCCGTCATGCGTTCCACCGCCGAGCGCGTGCGCTCGGGCCAGGACTCGGTATGCGCCGCGACGCGCCGCGGAGACGGCGTACGGTAGAGATAGGCTAAGGTCGCGCCGCCCACGAGCGCGGCCGCGAGGAAAGCCCCCGCGAAATAAGTCTGCTTGCTTCGAGTTTCCATGGAAAGGTCCTCCCGGGGAGACTCCCCACCGAGAGGGCGCAACATTTCGACCCGAAGGCCTAACGGGGGCTTAGAACGGCCGGGGCTCCGCGCGCGGCGCGGCGTTGAGCGCGTGGCGAAGCTCCGAGACCGCGTCGTACACCGCGAGCCGGACGGCGTTGATGGGCCCCAGCGGCTCATGCTCCGGCACGGCGTGCCACGGCGTGTAGGACAGGTTCTCGCAGGCCGTCATACGCTCCGGAGCGTCGAAGCTCTGCGGCTTGATGAGGATGCGGGCGACCGGGACGAAGGGCGAGGCCTTCTCCCTCCATTCGACGACGGAATCCTCGAGGGACATGCCGGGCGCCTGGAGCTGGACCATGAAGTCGAAGCAGGCCTCCTCCGAGGCGAGCGCCGTCGCCAGGTTCTCGCGCAGGAAGTTCTCCGACTCGGCGGGATAGCCCTTCTTGCGCTCCGCGCAGGGCTTCGCGGAATACTTCATGTTCCGGTCCGGGCCGAAGCGATAGGGGACCATGCTGAAATACCGCAGGCCCAGCATGTCGGTCGGGCTTTGCCGGGCGATGGCCAGGACGACGCCCAGCTCCTTCATGCGCCAGTTCCACGGCAGCCCGTTGAAGAAGAAGCCCGCGGGAAAGCTCCCGCCCGAGGCCGACTTCATGAAGTCGACGTAGTCTTCCGCGCTGCGGACGAAGAACGCGGGGTGGTTGATCATCAGGAAGTCCTGCGTGCCGCTCTCGGAAGGGTGCAGCTTCGGGCCGGGCACGCCCAGGAGCTTGACCGCCATGCCCCGGCCGTCGCCCTTGCCGTCGGGACGCGGCGAGCCCGCCCCGTTGGAGAAGCGGATCACGGCCGGGTAGCGGGCGCCGGGCTGGAAGACGCCGCGGCGCAGGTTCTCGGGAAGCAGATCCTCATTGAGGACCGCGAACGAAGCCTCGACGCAGCCGTGATGCTTGGCGTGCGCGTCCCGGCGGGCGAGGCCGTCGGCGGCGTGCTGGGCGCGTACCTGCTCCTTCGCCATGCGCACGAGCGTCGCCACGGCGTCCTGCTCGGCGACGGGAACGCCCGGATTCGCCTGGGCGACGACGACGCCGCGCGGCAGGGCGACGGCGGGTTCGTCCGCGGCCCCGGCGTTCGCGGCGACCGGCTCGGCCTCGCCGGAACGCGAGGAGCGCCCGTCGATCGCGCGGCCCGCCGGCGCGCCCCCGGCGCGGGACAGGTCGCGCAGCTTTTTCTCCGTCTCCGTTTCGGTCCGCGAACTCACGGTGAGCGCGGCCACGGCCAACAGCGACAGCAGGAGCGAGCGGAGGTTGATCATCATTGATGGAATTTTAGCACGGACGCTCCGTCGGACGCACGACCGTAGGGCCCAATCCGGGCTAGGGCCTTTTCCCTCCGCTCTGGGCCCCATCGGCCCCCCCGCTCCGCGCCCGGCGCTGTTATTCTCCCTACTATGAAGAACATGAACCGCCGCCCCTCGACCCTCCTGTCTCGCGCGCTGCTCGCCGCGTTCCTCGTCACGATGCCCGGCGGCCAGGAGGCCTTCGCGCAGGTGATCGGCCGGAGCGGCGTCGCGCCCGTGAGCGGCATCGGGGCCGCCGGTTCTTCCATCGGCGGCGCGCGAACGCCGGGCCTCGCGCCCGCGCTGTCGCCGGTCAACCTCTCGCTCTCCGCCGCGTCCGTCGCTCCGGCTCCTTCCGCGCTGGCGCCCGCCGCGCTGAACGCCGCGTCGCCCGTCGCCGCCGCCGCGAAGTCCGTCATCCCCCACGCCAACGGCGTCGCGGTCCCCGCGGCGAAGGCTTCGAAGGACGCCTCGCCGAGCGCGATCGCCGGCCTGCAAGCCGCCGCGTCCAAGATGTCGGGCGACGGCAAGGGCTCCTCGAACAACGGCTCGGGCTCTTTCGACGGCAGCCGCAGCCGCGGCGCGGGCGGCGATGGCCGCGACGACGGATCCCCGAAGAGCCGCGCGCTGGTCCCGGTCCCGGCCCCGGCCGAGGCGCCGGTCATCGCGCTCACCAAGGTCTTCTTCCCCGGCGTCAACACCGTGCGCCTGGCGCTTCGCGGCGAGGAAAACGTCGAGATGCTGACGATGGCGATGAAGAACGGCGGCTACATGATCGCCACGACCGTCGGAAGCGACTCCGCGGGCCACAGCCCGACGGGCGTGCTCGTGAAGCTGTCCCAGCCGGAGATGGGCGACCCCAGCAATCTGTCCGTGCTCATGACCGTCCTGCGCCCCGTGACGATCACCGGCTACAAGGAATCCGACGGCGTGTCGGTCGCGGCCGTCTCCTACTTCAAGGCGGTCCCGACGGACGCCGCGAAACTCGCCGCGCTCGCCTCGCTCGCGCAGCACACGCTCTCGCAGCTGGCGCCGCTCGCCGGCATCGACGCCGACCTCGTCGGCCACGCCATGATGGAGGAGAGCCCCGAGCGCCTGACCAACCTGCTCGCGCAGAACTTCCCCTTCTCCGACGAGACCAAGGTCGCCCTGCTGCAGGAGCCGTCCACCGAGGCCCGTATGCAGGCGGTCATCATGGAGATGAACGCTCACTTCAAGGAGAAGACGGCCAAGCCCAAGGCCGCCGCCGGCGACGGCAAGGACGGCAAGGACGGCAAGGACGGCAACGGCGCGCCCGTGGCCGACGCGCTCAAGACGATCGAGTCGCTCAAGGCGAAGATGAAGGCGATCGGCATGCCCGAGGGCGTGCAGGAGACCGCCGTCGCCGAGTTCAACAAGCTCTCCCAGATGAACCCGAAGGACTCCGAGGCGCAGAAGCTGCGCACCTACCTCGAGTGGCTGCTCGAGATGCCGTGGGGCCAGCGCACCGAGGACAACCTCAACATTCCGCAGGCGCGCCAGATCCTCGATAAGGACCATTTCGGCCTGGAGAAGGTGAAGGAGCGCGTGCTCGAGTTCCTCGCTCTGAGAAAGAAAACCGGCTCGAAGAAGGGTGCGATCATCGCCTTCACGGGGCCCCCCGGCGTGGGCAAGACCTCCATCGCCGCGGCCATCGCCGAGGCGCTCGGCCGCAGGTTCGTGCGCCTCTCGCTCGGCGGCGTGCACGACGAGTCCGTCCTGCGCGGCCACGGCCGCACCTATCTCGGCTCGATGCCCGGCGAGATCATGCGCCAGATGAAGGTCGCCGGCACCGTCAACCCCGTCATGCTCATGGACGAGGCGGACAAGATCGGCCGCAACGGCAACCACGGCGACCCGACGGCCGCTTTGCTCGAGATCCTGGACCCGGCGCAGAACAACACCTACCGCGACCGCTACCTGGACGTTCCTTACGATCTGTCCGAGGTGCTGTTCGTCGTCACCTCCAACGAGCTCTCCAACATCCCGGAGCCGCTGCGCGACCGCATGGAGATCATCGAGTTCGACGGCTACACCACGCTCGAGAAGATCCAGATCGCCGAGCGCCACGTGATCCCGCAGAAGCTCAAGACCACGGGCCTGCAGGCCGAGGAAGCCGCGTTCACCAAGGACGCGATTCGCCGCGTGATCGAGGGCTACACGATGGAGGCCGGCGTGCGCAGCCTGCGCGAGAAGATCGAGGCCGTGCTGCGGAAGATCTCGGCGTGGACGGAGACCCGCGGCGAGAAGGTCCCCGGCACCGTGGATGAGTCCATGATCGAGAAGTACCTCGGCGTCGAGCGCTTCAGCCCGCGCCAGACCGCCCAGAACGGCGTCGGCGTGGCCACGGGCTTGGCCGTGAACACCTACGGCGGCAGCACCTTGAACGTCGAGGTCTCCCAGGAGCCCGGCTCGGGCCAGCTCAAGCTGCGCAAGCAGTTCGGCGACGACATCGAGGACTCGGCCAAGAACGCCTACAAATACGTGAAGCAGAACGCGGCCAAGTACGGGCTTGAGAAGTTCGACTTCACCAAGATCGACCTCGACATCAACATCACCCCGGCGGGCAAGGTGGACGGGCCCTCCGCGGGCGGCCTGATGGTCACCGCGATCATCAGCGCGCTGACGGGGCGCTCCGTGGCGCCGGGCCTGGCGATGACCGGCGAGATCACGATGCGCGGCGACATCCTCCCGATCGGCGGCCTCAAGCAGAAGGTCATGGCCGCGCACCGCATGGGTTATAAAGAAGTGATCTTCCCCTACGCCAACCTCAAGGACATCGAGGACATCCCCAAGGAGGTCCGCGACGGCATCAAGCTGACGGCCGCGCGCACCTACGACGACATCTACCCCTCCGCGATCGTGCCCGCGGCGGTCGAGACCGCGCAGAAGTAGCCCCGCGTTCGCCGGACCGGCCGGGCCGGGCTCGAAAGGGCCCGGCCCGGCGCTTTTTTCGGACCTATTGACACTTCGCTGACGTCAGCAAACCGTGAATAACTTCCGGGTCCATGGGGCCCATTCCTTAGTAGGGCCTTTCCCCGGGTCCCCGAGCCCCAAAGGCCCCCGCGCGACTCCTCCTACGCCGTTACAATGACGCCATGAGGAAAATATTCCCGTCGCGCGCGCTGCTGACCATCTTTCTCGCCGGAATTCCCGGCCTTCCGCTTCACGCGCAGACGATCGGACGCGTCGGGACCGTCGTTCCCGTCGCCGGCGCCGGCGCGATCGGCGCCTCCCTCAACGGCGCCTCCGCGATGCCCGCTCTCTCCGCGACTTTGTCGCCCGCCAGCCTCGCCCTCACGCCCCTCGCCGTCGCGCCCGCGCTGAAGCCCGCGGCCCTCGCCGCTCAGGTCCAGCCCGCGCCCGCCAAGGCCCTGCTCGAGGGCGCCGCGCTCCAAGCCAAGGCCCTGATCGCGCCCGAGACGAGCGGCGGCGCCGCCAAGTCCGCGGCCGCCAAGCCCTTCGACGGCTCCGACGGGAAGGGACCGAACGATTCCGTCGTCCCCGCCGCCCTGACGCCGCGCCTCTCCGCGCCCGCCTCCGACGCGCCCGGCTCCCCCGACGACAAGCCCACGGCGCAGGAGCTCGCGAAAATTCGCGCCGCGATCCGGAAGGTGCACCAGCCGGGAGACGTCCTCAACCTCCCCACGATCAAGCTCGTCGCGAAGGAAGCGGCGATGTCGCCGCTGCGGACCTTGGCGACGCTCCAGGACCTGGCCGCGCGCGGCGAGCTCATGCAGCTGTCCGACCACATGTACGTCCACACCAACGCGCACGGGAGAGCGGGCACCGGCACCGGCGACGCGCGGCTCGCGCACGATCAGGTCATGGCGGGCATCCGCCAGCTCAACGAGCAGGGATCGATCCACAAGACGGTCGCCGTCGCCCTGCTCGGCGACGCGCTCGAGCTCTACCGGAAGATCGAGGCGCCCGAGCTGGTCCAGGAAGAGACGGCCGTCCTTTTTAACAACGCCTTGCTCGAGATGACGCGCAACGTTCTCGGCGATTATGACCGCGGGCTCATCAAGGGCGGCGTCGGCGCCGAGGACGAACGGCGCGCGCACATCGCCGCGGCCCAGCAGGCCCTGAAGGGACGCGCCTTCGCCATCGACTCGCCGGCGCCGGAGCTGCTCAGCGGGGAGCTGGCCGCGTGGGTCGGGGGAATCTTCGACAAGATCTCCTACCGCGCCGAGATGAAGGAGCAGGTCGGGGCGAATGCCGTCGACGCGGGCATCGAACGCTACAAGGCCTTCCATAAGGCCTCCTCCGGCGCCTCCGGCTCCAAAAAGGCCGCCCCCGACACGATCGAGGGCCTCAAGTCCAAGATGGCGGCGATCGGCATGCCCGCGCATATCCAGGAGATCGCGACGCGGGAATTCGAGAAGCTCAAGCAGCTCAATCCGCAGGACGGCGAGGCGCAGAAGCTGCGCACCTACCTCGACTGGCTGCTGGGCATGCCGTGGGGCCAACGCACCGAGGACAACCTCAACATTCCCCAGGCCCGCGAGATCCTCGACCGCGACCACTTCGGCCTGGAGAAGGTGAAGGAGCGCGTGCTCGAGTTCCTCGCTCTGAGAAAGAAAACCGGCTCGAAGAAGGGCGCGATCATCGCCTTCACGGGGCCCCCCGGCGTGGGCAAGACCTCGATCGCCTCGGCGATCGCCCAGGCGCTCGGCCGCAAGTTCGTGCGCCTCTCGCTCGGCGGCGTCCACGACGAGTCGGTGCTCCGCGGCCACGGCCGGACCTACACGGGCTCCATGCCCGGCGAGATCATGCGCCAGATGAAGGTCGCCGGCACCGTCAACCCCGTCATGCTCATGGACGAGGCGGACAAGATCGGCCGCAACGGCAACCACGGCGACCCGACCGCCGCCTTGCTCGAGATCCTGGACCCGGCGCAGAACAACACCTACCGCGACCGCTACCTGGACGTTCCTTACGATCTGTCCGAGGTCCTGTTCGTCGTCACCTCCAACGAGCTCTCCAACATCCCCGAGCCGCTGCGCGACCGCATGGAGATCATCGAGTTCGACGGCTACACCACGCTCGAGAAGATTCAGATCGCCGAGCGCCACGTGATCCCGCAGAAGCTCGCGGCGACGGGCCTGAAGCCCGAGGAAGCCCAGCTCACGAAGGACGCGATCCGCCGCGTCATCGAGGGCTACACGATGGAGGCCGGCGTGCGCAGCCTCCGCGAAAAGATCGAGGCCATTTTGAGGAAGATCTCGGCTTGGACGGAAACGCGCGGCGAGAAGGTTCCCGGCGCCGTCGACGAGTCGATGGTCGAGAAGTATCTCGGCGTGGAGCGCTTCAGCCCGCGCCAGACCGCGCAGAACGGCGTCGGCGTGGCCACGGGCCTCGCGGTCAACACCTACGGCGGCAGCACGCTGAACGTCGAGGTCTCGAAGGAGCCCGGCACGGGCCAGCTGAAATTGAGAAAGCAGTTCGGCGACGACATCGAGGACTCGGCCAAGAACGCGCTCAAGTACGTCAAGCAGAACGCGGCCAAGTTCGGCCTCCAGGGCTTCGACTTCACGAAATACGACATCGACATCAACATCACCCCCGCGGGCAAGGTGGACGGCCCGTCCGCGGGCGGCCTGATGGTGACGGCGATCATCAGCGCGCTGACGGGACGCCCGGTGACCCCCGGAGTCGCGATGACCGGCGAGATCACGATGCGCGGCGACATCCTCCCGATCGGCGGCCTCAAGCAGAAGGTGATGGCCGCGCACCGCATGGGCTATAAAGAAGTGATCTTCCCCTACGCCAACCTCAAGGACCTCGAGGACATCCCCAAGGAAGTGCGCGACGGCATCAAGCTCACCGCCGCCCGGACCTACGACGACATCTATCCGAGCGCGATCGTCAAGGCCGCCCCGTAATGAGTCTGATCGCGCGCGCCGTTCTCGCGGCGTTCCTCCTGTCTTTGCCCGGCACGGCGGAGCTGCGCGCGCAGGTGCGGGCCGTACCGGGCAGGGCGGGCCTGGCCCCGGCGCTGGGTCTGCCGGCGCTCGGCGCGCCCTCCGTTTCCGCGCCGGCTCCCGCGCTCTCGCCCGCCGCGCTGGCGCCGTCTCCGCTCGCCGCACCCGCTCTCGCCCCCGCCGCGCTCGCGCCCGTCGCGCCCGCCGCGGCGAAAGCGACGCTCGTCGTCGCGGCGAAGGCCTTAGCGGCCCTCGCGCCTCAAACCGGCGGCGCCGCGTCGAAGGAGCTCGCCGGCGCGGCCTTCGAGGGCGGCTCCGAGCGCCGCGCGGCCCCGGAGGTATCCGGCGAGGGCGCTCCGCCGCGGCCCCCCTCCTGGCAGCCGCCGTCCCCGAAGGCTCTTTTCCTCTCCGCCCTCCGCGAGACGGCCCCGCCCGGCAAGATCGTCGCCTATTCGACGATCGGCAAGATCGCGAACAAGCTCGGCATGAGCCCCGACCTGGCGGGCGAGCTGTTCAACGAGCTTCTCAAGGACGGGCACATCGCGATTCGCGACAATCGCGACGCGGTTTACTACTCCTTCCGGACGCGCTCCGCCGAGGCGGACCTTCTCGCGGGCGACGCCGTCGCGCTGACGAACGGCGCCGATTCCGCCGATCACGCGCGCGCGGTCGGCAAGGCGGACCTCGCCGTCGCGGCCTACGAGAGGGACGGCGCGCCCGCGCCCCAGCTCGAGGAGGCGCGCGCGCTGCGCGCCAACGCGATGCTCGAGTTCTTCACGGGCCTGCTGAGCTCCCACAAGAACGACCTCGAGAGCCGCCCCGGGCTCGGGCCCAAGCTGCGCCAGCGCGCCGCCGACGCCGCCGAAGCGCTCGCCTGGATGAAAACCGCGACCTACCAGGCGGGCTATGTCCCGCCGATGCCCTCCGGCGTGCACGAAAAGCTCGTGCGTCTCATCGGTTCGCTCAACCCGCGCGAGGCCGACGGAGCGCCGGCCTCGGAGGAGGTGGCCGACGGCTACATCGCCGCCCTCGACCTGCTCGAAAAGTACGACAAGCGCGATTTTCTCTTTGAGGGCGCGCCTTCCGCGAATTCCCCCGCCGGCGAGTCCCAGGCGGCGGCGTTCCTCGTCGAGCTCCGCGCGCGCACCGGCCCCGGCGAGACCGTGACGCGCGAGACGCTCACCATCGCGGGCAAGGCGCTCGGGCTCGACGCGGCGGGCATCGGGGCCGCGGTCTCCGCCCTCGCGGCGAAAGGCCAAGTCATGGCGCTGGCCAACGGCGCCGTCGTCTACTTCGACCTGCGCGAGCAGGCCGCCGAGGACGAGGACGGCCTGTGGGACCTCCACAACGCCGCCGTCGACGCGATCGCGCTCGCCAACGCCCCCGCGAACGCGGAGCGGCTGAGGGCCGTCGCGCGGCTCGACGCCGCCTACACCGAGTATTTCTCCATGTCCCGGAGGTCACGCGCCATCGAGCAGGTCTCCATCGCGCTCGCCAACGCTAAGCTGCAGGCGATCGCGGGCGCGCTCGCGCCGCTCGCGGGCGACGCCGCGGCGGACGCCGCGCTCGCCTTCCTCGCCTCGGCCTGGTACTCGGCCGAGCGGCGCCAGGACATCGACGCCGCGGCCGCCGCGGCTCTTCACTCCGCCGCGACGCTGAGGATTCTTCTGGGCGGAACCTTCGAGAAGGAGGCCGCGAAGGGCGCGAAGCTGACGCGCGCGTTCATCGAGAACATGAAGGGCGGCTCGCTTCGGACGCCCGCGCCCGCGAAATCCTGGCGGGATCTCGGCATGCCCGAGGCCGTACGGGAGGCGGCGGAGGCGGAGCAGCGCAAGCTCGAGCAGCTGGACCCCAAGGACTCCGAGGCGCAGAAGATCAAGACCTACCTCGATTGGCTGCGCGCCGTGCCGTGGAGCGCCCGCACCGAGGACACGGCGGACATCGCCGCGGCGCGCGCGATATTAGACCGCGATCACGCGGGGCTCGAGCTCGTCAAGGAGCGCGTGCTGGAGTTCCTGGCCGTGCGCAAGCGCACGGGCTCCAAGAAAGGCGCCATCATCGCGTTCACCGGGCCCCCGGGCACGGGCAAGACCTCGATCGCCTCGGCGATCGCCCAGGCCCTCGGCCGTAAGTTCGTGCGCCTCTCGCTCGGCGGCGTTCACGACGAATCGGTGCTGCGCGGCCACGGCCGGACCTACGTCGGCTCCATGCCCGGCGAGATCATGCGCCAGATGAAGAACGCCGGCGTGATCAACCCCGTCATGCTGCTCGACGAGGCCGACAAGATCGGCCGCAACGGCAGCCAGGGCGACCCGACGGCGGCCCTGCTCGAGATCCTCGATCCGGAGCAGAACAACACCTTTCGCGATCGCTACCTGGACGTTCCCTACGACCTCTCCGAGGTGCTCTTCGTCGTGACGTCCAACGAGCTGTCGAGCATCCCCGCGCCGCTGCGCGACCGCATGGAGATCATCGAGTTCGACGGCTACACGACCCTGGAGAAGCTGGCCATCGCCGAGAAGCACGTGGTGCCGCAGAAGCGCGAGCTCGTCGGGCTCAAGCCCGAGGAGGCCTCCCTGACGAAAGGCGCGCTCCGGGCGATCATCGAGGGCTATACGATGGAGGCCGGCGTGCGCGGCCTGCGCGAGAAGATCGAGATCTTGCTGCGCAAGATCTCGGCGTGGACCGAGACGCGCGGCGAGGAAGCGCCCGCCGTCGTCGACGAGTCGATGGTCGGGAAATACCTGGGAGTCGAGCGCTTCAGCCCGCGCCAGATCGCCCAGAACGGCGTCGGTGTCGCGACGGGCCTCGCGGTCGACGCCTACGGCGGCAGCACCTTGAACGTCGAGGTCTCGAAGGAACCCGGAACGGGCCAGTTGAAGTTGCGAAAGCAATTCGGCGACGACATCGAGGACTCCGCGCGGAACGCCCTCAAGTTCGTGAAGGTCCACGCAGCCAAGTACGGCTTGCAGGACCTGGACTTCACGAAGATCGATATCGACATCAACATCACCCCGGCGGGCAAGGTGGACGGCCCGTCCGCGGGCGGCCTGATGGTGACCGCGATCCTCAGCGCGCTGACCGGACGCCCGGTGGCGCCCGGCGTCGCGATGACCGGCGAGATCACGATGCGCGGCGACATCCTCCCGATCGGCGGCCTCAAGCAGAAGGTGATGGCCGCGCACCGCATGGGCTACAAGGAAGTGATCTTTCCCCACGCCAACCTCAAGGACCTCGAGAGCATTCCCCAAGAGGTCCGCGACGGGATCAAGCTCACCCCCGCCCGCACCTACGACGACATCTACCCGAACGCGCTCGCGCCCTGACCGCCGCTGACATCGGCTGACGATTCGACCCTTGCTTGTCAGCGCGATCCGCGCATGCTATGCGCATGAACACGCGACACGACGGCTCCGTGAAGATCGCCCTCATCGAACCCGCGGCCAGCGAGGTCGCCTGGATCGCGAACCTGGTGAAGAGCGGCGGCATCCCGGCTGACGTCAACGACGCCATCGCCTGCGACCATCCCGATATCACCGACGCCGAGATCATCCTCATCGGCCTCGAAAGCCTGGGCGAGACCGAGCGCTACGCCCTGACGAGCCTGCACGAGGGCTTCCCCAACACCCCGATGGTCGTGCTCGCCGGCCCCGACGCCGCCGCCTGCTCCCGGGAGGCCTTGAGCCTGGGCGCGCAGCTGGTGCTGTCGAAGGAGCGCCTGACCGCCGGCCAGCTGTCGTCGGCGCTCCGGTTTTACACGCACTACGGCTCGATCCATTAGCCGAGAAGAAGTAAACTTCAGGGAGTGACCAACCAGAAAGCCGGCGCCGTCCACCTGCGCGACTGGGGCGGCCCCGGCGCCCCCCTCCTCCTCACCCACGGCATGGCCGCGCACACCCACTGGTGGGACCCGGTGGTGCCCCGCTGGAAGGGCGTGTTCCACGCCGCCGCGCTCGACTTCCGCGGCCACGGCGACAGCGACTGGCTCGGCGACGAGGCGTATACGAGCGCGGTCTGGGTGGAGGACATCGAGAACGCGCGCAAGGCCCTGGGCTGGGACCGCTTCATTCTCGTCGGCCACTCGATGGGGGCCCGCATCGCCCTCGACTACGCCGCGCGGCACGGCGACCGCCTGCGCGGCGTGTCGGCGATCGACTTCCTCCCCGAGTTTTACGCCTCGCGCGAGCGCCGCTACGAAAAGACCCGCACGCGGGCCCAGCCGGTGTACGATAACGAGGAGACGATGCTCGCCAAGTTCCGCCTCCAGCCTCCGGGAACCTTGCTCGACGAGCGCGGCCTTCGGGAGCTCGGCCGGCACGGCATCCGCCGCACCCCTCGGGGCTGGTCCTGGAAGTTCGACTGGCGCTCCTTCCTGTTCCCGTACGGCCCGGTGTGGGACCAGCTTCCGGGCATCGCGGCCGACGCGCTCATCATACGCGGCGAGCACAGCACGGTCATGCCCCGCGAGGCGCTCGACAGGGTCGTCGCGGCCCTGCCGCGCGGCCGCGGCCTCGAGATCGCCGGCGCGCACCATCACATCCCGCTCGACAAGCCCGAGGAGCTGGCCGCCGCCGTCTCCGCCTGGGCCGCGGGGCTGCCGCTTTAATGAACGTCGTCTCGATCTGCTCCGGCGCCGCCAGGGAATTTCCCTGGCGCGGCGAGACGGTCAAGACGGCGATCTTCAAAGCCCCGGTGGAGTCCGCCGTCATCGGCAAGCTCGGCCTCGAAGGCGACCAGCAGGCCGATCTGGCCGTTCACGGCGGGCCCGACAAGGCCGTGTACGGCTACTCCGCCGAGCATTACCCCTGGTGGAAGGAGAGGCTGCCCGGGGCGGAGCTGCCCCACGGCGCCTTCGGCGAAAATCTGACCATCGCGGGGTTCAACGACGCCGAGACCTGCCTCGGCGACGCCTACCGCGCCGGTACGGCCATGCTCATGGCGATCCAGCCGCGCCTGCCCTGCTCCAAGCTGGGATTGCGGTTCAACGATCCCGGCATGGTCAAGCGCTTCGCGCAAAGCCTGCGCCTGGGCGTCTACTTCCGCGTCCTGAAGCCGGGGGCCGTGCGCCGCGGCGACGCCTTCGAGAAGGTCTCCGCGCACGCGATCCGCTTCCCCGTCTACCACCTCGCCCGGCTCTACTTCGACGCGGAGCTCACGCCGGAGAAGGCCCGCCCCGCGCTCGAGCACCCCGCGCTCAACGACAACTGGCGCGAGATGCTCGGCAAGCGTCTAAAAATGGGATGATGCCCCGATGTTAACGCCCCCGCAGCCGCCGGATGAACAGGGCCGCCTCGCGGCCCTGCGCGCGCTGAACATCCTCGACACTCCTCCGGACGAGCGCTTCGACCGGCTCACGCGCCTGGCCCAGCGCACCTTCAACGTGCCGATCGCGCTGATCTCGCTGGTCGACGAGAAGCGGCAATGGTTTAAATCCTGCCAGGGGCTCTCGGTGTCCGAGACCCCGCGAGACATTTCCTTCTGCGCCCACGCCATACTCGATGGCGCTTTGCTGATCGTTCCGGACACGACCAAGGATTTGCGTTTCCACGACAATCCGCTGGTGACGGCCGATCCGTTCATTCGTTTCTACGCCGGGCAGCCTCTCCAAGCGGCCGATGGCAGCCGGATTGGCGCCCTCTGCCTCATCGACCAGGTACCCCGCGAATTCGACGCCGAGCAGCGCCGGGCCCTACGGGATATGGCCGATCTGGTCCAAGAGCAGTTGGCCAGGCCGTCTCCCGAGACTCTAGGCCCTGGCCATATACCTTAAAAAGGCGTAAAGTTTCTTAATATGAAGAAATTACAGATCGGATCGGCGGAGTTGGGGATTCTCGCCCATATGATGCGGAAGGTCGAGTTCTTCACCCCGCTCACTATCGGCCAGCTCGAGAAGGTGCTGCCCGCCGTCATGCTCTACGCCTACGACACGGGCGAGACGATCTTCTCTCAGGGGCAGCAGGGCGACGCCTTCTATATCATCTATAAGGGCAGCGTCGACATCCGCATCAATCAGTGGCTCGTATTCTCGAAGAAGATCGCGGCGCTGAAGGAAGGCGATTTCTTCGGCGAAATCGCCCTGATCTCCTACGAGCCCCGCTCGGCCTCCGTCGTCGCCGCCGAGCCGACCATGCTGTTCACCCTGATCGCGGGCGACTTCAAGTTCGTCCTCCAGGAGAACCCCGCCGCCGCCGAGGAAATGAAGCGCATCGGCGCGCGCCGCAAGTTCGCCTCCGACCACGACGCCTCGTCGTGACGCGCCGCTACTGCTTCGTCGCCACCGGCTATCTGGTCCGCGACGGCAGAACCCTCCTCCTCAAGCACAAGAAGCTCGGGATGTGGCTGCCCCCGGGCGGACACATCGAAGAAGGCGAGACGACCGACGCGGCGGTCCTGCGCGAGGTGCGCGAGGAAACCGGCCTCGAGGCCGACTTCATCGCCGCCCCTCGCGCTCCGATCATGCGCAACGGGCGCGTCGAGTCGCTGCACGAGCCCCAGCGCGTGCAGATCGAGGAGATCCCCGGGCACAACCACCACATCGACTTCATCTATTATCTGCGGGCGAGGCCCGGCGCCCACGCCCACCGTCCGGACGAGAGCGACGACATCCGCTGGCACTCGCACGAGGAGCTGGGCCTGCCCCATGTCCCCGACGAGGTCCGCGAGTCGGGCCGCGACGCCATCCGCCACGTTGAAGGCTGACCTCCCTTGACAGATACAGGTCCCCGCCCTACACTGGATTCGCACAGGAGGAATTCATGTTTCGACATCTGAACATCGCTCTCGCCGTCGTATTCGCCCTCGTTTTAAGCCGCCCCGGATTCGCCAACGAAGAGGCGAAAGGAGGCGGCGGGGAGGAAAAATGCATGGGGGGCCCGGCGGGCTCAAAATGCGGCGGGTCCCACGACCTGCGCGTGCAATTCGACAAGGAGAGCGCCAAGGGCGAGATCAAGTGCAAGCAGGGCAAGCTCAAGAACGGCAAGCTCGTGTACCCGAAGTGCTCCTTCGACAGGCTCGACAAGTACGACGAGATCGCGATCAAAAAGAAGATCATCTCCAAGGAGAAGTTCGACATCTCCGACGAGAAGAAGAAGAAGCTGGCCAAGAAGCTCGCCTTCTTCCACTCCGCCCGCGCGCAGCTGAAAAAGGACATCGCCGACATGGGCGAGGCGAAGAAAGACGACATCGAGTACAAGAAGGCCGAGGGCGCCCTCGAGAAGATCGACAAGGAGTTCGACAAGTCGCTCGTCGATTGCGGCAAGGAAAATAAGGAGGACTTCACCTGCCCGGCTAAAGACTAGCCGCGCCGGCGCAGGCCCGTCAGCAGAAGGCCCGCCCCGGCACCCGCGACGATCCAAAGCCAGGCCCGTCCGCCGGCCGTCCGCTCCTTCATGGGGGCGGACGGCCGTCCCTCTTTGGGAGGAACGGAGCGGGCCGCCGCGGAGGGGCGGCCGGCGAGGGACGCGGCGCTCCCCCCTGACGACGACGGAAAACCCTCCCCTCCCGAAACGGTCACGGCGCCGGAAGAAGAGGAGTCCCCCGACGACGACGCGCCGGAGTCGTCCTCTCCGCCCAAGTTCCGGGCCATCTCGCCCATCTTGGCGAGCAAGGCGGCCAAATTCGCCGGGAGACGGCGGCCGGTCGAGAGCTTTTCCGCGGCCCGATCCTCGGCCTCGGCCTGGCGGCGGTCTTCGTCGCTGTACTCGTCGAACCCGTCCTCCTCCTCGTCCGCGGACTTCTCGTGGACGGCTTTCCAGACTTCCTTGAGATCCTCCGGAGGCACATCCTGGCCCTTCCGGTAGGAGCCCGCGTTGGCGCTGGAATTGCACCCTCCGGAAAGGGCGCCGCAGGAGGCGGACCACTGGAAGTCCCGACCGCGCCCGGTCATTCCGATGTCCTTGAAGGCCGCCGAGCGCAGCGCCGGACGCTCCGCGTAATCCCGCTTGAGCTCGGCGAACTTCTCCCGCGGCAGGACCTGGAAGAAATCCGGACGCCGCGTCAGGGCGGCCGGCTCGGCGCTCAGCGCCGCGCTCAAGCGCGCGAGCTCGGGCGCCGTGGCCGGGGTGCCGTCGAGGCGCTGTATGGCCGCCTCGCCGCGCGGGCCGGCTCCGACCATGAGGCCCTGCGCCCGGAAAGTCTCGGCGTAGCCCGAGCGCGCGGCCAGCGCCATCTCCGCGACGGAACGCGTTTCGCCCGGCGCGGCGGAGGACGCTCCCCCCGCTCGCCCGCCCTCGAAGCCGGGCTCGGGCGCGCCGCCGCCCGTGCCGGCGTCCTCGGCGGGACGCAGGCTGCGGCGCAGGCTCTCCGCGGCGCCCGTCGCCCGGCTCATCGTGCGCTGGCTTCGTTCCTCCGCCTCCTCTTGCGCGGCCTCGGACTGCGCGGCCGTGGGCGCGGACGTGGGCGCGGACGCGGGCGCACCCGGCGAGGCGGCCGCCCCGCCCTCCGCGGCGCCGAGATCCGCCCCCCGGACCTCAGCTTCGACGGCCTCGACGGCGGCAAGGTCCTCTTTATTGCCTCGGCCTATCTTCGCCTTTTCCTTCTCGAGCAGGTAGGGCTTGCAATCGCCCAGCTTCTTGCAGGCGAGGAACTTCTTCCTCATCATCGCCGTGTACGCGTCGTCCGGGAGCTTTTTTTTCAAGTCGTCCGAGAGAGGCTTCTGCCCCTGCTTGGCGACGTCTTTGTCCCCTTCCGCCCAGGCCGCCGCCGGCGTCAAAGCGGCGGCCATCAGGACGGCGGCGGCGAGTCGCGGAAGGCCCATGGCCTGAGTTTAACGCCCGGATCGCCCGGTGTCAATCGCACAATTCCGGCGCCGCTCCGACGAGGAATCCTTGACCTACGAGGGGAAATCATGTTGAATACGAGCCTAACGCCGGGTAAAGCCCTTCGAGGCGCCGGCTTCAAGGAGACTAAACACCATGGCGAAGAAGGCGAACGCGGCGTTCATGAAGCCCCTCACCCCGAGCGAGAAGCTCGCGGAAGTCGTCGGCAGCAAGCCCCTCCCCCGCACCGAGGTCGTCAAGAAGCTCTGGGCCTACATCAAGAAGAACAACCTCCAGGACAAGAAGAACCGCCGCAACATCAACGCGGACGCCGCCCTGAAGGCCGTGTTCGGCGGTAAGGCCACCGTCAACATGTTCGAGATGACCAAGCTCGTCTCCAAGCACCTGTCCTAATAACGATCTGTCAGGCATCCCCTGACAGTCGGAAGGCCCCCGCGCAAGCGGGGGCCTTCTTCGTTTGGTGGTGTCAGGCCTTCCACTATTCCACTTTGGAAATAGGCCCAACACCGCCAAAGTGGAATAGTGGAAGGCCTGACACCATTGGGGATTTGATAAACTGGCCGCGATGAGCAGCGGGGGCCTCAGGGTTCTGGTGGCGCGTACGGGATTTGAACCCGTGATCTCTTCCTTGAGAGGGAAGCGTCCTAGGCCGCTAGACGAACGCGCCACCAGAACCCCGAGGAGGGAAGGGTGATCATCCTACCAATTCCACCCCAGCTGAGGCAACTGGGACTCGCCGCGGCTCTGGTGTTGACGGCGGCGTGCGGCACGCTCGACCAAGCCTTCGCCCCCGCTCCCAACCCCTGGCCCATACCGCGGGAGAGCCGGGTGCGGCGGGACGGGCGAATGCTGCGCGTCTACGGCGCTTCTTTGAAAAACAGGGCCGAAGCCGAGGCGGACGCCAAGCGGTCTCTCGAGGCGTGGCTGTGGGGCCTCGACCTCGGCGACGACATCCCCATGCGCAAGGTGCAGATCGACGCGGTCCTCGGCTCGCCCGCGGCCCGGCCCGTCCCCTCCCCGGTTCCGGAAAAATCCGGCTTCACCTCGATCATCGAGATCGACCTGCCCACGCTCCAGAAGACCTTGGGCACACATTATGAGTAAGCGCGTCCCGCGAGAGCTGCTGTTCGGCAACCCCGAGAAGGCTTCCCCAAAAATCTCACCGAACGGAAAGCTCTGGGCCTACCTCGCCCCGGACGAAGGGGTGCTCAACATCTGGGTCGGACCCGAGGGCGGGACCGCTCGGCCGCTCACGAAGGATCGCGGGCGGGGCGTGCGCGTGTTCCTCTGGGCCGAGGATCAAATTTCGATCCTTTATCTTCAGGACGTCAACGGCGACGAAAACTGGCACCTGCACCAGACCGACATCGAGACCGGCGTCACGCGCGACCTGACGCCTTATCCAGGCGCGCAGGCGCAGATCGTCGCCACCGAGCCGCGCTTCCCGCACGAGATTCTCATCGCGCTCAACGATCGCGACCCCAAGCTCCACGACGTCTGGCGGCTCGACCTCAGGTCGGGGGAGCGGACGCTCGAGGCGAAGAACCCCGGCGACGCGATCGGGTGGATGCCTGACCATCGATTCAAGATCGGCCTGCACAAGGCGATGGGCCCGGACGGCGGCACGATCCTGCGCGTCAGGGACGGCGAGGGCTGGCGCGACTTCCTGACCTGCGGTCCCGACGATCAGCTCGGAGCGCACGGCTTCACCCCTGACGGCGCGCATGTCTATATCGAATCGAGCGTCGGCCGGGACACCACCGCTTTGCTCGAGGTCCCCTTGGCGGGCGGCTCCGGCCGCGTTTTGGCCGAGCATCCCGGCTCCGATCTGGGCGCGGTCCTCATCCATCCCCGCGACTACAAAGCGGAAGCCGCCGCCTTCGAAGTCGACCGCCAGGAGTGGCGGGTCCTCGACCAGGCGCTGACCGGCGATTTCACGGCGCTGGCCGCCCTCAACGGCGAGGTGTCGATCGTCAGCCGCAACGACGCGGACACCGTCTGGTATCTCCTCGTCAACAAGCCCGACCGCTCCCCCGCCTTCCTGAGGTGGGACCGCGCCACGCGCATCGCCGCGCCTCTGTTCTCGACGCGCCCCGGGCTCGACGCCTATACCCTCGCCCCGATGGCCCCGATCAAGTTCGCCGCGCGAGACGGCCTGACGATCCGCGGCTGCTTGACCACGCCGGTCGGCCGGGAGCCCAAGAAGCTCCCGCTCGTGCTCCTCGTCCATGGCGGCCCCTGGGTGCGCGACCACTGGGGCTTCCACCCCGAGGCGCAATGGCTGGCGAGCCTGGGCTTCGCGGCGCTTCAGCTCAACTACCGCGGCTCCGCGGGCTTGGGCAAGCGCCACCTTCACGCGGGCGACCGCGAGTGGGGCGCGGCGATGCAGGACGACCTCACCGACGGCGTGCGCTGGGCCGTCTCCCAGGGCATAGCCGACCCCGCGCGCGTGGCGATCTACGGCGGCTCCTACGGCGGCTACGCCGCTTTGGCGGGCGCGGCGTTCACGCCCGGCGTCTACCGTTGCGCCATCGACGTGGTCGGGCCCTCGAACCTGATCACCTTGATCAAGTCGATTCCGCCCTACTGGGAGCCCTTGAAGCGGATCTTCGACCTGCGCGTCGGCTCCGTCGAAAAAGAGGAGGAGTTCCTCAAGTCGCGTTCTCCGTTGTTTCATGTCGACAAGATCGACATTCCCTTATTGATCGCCCAGGGCGCCCACGACCCGCGGGTCAAGCAGGCCGAGTCGGAGCAGATCGTGGCGGCCTTGCGCGCGAAGGGCAAGCCCGTCGAATACCTGCTCTACCCCGACGAGGGCCACGGCTTCGCCAAGCCCGCCAACCGCCTCGCCTTCTACGCCTCGGCCGAAGCCTTCCTCGCCAAGCACCTGTCCTAGCTAGGCCTAAAGTACGAAAATGACAGGGGCCCAATAACTCGGCACCTTGGGCCATATGCCGGGGTCGCTTTTTCCGGAATTAGCGTAGGATAAGGCCATGATCGAGACCACCCTCGCCCTTTCCCTCGCCTTCGGAGCCCTGAACGCGCCTCTCGCGAACATGGCTCAGCTCAAGACCCAGTCCCAGGTCCCCCCCGCCCCGGCTCCGTCGCCGACCGCGCCCGCCGACGCCTGGAAGAAGATTCTCGACACGGTCAAGCGCGACGGCCGGGAAGGGACCGCCGACGGTTTTTCCAACCAGACGCTCACGGGCCGGACCGGAGACCTCTGGTCCGTCGCCGCCGACCACGGCGTCGTCGTTTCTTATTTCACCGGTGCGAACGGGGTTTCAAAGGTCTTGGCCGTGGAGTTCACCCTCTCAATATTTACCTCGACGGCCGGAACCCTCCGCTCCGACGACTGGACCATCATCACCAGGAGCTCCGGCAAGATCAATTCCGTCATCTTCAATCAGCGCGTGAAAGCTCCCGGCGACGACCTGTCCGCGAGCGCGCCCGTGCTCGTGGACCCCGCCGACCCCAAGGTCAAGGCGATCTTCGACGAGATGCTTCAGTACTGGTCCACGCGCTAAACACGCTAGGTCCAAAGCCCGCTTTCGGAGAGGGTCCTATACCTAGGACCTTCTGGGCCCTCCGGCGCTGAATCGCGCTGCGGGAACAGACTATGATGAGGCCATGAACACCTCCTCGCTCCGCCGGGCCGGCCTGCTCGCCGCCGTCGCCGCTCTCCTCCCCGTCAGCGCCGCCGCCCAAAGCGATGCCGCTTTCGCCGCCGCGCTCCAGCAGGGCGCTCCCACGCCCGCGCAATTCGCGCAGGTCAAGAAGAAGGCGCGCAAGCCCGCCGAGCCCGCCCCCGCGCCCAAGGCGACGAGCGCCGACGAGGCCCTCTGGGCCAAAGCGCTAGAGACCGTCAAGCGTGACGGCAAGTATAAAGAAGGCAACGTCCTCATGCCGGGCTCGTTCTCCATCCAGGAGTCGTCCGGCGACCCGAAGGGCGAGTTCTCGAAGCGCGCGATCTCCGTGCTCGGAATGATCAATGACGAGGAGCTCTTCGAGCCGATGGGCGCCGTGATCGTCCTCGTCGAGGCGAAGCGCGATCCCGCGACCGGGAACGTCAATCTTGAGCAGTGGATGTTCCAGACCGACATCTACGGCGAGGTGGGCGATTTCGTCTTCAGCACGACGACCATGTCCCCCGACGGCAAGCCCCTCGCCCCGACGCGCAGCGAGAAGGACCCCGCCGACCCCAAGGTCAAGACGAAATTGGACGCGATGCTCAAGCACTGGGCCGAGCGGAAGCCGTCGTGAGGAGCCTAGCCATGAAAAAGCCCATCTCGATTCTCGCCCTCGCCCTGACGCTCGCCGGGCCCGCCGCCGCGGCCTCGAACGACTCCGACTTCGCCGTCTCCCTTGGGAGCGTCGGCGAGGCTCTCATCGGCCGCGCCCGGGCGCAGAACGCGCCCGGCATGCGCATGGCCACGCAGGAGACCGGCCCCAACGATCCCATCCTGCTCGCGCAAAAGCCCCTGCTCGACATGATCAAGAAGGTGGAGCCCTCGGTCGTGTTCCTCGTGATGAGCGTGCCCAACGAGGACAATTCCAAGAAGCCCGGCGGCGGCATCTGCACCGGCTTCTTCACCGACGCGCTGAAGGACCTCGGACGGCCGAGCATCATCACGACGAACGCCCACTGCGTCGAGAAGATGGCCATTGGCGCGGAGCTCCAGGTCGGGCTCTATACCGGCAACGACAACCGCCCCAAGATGGTCAAGGGCAAGATCCTCGCCTACGGCAGCAGCGACGCCGCCAAGGACATCGCCTTCGTCGAGCTGGTCGATCCGACCCTCAACCGCCGCCCCCTTCCGCTCTGGAACAAGCTCGACCGCGGCGAGCAGGTCGTCGCGATCGGAAATCCGCTCGGCATGACCTTCTCCGTGTCGCGCGGCATCGTCAGCGCGCTCGGGCGCGACCGCCTGAGCTCCTCGTTCGTGCTCGAGATGAACCAGTCCGACGTCGCCGTCAACCCCGGCAACTCCGGCGGCCCGCTGTTCAACATGTGGGGCAGCGTCGTCGGCATCAACACGATGATCGCCTCCCAGTCCGGCGGCTTTGAAGGCATCAGCCTCTCGGTGCCCTCCTCCATGATCACGCTCGCGATGCAGCAGTACAAGCGCACCGGCAACCTCAAGGCCGGCGCCATGCAGGTGGAGGTCTCGGGCTCGACGGAGACCATGAAGCTGACCGTGCGCAAGGTCGTCCCCGGCGGCCCCGCCGCGGCGGCGCAGATGCAGCCCGACGACCAGTTCCTGTCGGTGGACGGCGTCGACCTGGGAGCGCAGGACCCCGAGGACGCGATAAAATCCTTCCTCACCTACGTGAAGTACCGGTCCCCGGGCGAGACGATCACGGTGACGGTCCTGCGCGGCGGCAAGACGGTCGCGCTGCGCGTGACCCTCGGCGAAGCCAAGCCGCCGGAGGCTCCGCGGCCCGAGTGGGCGCCGATCCCGAAGAAGGACAAGTCCGGGCCGACGAGCTTCTCGATCTAAAACGGCTCTTGACGCCGGTTAAAACCGGGGTCATAATCGGGGCGACATGACCTCGCCCTTGCTGCTGATCGCGCTGCTGGCCGCGCCCGCCTCCGCGCAAAAGATCCCGGACTGCATTCACGTGTCGACGACCTCGGCCCGCTACATGGCCGATCTCGACGCGGTGCGCGACTGCCAGGAAAAAGCGCGGCAGAAGATGATCGACGACGCGCAGGGCAAGGGCAAGCCTCTCTCGTATCAAAAGCTCGAGAGGATCGACGACCTGCAGCGGGCCCAGGTGAAGGAATACCTGGAAAAGAGCGGGACGGTCATCGACGGGACGTCCAAGAACAGCCGGGGGCTCGGCGGCGCGACGGAAAAAGACCTCTCCCGGCTCTCGGCCGACGAGGCCGGCGAAATCCGCGGCCTCGAGAAACGCCTGCACGACGCCGCGGGCGACGGCTCGAACGGGATCACGCCCGCGATGGGACGGGACATGCTCGACACGCTCACCAAGAAGCAGGGCTTCGTCAGCTCGGACATGCGCGACCTGATCGACTCGGTCGTCCGCGACGGCGGCAAGCTCACGCCCGAGACGATGAAGAAGCTCCAGGGCGCCGGGCGCTCCGCGAAAGGCGCGGGCCTCGACCTCAACATCGACAAGACGACCGAGAAGGACATTCTCGAGCACGACTTCGACAAGGACAAAGAGACGCAGCCGAAAGCGCACGCGGACCCCGGCAATCTGTAAAATACCCAGGTGAAAACAAAACCCGGCGCGCTCCCCCTCTTTCGTCACCTGACCTCCGTGCCCACCGCTCCCTTCCGCGAAACTCCGGTCTCGCGCAAGGCCTTGGAGTGGATCCGGGAGAACCTCGGCAAGCGCGTGTCCGTCAAGAAGCTCCGCGGCGGCTACATCGTCTCCTACCGCGGCGCCGGCAAGGGACCGGCCCTATGCCTGGCGGCCCATCTCGACCACCCCGCGTTCGACCTGGTCACCTTCACGCGCGCGGGCGCCACGGCGCGGCTGCGCGGCGGCCTGCCCCCGCACCTGCTGGCCGGAGCGGCGGTCGAGGCGTTCGCCGCGGTTTCAAAGGACAACCGCCCGCTCGCGCGCGGCGTGATTGGTCCACGGCCCAAGAAGGACGGCGGCATATGGACGATCGCCTGGACCGAGGCGCCCAAGCCCGGCGCCAAGCTCGACTTCGCCATACTCGCGCTGACCCCGTGCGAGGTCAAGGACGGCTGGCTCTCCTCGCGCTCGGTGGACGACCTGCTCGGCTGCGCCATCAGCCTCGAGGCGATGCGGCGCCTGTCGAAGGCGCGCGCCAAGGTGAACCTGACCGTGCTGCTCAATCGCGCCGAGGAGGTCGGCTTCGTCGGCGCGATCGACATGGCCCGCTCCGGGGCCCTGTCGCCCTTTGACTCCTATCTATCGATCGAATCCTCGCGTGAGCTTCCGGGCTCCAAGCCCGGCGGCGGCCCCACGGTCCGCGTCGGCGACCGGGTGTCGATCTTCGACGGCAACCTGACCGCGCTGCTCGACGAGGCGGCCGACGCCCTGCGCAAGCGCGGGACCAAGGTCCAGCGTCTGCGCCTGACCGGCGGCGCCTGCGAGGCGACCGCCTACCTCGCCTTCGGCTTCGAGGCCGGAGGCGTGGCGGTGCCCCTCGTGAACTACCACAACGGCTGGGGCGCCGACGCGGTCGCTCCGGAACGGGTGCGGCTCTCGGACGTCGAGGGCGGCGTGAAGCTCCTCGTCGAGACGGCGAAGCGGTTCGGCGCGAAGGACCTGCGCGGAAGCCTGCGCGCGCGCCTTGAGAAGCGCCACGACGGCGAGAAGCGCTCTCTTTAAGAGTTCGGCGCAAAACCGTGACGCCGGGGCGATGGCCCCGGCCGCGCCCGGGAGCTACCCTGTCCTCGAAGGCTCAAGAGGAGGGCACGGCCATGGAAAAATCATTGGACGGCTTCAAGGTGGCGATCCTGGTGACGGGGGGCTTCGAGCAGTCGGAGCTCGTCGAGCCGCGCAAAGCCCTGCAGGCGGCGGGCGCGAAGGCCCTGATCGTGTCCCCGGTCGTCGGCGAGGTCCACGGCAAGAAGCATGACGCTCCGGGGGACAATTTCCCGGTGGACGTGCCGCTCGATCACGCCCGCGTCGAGGACTTCGACGCCCTGCTCCTTCCGGGCGGCATGGCCAACTCCGACCGCCTGCGCATCATGCCCAAGGCCATCGTCTTCGTCAGGAGCTTCTTCGACTCGGGCAAGCCGGTGGCGGCCATTTGCCACGCTCCCTGGATCTTGATCGAAGCCGGCGCGGCGCGCGGACGCCAAATGACCTCCTGGCCCTCGCTGAAGACCGACCTGCTCAACGCGGGGGCCAGGTGGACCGACGCCGAGGCCGTCGTCGACCGCGGCCTCGTGACGAGCCGCCGGCCCGACGATCTCCCCGCCTTCAACGCCAAGATGATCGCGGAGTTCGCGGCGAGCCGGCACGCGCCGACCGGAGGCGGACGAGAGGGCCGCAAATGACCCATGTCATCACGGAGAAATGCCTGGGCGAGCGCTACGGCGACTGCGTCGCCGTGTGCCCCGTGGACTGCATCCATCCGATCGAGCACGAAGGCAAGCCGTTCATGATCATCGATCCGCAGGTCTGCATCGACTGCGGGGTCTGCCTGCCCGAGTGCCCGATCGGCGCCATCGTCGCCTCCGAAGGCGAGGCGCCCGAGGACGCGAAGCTCAATGCGAGCCTGGCGCCGGCGGCGATCGAATTCGAGAAGACTCACGGCAAGACGCCGACGCGCCCGTCCAACGACCCGCCGCGACGCCCGGAGAACAAGCTCGTCAAATAGCGCTACAATCTCCGTCGCGGATGCGACTTGAACGTTTTCTCGGCCTGAACGACCCGGTCTCCAGCCTCAGCCACCTGACGGCCGCGGTCGGCGCGTTGAGCGGCACCTACTTCCTGTATAAGAAGGGCCGCGGCGACTCCTTGCGCACCTCCTCGCTGATGATCTTCAGCGCCTCGCTGCTGTTTCTGTTTTCGATGAGCGGCGTCTATCACGGCCTCGAGCCGGGCCCCTGGCGGACCTTCTTCCGGCGGCTCGACTACGCCGGCATCTGGATCGTCATCGCGGGCTCGGCCACGCCCGTGCATGTGTTGCTGCTCAAGGGCCACTGGCGCTGGGGCCTGACCGCGCTGTTCTGGGGCGCGGCGCTCACCTGCCTCGTCCTCATCGACGTCTATTTCGACCAGCTGCCGTACTGGGGGATCATCCTGGCCTACATCGGCGTCTCCTCGCTCGGCGGCATCACCTACGCCCACATCACCGCCCGCTATGGATGGAAGGAGACCGCTTTGCTGTTCCTCGGCGGCATCGCCTACATCGCCGGCGCGATCATCGACTGGATCGACAGCCCGGTGGTCCTCACGGGCGTGCTCGGCGCGCACGAGCTATTCCACTTCCTCGTCATCGTCGGCGCGTCGCTGCACTGGAGCTTCATCTACAACTGGGCGGGGCGACAAGACCTCGTCAAGGAGCATCCGAAGAGCTGAGCCGCCGGTGCGTGCGCTCGCCCGCCCAGAGGCAGGCCAGAGCGAGGGCGATCCCCGCGGGGAGATCGACGAGATAGTGCCAGCCGAGCAGCGCCGTCGAGGCGATCACGAGCGCGTTCAGGACGACGGCCGCCCGGAACAGGTTTTTGTACGGCAGCGCGGCATATGTCGCCAGCACCGACCAGGCGACGTGGAACGACGGGAAGGCGATCAAGCCGCCCAACAGCGTCGTCACCGGCTGGAAATTATGGACCTGCTCGTACTTGAGATGGGTCAGGCGCTGGACCGATAGAAAGTCGGGGCTCGTGAACACTCCCGCCGGGCCCGAGCTCGGAAAGAAGTAGTAGATGAGGCTGCCCGCGAAGGACGAGTAGACGGTCGCGTAGATGAGCACGCGCAGGCGCCTGCGGTCGTGGGCGTACGCCGCGACGAAGGGCGCCAGGACGAGCTGCAATTCGGTCGAGTTATAGCAGTAGGCGAGGAAGGACCGCAGCGCGGGGCGCTCCGCGACCCCGCGCAGGACCGCGACGGTGTCCCACCCGAGAAACGCGTCCCAACGGGCGAGCGCGTGGTCGATGCGCGGGAACGGCGAGTACTGGATGCCCGTCGTGAGCACGCCCATGACGGCGGCGGTCAGGGCGTAGAAGGAGAGGTTGAGGGCCACGAACGAGGCGTACGGCGAACGGACCCGCATCCAATGGCCAAAGATCGCGAAGTCGAGCGCGACGAAGGCCAGCCACCAGGCCTCGCGCGGGAAGTAGCTGATGCCCGTATAACGGAAGAAGAACGCGTTGACGGCAAAAAGACATCCGGCGACGAGCAGTGCCGCCAGGAGCCAGGCCGCCAGCCAACGGTCCTCACGCGAAAGCGTCACACCCGAAGTGTACCGCAATCGCCTCGAATTTGGCAAAATGACCGCATGAAGACCCTCCTCGCCCTTTGCCTGCTCGCGCTCGCCGCCCCGGCCCACGCCGATCCCTTCTCCGACTTCCAGGCCCGAGTCCAGACCGACTACGTCAAGCCCTTCGCCCTCGACCTCGGCGGCGTGCTCGGCGGGGCCTCGGCCCACACCGGCCGCGCGCTCGGCGTGCCCGGCTTCTGGGCCGGCGCCGTCGCCGCGGTCCAGCTCCGCCCCGACCGGGATAACCGGATCCTGCGCGACGCGGGCGTAAAGGCCTTCGGCGTGCCCCTGATCGAGGTTGGAGTCGGCCTGCCCTTCAAGATCGACGTGATCGTCCACGGCATCAGCGCGATGGGCGCCTCGATCTACGGCGGCGGCCTGCGCTACGGCCTGTACCGCACCGACCTCGTCGATTCCTTCATGCCGAACGTCTCCATCTCCGCCTTCGGCGACAAGGTCAACCACAAGTATTTCAGCGCGTCGCACGGCGCCCTCAACGCGGCCGCGACCTGGAACCTGCCGATCGTCAAGCCCTTCTTCGTCGCGGGCTTCGACGTGACCGAGGTGAAGGTCGGCGCGGCGACGACGCCGGGCGTCTCCGGCGCGAAGGCCACCGCGCGCGGCTCGCGCTTCTCGGCCGGCGTGGACCTGCACCCGCTGCCCTTCGTCAGCCTGCGCGGCGCGTACACCTTGCGCCACGGCATCCCCGGCTTCGACCTCGGCCTCGGCGCCCGATTCTAGAGTGGCGATCTACACGCGCACCGGCGACAAGGGCGAGACCGGCCTGTTCGGCGGGTCCCGCGTGCCCAAGAACAGCCCGCGCGTCGCCGCCTACGGCGAGATCGACGAGCTCAACAGCGCGCTCGGCCTCGCCCGCGCCGCTCTGCGCGAGGATCCGGCGCTCGGCTCGGTGGACCAGGGCCTGGCGCGCGTCCAGGCCGAGTGCTTCGTGATCGGAGCCTTGCTCGCCACGCCCGCCGACAAGCTCGGAAAGCTGTCGCCCCCCTTCGACACGGGCCTTCCCGCGGACGCGCCGAAGCGTTTGGAAAGCGAGATCGACGCGTGGGATAAAAACCTGACGCCGCTTAAAACCTTCATCCTTCCCGGCGGCGGCCGCGCCGGCGCCGCGCTGCATCTGGCCCGCTCGATCTGCCGCCGCGCGGAACGCGCGACCGTGAATTTGTCGGATGCCGAGAAGACGCCGGACGGCGTGATCATTTATCTCAACCGTCTATCGACATGGCTGTTCGTCGCCGCGCGTTTCGCCAACAAAGAGACGGGCCACGCCGAAACCCCGTGGACAGGCCTAAAATAATGGATGCGGTCGTCGTAAGGGGCATCGTTCACGAATACCCCGCTACGCGCAAGACGGCCGCTCGTCGAGCGCTCAACAATGTGTCGTTCTCCGTCGCCCAAGGCGAACTATTCGGCTTACTCGGCCCAAACGGGGGCGGCAAAAGCACGCTCTTTAAAATTCTTGCCACGTCGTTCGCGCCCACAAGCGGCTCGGCGGTTATCTTAGGCCGTGATTTAACCGCCGAGCCCGCATCTATACGCCCGCTCCTCGGCGTCGTGTTCCAATCCCCCTCGCTCGACAATAAATTAACCGTGCGCGAGAACCTGATTCATGGCGGACGTCTTTACGGGCTGTCTGGTCCAAGCTTAACGAAGCGTATCGACGAAATGCTCTCACATTACCGCCTGACGGCGCGGATCAACGACCTGTGCGGAACCTTGTCGGGAGGCCTTCGCCGCCGCGTCGAATTGGCGAAGAACCTCCTGCACAAGCCGAAAATCATACTTCTCGACGAACCCTCTACCGGCCTCGACCCCGCCGCCCGCGCCGATCTGTGGGAGCACCTGCTCACGCTTAAAAAAGAAGGCGCCACGATCCTCACCACCACCCATCTCATGGACGAAGGCGACCGCTGCGACCGCGTCGCCATCCTCGACCAAGGCAAGATCGTGGCCGCCGGCACGCCCGCCGCCCTCAAGGCCGAGATCGGAGGCGACGTCATCACCATCGAGACCGACGACGCTTCCGGCCTGCGCGACGAGATCACCAAGCGCTTCGGCGTCACCCCCCAAGCTTTCGGCTCCGTGCTCCGCCTCGAGCGCGCCGCCGGACACGCCTTCATCCCCCAGCTTGTCGAGGCCTTCCCCGGCCGCCTCAAGTCGGTGAGCCTCTCGCGCCCGAGCCTCGAGGACGCCTTCCTGCACCACGCCGGACGCCGCTTCGCCGACGCCGAGGCCGTTTCATGACCGCCATGCTCACGCTTTGGGAGCGCGACATCGTGCGCTTCTTCCGCGACAAGCCCCGCGTGATCGGCGGGCTCGTGCCGCCGATCGTTTTCTGGCTCCTGATCGGCGCCGGCCTGGGCACGAGCATCCGCGTGCCCGGAGCGCCCGAGGGCCTCAACTTCCTCCAGTTCTTCTACGCCGGCACCTTGGTCCTGATCGTGCTGTTCACCTCGATCTTCGCCACCATCTCGATCATCGAGGACCGCCGCGAGGGCTTCCTGCAGTCGGTGCTCGTCGCCCCGGTCTCGAGACTCTCCATCGTGCTCGGCAAGATCATGGGGTCGGCCACGGTCGGCCTGGCGCAAGGGCTCGCCTTCCTGATGTTAGCCGGCGCCGCGGGCCTGCACCCCGGCCTCGCGGGCTACGCCTACGCCGTCGCCGTCCTGACGCTCGCCTCGATCGGCCTGACCGGCCTCGGCTTCTGCATCGCGTGGGTGCTCGACTCGTCGCAGGGCTTTCACGCCGTGATGAACCTGTTCCTGATCCCCATGTGGATGCTGTCGGGCGCGCTGTTCCCGTCGGCCTCCGCGCCGCGCCTCCTGCAGTGGATCATCGCGGCCAACCCGGTGTCCTACGCGGTCACCGGGCTCCAGCGCGCTCTGCTGCCCTCCGTCGTCGTCGAAGGCGCGGCGTCGATGGGCTGCTGCCTCGGGGTCCTGGCCGTCTTCTCGGCCGTTATGATCGCTGCGAGCGTCTTCGTCGCTTCGCGCCGCGACGCGCGCTGACCGGTCAGAACGACGCCGTTTCGCCCGGCGCCAGCACCGAGTCGACCACGTAGATCCGGCAAGCCTCGGTCTCCGGAACGTCGGGGTTCGTCCCGCCCCAGGAGTTGCGGGTGTGGAACTTCACCCCCGCCGGGGTCTCGTCGTAGCCGATGATCATGAAGGCGTGGTAGGCGTCCCGCGTCGCGTCGGTCTGCCCCCAGGCTGGCAGGCCGGACAGGGACATGGACACGCACACGGGCCGGGCGGCGTTGAGCTCGCCCTTGAGCGCCGCGAGCTGCGCCGCGCCCTTCGCCAGGCAGTCCGCAGGAGGCAGCGCCTTGTGCTCGGGCTTGAAGCCGAAGTCGTTCTTCGAGCGCAGCGTGAACCCGGCGAGCTTCGCCTTCAGCTTTCCCCGCTCCGTCGACACCGAGGAGCCGCGTCCCTGCAGCATGTCGCCCAGTATCCTTGTCGATTCCGCCGAGGTAGACAGCTCCTTCCAATGCGCACGCGGATCGTAGAGAAGCTTCTGAATCCAGCTGGACTCCTCGTACTGCTTCTTGAGGTACGACATGGTCCTCTGCTCGCCCTCGCGGTACTTCACGTACCGCTCGGCGAACTGCGTGTAGGAGCCGCCGCTCAGCGCCCCGTTCTCGAGCACGTAGCGAATGTCCCCCGCGGGGTCGTTGCCCTCCGACATCTTGCACTCGCCGCCGGCGCAGAAGGAGCGATACACGTCGCCGCTGAGCACGGTGCGCCGCAGGAACACGTCCTGCTCCGAGATCGAGACGTGTTCCTTATACTTGCGGAAATACGCCGCCTCGAGCACCGCCACGGAGCCGAAGGCGTGGCAGGACCCGATCGCGCATTGATTCCGGGTGGAGGGATCGGCGAACTGCGGAAGCAGATCGACTTTTTTCGGGGTTTTAGCCGCCGGAGCCTGCGGCGGCGGCGCGACCGCAGCGCCGCCCGCGGCCTGGGCCCGGCGCTCGGCGCGCTCGGCGGCGGCCTGTGCTTTCGCGGCGGAGATGCCGGAGAGAATCTCTTCGTTGGGGTCGGCCGCCGCCGACCAGCCTGGGACGAGCGTCAGAAGGACGAGCGCTGCGAACGCGGCGCGAGGGGGTTTCATGGGCCTCCAGCTTACTTCGCCAGTATAGGCCCGGCCCCGCCCGGATTCAAGGGGTTATTTCGTGATTTCGCAGCCGCGGCCGACGAGCGTGACGCCCGTCGAGGACGCCTTGCAGCGCTCAACGAGGCCGCCGGGGCAGCAGCGCTCCTTGATCTCGTCATAGTTCGCCGAACCCGCGCAGTCTCCGTCGGGCGAGGCGGCCAGGATCCGGCATTGAACCTCCACCCGGTCGATGACGCCGTCCACCCGGTTCTTGGTGACCCGCGCGATCGGAAGCGCGCGCGCCTTTTGCGCCGCCGGCGACAAGGCGATGATGGGCTTGGAGATCGTCGCGGTGGACTTCGCCGTCTCCTCCGCGTTCTTCCCCTTGTCGTAAGCGGAGGGCGGCCGCTGGTAGGGCTTGGGCACCCGGCCCTTCTTGTCGGAGGTAACCAGCTCCGCGGCGCCCGAGCCCTGGCTTCCGCCGGACGGCGCGGCGGGCCCGCCCGCCTGCTCCTCCTTCTTCTCAGGCGCGGGCCCGCAGCCCCCGCCCTCGTCGCCGCAGCCGAAAGCCGCCAGCAGAAGCAGGGCGTGGAGAGCCGCGAGCCGGCGCAGACGCGAATTCATCTCCCTGAGTTTAGGGTGCGGCCGCGGTTTCGTCAACCCTTCGCCGTTAAGTGGTGTCAGGCCTTGCACCCATGCTAAACTTTCGTCATGATCCAAGACCTGCTCGGCTCGATCGCCTCGACGCAAGCCTACCGCCGCTTCGCCGCGGAGAAGACGAGCCGCACCGTGCTCTATCTGCTCTTCATCAGCCTCCTCTTCACGATCGGAGGCTCAATCGCGATGCAGCTGCGCATCAGCCCGGTCGTCGACGAGACCTTCGCCTGGCTGAGCAAGGAGGTCCCGACTTTGACCTTCTCCGGCGGCAAGGTCACGACCGCCGACGCCGCCCCGAAGCGCCTCGAGCATCCGGCGGCCAAGGAGGTCGCCGTCATGATCGACACCGCGCGGACCGAGCCGGTGACCCTCCAGGTCATGCAGGACGCCAAGGTCCTCGCCTACCTGACCAACAACGCCTTGTATCTCGAGGCGCAGCGGGGCAAGATCGAGATCTACAACCTGTCGCAGGCCGCGCTCGAGCGTCCCGTCGTCGTCGACGCCGCGTTCTTCCGCGAGGCCGCGAGCGCGCTCAAGAAGGTCGTCTATCCGCTCGCGATCCTCACTGTGTTCGTGTTCGCCGCGGGCTGGACGGCCTTCGCCGGGCTGTTCTACTCGCTCGTCGGCATGCTCCTGCAGGCCCTCGGCGGCGGCGTCCTCGCCTTCGGCGCGCTCTACCAGATCGCGATCCACGCCCAAACGGCCGCCCTGCTCGTGCGCATCGTCCTGGCCTTCCTGCCTTTCCAGGTTCCGGTGTCCGGCCTGCTCACGCTCGTCATCACGACGGTCTACCTCTGGCTGGCTCTGAAGGCCAACGCGGTCGCGACCGCCGAGACCTCGGCCGTTTGAGGACCGCCCTCGCGCTGGCGCTCCTCGCGGCCTCGTCCGGCGGGTGCGAGTGGCTGACCGGGGACTTCCGGCTTTCGGGCGTCGTCGAGATATCGCCGTTGCTCGAGGCCCGGGCGCCGAAGACCAACTCCGTGCTCTTCGTCATCGCGCAGAACGCCGGCGGCGTGCCGGTCGCCGTGCACCGCATCGTCAACCCCGAATTTCCCGCCGCGTTCAAGATGACGCCGCAGGACCTGCTCGTGCCCGGCATCCGCCGCAACGAGGTCCTCACCGTCGTCGCCCGGCTCAACGCGCACGGCGCTCTCGGCGGGCCCAGGCCGGGAGACCTCGAGGGCCGCAGCCCCGAGCCCGCGCGCCCCGGCGGCCGCGGCGTCCGGATCCGGCTCGATAAAGCTCTATGAACATGAACCGCTCCGCCGCCTTGCTGCTCGCCGCCTCCCTCGCCGCCTCCCTCGCCGCCTGCTCCGGGCCTTCGGCCCGACGCGCGCCGGCGTCGGGCGTGATGTCCGGGCTCGACGTCCTCGTTTCGGACAACTTCCGCGCGCTCAAGGGAAAACGCGTCGGCGTGCTCACGAACAGCACCGCCGTCGACCGACGAGGGCGCTCGATCGTCGATCTGCTCGCCGCGGCCCCCGGCGTCACCTTGGCCGCCATCTTCACGCCCGAGCACGGCTACGCCGCCGCCAGCGAGTCGGAGAATATCGCATCGGGCCATACCAGCGTTCACGGCCGGAAAATTCCCCTCTACAGCCTCTACAAGGGCGGCATCAAGGGCATGCGGCCCACGCCCGAACAGCTCCAGGGCCTCGACGTCCTTGTCTTTGACATCCAGGACATCGGCGCGCGCTTCTACACCTACCTCGCCACGATGGGCATGGCCCTCGAGGAGGCGAAAACCGCCGGCGTGGACTTCCTCGTGCTCGACCGGCCGAACCCGATCCGCGGGGACATCGTCGAGGGCCCGGTGCTCGCCGACCCGAACCTGCGCTTTCTCACGCCGACCGCCTACTTCCAGATTCCCGTCCGCCACGGTCTCACCGCGGGCGAAATAGCGCTGTGGCATAACCGTTCCGTCGGCCATCGGCGCCTGAATGTGATCAAGATGCGCGGATGGAAGCGCGACCAATGGCACGACCAGACCGGGCTTCCCTGGGTCCCCCCCTCGCCGAACATGCCCGACGTCGACGCCGCCTCCCTGTATCCCGGCATCGGCATTTTTGAGGCGTCCAACCTGGCCGTCGGCCGCGGCACCCCCGTGCCGTTCCGCTGGATCGGCGCGCCGTGGATGCGCGCCGAGGAGATCGTCTCGCGCCTGCAGGGCACCGTCGAGGGCGTCGAGTTCTCAGTCCAGGACTACACGCCGAGCAAAAGCGTCTTCGCTGGAAAGGACTGCCGCGGCGTGAGGATCACGGTCACCGACCGCGACGCGATGCGTCCGCTCATGGTCTTCCGCCACCTGGCGCTCGCCCTGCGCGAGCTAAACCCCAAGGAGTTCGAGTGGCGCTGGGACGAGGTCAAGCGCATGGTCGGCGTCGACGAGTTCCGCCACCTTTGGGAAACCGGCGCCGGCGACGAGGCCTTCATCGGCCTCTTCGACAAGGGCCCCCGCGACTTCGAGCCCTCCCGCTCCGCCGTATTGCTGTATTAACCGGGGTCTGACCCCTAGGCGCGGCCTTCTCCGTCCAACGCCGGCGCGAGGACCCAGCCGAGGCCGAAGGTGCCGAGCGTGCCGATGATGACGAGCCAGCTCCAGCCGAGCGGAATGATCGCTTTCTCGGACAGGACGAGCAACGTCGCGTTGACGACGGCCATGGTCCCCATCGCGACGACGACGGCCTTTTCGCCCTTGCGCTTGGTCAGCATGCCGAGAAGGAACACGCCGAGCAAAGAGCCGTAGGTCACGCCGCCGATCTTGAACGCGAGCCACAGCATCTTGTCGAAGAAGCTGAAGAAGTAGGCGATTGCGCCGAGCGCGAGCGCGAACAAGGCCACGCAGACGCGGGAGACCTTCAGGTAATGCGCCTGGGACTCCGCCTTCGCGACCAGCGGCTTGTACAGGTCGTTGACGAACACCGCGGTCAGCGACGCGAGCGGCGAGTCGATCGAGGCCATCACGATCGCCGTCAGCACCGCGCCGCGAAGGAAGCGGGGCATCACCGTCGACGCGAAGTGCGGATAGATCTTGTCGAGCTTCTCCGGCAGCGCCAGGCCGGGGTTCTGCTTGTAGAAGACGAACAGCAAGGTCCCGACGCCGACGAAGATGATCAAGGTCAGCAGGGAGCCCGCGATCGACAGCAGGATCGTCTTCTGGCTGTCGCGGCGCGTCTCCACGGTCAGCAGCTTCTGCGTCATCTCGTGGTCGGTGCCGAAGGCGGCCGTCGAGCCGACGAAGCCGTTGAGCACCGCGATCCAGACGATGTTCGGATTGCCGAAGAACTTGGCGAGGAAGCCCGGCTCCATCACGTTCGGGCCCCAGTTGAAGATCTTAAGCTTGCCGGCCTCCCCTGCCAAGGCCAGCGCGGCGGGCAGGCCGCCCTCGATGCGATGGATCAGGAAGGCCATCGTCAGGACGCCGACGCCGAGGAAGGTCAGCGCCTGGAGCACGTTGGTCCAGACCACCGACTCGATGCCGCCGTAGGCGATGTAGGCGACGCTGACGATCGTAAACAGAGCGATCGTCGGCGCGATGTGCCAGCCGAGCAGGACGCTGACCGCGACGCTCGCGGCCATCAGGCGCACGCCCGAGGCGAGCAGGCGCGTGACGAAGAAGAAGCCCGTGGCCATATACTGGCTGCTCGGGCCGAACCGCTGGCGCAGGTATTCGTAGATCGTCGTGCTGTTGTAGTGGTAAAAGGCGGGAATAAACAGGAACGCGATCACGAGGCGCGCCGCCGCGGAGCCGATGAAGAACTGCAGGTAGCCCCAGTCCTCGCGGAAGGTGGTCGCCGGGACGCCGATGATGGTCATCGCGCTGATCTCGGTGGCGACGAAAGAGAGCATGGCGGCCCACCACGGGATGCGCCGGCCGCCCAGGAAGAAGTCGTTCGTGTTCTTGGAGCCGCGCCCGCCCCACCAGCCGATGAGGAACATCAAGGTCAGCGTGCCGAGCAGGACGGTGAAGTCCGCCGCGGTCAACGCGGAGCCGCCCGTGAACCACGAGTTAGCTTCATTCATCGGATTCTCCTAGAAAATGAGCGGCGGCGGCTTGCTGCGCGGCCTCGGCGCGAGAGTATACACAAAGCCCGGCGGCTTTCGCGGGCAGGCCGGACAGGACAAAAGGGCTGCCGAAGCTGACGGCGGCGGACGCCGGCGCGGCACGCAGGGCGGCGACGAGGCGGGCGCGCGCGCTCTCGTCGAGACGGATGCGTCCGGAGTACGCCCGGGGGCCGACGAAGAGCCCGGCGACGAGCGTTTCCCCGTTACGGACCTTGCCGTTACGGGAGAGGCGGACGCGGACGCAGGCGCGCTTGAGCGCGGCCACGAAGGCGGCGCCCGAGAGCGCCTCGCGCTTCCCGGCCTGCGGCTCGAAGTAGGCGACGCGCTTCGGCGCGGGACCGAAGGGCGGACGCATCCACGCGGCGCAGGCCGCGAACAGCGGCGCCGCTTCGCGGCGGTGCGCGGCGCCGCCCACGACGGACAGGGACGGACGCGGAGATCGCACCCGCTTCAGCGCGCCGTCGAGGCGGCGCTCCGCCTCCGCGCAGCGCCGCCCGAAAGCGGCGTCGCGGCCCGCCTCGACGCGCAGCTCGGCGATCAAGGTCCGAGCGTCCTTCGGCACCAGAAGAATATCGGCGCCGCCGCGCAGCGCGAGCAGGGCGGCCTCGCGCTCGCCCCAATGCTTGGCGATAGCGCCCATGTCGAGCGCGTCGGTGGCGATCAGGCCGCGGAAGCCCCAGCGCCGCAGGAGCTTAGGCCCCGCCGCGGACAAGGTGAAGGGCAAGCGTGAAGGATCGAGAGCGGGCACGACCAGGTGGCCGAGCATGACCGCGTCCGTGCCGCGCGCCAGGGCCGAGAACGGCGAGAGCTCCCGTTTTTTGAGGAGGCCGAGCGGCGCGTTCACGGTCGGCAGGTCCAGATGCGAATCCGCGGTCGTCGAGCCGTGGCCGGGGAAGTGCTTAAGGCAGCCGAGCGCGCCGCCGGCGCGCAGGCCGGACAGAAAGGCCTTCGCCAGGCGCGCGGCTTCCGCCGGATCGTCGGAGAAGGCACGAAGATTCACGATGGGGTTCTTCGGCTCGCTGAGAAGATCGAGCACGGGCGCGAGCACCCAATCCACGCCCATCGCGCGCGCCTCGCGGGCGGTGATCCTGCCTTTTTCGCGGGCGACGGCCTCGGAGCCGGACGCGCCGACGCCCAGGCTGGTCGGCAGAGGTGTGGAGCCGGGGACGTGCGCCCAGGCCCCTTCCTCATAGTCCGCGCACATCAACAGCGGCCGTTTGGCGAGGCGCCGCAGGCGGGCCGTCAGCGCGGCCACCGTCCGGGGCGTGCCCCGGTAGAGGCAGAAGCCGCCGGCCCCGTGGCGGACCAATTCCTCGGCCTCTCGCGGGTCCTGCTTGTCGACGGTAAAGCCGGGGAAGACGAGCCGGGCGGGGTCCACCCGGCGATGATGCCTTTTCCGGGCTCTTTTCGGCAATAAAAGTATAATCGCCCCTTGCCACACTCTCCTTAGAGCATGCACGCCCCGATTCTCGCCCTCTTCCTCGCGCTCGCCGGCGCGACCGCGTCCGCCCAATCGCCCACCACCGAGGCGTACAACGTGCGGGCGACTCCGCTCGACGACCTGTCGCGGGAACTGCTGACGGAAACCGGCTACGTGATCCGCGAGGATGGGAAAATCTGGGACAACATCGCGGACAGCGCCGTGCGGCTCGACGAGATGTCCTACCTGCTCTCACGCCTGGCCGGCGCGCGGCGCCTCAAGGCCCTCCTCGAGCTCAACCTCATCCTCAACCGCTCCGAGGGCGAGAAAAAGCTCACCGACGCGGAGCGCGAGACCGTGCGCGCGCTCCTGCGAAAGCACTGGCCCGTGTTCGGCGTCGGCACGCGCAAGGATTTTCGCGCCTACTTCTCGGTCAAGGAACTCGTCGAAGAGCTCGACAAGATCCCGCCGCGCTTCGACCGCGGCTCCGCGATGCTTATGCGCGATCCGGACCCGAACACCGCGCCGTCGGCGGCCATGGTCGCGGCGCCCATCTCGGTGACCGCTCCTCCGCCCGCCTCGACCTACGCGCCGGTGCCGGTGCCGGCGGCGGCGCCGGCCCCCGTCCCCGAGCCGCGGGCGCCGGCCGAAGCACCTCGCCAATTCATTCCCCGCTCGGTGCTGACGCCCTTCCTCGAGCCGCTTTCCCTGCGTCGCCCCTCGCCGTTCGCGCCGCGCGCGCGCGCGCCCGAGGCCCCTGCGGCGCATCAACCGACCGCGCTACCCGCACCCGCTCCAGTGCCAGCTCCAGCGCCCGCTCCCGTCCCGGCTCCCGCGGCTCCCGCGGGTCCGGCGGTGCCCGCCGCGATCGCGGCGGTGCTCGGAGCGATGGCGCCGGTCGATGGCCCGCGTCCCGCGCCGGTAGCGCCGGTCGCGCCGGCGCCCGTCGCCGCGCCGCTCGCCGCCGCGCCGCAGGCGAATCAGCCGCAGATGAACCTGCCGCCGCTTTTGACTCCACGCAGCGTCCCCGTCACCTCAGCTCCTCCGCCCTCTCTGGCCGACCAACTCACCCCGCGCGTTCCCATCACCTCGGCGCCTCCCATTCCGCCGGCGCCGCAGGCGAGTCAGCCTGCGCCCGCGAGATCCGCGGATCCGGCCGTTCCCCTGTTCCCCACCACTCCGCCGATCCAGCCGCAAGCGGCCGGAGGCGTCGAGCTCGGCACGCTGAAGCCCTGGGTCCCGCCGGGCGGCGCGGCCCCCGCCATTCCGGCCGCCCCGGCCCCGGTCGCGCCGGCCGCGGCCATCGCGCCGGTCATCGCGGCGCCGCCGGTCCCGAAATCCTTGGACGCGACGCCGGCCGAGTTCGACGCGTTCGTCGCCAACGGCCCCTACAGCCGCGAGGGCCGTCTCCTGCTCAAGATGCTCGCCGAAAAAGCGCCGGAGTTCTGCCGTGCGATCCTGCGGCGCACCGTCGTGCGCGGGGCGCCCTTGATCGTCTTCGACGGCGCGCGCGCCGGCGCCGATCGCCGCGCGGGCTTCGCGGCATCCGACCCCGCCCACCCCGGCGCCGTGATCGCGCTCAGCGCGGGGCCGCTGCTCGTCGAGCGCAAGAAGGGGCTGTTCGGCAAGACCTTGGTCGCCCTCCCGGAGGATCCGCGCGCCTGGGCGGAGCTCGGCCTCGCGCGGCCCCCGCTCGACGCCCTGCGCAAAGGCGCGGCTCCCGAGCGCATGGAGAACGGGCCGTGGGGCGCGGTCCGGATCTACGCCGACCGCAGCCGCCTGGGAACGTACTCGGCCCAAGAGCAGGCCGGCGAGCTGCTCGAACGCCTGCTCCTCCTCGGCCTCGAGCGCGAGGGCTTCGCGTCCTCGACGTACGCCGCCCGGGTGTGGGCGCGCGCGGCGCGCCTCCTGTTCACGGCGCGCGTCGCCGACGACTACGGCAACAGCTCATTCCTCGACCCCGAACGGAAGCAGGAGCTGCGGGAGTGGATCGAGCGCGGCGACGAGTCCGACGACCTGCTCGTGGCCTCCTGGTCCTCGGCGCGCGGCAACGTGCTCGACCCCCGCCGCGGCGGCCCCGAATCGCAGGCGCGGTACGAACGCCAGGCGCGCGAGTCCTGCACGCGCTCCCTGCTCGCCGACCATCTCGCCGAGGCCGCCCGCGGCCTCGCCGCCCGCGCGCGCACGATCGAGGCGCTCCTCGAGACCGACCTGATCTCCTCCGACGTCGCGCGGGCCGCGGCCGGCAAGGCCGCCAACGACGAGGCCGCCGCGCGCTCCGCGCTCCTCGCGTCGCCGCCGGTCTGCGACGGCCGCTTCGGCGCCGACGAGAACGGCCTGCGCCGCTCCTCGGCCCTGCTGGCCGAGGTCTCCCGCGCCGAGCGCGCGTTCCGCGAACGCAAGCACCGAGGCACCGACCATGAATAACGCGCCGCTCGCCGCCCTGCTCCTGCTGCTCGCGTCCGCCGCGTCGGCGGGCGACTGGCTCGCCGACGCCGACAAGGCCGCGCGCGAGGCGGTGATTCCCGGCGCCGCCCAGCCCGAGGCGCCGAAGGCGGCGTGGATGCCCTTCGTGCCCGCCTCACGCCTGTTCTCGGGCGAGATTCCGGTTCAGGGCTGGTGGCCGATGGAGGAGGAGACCGCGACCGGCTCGGTGTTCCGCCTGCTCGGCGGCGACTCGCATTCGGGCGCGGCGCGCACCGTGCTCTCCGTGCGCTTCTACGACAAGGACACGCCCGGCTTTCTGCCGATCAAGCAGGCCGTGGAGCTGATGCGGCGCGACGACAAGGAGTCGAAGCGCGCGATCACCGCCGTGCGCCCGGTGCGCGTGGGCCTGGGGCTGGCCCGCACCTTCGAGATCGTCGAGACCAGGCGCATCCCCGCCGACGAGGGCCCGTCCTTCGAGGAGGAGCTGCACCACTACGTCGCGGTGATCCCGGTCGGCGAGGCGTATTATCTGGTGCGGCTGATCTCGTCTCGGGCGACCTACCTCGAGTACCGCGACGACTTCGTGCGGTTCATGAAGTCCCTGCGCACGCTGTCGCGCTAAGGAAGGGCTTTGAGCTCGGCGCGCAGCTCGAGCACGACGCGCACGTAGTTCTCGGAGTGATTGTAGGCGTAGATCGCGCGCCCGATCGAGGAGCCGGGCGTGAAGGGGTCGCCCGTCCGGTAGCCGTGACGCGCGAGGTAGTTGGCCGCGCTGCCGAGCGCGTCCGGCCACTCGAAGAGGTTGCGCCGCCCGCCGCCGTCGAAGTCGACCGCGTAGGCGTTCGCGCTTGAAGGCATGAACTGCATCAGGCCGAAAGCGCCGGCGTACGAGCCGGACCACTCGTGCGCGTCCACGCCCTCGGCCGAGGTGAAGACCAAGAGCTCGGCCAACTCGCGCACCGCCCAGTCCGAGCGCTTGGGGACCTTCAAGGCGATCGTCCACAGCGCGGCGCCGATGGCCATCTTGCCGGTGTAGGAGCCGAAGCGCGTTTCCACGCCGGCGTGGGAGGCCAACAAATAGGCGTCCACGCCGTACCGGGCCTCGACCGCGGCGAGCGTCGGACCCTGGGCCGCCAGGAAGCGCGCGCCCGCGGCGAGGCTCTGCGGATTGATGAAGATCTTGCGGTACTCGTCGTAGGGCAGAGCCTCCCCGGGCTTGCCGAAGCGGTCGGGGATGCTCGGGATCACCACGAGGCGCGCGTCGGCGAAGAAGGCGTCGACGACCGCCGCCGGAACGCGGCCGTTCAGGCGCGCGGCGACGCCGCGCCGGACCTCATCGGGCGTCTTGGCGTCGGGCGCGGCCTTGGGCCGCTGGGCGAGCGCGAGACGGCCCGCCTCGAGCAGGCCCGCCTGCAGCGCCGCGGTGAAGCCGGCCTCGCCGAAGGACTGCGCGCGCGCCGCGCCCGACAGGACGGCAACGGCGACGGCCGACAGGAGGCTGCGCTTCAGGAAGTCGGCGCACAGGCGAGTCAGTCGCGCGCGCCGGTCCAGGAAATCGTGGGACGCGCCGCGCTCGATGACGAGCCGCGCCTTCCCGCCCGCGCACTTGGCAATACGCTTGGATACCAGGGCCGGGATCGTCTGATCCGCGTCGCCGTGCACGAGCAGCAGCGGCGCCTTGATGCGGCTCGCGGCGCGGCCGGGGTCGCCCGCCGTGACCGCCCTCTTAAAATCGGCGGCGAGCGCCTTCGGCGCGAGCGTGTTGAGCGGCCGGGACAGGCGCGTGATGAAGTCGAGCGTCCCGGGGCCGATCATCTCGGGGCCGCCGACGGGGGCCACCGCCACGACGGCGCGCAGCTTGGGGTCGCGCGCGGCGGCATTGAGGGCCGTCCAGCCGCCCATGCTGAAGCCGAAGATCGCGACCCGGCGCGGGTTCACGAACGGGAGCCGGCGGACGGCCGCCAGCGCCGCCGCGGTCTGCGCGGGCAAGGTCGTGAAGCGGTACTTCCCCCCCGAGCCCCAGGCCCCGAGGAACGACGGCGCGACCGACGCGATGCCCGCCGCCATCAGCGCGCGCTGGATATCGACGCTCTTCTCCGAACCGGGAAAGCCGTGCAGGAACAGGACCGCGGGGAAGCGCCGCCCCTCGGGCCCGGCCGGACGATGATAATGAAGGAGCATCTTCTGCCCCTTCACGCGAATGACCTCGGTGCCGCCGCGTGCGTTCATTGCGCGATTGTACCGAAAAACCCCGCGAATAACTCCGCTATAATCTCCGCGTGACGCGAAATTCTCCGGGCCGGCCCCGCATCGTTCTCGGCGTCGCCGGCGGCAGCGGCTCCGGCAAGTCCTGGCTCGCGAAGGCGATCGTCGAGGCCTTCCCCGAGGAGTGCACCGTCGTCTGCCACGACTGGTACTACCGGGATAACGGCGGCCTGAGCGAGGCGGCGGCGCACAAGCTCAACTTCGACCATCCGCGCTCGCTCGAGACCGCCCTGATGTGCCGGCAGCTCGATCAGCTCATGACGGGCCGCACGATCGAGGCTCCGATCTACGACTACGCGACGCACGCCCGCCTGACGGCGACCCGCACCGTGACGCCCCGGCCGCTGATCCTGCTCGACGGCATCCTCGTGCTCAACGAGAAGGCGCTGCGCGACCGGATGACGGTCTCGGTGTTCATCGAGACCCCCGACGACATCCGCCTCATGCGCCGCGTGAAGCGCGACTGCACCGAGCGGCGAGTGGACCTCGACGAAACCCTGCGGCTGTACTCGGACTTCGTGCGCCCCATGCACAAGCGCTTCGTCGAGCCGTCCTCGCACCACGCCACCTGGATCTGGTCCCAGCTCGAGGACAAGTCGTTCCCGTCCCTTCTGATCAAGGACCTGAAGCGCCGCCTCGCCGAAACCGTCCCCGCGTAGCTATTTCTTGCCGGCGACCTCTTCGGCGAGCTTGCCCATCCCGTAGACCGAGCGCATCGCCTCGAGGATGCCCGAGGAGTGCACCGCGACGGTGCGGTTGCGCGCGTCGTCATAGGCGTAGCGTCCGACGAGCGATTGAATATTGCCGTCGAACACCAGGCCGACGTACTCGCCCTTCGCGTTGACGATCGGCGAGCCGGAGTTGCCGCCGATGATGTCGTTGGTCGTCACGAAGTTGAGCTTCGTCCCGAGATTCAGCTTCGACTTTGCGGCCTTGACGCGCGGCGCGAGGTCGAAGGGCGGCTTCTCGGAATGGCCGATCGCGCGGTCGAAGACGCCGTGGAAGGTCGTGAAGGGTGCTACGAAGGTCGTGCCGAGCTCGTAGCCGGCCACCTTGCCGTAGGACATGCGCAAGGTGAAGGTCGCGTCGGGATAGGTGGACTTGCCGTAGACCGCGAAGCGGGCTTTGGCGATCCGGTTGCCCTCAGCCACGGTGACGCTCTCGATCTCGTCCTCATACCACTTGCGCTGAGCCCGATAGACCGGATCGAGGTTGCGCGCCCAGACGATCAAAGCGTCGGATGACTCGTCGACCGCCTTCTGCCCGCCTTCGACCAGTTTTTTGCGCTCGGCGATGTCGAACAGCTTGGTGCCCGCGATCAGCTCCTTCGCCACCTCCGCCGGCTCGCGGGCGCCGACGGCGGCGCGAACGAACTCGTCGTTGCGGCCGAGCTCCTGCACCGCGTCCTCGAGGGCGCGCGCCAGGAAGTACTCCTCCATGTCGGGGTACATCGGCGCCGGGGAGAACAGGCGGAACTTCAGGGACTCGAGGGCCGAGTCGCGGAATTCCTCGTAGCGCTTGTCGTTGGGCTTGGCGACCTCCGCGACGAAGCGGACGATGGTGTTGGCCAGGCCCGCGACCTTCGTCGCGCCATAAGCCCGGTAGGTCGACTGCAGGCGGCGCTCGCCGGCCTTCTTGGTCGCGACGGCGATCTTGTCCCACGCGTCGAGCCGGCTGGCGGACTTGCGCAGCGAGTCCTCCGCGTTCTTGAGCGAGGCGAACAGCTTGGGATCGAGCAGGCCTTCGTACTCGCCGGTCACGGCCTTGATCGCGTTCTCGATGCCGAAGATGCGGTCCTTGGAGCGGCGCTCCTGCTCCGTGCCGAGCTTCGAGTAGGCGTAGTAGTCCGCCTTCTTTTTGGCCGCGGTCTTGAGGTACAACGGCAAGCCGAGGTCGCGCGCGTACTCGAGCTGCGCGACGGTGTCGAGGCGGTCCGTGCGGCCGGGGTGCCCGGTCACGAACACGAGCTCTCCGTCGGCGGCGCCGTCCTTGGACCATTTCAGGTAGTGGTCGATCTTCACGGGCTTGCCTTTCTCATAGACGCGGAAGAAGGCGAAGTCGAGCGCGTAGCGCGGGTAGGTGAAGTTGTCGGGGTCGCCGCCGTAGAACGCGGCCTGGAGCTCGGGCGCCATCACAAGACGCATGTCGGTGTACTTCTTGTAGCGGTACAGCCAGTACTCCCCGCCCTGATACAGCTCCACGACATCCGAGCGGAAGCCCGTCGCGTCCGTCGATTCCTTCGTTATGCGGGAGATCTCGCCCTTGCGCTGCTCGTTCTGGTCCTTGTCGGAGGCTTTGACGTCGACGGCCTTGCGCACGCGCTCGGTCACGTCCTCCATCGAGACAAGGACGTTGACCTCGAGGTCGGGGCAGGCGATCTCGTCCTTGAGCGTCTTGGCGAAGAAGCCGTTCTTGACGAAGTCCTTCTTCGGCGTGGACATTTTCTGGAGCTGGCCGAGGGCGACGTGGTGGTTCGTCAGCACCAGCCCGTTCTTCGAGACGAACGCGCCGGACCCGCCGTCGTTGAAGCGCACGGACGCCAGGCGCAGGTGGTCGACCCACTCCTGCTTGGGCGTAAAGTCATAGCGTTCCTTGAGAAGCTTGACGGGGAGATTGTCGAACGTCCACATGCCCTCGTCCCCGCGCAATTGCGGCGTCGCGGTGAGAGTGAGCGCGGCGGCCATCACGGCGGCGCGAGCGGTGTTCTTGGGCGAAGTGGACATGGGAGGCCTCCTAGGAAGGCCGCCATTCTACCAAAAGGTGTCAGGCCTACCACAATTTTCACTTTGGCCATGCAACTTTTTGAGGGGTTCGATCGTATATAGATATGGGACGAAGAACTCGAATTCACTTTTCCGGCGCGGTATACCATGTGATGGCCCGGGGTGTGGACGGCCGGGACATTTTCATCGACGATACTGATCGAATGGCTTTCAAGGGGTGTCTTCTCCAGTTGGCGCTACGATCCGATGCCCACATCCTCGCCTATTGCCTCATGGGCAATCATTTTCACATCGCGATACAGGTCGGGTCGGTCCCGCTCGCCGCGCTCATGCAAAGGCTGCTGACCGGCTACTCCCTCGCGTTCAATCAGCGCCACAATCGAACCGGCCATTTGTTTCAGGCGCGCTACAAAGCGGTCCTCTGTCTGGATGAGAGGTATCTGGCGGGGTTGATCTGCTACATACACATGAATCCGGTTCGAGCAGGACTTGTCGAGAAATCCCAAGATTGGCCTTGGTCAAGCCTGGCCGACGGCCGGGCCACTTGCACTGACGACGCGGATACGACTCCATTTGATCCCTGGCCCAAAGAAACCGTTGAGAATGTCGATTTAATTCGACGTGCTAAGATCGACAGACCGGACATCAACGACATCGGCGCGGCGATCGCCGCACGAACAGGAATCGCAACCTCCGAGCTCCGATCGAATTCCTGCCGTCGGCTCGTCATCGCGGCGAAGCGGCTGCTCACGCAGGAGGCCGTGCGAAGCGGCCACCCCTTGATCGAAATTGCGCGCTGGCTAAACTCATCGCAGACCTCGATGACTCGTTACGCGCGGCACAAAGTAAAAATAGTGGTAGGCCTGACACCTAAACGGGAATAGTGAACCAGAACTCGCTGCCGTTGCCCGGCTCGGAGCGCAGGCCGGCGGAGCCGCCGTGGGCTTCGGCGACGCTCTTGACGAAGGCGAGGCCGAGGCCGAAGCCGGGGATTTGGCCGGTGAAGTCGGGGTCGATCTGGTAGAACTTGCGGAAGAGCTTGGGCTGCTCCTCGCCGGGGATGCCGGGGCCGTCGTCCTTGACCGAGAACTTCAGGAGGGAGCCCTCGCGCGCGGCCGAGATCGCGACCTTCTTCTTCGGCGCGGGGTTGAACTTGACCGCGTTCTCGATCAGGTTGCCGGCGGCTTCCCGCAGGAGGAACGAGTCGGCGTTCAAATTCGGCAGAGCCGCGGCGGCCGCCGCGTCCCAGGATACGGCGACCTCCGGCCCGAGCTCGAGCCCGCGCAGGGCCGCGTCGATCACGTCGGCGGGCGCGGTCGCGGCGCGGTCGAGCACGATGCTCTCCGGGCTCTGCACCGCCGTGAACGCGATCAGCTTTTCGACGAGGCGCGCGAGCTTCTCGTCCTCGCTCTGGATCTTGGAGATCATACGCCGCTGCTCGGGCGAGAATTTATCCTCGTCGGAGCGCAGGAGCTCCAGGTTGCCGAGCGCGACCGCGAGCGGCGTGCGCAGTTTGTGCGAGACGATCGACAGGAAGTTGCGGGCGAGCGACTCGCCGCGCTTCTCGAGCGTCGCGTCGTGGAAGATGAAGAGATAGCCCGCATGCACGCCCTCGCTTCCGAGGCGGTCGGCCACGCCCGCCAGGATCAGGAGCTTGGGCGCGTCGCGGCGCAGCTCGAAGGGCGTGATGCGATTGACGCTCGACAGGAGAACGGAGAGGGGCGGCTTGGCCGCGTAGTCCGGCTGAGTCGCCTCCGCGAGCGTCAGGGCCCCCCCGCCCTGACGGCCCAGCAGGGCGCGCGCCGAGGGGTTCATCAGCAGTATCCCGCCCTTCGGGTCGGTGAGCACGAGCCCCTCACGCGTGTCGTTGAAGATGTTCGCGAGCTTCTCCTTCTCCTCCTGCAGGCCGCGAAACATGAGCGAGTTGGCGACGGTCATCTCGTTGAACGCGCGCGCGAGCGTGCCGATCTCGTCGCGCGACTTCACCTCGACCTGGATGCTGAAGTTGCCGCGGCCCGCCTCGCGCGCGGCGGCGGCCAGCTTCGGGAGCGCGCGGGTGAGCCAGCCCACGATCATGATGGTGCCGAGCACCGAGATCAGGGTCGCCGCCGCGGCGATCAGGATGATCTGCTTCTTCGGCGCGCGCAGCGCGTCCTCGAGAGACCTCTCGTTGAAGCCGATGCGCGCCGTGCCGACCCGCTGGGCTCCGACGACCACCGGGGCGGTCAGCTCGTAGACAGGGACGCCGTCCTTGTCCCTGGCGTGCTGCAGCTCGGGGCGATCCGAGGCCAGCGCACGCCGCGAGAACGGATCGGAGAGCTTCTCGCCGATCCGGGTCGGGTCGCTGTGCGAGAGCACCACGCCGTCCTTGTCCACGACGGCGGCGTAGGTCACCGCCTTCTCCCGGATCATCTCCTCGACGTGGAAGTGAAGGGAGAACGGATCGAGCTTGGGGAAGATGGCCTCACGCGAGGAGCGCGCGAAGAACTCGGCGCGCACCTTCATCTCGCCGATGAACCCCTCCTCGATTCCGCCGACGATCTGCCGGGCCATGAGCGCGATGACGCCCAGCACGAGCAGGCAGGTCAGCAGAGAGAGCTTGGCGGCGAGCGAACGCAGCGGATTCATGTCAGTAGAGCACCGCGATCTTGAGCTTCTGCGTGCTGACGCGCGCGCCGTAGCGCTTCTCGATCACCGCGAGGTAGCCGCCCGGGGAGACGCGCGTCCCGGAGTCGGAGGCGCCGCTCCAGGTCATGATCTGGTTGCCCGCGCCGAAGGCCTGGGAGCGGCTGAACACCAGGCGGCCCTGCAGCGAGTAGATCTTGAGCGCGACGTCGGCCGCTTCGTCGAGGAAGAAGCCGATCTGCGCCGGGCCGGTCGCGGGGTTGAACGGGCTCGGCCAGGTGAACGGCTTGGCGATCGCCGGGTTCTGCGCCGGGATGTACACCGGCACCGCCGCGCTCACCCCGGAGAAGGCGCTGTAGACGCCCGCGTTGGAGCGCGCGCGCACCTGGGCGTAGTAGCTGCGCCCTGTGAGCATGCCCGTCGCGGCGTAGGTCGCCACGGAGACGTTGCCCGCGAACAGGTCGCTGCCGCCCGGCAGCGAGCCGACGATCAGGTTGTAGTCGAGGATGCCGACCGGGCTCGTCGCGTCGGCCCAGGCGAAATTGGCCGTCCCGTCGTAGGAGAACGCCCGGTCGGAGATCGGCGCACCGGGGGCCGTGGGCGCGTTCGTATTTGAAAGATTTCCGGCCGTCGTGGAAATCACCGTCGAGAAGGCGCTCAGCGTTGCGCTGCGGTTGACGGCGCGCACGCGCAGGAAGTACTGGGTTCCCGGCGTCAACGTGAAGAACGTCGCCGAGGTCGCGAGCGTGCTCGACGAGTCGGTGAGGGTGAAGAAGTTGTCGGAGGAGACCTGCGCCGTGTAGAGCGTGTCGGAGGGATTAGCCCCGCCGCTCCAAGTGAAGACGCCGCTCGTGATGTGGATCGGGCCGGCGGCCGGAGACGAAGGGACGGCGGCGTGGGTGGCGGTCGACTGCGTCGCGAGGTAGGCGGTGGGCACGCCGTCGAGGTTCACCGCCCGCACGCGGAAATAATAGGTCGTGTTGGGCGTCAAGCTCGCCGGAGAGGAGGACACGGCCGTGGCGAAGGTCGTCGAGACCGGAGCCGCGAACGCAGAAGACGTCGAAGCGTTGAGCTCGTAGGTCGTGTACGCCGGGTTCGCGCCCGCCGACCAGCCGAAAGTGAGCCCCGCCGCGGCGAGGGCGCTGAAGGCCGGGCCGGAAGGCTCCGCCGCCAAGGTGTGCGTCGAGACCGCGCTCGAGGGGACCGAGTCCCCCCAATCCGTGAAGGCGGTGACGAAGCGCGTGTAGGTCGTGTTCGGCGTGAGCGTCTGCTCGGTCACGCCCAAGGCGAGGCTCGTCGCGGTCGTCTGCGGAGCCGGGAAGGGCGCGGTGACGGTGGACGGGAAGACGCGGTACAGCCGGGAAGCGGCCGGGGCGTCGCCAAAGGACGGCGAGGCGCTCCAGGTCCAGGAGATCGAGGTCGAATGCACGGTCGAGGCCTCGAACAGGGTCGGCGACGACGACACGACGCCGAAGCTCACAGAGCCGGCCGAGCCGGCCGCGGACGGAGTGGAAGCGTCAAGCGTGCCGGTGACGAAAACGCCTCCCGCCGCGCCGGCCGCGGTCGACAGCATAACGGAACCGAACGAGGCGGCGCCGTAAAACAGCTTGATGCGGCCGCCGCCGCCGCCGCCGCCGGGAGCTTTTACGGTTTGAGCGAAGCTGGAGGTGACGTTGCCGCCGGCATGCCCTTTGGCCGATAGCCTGGAGCCGTCCCCGAGAGTGAGCCCTCCCGTGACGCGAAGCAGGATGGTTCCGCCGCCGCCGCCGCCGCCGCCGCCGGGATGCTGCTGGCTCGACGTGACGGTCACGACGGAAGCCGTCGAGCCAGCAGCATCCCGGCGGCGGCGGCGGCGGCGGCGGCGGAACCATCCTGCTTCGCGTCACGGGAGGGCTCACTCTCGGGGACGGCTCCAGG
>Ga0105164_10000150_pt1 | contig 51696 bp, 45 predicted proteins | sample VDWuncwatermetaG_FD_89674 | JGI IMG/M metagenome (GOLD analysis project Ga0105164, IMG submission 89674) | Wastewater microbial communities from Netherlands to study Microbial Dark Matter (Phase II) - VDW unchlorinated drinking water | ecosystem: Environmental > Aquatic > Freshwater > Drinking...
CGGAAAATCTGGGGCAGGATAGCGTCGATTTTACCTCCATTATTATCGACCCCAACGCGATTAAGCTCATCCCTAAAGACATCGCCCGCCGCTATCAATTACTGCCGCTGTCGGTGGATATCCCGACCAAGCATCTCACGTTGGCGGTGGCTGATCCCGACAATATTATCGCGCTGGATCAGCTCCGCGCTTTGCTTAAAGACGAATATCGCTTAACCACGCAGGTCGCCAGCGAGTCCGATATTTTGCGGGCGATCGACCAATACTACGGCTTTGAGTTATCCATCGACGGCATTTTGCATGAGATCGAGCCGAGCGGCGATATGGAATATCAATCGCTACAGGCTGGCGCAAATGAATTTAGCCAGCCCGTGGTGCGTTTGATTGACGCGCTGCTGACCGAGGCGGTGCAACAAGGTGCGTCCGATATTCACTTCGAGCCGGAGCATAGTTTTCTCCGCATACGCTATCGCATCGACGGTGTGTTGCGTCAAGTACGCAGCTTGCACAAAAGTTTTTGGCCGGCGATGGTGGTACGCATGAAAGTGATCAGCGGCATGAATATCGCCGAAACACGCGCCCCGCAAGATGGCCGTATTTCCTTGCGCTTATCGGGGCGGCCCATTGATTTTAGAGTGGCCTCGCACCCCACCACGCATGGTGAAAACGTGGTGCTGCGTATTCTGGATAGGCAAAAAGGCATCGTGCCAATCAACCAATTAGGCTTGGATGAAACCGCGCTCAACACGCTCAAGCTAATCATCGCTAAGCCGGAAGGCATTATCCTGATGACCGGCCCCACCGGTAGCGGCAAAACGACCACGCTGTATTCGGTGCTCAACCACATCAATACCGAATCGATCAATATCATGACGCTGGAAGACCCAGTTGAATATCCCATTCCGCTGGTGCGACAAACCTCGGTCAACGAGGCCGCCAAATTGGATTTTGTAAACGGCATCCGCTCGATGATGCGACAAGACCCAGACGTTATTTTGGTGGGCGAAATTCGCGATCATCCCACCGCAGAAATGGCTTTTCGCGCCGCCATGACAGGCCATCAAGTGTATTCCACACTGCACACCAATTCGGCTATAGGTGCAATACCGCGCCTGCTCGACATTGGCATTTTGCCGGATATTATGGCGGGCAACATCATCGGCATCATCGCCCAACGGCTGGTGCGACTACTGTGCCCACATTGCAAATATGCTTATCATCCCGATGCGTCCGAACGCAAACTATTGGGTATACACCATCACATTCATCATGATGACGAGCAGACACTTTATCGGGCTGCGGGCTGCGAGTTGTGCCGCCATCAAGGCTACACTGGGCGACTGGCTATTATGGAACTACTCAAATTGGATAGCGACTTGGATGACCTGGTAGCGCGTCGCGCCAGCATCCGCGAAATCAAGCAAGCCGCTCTAGATAAAGGATTTCGCCCGCTGGCCAGCGATGGTTTGCGGCGCGTTTTACAAGGCATCACCTCATTATCCGAAGTGGCGCGTGTGGTCGATTTAACCGATCGTATCAATTAAGGGGCTAAACGTGGCACTCTATTCCTACAAAGCAATCAATGCCCAAGGCCAAGTATCCAAAGGCGTGCAAGATGCGGCAAATATTGTCGATCTCGAACTGCGCTTGAAGCGCAGCGGGCTGGATTTGGTCGATGCCAAAGAGAGCAAAAACAAAGCCACATTCAGCAATCGAAAAATTAAACGCCCCGATCTCATCACGTTCTTTTTTAATCTGGAGCAATTTATTCACGCGGGCGTGCCTTTGTTGGATTGCCTGTCCGATCTGCGCGACAGCATGGATGACCCAAAATTTCGGGCGATTATCGCGAGCATGGTGGAGTCTATCCAAGGCGGCAAAAAATTATCGCAAGCGATGGCACTCCACCCTGAGGCGTTCGACCAAGTCTTTATCAGCCTAACCCACGTGGGCGAGGAAAGCGGTCGTCTGGGCGAAATATTTAAGCACCTGACCGAGTCGTTAAAGTGGCAAGACGAGCTGGCCGTACAGACCCGCAACATGATGATCTACCCCGCGTTTGTCGGCAGCGTGGTACTGGGCATTACCTTCTTTTTGATGATTTATCTGGTGCCGCAATTGGTTAGTTTTATTACCAGCATGGGACAGGAAATTCCCTTTCAAACGCGCATGTTATTGGCCACCTCGGACATTTTTGTACACTACTGGCATGTCATCTTGGCGGTGCCCGTCGCGCTGTTTGCCGCGTTTAAGCTGGCTTTGTTTTACCGCCCCAGCCTGCAATATCATGTGGATAATTTGAAACTGCACATCTGGCCGACGGGCCCCATTCTGCGAAAAATTATTCTGGCGCGTTTCGCCAACACCTTTGCCATGATGTATCGCTCGGGCATTACCGTGCTAGATTGCATCGCCAATTCGCGCGCGCTGGCGGGCAACCAGGTGATCGCAAAAAGCCTAGAACAAATCACCCGCGAGATTGAATCGGGGCAAAATCTCACACAAAGTTTTTTGAAAACAAAAATTTTTCCGCCGCTGGTCATCCGCATGTTAAAGGTCGGCGAAGCCACAGGCGAGCTTGATCTGGCTTTGCGTAACGTCAGCTATTTTTATGATCGCGACGTGAAAGAATCCATCAAACGTGTGCAAGTTTTAATCGAGCCCACCATGACCATCGTATTGGGCATATTGCTGGGATGGGTGATGCTGTCGGTGTTGTCGCCTATTTATGACATCATCGGCAAGGTGCAGATTTGATGTCCGATAAATTACTATTATTCCTGAGTGCTGATTATTTCTACGCCTACCGTTGGGTAAAAGGGGAAATGGAATCGGCGCAGCACTTTACCGACAACGCCGAGGGGCGCGAGCAATTCATCGCGTTCCTAAAAACGCAGCATGCCCCCACCTATCTGCTGACCGATTTTATCGAGGAAGATTTTCGCCACGAAACGGTGCCGCATTTGCGTGGCCGAGAACGCAGCGCGCTAATCCAACGCAAGTTTGAGCAGTATTATCGCAATACCCCTTTCCGTCAGGCTCTGTCCTTGCAGCGCAATGAGGAGGGGCGGCGCGATGAAGTTATTTTATTTTCTGCGTTAACCAACCCGGGGCATATTATGCCTTGGCTGACTATCATGCTGGCGCAAGGTGTCCCGCTTGCGGGCATTTATTCTGTGCCCAACATCAGCGCGCCTTTAGTCAAGGACATTCACTCCGACCACCTTTTGCTATTGTCTTGGGAAAAACACGCAGGTTTGCGCGAAACGTATTTCAGCCAAAAACGCTTGCACTTTTCGCGCTTGGTCAGCATTAACCCCAGCAAATCTTTTGGCGAAGTGGTCGCCATTGAGACCGCGCGCACCCAACATTATTTGCACAGCTTGAGTTTGTTGCCACACAACCAAACGCTGGATGTGCTAATTATTTGTCACGTGAATGAACAACGCGAATTGGAAGCCCATCTGCACAATACGTCGGTCACACATTATGCCTATCTCGACATACAAGCTTTAGGCAAGCAGCTTAACTCTACCGCCAGTTATGTGGATTCAGATGCCACGCCACTATTTTTGCATTTGTTGGCGGCCAAGCCGCCGTCCAGCCATTACGCCGCGCCGGAGCACGTACACTTTTTTAAGCTCTGGCATTTGCGCCGGGGTCTGCTGGCACTGAGCGCGATGCTCATGCTCACCAGCGTACTGTGGGGGGTGGCGGATATTTTGGAGGGGCGCGGACTCAATACAGAAAGCGAATCAATCAAACAAGAAGCGGCACAAATAGCGCAACAAGCCCAACAAATTGAACAACAGTTTCGCGATACGCCGGGGTTTGCTGGCACACAAACCAGTGCCACAGACATGAAAACCGCCGTGCTGCTGATGCGCAAGCTGGACCATTACACCCCGCCCCCGCAGGAAGTGTTGGCTGACTTGAGCATTACCTTGAACGCTTTTCCAAAAATACAAATTGATAAACTAGCCTGGAAAATAAATACTGAGCCAACCAATCCCAATGTGCTGGAACACGTAATATTGGTCGATGGCGAATTGCAGGAATGGTCGATCAACTATCGCGGCGGACTCAATTATCTAGAGCGTTTTCAACAAGCACTCATCAAACAGGGGCATCAAGTGATGGCCCTAACATTGCCGTTGGATGTCAGCGCGTCCGGCAGCATCGCGCTCAGCACAAACGACACCAAGCCGGCGCAGTTCGCGCTGAAAATTATTTGGCAGCCAAAATAATGAAATATGAAAGACATCTCTAAAATTCAAAATGCTAAGCAAGACAAGGCGCGAGCAAAAAATGCTTACGCCGCATATGTTTTGATATGTAAGGAAGCATTTTTTTGTGAGTAACAATGTATTGCAACGGTGCGTGGTTGTTGCCGATTCATCGGCTTTACAACCACGGTCTGCCCCTTGCGGGTGAAGTTTGGATTTTTAGAGGTGTCCATAAGCGATGAAATTTTCCCCACCAGACTGGCCACACATCAAACTAGGCGTGATCGTCTTTTTACTGACCCTCTTGTTAGGGGGCGCGATCATCATTGGTAGCGAAGATTTTTTGCTGCAAGCCCACACCAACCAACGTGTCGCGCAACAACAACTCAATGCCGCACGCAGCCAGCTTGCTGGTGCGCGGGAAGATCGCGAAAATATGCAAACCTATATGGCCGAGTACAGTGCTTTGCTCAATCGCAACATTACCCATAACAATCAACGCTTAGATTGGATTGAAGGCCTGGAAAAAATCCGACAGCAGCATCATGTGTCAGACTTCAAATATGCCATTTCTCCGCATCAAGATTTCACCCCCATTCCACCCTTGGAAAGTGGCAATTTTGTACTTAGATTGAGCAAAATGACTTTAGATTTTGATTTGTTACACGAAGGACAGCTCATCAACTTTTTCAACGCGCTGCATAGCCAAGTTAAAGGACGATTTATCCTAGAGCAATGCACGGTGGAACGCACAAGCGCGGCAGCGGTCAATAACGTAACGATTAACCCCGCCCTTGCCACCCAACTTAAAGCAAACTGCATCGGTGGCTGGCTGGCACTACAGAACAGGAATGCATCATGACGCAGACCTATTACCCGCTTCACACCCACCAGGACATGCCCACCCACCTGGACATCGCTAAGCGGCTGGTGATTCAGCGCGGTGAAGCATCTAGCCCGCTCGGGCAGTACTTGTCGAAGTTCACCTCCCTTTCGACAGGCTTAAGAACGGGCTTTAAGCTTTATCTGGCCGGATCAATGGTGCTAATTTACACCGCTTTCGCTATACTTTCCCCCACGCTACACGCGGCAGAATTAGGGCGTTTATTTTTTACCCCCAAACAGCGCGCGCAACTAGAGCAGTCACAACCACGCAACGTTACACCCAACCAAACGGGCTCGTCTGTTACCGTCAGTGGCATCGTACAAAAACACGGTGGGGCGCGCACCGTATGGATTAACGGCGTGGCGCAAAGCGCGGGCAACAGCGATATTCTCAGCCCCGATGCGCTCGCAGTAGCACTCCCCGGTAACCCGCAGCCAATTAAAATAAAAGTCGGGGAAAGAATTAAGCTGACCCAACCCGCTAGCCCACTGCCTGAACTTCAGCCTGAACCCCAGTCTGAAGAACCATCCGTGCTTAAGGAGTAAATCATGCCATCCCCCCGCAAATTTATTTTTCACTCCCAGCATCACGCCCAACCCCAATATCACGCCCAACCCCGGCATCACGCCCAACGCGGTGCGGTACTCATGGTCATGCTGGTCATCATGGTGGTTGGCTCCACCACCGTGCTGGTTAATTCGCTGAACGCCCATGATTTGAAAATCGCCCGCCAGCAACAAACGGTTGCGGCACTGGCGCAAGCCAAGGACGCGTTGATAGGCCGCGCTATTAGCGATAATAATCGCCCCGGCAGCCTGCCTTGTCCTGATCTGATAACCAACAACCCGGCAGGTGGCAATATTCCAAACGATGGTGTAGCAGACTCGCTTGCAGGCAATAATTGCCCCAGTAATATCGGCAGATTGCCGTGGAAAACACTAAAATTAGCAGACGCACGTGATGCAAATGGCGAACATCTGTGGTACGCCTTGTCGAGCAATTTTACAGATGACGATAGTCGCATTATCAATAACAACACGCCAGGGCAACTGACTGTTACTGGCTCTGGCCTCGGCAATAATGTGGTTGCAGTTATTTTTTCGCCAGGCGGGGTGATAGAGGGTCAGCAACGTGATAACGCCACCCCCTCCGCTGCGATTAACAATGCCGTAACTAATTTTCTTGATGGTGAAAATGCCAATGGCGACACGACATTTCTTACCACGCCAGCTTCACCTACGTTTAATGACCAACTGCTGACAATTACCGAAGATGACTTGATACCCGCAGTTGAACGGCGTGTTGCATACGAAGCACTTAATTGTCTAGTGAAATATGCACGGGACAACGGTGGCAAGTATCCTTGGGCGGCAGAAGTGAAAGAGTCTGGGCAAGCATCTGCACAAATTCAGCCACACTTTTTAGACAAGGCATCTCGCCTGTTTGGCCGGATGCCAGACGATTTGAACAATACCAATAGCAATGGTTTAAGCGCGACTTGGCCAGTAGGTTGCATGTTTACAACACGCCCCAACTCCAACAATTCATCTACTTTTAATGCTGATGCAGTTACCTTAAAAACTAATTGGCGTGAATTTGTATTTTATGGGGTGGCGGCAGCGAATAGCCCCAAGCCATCGGACAACGCGACTTGCACGGCATGTCTGACCGTTAACACCCCTACTGCTACCGTTGCCCGGCAAGTGGTGGTCATTATGGCTGGAAGAACGCTGCCTGATGTTAATGTGCCAGGCAACGCCGCTATTATCGGGACTAGTGCCGGACAATTTAGAACGAACGCCGATGTTGGCCTCACTGCCAAGTTGAGAGAGGAAATCCAGAATTATCTTGAAGATGAAAACGGTGATTACGATCAACAAAACATTACTGCCGACAATCTTACCTATGAACGTAAACCCGCAACCAAAACGAATAATGACAGTGTTTTTTTCTGTCGCCGAACCATTCCGCCTAGCCCTATCACACACACCACTGCTGATTGCGAGTGACCGTTAATGCCGCGTTTACCCAAGTTATCGTCTAACACTGCAAACTCAAAACGGCATTTGCGTGGCTTTACCTTAATAGAACTCGCAATGGTATTGCTGATTATGGGGCTACTGTTGGCTGGATTAGTGCCAACCATTTCCAGCTTGATGGAGCAAAAATACACAAGCGAAACCCGCAAACAACTGGATGAAATTCAGCAGGCATTAATAGGGTTTACTGTCACTAATGGCCGCCTACCGTGCCCTGCCTCTGCTAACAGTAATGGCGCAGAGAGCTTTGCTTCAGGGGGGGGTGATAAAACCAACGGTAAATGTTCAAATTTCCGTGATGGTTTTGTTCCTGCGGCCACCTTAGGCATTTCAGCATCTAATAATCTAGGTTACGCAATGGATGCATGGGGTAACCGCATCCGCTACGCAGTTACCTCTGCGGGCTCCACAAACCCCTTTACCTCTGCAAACGGGATGCGTAAACAAGGAATTGACGATCTCTCCCCCGACTTGCTCGTATGCTCATCTGCAAGCAGTGAACCCGACAAATGTTCTGTCGCTAACTCCTCGCTCACCTCCAATCCCGGAGTCCCAGTAGTTATTTATTCCACAGGAAAAAATGGCGGAAGCGGAGGCACCAGTACAGATGAGGCAGAAAACCCCAATCCCAATAGTGCCGACAGTGACCGTATTTTTGTCAGCCATTCGCCCACCACCGACTTTGATGACATCATGGTTTGGGTATCACCGCATGTACTTATTAATCGCATGGTCAGAGCAGGTAGATTGCCCTAAAGCAACTCAATAATTCATCAAGCTCGCCGCCAAGTTGTTCCTGCAGCACCATCCTCTAACACAATTCCTTCAGCTAATAATGCTTTGCGGATACGATCTGCCTCAGCGTAATTTTTTGCCTGCTTGGCGGCAGTGCGCGCTGCGATTAGATGGTTGATGGATGAGGGTGTATGACCGACAGTCGCAGTAGCAACCGAAGTCAGCTCGCCTAAAGCAATGTTAGCTTGGGCAGCCCCCCCCCCCTGCAAAAACCCTATCGGATTACGTTGCAATATACCCAGCACACTTCCCAGTAATTTTAGTTGCTCAGCCGCTTCCTCTGATTGCGTGCGATTCACCTCGTTGGCTAAATCAAATAACACCGCCACGGCCTCAGGCGTGTTGAAATCATCGTTCATCGCGGCTTGAAAGCGTTGCGCGTGCGGGGTGCTCCAATTAACCGCAATCACTCCTGTTGGAGAGGACGAAGTGGGCGCACTCTTCAGGGAACCTCTAATAATTCCCTCTCCCTCTGGGAGAGGGTTAGGGTTAGGGTGAGGGAGATAACTCATTGATTGTGATTCCCTCATCCCAACCTTCTCCCAGAGGGAGAAGGAGTGCTTTTGATTTTTAGAGGTTCCCTTCAACGCCGTATACAACCTCGTTAACCCACTCTTGGCATCATCCAAGTGCGCGTCCGAATAATTGAGCTGGCTGCGATAATGCGCGCGTAGAATAAAAAACCGCACGACTTCCGCATCATATTTTTCCAACACTTCGCGTATGGTAAAAAAATTGCCCAGCGACTTGGACATCTTTTCATCATCTACACGCACGAATCCATTGTGCATCCACACGTTCACGAAGGTGCCCTGATTTCCTTCATCATGCAGATGCGCGCCTTCGGATTGGGCGATTTCATTTTCGTGATGCGGAAATTGCAAGTCCGCGCCACCGCCATGAATATCAAAATGCTTGCCTAAAATCTCTGAGCTCATCGCCGAGCACTCGATATGCCAGCCGGGGCGGCCTGCACCCCACGGAGAATCCCATTTCACTTCGTCTGACTCGTCAGCCTTGGCATGTTTCCACAGCACAAAATCCAGCGGATCATGCTTGCCGTCATTCACTTCCACACGTTCGCCCGCGCGTAAATCTTGCAGTGATTTGCCGGATAATTTTCCATAGCCCGCAAATTTTCGCACCGCAAAATTGACATCGCCATCGACGGCTTGATACGCCAATCCATTGGCTTCCAGTTTGTCGATCATGGCTAACATCTGCGGCACATATTGCGTGGCGCGCGGCTCGACACTCGGCTCTAACACGCCCAAAGCGCGTTCATCTTGATGCATGGCATCAATAAAGCGTTGGGTGAGGGCGTGGATGGACTCCCCATTTTCCGCAGCACGCTTGATAATTTTATCGTCAATGTCGGTGATATTGCGCACGTACATCACCTCTAAACCGCTCGCCAGCAGCCAGCGATAAGTCATGTCAAACACCACCATCACACGCGCGTGACCGAGGTGGCAATAGTCGTACACGGTCATGCCGCACACATACATGCGAACTTTGCCGGGCGTGATGGGGATGAATTCCTGCTTGCTGCGCGTGAGCGTGTTGTAGATTTTTAGCATCAGAGTGTCTCTAATAATCCGTCATTCCCGCGCAGGGGGGAATGACGAAAGTTTGAATTTGTAGAGATACGCATGAGTTTCAACCCTGCTCTTTTGACCAAGAATCTTTCAAAGTAACCGTGCGGTTAAATACTAATTTTTTGCCGGGCTGATGATCGTGCCTATCCGCGCAAAAATAACCGAGCCGTTCAAATTGGTAACGCGTTTCTGGTGCGGCATCGCTCGCCGCTGCTTCAACCCAGCCCTGCACCACGGTAAGCGATTGCAGATTTAAAAAATCGTTAAAATCTTTTGTCTTATCTGCGTCCGGCACGGGCACGGTAAACAGCCTATCGTATAAACGCATTTCAGCGGGCAGCGCGTGTTGTACCGATAGCCAATGAATCACACCCTTTACTTTGCGCCCGACCGGATTTTTACCTAAGGTGTCGGCATCAATCGAGCAATGTAATTCGATTATTTCGCCCACTTCATTTTTTATGACCGCATCACAACGCATGACGTAGCTGTAGCGCAAACGTACTTCGCCGCCCGTCGTGAGCCGCTGCCAACCTTCCGGCGGGGCTTCAGAAAAATCATCAGCCTCGATCCAAATTTCTTTATCAAAGGGAACGAGTCGGTTACCGAGCTCGGGATGCTGCGGATGAAAATCTGCGTTGCGCGAAGTAGCCTGCACTTCATCAAAATTAGTGATGATCACTTTGAGCGGCTGCACCACCGCCATGATGCGCGGTGCACGCGCTTCTAAATCTTCGCGCACACAGCCTTCCAACACAGAAATATCAACAATGTTTTCGCTTTTAGATATGCCAATCCGGCGCGCAAACTCACGAATGCCCTGCGGCGTGTAGCCACGCCGACGCATTCCGATAATAGTCGGCATACGCGGATCATCCCAGCCGGATACTTGTTGCGCATTCACCAATTGTAATAATTTACGCTTGCTGGTGAGGGTGTAGCGTAACTCCAACCGCGAAAATTCTATTTGTTGCGGATGACACGGAACGCTCAATTGATCGAGCACCCAGTCATATAAAGGGCGGTGATCTTCAAATTCCAAGGTGCACAACGAGTGGGTAATATTTTCCAGCGCGTCGGAAATGCAGTGTGTGTAATCGTACATCGGGTAGATGCACCAATCATCGCCAGTGCGAATATGGTGGGCGCGGCGGATGCGATAAATGACCGGGTCACGCAGATTGATATTGCCTGAGGCCATATCAATTTTTGCACGCAGCACCCGTGCGCCATCGGCAAATTCTCCGGCACGCATGCGTTGAAATAAATCTAGATTTTCGGCCACGCTGCGATCGCGGTACGGGCTATTTTTTCCGGCTTGCGTAAGCGTGCCGCGATATTCGCGAATTTCATCGGCAGATAAATCTTCAACGTAAGCCTTGCCAGCGTTGATAAGTTCGCAAGCATAGCCGTATAGCTGCTCAAAATAATCCGATGCCCAGCGCACCTCACCCTGCCATTGAAAGCCCAACCAGCGCACGTCATCTTGAATAGACTGCGCGTACTCTTGGCTTTCTTTTTCGGGATTGGTATCGTCAAAACGCAGATTACACGTGCCGTTAAAATCTTGCGCCAAACCAAAATTCAAACAAATAGATTTGGCATGGCCGATATGCAAATAGCCGTTCGGCTCGGGCGGAAAGCGCGTCACAACGCCGGCATGTTTGCCGCTGGACAGATCGGCCTCGATGATGTTGCGTATAAAATGCGGGGCGGGGGAAGGTGGGCTGCTGCTCATTGACGTGTGTGAATTAAATGGTTAACGCAAAAATAATACGCGATTTTACCCGAAAATCATCGCTTCAATGCAGCAGGTAATCCAGTAAGCTGGCAATTAATTGGAGGACGCTTATTTAAATCCACATCAAGATAGGCAGTGAAACTCATGCCTACATTTGATAGAATCCGAGCCACTTTAAAATGACATGCTTGGCGTATTCGCCATCTGTTTTAACCCATCCCACCCGAAAGAATATTACTGCATGCGTTTACTCAGCCGCCTTTGTTACTTTGCCATGCTATGCGGTAGTGCTGCCTTGCTCAGCGTTAGCCTGAATGCCAACTCAAATGAAATCCAAGCGATTAAAAGTTTATCCCAGCAAGGCCAGCATGATCGCGCATTAAATCAGGTAAATATTTATCTCGCGACACACCCCAAAGATACTCAGGCACGCTTTCTAAAAGGCATCATTTTGACCGATAAAAATCAAACAGCAGAGGCCATCGCCAGCTTTATTGCATTGACCGAAGATCATCCAGAATTGCCTGAGCCATATAACAATTTAGCCGTTTTATACGCCGCGCAAGGGCAGTATGACAAAGCCCAAGCCGCACTGGAAAAGGCGATCCGCACCCACCCCAGCTACGCGGCAGCACATGATAACTTAGGCGATATTTACGCCAAACTTGCCAGCCAAGCATATGACCGCGCCTTGCAATTAGATCGCGGCAATGCCCACGCGCCAACCCAATTAGCGTTAATTAAAGAATTGCATAGCCGCAATCAAGCCAGCGCAACGCAAGTAGCGACTATTGAAAAGCCCGTTATTGAGACACCGGTTATTGCGCCACCCGCTATCAAGCCATCTGTTCCTGCATCGCCTACTGCGAGTCCCGCCTCGGCTATCATTGATGCGAGTGAGCGTGATACAAAAAATATTTTACGCACGGTGCATGACTGGGCAGCGGCATGGTCGGCCAAGCGCGTGAAAAATTATCTTGCGTTTTACGCGCCCAGCTTTAAAACTTCAGCGGGCGAAAGTTTTGCGCAATGGCAAGCGACACGCACCGAACGTATTCAGCGTCCAAAGTTTATTGCAGTCGACGTACATCAACCGGTAGTCAGCTTGACTGACGACACACACGCCACGGTTACTTTTATTCAAAGCTACCGCGCCAGCCATTTGCAACGATCCTCCAGAAAAACTTTATCGCTGGTAAAATCAAACGGGAAATGGCTCATTCAAGAAGAGCGTTCTGGAAAATAAATGTCGATTCGCGCTTACTCATTGCAACTTACCTTTCTGCTGTCACTTGCGTGGGCAGGGTTTGCCCACGCCGGTGAGCAACCAAACGCGCCACCCAGCATGGAAGCGATGCTGGTTAAAAGTTTGATGTCTATCAACGATAACAAGCTAGATGCTGCCATGAACGAGGTTGATGCGATGATTAAAATCAATCCCAATTTTAAGCTCGCGCATTTGGTCAAAGGTGATTTGCTGCTGGCACGCGCCCAGGTGCTCAACGAATTTGGCAACATGCCCGGCGCACCTAAAGCACAAGTGCAAGATCTACGCGATGAAGCGCGCGCGCGCCTGCAAAGAATGCAGGCCGCACCGCCGACGCTCACACCCAAATATTTATGGCATATGGATGACAGCCAGCGTTATGCAATTGTGGTGGATACCAGCCAGTCCACGCTGTACCTGTATGAAAACGTGAATGGTGAGGCGCGTTACGTGGCTGATTTTTACATCAGCATCGGCAAGCTCGGCACGGATAAAATTATAGAGGGTGACCAAAAAACACCGTTGGGTGTATATTTTATTATCGACAATTTACCCAAAAGCAAGCTCTCGGATTTTTATGGCAGCGGCGCATTTCCGATCAACTATCCCAACGCTTGGGATCGCAAGCTCGGTCGCAACGGTTTTGGAATATGGCTGCACGGCACACCGACCGACACTTACAGCCGTCCGCCGCGCGCCAGCAACGGCTGCGTGGTGATGACCAATCCTGATTTAGAAAAAATTAGCACGCTGATGCAAGTGGGAATTACGCCGGTCATCATCACCCATAAAATTGATTGGCGTAACGAACAAGATCAACTTGAACGCACCGAGTTAATGCAAGCGATAGAGCACTGGCGCGCTGCATGGTCGAGCATTAACACCGATGCTTATTTGCAACATTACTCCCCCGATTTCAACAGCAATGGTGTGGATTTCCATGCATGGTCGCAGCAGAAAAAATTAGTGAATTCTGGCAAATCCTGGATTAAAGTCGGCATGAGTAAACTGAGCATGTTCGCCTATCCCAGCCAACCGAATATGGTGGTGGTCAGTTTCGATCAAGATTATTCGAGCAACAATTTATCCAACCAAATGAAAAAGCGGCAGTATTGGATGAAGCGCGACAACCGCTGGCAAATTATTTACGAAGGATCTGCATCATGAAATTATCGGCAATATTTTTCACCGTATTATTTGCCTTATTTTCGAGTGGCAGCTTTGCCGCCTCAACGCCAGCAAGCGTTTCCAAACAGCCCCTTTCTCATCAACCCCCTTCTCCACAACCAAGCAAAAAAGGAACTCTCAAGATGGTCAACCTACATACCAACCACGGCATTATCTCTCTGGAACTGTACCCAGAAAAAGCCCCTGTTACCGTCAAAAACTTTCTCGATTATGTGAATAGTGGTTTCTATACCAACACTATTTTTCATCGCGTGATGGATCAATTTATGGTGCAAGGTGGCGGCTTTGAGCCGGGCATGAAACAAAAACCGGTCAACGCCCCCATCACCAATGAGGCCGCCAACGGCCTAAAAAATGATTACCTGACCATCGCCATGGCGCGCACTTCTGACCCGCATTCGGCGACGGCTCAGTTTTTCATTAACACAGTAGACAACAGCTTCCTCAACCACACCGCACCAACCGGCAGCGGATATGGCTACTGCGTATTTGGCAAAGTGGTCGCGGGTGAAGATGTCATCGCGCGCATCAGCAAACAGAAAACGGGCAATCGCGCCGGTCATGCCAACGTGCCAATGGAAGATGTGGTGATTACCAAAGCGGAAGTGGTGGCGGAGTGAGTTCGGTCACTGTCTCATTCTATTTAACTCATCCAGTCTATTCGTGCCGTCATTCCCGCGCAGGCGGGAATCCAGTTGATTAAAAAACCCCCGCGCGTAGGGGTCAATATTAAGATGTTGCCGCGCACCCGCAAGGGGTAGACCGTGATTGTAAAACCAATAAATTGGCAACAACCACGCACTCGCGGAGTGTTTTTTTGCTGGATTCCCGCCTGCGCGGGAATGACGGCGTTGCACTTTAATGAGCTATCTGGATATAACTCAATCTCATGGCCCACAGCCTATTTATTTCCGACCTGCACCTCTGTGTAGAAAACACGCAGAGCACGCAGGTTTTTTTGCGCTTCGCGCAGCAGCGAGCTCCCCAAGCGGAGGCGCTGTATATTTTGGGGGATTTGTTTGAATACTGGGCGGGTGATGACGATCTCGATGACCCGCATCACCAGCAAATTATCGGTGCGCTGCACACACTCTCGACCAATGGCACGCCCGTTTTTATCATGCATGGCAACCGCGATTTTTTGATGGCACAGCAACTCGCCACCGCTTGTGGCGCGACTTTGCTGGCCGACCCCACCTTGTTAAATTTATACGGCACGCCGACTTTATTAACGCATGGCGACTTGCTGTGCACCGATGATATTGCCTACCAAACTTATCGCAAGCAGGTGCAAAATGTTGCCTGGCAGCAGCAATTCTTAGCGCAGCCCTTGGCGCAACGCAAAGCTTTTATCGAACAAGTTCGCGCGCGCAGCGAACGTGAGAAAAAAACCAAACACAGTGAAATTATGGATGTGAATGTTGAGGCAGTGGCAGACATGCTGCGACACTATCATTATCCACGCTTAATTCACGGCCATACGCACAGGCTCAATCTGCATGAGCATATTGTGGATGGACACCCTTGCCAACGCTGGGTGTTAGGGGATTGGTATCAGTCGGGGAACGCGTTGCGGTGTGATGCGAGCGGCTGTCATTGGATCAAACTTTAATTCTATTTCTGGGTTTAACCATGCCAATTTGTTCCCTCACCCTTTATCCCTCTCCCGGAGGGAGAGGGAGGAAAAGTCCTTCTCCCTCTGGGAGAAGGGTTGGGATGAGGGAGCGAAACTGAGGTCCTCCAACCATAACTACCTATAAAACAACTGGTCTTTGAATAAGCTATCAGGGGCGTTTCTCCATCAATAGTACAACGCCTAATGCTTTTTACTTTTCTCTGCCGCGCATAAATTTTCACATGGCGCGCCGTCTCTGTCGCCATCTAAAGCATTCGCCGTACACCGTGCAAAATATAATTTTGCTTCCTCGCACGATTTCATTTGCGCGCAGCTTCGCTTATCACAATCACTTTTTTTCACCGCTTGATGCGGTATCGCAGTCGGTGTTTGCGTAACTGGCTGCGCGGATAAAGGTGCGTGATTTTTGCGCCAGATGTTGGGCGCAACAGGGTCTGCCCCCGCCCACAATCCTCGTCGATTTTGTTGCGCCTCTTGCTGCAAGGCCAGCACCGGCTTGTTGTTATGGAAGCGCGAACTTTCCCACGCCATGCCGTGCTGCACCTGCGCGTGATTTACATTAAGCTCACCCAAAGTAATCATGCCAATTAACCGCCCGTAATTGTCTACCGCTTGCGTGGTGACGCGTACTTGTTTATTGAGCACCATGTCAATCAACGATTGCCGCGAAGCCATGCCATATGCTTGATCTTTTTCTGGTGCGTCAATCTCAGCCAAACGCACTGTCATGAATGCTTGTTGTGCACCTTCGCGCACCACTAAGACGGTATCGCCATCCAGCACGGTGGTAATTTTTCCGATAAATACTTCGGCCAGTGCGGGCGCGCAAAGGCCACACCATAACAACACATATAAAAATATCGCACGCAAAAATTGCATGCCCTTTTTCATATAACGGCACTCTTCAACAATGCCAAACACAGCAACGTGTAACCCGCTGCGAGCAGATCGTCAAACATCACGCCGAGTCCACCGTGCCAATTGCTATCAAAATATCGGATGGGCGGCGGCTTGACGATATCGAAAAAACGAAACAGCGAAAACGCGAGTATCTGCCACAACAGTCCCGCAGGCGTAAAAATAAGCACCAGCAAAAACGCGACGATTTCATCCCACACGATGCCGCCATAATCCGCATCGCCTAATGCTTGACCGGTTTTATCGCAGATCCACACCCCCGCCGCAAACGCGCCCACCAAAATTAAAATAAATATTGCGTCTGATACCCACGGCGCAACCAGCCAGTAGATGGGGAAAGCGATGAGCGTGCCCGCTGTGCCAGGCGAACGCGGAAAAAGGCCGCTACCAAATCCAAAAGCAAAAAAATGTGCAGGATGGCTCAGAATAAATTGCCAAGAGGGCTGCACGCGCAACTCTGAAGCAGGCAATCCGTTAGAAGTGGGCATAACCAAGTTTCTCCATAGGGACAATTTGCCCATTTTGTGTGCGTACTATACAACCTTGCCCTGCTGTAATCTGGCCGATATGCGTCAAACGCAAATTTAATTTATCCGACAATTCTTCAACCTCGACGCGACGCGCGGGGGGTGCAGTAAAACATAATTCGTAATCATCGCCCCCGCTCAAGATGCACTGCTGCCCTAGGTTCTCTTGGCTATAAGATTTCATCACAGCAGAAATAGGCAAAGCCGAAAAAGAAATTTCTGCGCCCACATTGGAAGACGTAAGAATATGCCCCAAGTCCGCCAGCAAGCCATCTGAAATATCAATGGCACTGTGCGCGATGTTGCGTAACGCTAATCCCAAAGATACTCGCGGCTGGGGCTGATGCAACGCTGGTGTGCACGCGGCCAATTCACTGTCTGTCAGTACCACACGCCCCTGCAAATGCGCCAATGCTAAGGCCGCATCGCCCAACACGCCCGACACCCAAATATCATCGCCACACTGCGCATGGGCGCGGCGTAATGCTTTGCCCTGCGGCACCTCGCCCAATATAGTCACGCAAATATTAAGCGGCCCACGTGTGGTATCGCCACCAATTAAACTTACCCCATACTCATCGGCTAGGGCAAAAAATCCCGCGCTAAATTGTGCTAACCACTGCTCATTTACTTCGGGTAGTGACAATGCCAGCATTGCCCAGCGTGGTTGCGCGCCCATCGCCGCCATGTCGGACAAATTTACCGCCAAGGCTTTATTGCCCAAATAAAATGGATCCGCCTCGGCAAAAAAATGCGTGCCGCTAACCAACATATCGGTGGATATTGCCAGCTCCATCCGACTGTGGATGTTCAGCAGCGCGGCATCGTCACCCACGCCCAGCACCACATCCACAGTCGGGCGCGTAAAGTAACGTTGGATTAAATCAAATTCAGTCAGCATTTTGCAGGCATAAAGTACTTCATCGAACCCTCATGCCGGCATTGTACCGACACAAAAAAATAAGGTGCGCCCTTGTGTGGCGCACCTTAAATGACAACGAACCAAATAACGCAGCATGCTGTGCCGCGTTAACAACAAGGCTCTATTTTAGTTAGGCATTAGCCCCTTAATTAGGCATTAACCACGTCCCAATGGCTAAAAGAGAATAGGCAATCGTCACCGCAATCAGCCATTTCACTGCCGCGCCTTGCCAGGCCTTGGTCATCATCTCTTCTTCTTTGCGGGACAACTTGATCGATGGTGCTTTCATTCCAGTCTCCTTGGTCTAAATCACATTAAAACACAGCTCGTTTTTGGGAATCTTAAACCCTCGTTCCACAAAAATCGCCACTGCTCGGCGCATAGTATAGCGAATTTTTGGTATTGGACAATACCCTGTTTTCCGCCAATGCCTATTGCACTGCCCTCATCTACCGTTGCGATGGTTGTCCATTAAACGCCCCAGCTAATGAACAATCTCGGCATGCTTTGCAGGTAACATGGCCGTATCGAGGCCACAGGACTGGCTGAGCCGCCCGCTGCCGCTTATTTCGATATAGCCATGATGGTGTAAAACGTCCACCCTAATATTTAAATGAAAAAAAGCTTGCGCTCATTCACGCTCCATTCAAGGAGGATTGTCTGGGGAGATCAGCTTCAGCCGCTGCTCCTCAGCCTGCTTGAATCGTAACGCCATCATTTGCTGGTAATACATCTGTTGTTCAGATGAAATCATCTGCTGCCTAGCCATAGTCCCATGCATTAAGCGTCGTTGCTGTGGCGGGGACAACACGACCTTTCCTGCTGATGCGATAACTGGCTGAATATGCGTATCCTGCTTTGGAATTTCTATTACCTGAGCGGCCTCAATTGTCTGATAATTCACGGCTTTCCTTGAATCCGAGCGTGAATTGTTCACAATTTTTGATGGACGCTGCGCGCGTTGATCATTGACAACAAAACTTACATTCAGAATTGAAGTGTTCGAGCGTGAGGGGTGGCTAAAGGGCAAGCCCTGCTTGCCGTAACTTGATAGGCTGCGGATTGGTAGACTTCCCACTGCGCCCAAAATTACGCCATGCACACATAAGGACAAAAGTAGGCTAAGCAGTAACTCTTTTTTTACCCAAGAAGGCATTGTACTTCCCTAAAACTAAAGCATTTTGCACGTTAAAAGCAACAAGGGGCGCTGTTACCTGCCCCTCTTGCTTAACTAACCCACATCAACTTCCTGCTTAATACTGCCGGATACCCTGTATGACATGCGGTGCAGGTGGCGTGGTAAACACGGGACGCACACCAGACCGTGGCTGAGGATCTTGAAAGCCATTGGCGGCAGGTAACGCGCCAACGTTTACCACAGGTGCGCTGAGGCTGGCATTGGCGCAGGCATTCGGCGTTGCGTCATTCGTGATGTTAGCCAAGCGAATTTCCATATCCAGCGGCTTCACCAAATAACGCGTACCTTGAGTGACGGCTCCTTGTGCGATATTCGCCGTCACATACCCAGCCGTCGCATCAAATGGGATAGCGAATAAGGATGTCCAGCGTTGTTGGTTTTGCGGCGTGACTGTACCCGAGAAACTGCAAGCCGCATTTGTGGCAATGTCGACGCACTCGTTGGGGATACCCCACAAATCACCAAAACCACCATATTGCAGGGAGATCGTCGCGCCTTGATAGCTGCCGTATTTTGCTCCGGTTGGCACCACAAAACTCAATTGCAATGGCGCCTCAAATGCTACGGGTGTAGCACCATCCATCAAAATGGCCAATTGATTCCATGATTGGCTACCCGTTTCCCAAACGTAATAGCTGGAACCTACATCCAGCAAATCAACATCGCCTTGATTAAAGGAATCGCAATTACTGCAAGCCGCATTTTTCCGGCTAATAAGCGTAGTTTTATCTGCATCCGTCACCATTCTGCCAGTACGCACACCATTGGCATTCACCCCTGACGTGGCAGCACTCAACACGGCGGCTGAAGCGGGGTCAGTCAGGTTACCCGTTGTGCCATTTAAGGTATAAGTCACAAAATTAGTTGATGCTATGGGTGACCAACCTTGGTTGGCATAAGCGTTACCTGCGCCACCATCTGATGTACCGATCAAGGCTGCTGTCGGGCAATCATTGACGCAATTCAAATTACCAATGTCTGCATACTGCGACGGATAAACGATGTCCTGTATTTGCGTCAGCACGGGTGTACTGCTATTCAGCGTAGCAAAATCGCTGCCCTTGATGCCAAACTGCCCGCCCAACATTTGTGACCAACCGTACAAGCCCCATGGCGTAGCCGCGATCATGTCTACGTTATCAATGGGAGTCGGGGCAACGGGTTCCATGTTATTCGTGCTGCTATTTTGCTTACCCGATACCTTGAATTGTGTGGCCGTGTTATCCCAATATATTTCATACTGCGAGCCTGCTGTCAGAATAGCTGTGCCCGAGCTGGGTACATTGTTTTGCGCGTAATACCAGAATTTCACCTTATTCAGATCCGCCAGCGTTTTAGCAACCGTGGTGTATTTCATCAGCTTACCGCCCGTTTTGAGCAAGGTGTAGGGTGTTTTAGTCGCACCAGACTGGGTGTACGTAACCTTGTTGACCGTTGCGCCAGTTGGCACCGTCACACCTTGCATCCATAAACCGTAATACCCGACGTACCCGTTGTAAGTCGTGCCACCTGTAGCGTATTCAATGGGAAAGCCAGAATTGCGGGTAATTCTCTCACCTGTGGTTTCGTTATATAACCCATAACGCCAGACAGATTCATCCGCGTTGGCGGCAGACCGATCAAAACATTGCGGGCTACTCCCATCATCCCGAATGAAGTAATTGGCATTGTAGGCAAAGGCAAATGTCGTTATTCCTGACCAAGTGTTCGTTTCACGAATAACCCCACTGCCTGCCGTAGAACTAATGGCATCCAGCTGTAAGGCGGTGGAATACGTATTACCCCCTTCAGCACCATCGGAATAATAGACGAGCCCCGATGAGGTCGCATTGATATAGCCTCTATCGGATAAACAATCTGTTGCAGAACCTTGGTTACCACAATAATCCATACGGAAAATGCCATATGGCAACGCGGCACTGGGTGCTTGGCTGGCTGTAGCATGGACAGTAATACTGTTATTCACATCCAACCACGCTTTAACCGCCATGGGATCGGCATTGGTGGCACGCGATGAATTCACGGTGATTGGCAAATAGGCTGGTCCCGTATTATTACTTTGCCCACCGGAGCCGCCGCCATCCCCACAAGCATTTTGATCAACCAGCGCGATGTAATTGCCTTCATTGACCATTTCACCCGCCCCCATCGCACCAACGATGCACAGAATCATATTGACCTGCCCTAACACCTGCGAGGTTTGATCCTGCACATGGCTGTTAATAGTATCGGTGATATACGGTGAAGTAGCCGATGGAACGGCTAACGCGGCGGGAGCATACACGCCTAATGTTGCCAAAAAGAGCAGCGCAGGCTTTAAAGAATTTCTGTTCATGGTATTTTCCTTATTGAATGGTGTGCTTAATTAGCGTTAACGACCGACACCTTGGAAGGTATAGCAACGCCTGTTACCGCGCCGCCCTCTGTCGTAGAAGCACCACCTCCACCACACCCAACCAATCCCCACAGCATCAAGCCAATGACGGACAATTGAAATTTTTTAACCAATACTTTATTCATGATTTTTCCCCAATAAGTTAATCAATAACTACAACCCTGCCGCAACCGCTTTATCGGAATCTCATCAATAAACTTTAGACTGCGTATAGATGTAGGGATGTGGTTACTGACCTAGCCCCCGAAAAACGCATTGCTTAACGAAGGGTAGATTTAAGTTCAGGAGATGCGGGAAGAAAAATAGGGGCAGGCAGGCGGCACAATTGAGAAGGCCGCATAACAAGTGTGCTATGAAATAAGAATGACCGAAGTAAGGTCACAAAATCTAACGGGTTGCTTGAACCCAGATTGCCCGTTAGAACAAAATTACGTCACCCCCGCCCAGCGTGTGTTTTGGCTTGAGGTGCGCCAGTTACGTGATTGACAGGTTTACTCCCCCTTAAAAATAGGTGCGTAAGCAATGCCGCACACGCCCCTGCCAAGTGACTAGCAGGTACCGGGGTAAATAGCTGTGGGGCACGAATTCAATCCGCCCCGTCCCTTCTAATTCCCATATCCTTGTTGAATTTTGCTAAACTGCGCAGCAGTAACTTCAGGAGAGCGCATCATGTTAACGACAATAGAAGTGACGATTGATAAAACAGGGCATTTACACAGCGTTGAATCCGGGCAAACCATCAAGCCCGGACGCGCATTACTGACTTGGCTGGAACCTGATACTGCACACGAACCTGCCTTGATGGCCGAGGCTGCACTGGCGCAAGACTGGCTCAATCCAGAGGAGGACGCAGCGTGGGCACATTTGCAGCCGGGCAAGTAGTCGTCCTGCCTTTCTCGTTTTTAGCCCTTAGTTGTATAGCGCCATAGGAGAAAAAACATAATGAAAAAATTTGAAATTCCCATTGCACAGCTTTCCTTTACCCAGAAATTGGACTTAATGGAAACGCTTTGGTCGGACATGGCAACCCACGAAGAATCCTTGGAATCTCCCACTTGGCACGCAGCCATTCTCAACGACCGCGAAGCCGCCTTGAATGCAGGCACGGTCACTCCCTCCAGTTGGGAAGAAGCCAAAGAAAGAATCAAAAAAAACGTCTCATGAGGATAAAAATCCTCAGCATTGCGGAGGACGATCTCGAAGAAGGCCACCGATTCTACGAATCACAAGCAGACGGCCTCGGCAGCTATTTTCTGGATACGCTCTACTCCGACATTGACTCGCTGGCCTATTTTGCGGGAATGCACCGCGTTGTGCTGGGCTACCATCGACTGCTATCCAAACGTTTTCCATTTGCTGTTTATTATCGTGTCGCTGATGATGTAGTCACAGTATTCGCCGTTCTTGATTGCCGCCGAAATCCAAGCTGGACAAGGGCAAAGCTAACCATGTGATGAATCATGTTCGCGGGATGCGAATTTAATTCGAACACGACCCCTTTAATTCCCACGAATATAATCCGAACACGAGCCCTTTAATCCTTTTTAACTGTCGAAGGAATCTCATGTCCCATATCAAAGGCCGCTTGACCAGAGTTCTGCTAACCAAGCCCACCGTGGTCACCCGCGCAGTGTTCTGGAAGATTCCCCACAACACAGAGAGGGAAGACATCTGCCTTAAACTGGGGCGCTACAAAAAATCTGGATTCTTCGGCGAAAATGAGGAGCCGGAATGCCAAAAACCCAAAAGCGAACTTACGCTCAACCATGAGGAATTTCAGTCACTGATCGAGTTCTTGCAGCAAAGCTACGAGCCATTCCGACAAGGCGTAAAGGCGTTCATTCCGCTCGAACGTCCCTTCGACGCAGAGAACGCCCAACAAATACGGGCACTATTTTCACTCTCGAACAAGCTCGGCATTGTTAATTTTATTCTGGACAACAACGTCATACCTGAGGAACTGGCCGCCGGACTCCGCCAAGCTCGTCGAGCGCGTGCTGTTCTTGAGTTCGAACAAATGCTCGGACAAAATCTTCTCGAAAGTAAATGGCAGCAATGGTTTCAGTCCAACAGTTGGGTACTCGGAAGTCAGTTTGTTCGTATCCTCGACGAAAGACAAATCGACACTCAACATATTTCAGACTTCTTGATGGAAGCGTATGACGGGTTTCTTGATGTGGTGGAAATCAAGCGCCCCGAGGGCGACCTGAACTTCTGGTCGCCCACGATTGACCACGGGAACTATGTTCCATCCACTGATCTGACCAAAGCTATAACCCAAGCCTCGCGTTACATCTACGAAGTTGAACGTGAGGCAAATAGCAACAAGTTTTTGGAAAGCGTAGGCGGCGTAAAGACAGTCAAGCCCCGCTGTATTCTTGTGTTTGGAAGATCAAATGACTGGAACGAAAAACAAGCCGAGGCCTACCGAATCCTGAATGCCAGCTTCCATAACCTGACAGTTCTCACCTACGATCATGTCCTCGCGCGCGCCAGACGCATCAGCGGCATCGGCGACTAATGACCTTATTTAACCCGCCAAACCCAACCGGGCAATGCTTCCAGCCGTGCTTTGTGCTCCTCTGACAGACTGTCTTTTGCTCTTCGTTGGTGCCCTACCCATCTACCGATTCGATAGCCACCTTCTGTTTTGTAATTTTGGGGAACCATGACGTGTCCCTCACGTTCCATAAACTCTTGAAGGTGGCTGAACCATTCATCCCATTGCATAGATTTTTCAGCCCAACTCCAACCGGGCAATGCTTCCAGCCGCGTTTTTCGCTCTGCTGGCAGGCCGTCTTTTGCTCTTCGTTGGTGAGCTACCCATCTACCGATTCGATAGCCACCTTCTGTTTTGTAATTTTGGGGAACCATGCCGTGCCCCTCACGTTCTACGAACTCTTGAAAGTAGTTGAACCATTCATCCCACTGCTTAGATTGATCAGCCCAACTCCAACCGGGTAATGCTTCCAGCCGCGTTCTACGCTCTACTGACAGGTTATCTTTTCCTGTTCGCTGGGCATTTACCCATCTACCGAGCAGGTAGCCATTTTTTGTTTTGTAATTTTGAGGAACCTTGACGTGTCCATCACATTCCATGAACTCCTGAAGGTAGTTGAACCATTCATTCCATTGCTTAGCTTGATCAGCCCAACTCCAACCAAGTAATGCTTCCAGCCGTGCTTTGCGATCCAGCGACATGCTGTCTTTTGCTCTTCGTTGGTGAGCTACCCATCTACCGATTCGATAGCCATCTTCTGTTTTGTAAACTTGAGAAACGTTGGCATGTCCCTCACGTTCTACAAACACCTCCAACAACCCAAACCAGAAATTCCAAGACGCCGTGACTTGCTCAATTAGGTAGGTGCGCAGCGCACTGCCAAAAGTCGCGTCCACCATAGCAGGCAAATCAATCCTGATTTTCCCCAGCCGGTCTGCACTGATGCCTGAACCAGCTTTCCTGCCCATCTCAGTCCTGATCTGATCCAACTCATAAGCCAGCACATCATCATGCGCCTTCAACGCATTCAACACCTCCCAAATCGGTTTGAAGTTGCTGGCCTCTATCGTGTCTTCTGCATTTTCCCCAGCAGCAATAAACACCGGCAACACAATCGTGCCAACCTTCTTGTCCGGACTCAGGCGTATGGCGCGGCCCACGGCCTGGATGATGTCCACCTGACTGCTGCGCGGATCAATGAACGCCACGCCGTCGAGCGAGGGCACGTCCACGCCTTCGGACAGGCAGCGCGCGTTGCTCAGTAGCCCTCTCCTTAATTCCCCTCTCTCTAACTCTCTCCCACAAGGGGGAGAGAGGACAAGTGGTTCATCTGCGCCCAAGTTTTTGAGTTGGTCGAGCTTCACCTTGCGTTTGTTGGCGCTCATGTTGCCGGAGACGAAGTCAGTGCGCAGGGTTCCGCTGGGGCGATGTTCGTCGCTGATCCATGCCATGATTTGCCGGATGTCGGTGGTGAAGGCTTCGGCGCGATTGACGCGGCTGTGGAAGCTGATGATGCGCTTGAGGTCGTAGTCCTTGATGGCTTTGAGCAGGCCGATCTGGGCGGCGAGCGATTCAGCTGTTTTTATGTCCGTGCCAGTTGTGACCAGTTCACGATTTTCAATCCATTGCGCGATGGTGGGGTCGTCCACGCCGATGATGACGACGCGGTAATCGGTGAGCAGTTTATTCTCAATAGCTTTGCCAAATGGCAGGGCATACAGCACTTCGCCAAACAGGGTGGCGTTATCCATGCCGACGACTTCGACACCGCGATCTTCGGCTGCTTTATGCACGGTGCTGGAATAGGTGCGCGGAGTGGCGGTGGCGAATAGCCGTTTGGCGCTGCGTATTTGGGCGTTGTCTAGGATGGCGGTGAAGCCGTTGCTGTCCTTGCCGACCTTGCCCGCGCAGCGGTGGGCTTCGTCCGCCACGGCCAGATCAAACGCGGGGATGGCCGGGTCAGCTTGGGCGGCGGCGATGACAGCAGAAGATTGGTAGGTGGAAAAAACCACGCGGTTGCCTGCTCCGCCGAGAAAGCGTTTTACTTCGTCCGCATCTGAGGTGACCTCAACGCCTAGATCGTAAACGCTGTGAATGGCTTCGTCGTTTCCCTTCGTGACAGTTTGATCCGAGCAAACACACAGCCATTGAAACGGGGTGGCGGCGGCGAATGTCCACTCGTGCAGAAGCTGGGACAACAGCCCCAAGGAAGGAACCAGCACTAGGGTGAGCTGCGCGGCCAGGTGTTCCTTGATCCACAGCGTGACGTAAGTTTTGCCCGTGCCGCAGGCCATGATGAGCTGGCCACGGTCGGCGGTTTGCAGCCCAAGTACGACGGCGGTTCGGGCTTCAACTTGGTGGTCGCGGGGTTCGGGGCGGGGTTTGCGTTTGGCTTGCGGCAGTGCTGCGAAATCAGCGGGATAGTCCAGCGCGGATTTATCAAAGTCGGACAGCAGAAAACGGATGACACCGTGGTCATCGCAGGTCTTTCTAGCGTTCGCACCGACACCATCAGTTGTAGCGATCAGTAGGCGATGAGTAATAATTTCCTTGCGCCTAGATTCGCTGAGAAATTTATCTACGTCGTGTTTGGTGATGTCGTAGTCGGGTGAATAGCACTTGGCCTGCACCGCCCAGTGGTCGCCGTTCTTGTGCTGGAACACCAAATCAATGCCGCAGTCCGCACCCCAGCGTTGCGGGTATTCATCCCACAGCCATACTTGGTCAACTTGGGTTGACCATTCGGGATCGGTTTTGAGAAACCATTTAACGAAGTGCTCGAACTGCTTGCCCCGCTTGGCTGAATCGGCATCAAGGCTGTTGTAGAAATCGGAGAATTGACCGGACATTTATCAATAATGATTATCAGAATACAAGGATGAAATGTCCCACAAGGGGACAATGTAAAACAGCTATTGTCGCATTATTCCAATTCCTGATAAACAGGAGCACAGTGTTGGCTTCGTTTTCGGCTCCTAGCCGTACTCAAATGTACTGTCTTCGTCGCCTCATCCTTGCCGCCTTGTGCTCCTGTTTATCAGGAATTGGAATTACAACACCACAGTTCGCGTAACAGTAATTTTGTCCAACCCTTATTCCCTCTTTTTAAAAATTAACCCCCACCCACCTACCCGCGCCGCACTCTAAAAACCGCCAACACGCTAATCGCCACCCATAAAATTAAGCCAAAGCCGATGATGATGGTGTTGATGGCGACCCCCATAGATGCTGCGAAACTGTAGCCGCCAACGAAGCACAGCATGGCTAAATTCTCAGCAAAATTCTGCACGGCTAGCGCGTTGCCCGCGCCGATCGTTTCGTGACCGCGCTCTTGTAGCAAGGCGTTCAGCGGCACGACGAAAAAGCCGCCACACAAACCAATTACCGCCATGACTGTTGCGGCGAAATAAAAATCGTGCACAAAAATGAGTGCCAGCACGGCGGGGCCGAGCAGCAAGCCGCCTATCAATGCGCGATTAACATTGGCCAGCGATACCCATAGCCCCGCGCTAACTGCGCCGAGTACGATGCCGATGGAGACAGCGCCCATTAAGTTGGCGGGGGTTTGGTTGTCGGTGATGAGCAGTGCGGCGGGCACCCAGGCGAATAACATTAGGCGCAAGGTGGTGCCGCTGCCCCAGAATACGGCGGTGCCGAGTAAGCTAAAACGTGAATCAGGATTTTTGAAAAGTATCGCGAGCGAAGTAACAAATTGTTTGATGAGCCGCACCGGATGAAAGCTGACTGCGCCATTTTTTGCGGCGTTTTCTGCGGGCAAGTGCGGGATAAATAAATTGGCGACCAGTGCCAAAATGTACGCGCCCATGACGCCCATAAATGCCCAATCCAGCGATTGATCGGCCAGCCAACCGCCAAGCAACACGCCCATTAAAATCGCGACGATGGTTGACCCTTCCATCATGCCGTTGGCGCGCACCAGTGAAGACGGCGCAAACATTTGCGAGAGGATGCCGTATTTGGCGGGCGAATAAACCGCCGCGCCGATGCCGATTAACGCATACGCGCTAATGGGGTTGATGCCGGATAGCATGGCAACCGCGCCCGCCAGCTTGAGCGAGTTGCCCATGAACATGACACGCCCCTTAGGGAAGGCATCGGAAATTTGCCCGACAAAAGGGGCGAGTAAAATAAAAGGCGCGACGAAAGATTCTTGCAAGAGCGGCACAAGATTGGGCAAGCCTTGTGATTTAACAATGGCAATGGCAGCAATTAAAATAGCGTTGTCGGCCAGCGCGGATAAAAATTGCGCGAACAAAACGGCCATCATGCCCCTTGATAGCAGCGGCAGATTTAAGGATTTTCTGTGGCTCATGACAATGCCTCCGCCATGCGTTTTAAGGTGACGTAATCAGTTTTGCCTGTGCCCAGCAACGGTAAGGTTTCCACATATTGAATTTTTCGCGGCACAGCGATTTCTGGATTACCTAATGTTTTTGCGGTTGCGGAAAGCGCCTCGCGCGTTAACGCAGTATCAGTAGTAAATATAATAATGGCTTCGCCACGCGCCCCATCTGTTTGCGTGGAAGCCGCGTGCAGGGCGGATGGTGAGGCATGGGTCGCCAATTTCTCCACCACTTCGAGCGACACCATTTCTCCCGCCACTTTAGCAAAACGTTTTACACGCCCAACGATAGAAATAAATCCATCGCCATCTATGGATACCACATCTCCCGTTTCATACCAGCCTGCCCCCGCTTCGGAGGCGGGTGGTTGCAACACGCCAGGATTATCAAAACGATAATATCCAGACATGACATTCGGCCCCCGCACATGCAACATGCCGCCTTTTTCAATGCCCGCTACAGGAATTAAACGATGCTCGATGCACGGCAATAGTTGCCCGACCGTGCCGCTGCGATAAGCCATCGGTGTGTTAACAGCCAGCACTGGCGCAGTTTCTGTCGCGCCATAACCTTCTAAAATGCGGATGCCAAATTTCTCAAACCAACCATCGCGCACGGCAGCAGATAATTTTTCTGCCCCTGCCACCACATAACGTAAGCGATAAAAATCATACGGGTGGGCAAATTTTGCATAGTTGGCGAGGAAGGTGCTGGTACCAAACAGCACGCTGCAATTACGGTCATAAGCGATCTCTGGAATGACACGATAGTGCAGCGGTGTGGGATATAAAAATAAATTCATGCCTGTCAGAATCGGCAATAAGGTGCCGCCCGTCAGCCCGAAAGAGTGAAATATCGGCAGCGCGTTAAGCACTTTATCGTCGGACGAAAAATCAATAACGGCACGAATTTGCGCGATGTTTGACAGCAGCGCGCGGTGCGACAACACCACCCCTTTCGGCTTGCCTTCCGAGCCAGAGGTGAATAAAACTACCGCTATTTTATCGGGATCACTGTGCTTTTCCATCATGCGCGGAAATATCATGCCCAAGGCTATCCACAATTTATCGGCGACGCTCATCGTAGAACGCAGGTCTTCTAAATACCAAATTTTAATGCCGTGCAAAGCGGCCACATCGTCAGCCAATTTTGCTTGCTCGATAAACGCGCGCGAAGAAAAAATTGTTTTTATTTTTGCTGCCGTGCACGCATCCTGCATCCCGCCCGCGCCCGCTTTGTAATTGAGCATGGCTGGCACACGGCCTTGCTCGCCCGCGCCTATCATCATGCACACCGTTGCAGCCAAATTGGGCATGAGAATTCCCACACATTCATCGCACTCACTTTGTTTGGCTACCATGCGCCCCAGCGCCAAGGTCATTTTGTGCAAATCGGCGTAGGAATATTCGATCTGCTTCATATCTTCAACCACGCGTCGCTTGCGCCCATAAATTGCCATTACGTCCAACAAGCTGCTGTACAGTGTTTGTTTAAATTGCGATTCAAATATCATTTTTTGCATGATGCGTCGCATCATTTCGCCCGCTTTGCGGCGACGCTGCTTGGCGGTAGGCTCGTCCGGCATGGCAATGTGCGTGGTATTCAGCACCAAGAGCGTGACGCGCGGAAATAATCGGCGTGGATATTTACCAGAAATGCGGCTGAAATAAGAGCGCGCTGGGCCATCCAAACGCACGGGCAAAATAGTTGCGCCCGTTTTTGCTGCCACGAACGCGGGGCCTTCATACACTTTCATCAGCGAGCCTGTTTCGGTGATTCTGCCTTCTGGAAAAATCACCACTGGGCGTCCAGATTCAACCAATTTAATAATTTTTTTAATCGCCATCGGGCTGGTGGGGTCTACGGCAAGATAGTCGACCAAACTTAATACCACCCGAAAAAATGTGTTGCGCGTTACACCCGTATGCACCACAAATACGGGGTCAAACGGCAAATATAAGCCTAACAACACGCCATCTAAAAAGGATTCGTGGTTGGCGATCACCAACAACTTTCTTGTGTCCGATTTTTTATCCAGCCCAGTAATCCGCACCCGAAATAATAATTGAAATATTTGTTTCAACACAAAACGAATGATGCTTCTCATGCTTTATCCCCCAGTAAAAACGCCTGTATCCTAACATTGCCCAACAAAGCTACCTTGTGACCGACGTTGTCGATGCGTGATACCAGCGTAACTTAGAGTATCTAAAAATGGAACATTGACTTTAAAAGTGTCTGTTATTAAGCTTATAAGTATCAATATTCGATCCCTTCTATTTCAGTTCGCGTTAGAAAGGAGAACAAGGCGGCAAGGATGAGGTGACGAAGACAGTACATTTGAGTACGGCTAGGAGCCGAAGACGATGCCAACACAGTTATCGTTTTTAACGTGAATTGAAATTATCCATGACTGAAACTGCACAGCTGATCTCCACCCTTAAAAAGAAATTAAAAAGCCAAGGGATGACTTACCGAGATTTGGCGCACGCGCTGCAACTATCTGAACCCAGCGTTAAACGCATACTATCTTCTGGCCGCATTACGCTGGATCGTTTGGCTGAAATTAGTCGCGTGCTGGGCTATACGCTGGCCGAGATTACAAAAGAAGCTGTTGCGGGGCAACCGCGATTACAAAAGCTGACAGCGCAGCAGGAGCGCGAGGTCGTGTCTGATACCAAGCTACTGATTGTGACGGTGTGCAGCTTGAACCATTGGACGATGGAAGAAATAATCGCGTGTTATAAAATAACAAAAGCCGAATGCATCAAACATCTGCTGCGGCTAGACACGCTACGCATTATTGATTTGCTACCGAATAATCGCATCCGCCTGAACGTCGCCCGTGATTTTGATTGGCTGCCCGCAGGACCAATCCAGCACTATTTTCAAGGCAGCGGAATGCAAGCGTTTTTAGGACATCCGTTTAATCAGGCAAATGAAAGCATGGCATTTGTGCACGGCATGTTTACCGAGCAAGCCCGTGTTCAAATACAAAATGATCTGCTTCGCTTGCGCCAAAAATTTGCCGAGCTGCATGAACACAGCTTAAGCGCGCCATTAGAACAACGTAGTGGAGTGGGATTGTTGCTGGCAACGCGTCAATGGGAGCCAGATGATTTTAGAAAGTTGCGACGGTGACAGGAGGCTTCCCTGTCATTCCATTTCGAATTTAGCAATGCCCGATTGTTCCACTAAAAGTACGCAAGCCGGATGCGGAGTTGTCAGCCTCACCCTCGCTACGCTCTCCCAGAGGGAGAGGGAAGATGAGCCCTTCTCCCTCTGGGATAACCAGCGACTTGGCTGCGGTCTTTAGCAGCCTAGTCGAATGGCTAGTTGTTTCACCCAGAAGGGTTGGGATGAGGGAGCAAAATTGAAGTTTCAATAAGCATTACACTCGTTCAGCACGGTAACTGGCTAACCTCGCCCGCGCACTTCTGCCACGCGAACTTGTGCGGCGAGCTTATCCAATACGCCGTTTACAAATTTGTGGCCGTCCGTTCCGCCAAATGTTTTGGTCAGCTCAACGGATTCGTTAATGATGACGCGGTAAGGTGTTTCGAGGTGATGCAAAAATTCGTACGCGCCCAGTAATAAAATAGAAAACTCTATCGGGCTGAGCTCTTCTAGCGGGCGGTCAAGGTGGCCGCTCAATAGCTTTTCTAATTGCTCACGCTCAGTCAACGCCCCTTGCAACAAGGCCTTGAAGAGCGCGACATCATAACGGCCTGTGCCTTGCTCGCGCATTTGCTGCTCAATGTCGCTGATTGCATCGCCCGTTAATCGCCACTGGTATACGCCTTGCACGGCCAGCTCGCGCGATCGTCGGCGCGGACTTTTTACCGGAGCCTTAACAACCATCTCTTTAGCGGCTGTACCCTTGGCAACGGGTGGTTTAACAACTTGCTCACTCATGCTGCATCCTTTAATAAATTAACCATTTCAATTGCCACGAGCGCCGCTTCTGCGCCTTTGGTATGCATACGCAAGGTGGCTTGCTCATCGGTGTCGGTGGTGAGAATGGCGTTTGCAATGGGAATACCGCTGTGCAATTGCACTTCGCTCACCCCGCGTGCCGATTCATTGGCGACAATTTCAAAGTGATATGTATCACCGCGAATAATCGCACCCAAGGCAATCAGCGCATCATATTTTTTGCTTTGCGCCATGCGCTGCAACAGCAAGGGAATCTCCAATGCGCCAGGCACGGTGGCCAAGGTAATGTCTTTTTCATGCACATTTTGTTTGGCTAATTGCGCTAAACATGCACTTAACAAACCTTCGCACACCACTTCATTAAAGCGACTTTGCACGATGCCGATACGCAAATCTGTGCCATTTAAGTTTGTTACAAATTTTTTCATATGCGCTTTCCGAAATTACTTGGGGTTATTATTTTGAGGGTCTCTCTAAAAATTCAAATGGCTAAGCCGGGCAAGGCGCAAGCAAAAAATTATGTCGATGCATGTGTCCGAAATGTTAGAAGTAATTTTTTACAAGCAACGCAGTATGGCAACGAAGTCGGGTAAGCCAGCAATCCGCATAGCAGATGCGCGCAAAGTTAGATTTTTAGCGGTGTCTTTTATTGATGTGTATGCACATAGCCCACTACTTCTAAGCCAAACCCTACCATGCTCGGCAGCTTGCGCGGCGTAGCCATCAAGCGCATTTTGCCAACATTAAGATCGCGCAATATTTGCGCGCCAATGCCATAGCTGCGCGGATCCCATTGCGCGACATGATGTGTTTCGGCGGTAGCCACCGCACGCGCCAGCAAGTCCGCAGAGGTTTCGTCGCGGTGTAATAACACCAGCACGCCGCTGTCAGCCTGGCTGATTTTTAGCAACGCATCATGCACGCTGGTGGAATGGGTGAGGCTGTAATGTTCAATAAAATCCAGCACCGAAAGCGGCTCATGCACGCGCACCAAGGTTTCTTTCTGCGGCTGAATATCGCCTTTAACCAAGGCCAGATGGGTGTGCTGCGTGGTTTTATCAACATAGCTGATTAAATCCAGCACGCCATACGCGGTCTGTACCGTGCGCCGCGCCACGCGCTCCACCAATTTTTCATGCTGGCTGCGATGTTGAATTAAGTCAGCGATGGTGCCAATTTTTAGTCCGTGCAATTGAGCAAACACCAATAAATCCGGCAGCCGCGCCATCTCGCCATCATCTTTAAGTATCTCGCAAATCACCGCCACTGGGGTAAGTCCGGCCAGTGCAGCCAAATCACAACTGGCCTCAGTGTGCCCCGCTCGCACCAGCACGCCACCATTTTTTGCGCGCAACGGAAAAATATGGCCGGGCTGCACAATGTCGTGCGGCTGGGCATTTTTATGCGCTGCCACTTGTATGGTGCGGGCGCGGTCTGCGGCAGAAATACCGGTGGTTACACCGCTCGCCGCCTCAATCGAAACCGTAAAATTGGTACCCAACGGCGAGCCGTTGTCGCGCACCATGAGCGGCAAATTAAGCTGTTTACAATGCGTCTCGGTCATTGGCAAACACACCAAACCGCGTGCGTGTTTGACCATGAAATTAATCGCTTCGGGCGTAACAAATTCCGCCGCCATCACCAGATCGCCTTCGTTTTCGCGATCTTCTTCGTCGACCAAAATGACCATGCGTCCCGCGCGAATTTCGGCGATGATTTCTTGTATGGGTGCGATGCCTGTCATGTTCTTTATTCCAAAATTATTTCTGAAAACGCTGCACAGTGCCTATGCGGGTGAATTCACCCGCAAGGGGTAGGCCGATGGGTTCCCGGCTGCTATGCAGCCACCCATTCGCACGCTGTGTTGCACTGTGCTCGGAATCCGGGGTCGCGAAGCGACAGATAAGGCATACACTGCGGTTCCTGCGCGCCGTGCGCCTTGCCCTTCATCCCGCTCGCCGACTGTGCAGCGTTTCCTACTCTGCCTGCATCGCCAACATGCGCTCAACATAGCGCGCGATTAAATCGATTTCCAAATTTACTTGCCCGCCCGCCCGCAATTCGTGCAGCGTTGTCGCAGCCAGTGTGTGGGGAATTAAATTCACGCTAAACACGGTGCCTGCTGCTGCATGATCAGCCACTTCATTGATTGTTAGACTGACACCGTTGAGGGTAATCGAACCTTTCACGGCAATAAATTTTGCCAAGGTATGCGGTGCGTTCACGCTTAGTTTCCAGCTTTCTCCCAAGTCTGTAAATGCTACAACCTCACCCACCCCATCAACATGCCCGCTTACCAAATGGCCATCCAGCCTGTCTGCTAGTCGTAAGGCTTTTTCCAAATTAACGTGTGCGCCCTGTGTGTTTAACCCTACGGTGCAATTCAATGTTTCGCGTGACACGTCCACCGTGAATTCTTTTCCATCTACATTCACCACGGTCAAACACACACCGTTCACCGCAATACTGTCACCCAAACGCACATCGCCCATGCCCAACACATTCGTCGATATAGTCAGGCGCAAACCGCCTTCCCTATTTTGTGCGGCAGCAATGCGGCCTACTTCGGTGATGATTCCGCTAAACATGATTGCCTTTCTGCAAGCGTGCAATCACGCGTAAATCCTTACCAACATTTCGCACATCGCGCCATTCCAAATTTATCCGCTGATCCAATGTGGTCAGCTCACCAAGCTGCGCGACTCCGCGCGCCATGTCGCCCAGCAATTGCGGCGCAATGTATAGGATAAGCTCATCAACTAACCCCGCGCGCAAAAACGCGCCGTTCAAAACGCTGCCCGCTTCCAACAGCACTTCATTACAGCCGCGTGCTGCAAGATCATGCAATGTGGCCAGCAAATCGACACGCCCGGTTGCATCGGGCAGTACTACAATTTGCGCGCCTAATTTTTGTACTGCGGCAATTTTTTCAACGTCATGCGTAGCCGTGTAAATCAAAACATTTCCCGCTTCTTTATCAAATGAAACAGGATGTAAAATTTTTGCGGTCAGCGGTATTCTTAATTTGCTATCCAACACCACGCGCAAAGGTTGGCGTATTCGGGGTGAACCCTCGGACGCAACGCGTACATTCAGTTGCGGATCATCCTCCAGCAGCGTGTCAATGCCGGTTAACACGGCACAAGAACGTGCCCGCCAATGTTGCACATCACGCCGCGAATCCGCGCTGGTAATCCACTGGCTCGCCCCATTCTGCAGTGCTGTGCCGCCATCCACACTCATGGCGATTTTGCTGCGCAACCAAGGTCGGTTTAATGTCATGCGCGAAAAAAAACCGTTGTTTAATTCACGCGCCGCGCTTTCCATTAAGCCCACTTCAACTTCGATTCCCGCTGCGCGCAATCGCGCAATTCCCGCGCCAGCAACATGCGGATTGGGGTCTTGCACCGCCACCACCACTCGCTCCACACCTGCGCTGATCAAAGCATCCGCACAGGGCGGGGTGCGCCCATGATGGCTGCAGGGTTCTAAAGTAACGTAAGCCGTTGCACCATGTGCCGCCTCTTTTGCCTCGCGTAGCGCATGAACTTCAGCGTGCGCTTCGCCCGCAACTTGATGCCAACCTTGCCCGATAATTTTGCCATCTTTTACCAGCACGCAGCCTACGCGCGGATTGGGGCTGGTCGTGTATAACCCGCGCTCGGCCAAGCGCAGCGCACGCGCCATCCATTCACTGTCAGCTTCGATAAACATAGTTAATGGTTAGGCGTTTTGCGACGATCCGGCGTTTTGCGAACCGCCTCCACTGCCTCGGCAAAATCGCTTACATCAGTAAAGCTTTTATAAACTGAGGCAAAGCGGATATAGGCGACTTTGTCTAGCTTCAACAATGCCTTCATCACCATTTCACCAATCTGACGCGAGCTAATTTCACGTTCGCCCAGCGCAAATATTTTCTGCTTCACTTCGTCTATAGCCGCATCGACCAGCTCGGTAGACACGGGGCGTTTATGCAATGCACGCGAGAAACTAGTGCGTAATTTTTCCGCGCTGAATTCAGAACGCATCCCATTTTGCTTGACGATTTGCGGCATACGCATTTCTACCGTCTCGTAGGTCGTGAAACGTTTTTCGCATGACAGACAACGACGGCGGCGGCGGATCACCGTTCCTTCCTCGCTCTCGCGGGTGTCGGCCACTTGCGTATCAGGGCCTTTGCAAAATGGGCATTTCATTTAAGGAACCTCTAATTAAGTCCCACATGGCCACGCACTCGGCCTAGCGGGATGGAATGCAAGGAAGGCAACAACGCGAAGGGTTATTCCCTTCGCTAGGAGCCTGACACCGCAGACTGCCCGCCAAGCCAGTGCCTGGAGGGTTGCGGCAAAAACAGGTGCTCGCGGTGTTGCGCGCCCAAGCTTTGTAGAACAACCTCGGCTTCGTAGAATCACTACGACCTACGTCGCGCGCCTTGCGATCATCCCGTTTTTGTCAGCAACGTGGCTCATGGCGGGCTTGATCAGAGGTTCCCTAATGCTCACCTCAATCACTTGCACGCTTACCACCATACACTGGAAATTTAGCGCACATTTGTCCAACTGTTTTAACCACCCGCGCAATGACTTCCGCATCATTGGGCGCATCCAGCACATCTGCAATTAAGTTGGCCAGTTGCTCGGCTTCAAGTTCTTTAAAACCGCGTGTGGTCATGGCAGGGCTGCCAATACGGATGCCGCTGGTGACGAAGGGTTTTTGCGGATCATTCGGAATGGCATTTTTATTGACGGTAATATGCGCGCGACCCAACGCAGCCTCGGCCTCTTTACCCGTTAAATTTTTCGGCTGCAAATCGACCAAAAACATGTGGCAATCGGTGTGTCCCGACACGATGCGCACGCCGCGTTCTCGCAGTACACGAGCCATCACGCGAGCGTTTTCAATTACCTGCATTTGATACACTTTAAACTCTTTGCTGGCCGCCTCTTTAAAGGATACAGCCTTGGCCGCGATGACATGCATCAAAGGGCCGCCTTGCAGCGACGGGAAAATAGCCGAGTTCAACACCTTTTCAAACTCGGCTTTAGCCAGAATAATTCCCCCACGTGGCCCGCGTAAAGTCTTGTGCGTGGTACTGGTGACGAAATCTGCAATACCAACCGGGTTAGGGTAATAGCCCGCTGCAATGAGCCCCGCATAGTGCGCCATATCGACAAATAAATATGCGCCCACACTGTCTGCAATCGCGCGGAAACGCTTCCAGTCGATGACCAGCGAATACGCAGATGCGCCCGCCACGATCATTTTAGGCTTGTGTTCCTTGGCTAATTTTTCAACTTCTTTGTAATCAATTTCTTCATTGGCATTCAAGCCATACGAAATCGCGTTATACAGTTTGCCGCTGATATTGACTGACGCGCCATGCGTTAAATGCCCACCATGCGCCAGCGACATACCCAAAATGGTGTCGCCCGGTTTCAGCACCGAGGTGTACACCGCTTGATTGGCCTGCGAACCGGAATGCGGTTGCACATTGGCGTATTCTGCGCCAAACAAGGCTTTCACTCGATCAATCGCGATCTGCTCGACCACATCCACGTGTTCACAGCCGCCGTAATAGCGTTTACCGGGATACCCCTCCGCATATTTGTTGGTGAGCTGGCTGCCTTGCGCCTCCATCACCGCTGGGCTGGTGTAATTTTCAGATGCGATTAACTCGATGTGATCTTCTTGACGGCGATTTTCATGCTGAATGGCCGCGCTAATTTCTGGATCAACTTGTGCAATGTGGAGGTTACGAGCGAACATAATTTATAGCTCCGAAGGAAAAGTTTAAGGAAGTTAATGGTTGAAGACCGCACGCGCTGAATAGAACTTTTTGCGCGCCGTTTCAAGGAATGAATATTACCATTGCGGGGGCTGTTTGCGGTTACCGCCTAATTGGGATAGGCGTGGTTCAATATTCAGGGCATCTCTAAAAATCCAACTTCCGTTGCCATACTGTGTTGCTCATAAAAAACCACTTCTAACATATCAAACATATGCGTCGTCGCAATTTTTTATTCGCGCCTTGTCTGGCTTAGCAATTTTAATTTTTAGAGGTGCCCTTCAACTTTCTTGCGTGCGTTTCACGAGCAAGGAATGCAAGCGACGGCTGTCTGCACGCAAAACGGTAAATGTAAAATCACCGACCGTCAGGCTATCGCCGCGCTTGGGCAATTGCCCAGCGGCTTTAAGCACCATGCCGCCAATGGTGTCATATTCTTCATCGCTAAAATTTGTGCCCAGCGCGGCATTAAAATCTTCAATCTCAGTGGAAGCTTTTACACGCCAACTGTCCGCTCCATCTGCCACGATATTATCTTGATCTTCGTCGAAATCATATTCATCTTCGATGTCGCCGACAATCTGCTCCAGCACATCTTCGATGGTCACCATGCCGCACACGCCGCCATATTCATCCACCACGAGGGCAATGTGATTGCGGTTGCTACGAAAGTCGCGCAGTAAAATATTTAGGCGTTTAGATTCCGGCACAAATATGGCAGGGCGCAACATGTCGCGCACGTCAAATTCTTCGCCCGCGTAATAGCGCAATAAATCTTTGGCCAACAAAATACCCACAATATTGTCTTTGTCGCCATTCACTACAGGGAAACGCGAGTGCGCGGTTTCAATGACAAAGGGGATAAATTGTGCGGGGGGCTGGCTGATGTCGATGACATCCATTTGCGCGCGCGGGATCATAATTTCGCGCACTTGCCGTTCGGAAACTTGGATGACTCCTTCCATCATAGACAGCGCATCGGCATCCAGCAAATTACGCTCGTAGGCGGAATGTAGCAGGGCGATAAGTTGTTCGCGATCTTCTGGCTCGCGTAATAACATCGTGGAAAGTCGCTCAAAAAAACCAGGCTTGTTATTGTCTTCGTGATTCATTTTTTACTTACAAAACCTTTATTTTTATGCTTCATGATAGGGATTAGCATACCCTAGTTTAGCCATCAATATCGTTTCTAGCGATTCCATTTTTGCAGCATCTGGCTCATTTTCGTGGTCGTAGCCTTGCAAATGCAGCGTGGCGTGTAGTGTTAAATGCGCGTAGTGCGCGAGCATGTTTTTTTTCTGGGTGCGCGCTTCTTGCGCCACAACAGGCGCGCATATGACAACATCGCCGTACAAAATATCGGCCTCTTCATTGACAAAAGTCAGCACATTGGTGGCGTAATTTTTACCGCGAAATTGTTGATTCAGCGCGCGCCCCTCCCCTTCATCTACAATCCGCAGCGTCATCGCCAAATCGCGTTGTATCGCCAACTTTACCCAACGACGCAGTTGGGCGCGAGTCGGCACATGCGCGTCATCACTTGCATACTGCACAGCCAAGGAAAGTTTATACGCCCCGCTCATGCTGCACTCGTCGTGCGTTCACCACGCAAAGTATATTGCCACGCGCCGGTTATTTTAACATCCACAAACCGTCCGATCATGCCCGGCGATCCGGCAAAATTCACTAGGCGATTATTGTCCAGCCGCCCCGCCACTTCATTTGCGTCCTTACGCGACACACTTTCTACCAACACTTTTTGCACGCTACCTTGCAGGCTGTGATTGAGTATTTTCGATTGCTCGCCCAACAAATCTTGCAAGTGTTGCAAGCGCGCCGCTTTAATTTCATGCGGTACCTCGTCACTTAGTTGCGCGGCGGGCGTGCCAGGGCGCGGACTATATAAAAAGCTGTAACCGCTATCAAATCCAACCTCTCTCACCAGATGCATGGTGGCTTCAAAATCACGCTCGGTCTCGCCAGGGAAGCCCACGATAAAATCTGAAGTCACCACCAAATCGGGGCGTGCTTGACGCAATTTCTTGATAGTCGATTTATATTCCAGCGCGGTGTGACCGCGTTTCATGGCCGCTAAAATTCGATCTGAACCAGACTGCACGGGCAAGTGCAAATGGCTGGAAAGTTTGGGCGTACGCGCATACATATCAATCAGCCGTTGCGACATATCTTTGGGGTGCGAAGTGGTGAAACGCAGCCGCTGCAAGCCCTGCATCGTCACCAGCGATTGAATCAAATATGCCATATCTATTTGTTCGTCTTGGCCTAATGTCCCCGCATAGGCGTTCACATTTTGCCCCAGCAAGGTAATTTCGCTCACCCCTTGCGTGACTAAAGTTTGCACGTCATGTAGTACATCAGCCAGGGGGCGAGACACCTCTTCGCCACGGGTGTAAGGCACCACACAAAATGAACAGTACTTGCTGCACCCTTCCATGATCGACACAAACGCAGAAGCCTTGCTCGTATGGCCATTTTTTTGACTGAGCACCACCTCTGGCAGATGGTCGAATTTTTCAATCTCAGGAAAACTGATGTCCACCTGCGGTTGGCCGCTGGCACGTCGCGCCGCCATTAACTGTGGTAAACGATGCAAAGTTTGCGGGCCAAACACCAAATCAACATAAGGTGCACGCTTGACGATAACGTCACCTTCTTGGCTGGCGACGCATCCACCCACGGCGATGAGTAAGTCAGGCTTTGCCTCTTTCAACGGACGAATACGCCCTAAATCTGAAAACACTTTCTCTTGCGCTTTTTCGCGCACCGAGCAGGTATTAAATAAAATTAAATCCGCTTCTTCGGGATGCTCGGTTTGCTCCATGCCTTCGACTGCACGCAGCACATCAGCCATTTTGTCCGAGTCATACTCGTTCATCTGGCAACCAAACGTTTTAATGTAGAATTTTTTTACCACGACACTTACCTAAAAACAACAGAACAAGCATTCTAACAAAAACAAACCCCGCACTAGGCGGGGTCTGTTATTACATCAACATAATCGTTGCCGATTATTACATCATGCCGCCCATGCCACCCATGCCGCCCATATCGCCGCCACCGCCACCACCCATTGCTGGCTTGTCTTCTGGCAACTCGGCCACCATGCATGCGGTAGTCAACATCAGGCCTGCAATAGACGCTGCATTTTGCAATGCCACGCGCGTAACTTTAGTAGGATCAACCACACCCATTGCCAGCATGTCGCCATACTCGCCGCTAGCCGCGTTATAACCAAAGCTCGCTTTGCCTTCCAACACTTTGTTGACTACTACTGAAGGCTCTTCGCCCGCATTTTCGACGATGGCACGCAAAGGTGCTTCCAACGCACGCAAGACTATCGTGATGCCCGCATCTTGATCGTGGTTATCACCCTTCAATTTTGTTATCGCTGCCTTGGCGCGCAACAGTGCTACGCCGCCGCCAGGAACGATGCCTTCTTCAACTGCGGCACGGGTTGCATGTAGCGCGTCTTCCACACGCGCTTTTTTCTCTTTCATCTCAACTTCCGTAGACGCGCCGACTTTGATTACCGCAACGCCGCCTGCCAACTTCGCTTTGCGCTCTTGCAGTTTTTCTTTGTCGTACTCGCTGGTTGCTTCTTCGAGCTGCTTGTTGATTTGCGACACGCGACCTTGAATGGCTTCTTCTTTACCTGCGCCATCAATAATTGTGGTGTTTTCTTTACCCACTTCGATGCGCTTGGCTTGACCCAATTCGGCCAGCGTTGCTTTCTCTAAAGACAAGCCCACTTCTTCAGCAATGACCGTACCACCGGTCAAAATCGCAATGTCTTCCAGCATAGACTTACGACGATCCCCAAAGCCTGGCGCCTTAACTGCGACGGTTTTCAGAATGCCGCGAATATTATTCACCACCAACGTAGCCAGCGCTTCGCCATCCACATCTTCGGCAATAATCAACAGCGGACGACCCGCTTTAGCAACTTGCTCCAGCAAGGGTAGCAACTCACGAATGTTGGAGATTTTTTTATCGTGCAACAGGATAAACGGGTTATCCATCGCCGCGATTTGCTTCTCTTGATTGTTGATGAAATAGGGTGACAAGTAGCCGCGATCAAACAACATCCCTTCAACGATGTCCAACTCGTCTTCCAAGCCCGTGCCATCTTCGATGGTAATCACGCCTTCTTTGCCCACTTTGGTCATCGCTTCAGCAATTTTCTCGCCGACGACGCTGTCCGAGTTAGCGGAAATGCTGCCCACTTGAGCGATTTCTTTGCTGGTGGTGCAAGGCTTAGAAATTTTCTTGAGTTCGGCCACCACCGCAATCACTGCCTTGTCGATTCCGCGCTTCAAATCCATCGGATTCATACCTGCCGCGACAAACTTCATGCCTTCTTGCACAATAGATTGCGCCAGCACGGTTGCCGTCGTTGTGCCGTCGCCCGCCACATCAGAAGTTTTGGAAGCAACTTCCTTAACCATCTGTGCGCCCATGTTTTCAAACTTGTCTTTGAGTTCGATTTCTTTCGCGACGGACACGCCGTCTTTAGTGATTGTCGGCGAACCGTACGAACGATCCAATACCACATTGCGGCCTTTAGGTCCCAATGTCACTTTAACCGCGTTAGCCAAAATATTGACACCAACCACCATCTTGCTGCGTGCTGCGTCGTGAAATTTCACATCTTTTGCTGCCATGTTTATTCTCCTAAAATTCGTTAATTTGATTGTTCCAATTACTGTTGGAAGATGCGCTCACCTGATTCCAGAAAGCAATTGAGCCGAGAACACGAAGCCGAGGAAAGGCGCGACGCAGATAGTACATTTGAGTACGGCAAGGCGCGGTTGACAAAGGCGACAAAGTTATCGGTTCTATTGCACACTGGAATTATTTTTCAATCACGCCAATGATGTCATCTTCACGCATCGTCATATATTCCTGACCATCCATTTTGAAGGTTTGTCCCGCATATTTACCGAACAACACTTTATCGCCGACCTTAACGCTCATCGCCTGTAGCTTGCCATCATCGGTCAACTTGCCCTTGCCTACCGCGATAATCTCGCCTTGATCTGGCTTCTCGGTTGCTGCATCTGGAATCACAATACCGGACGCAGTCTTACGTTCCTCTTCCAAGCGTTTAACAATCACGCGATCACCCAATGGCCGAACTTTCATACTCTTCTCCTAATAAACAAATGGTTAAAATAAATACCGCAATCTGCAGCCAAACTACAGCCCAGCGTTAGCACTCGATTGCGCGGACTGCTAAGTATGGGGCTAGGGGGGCTTTATTTCAAGAGCCATATTGAAATTTTCCCTAGCAGCCTGTCGGACTTCAAGAATCGAAGCGAAAATTGAGATGAGCGAGGGCAGATTTTGACGATTTTGAGAGCCAATAGTCACTCTATTGGTCGAAAAAGCGGTGAAATATGCACCGGTCATGTCAATTTGCAGCCGATTTCCTTGAAGTCCGACAGGCTGCTAGCATGAGGGTGGGGGGCAACACTATTGTCGCCAACACCTTTGATGGTGTACAAAGCAAGCTGGCTTACTTTTCCAAGCTCCCATGAGCAACTCAAACTCCCCAATGTCGAATACCACCATATCGAACGCTAGCCTACTACACCGCTCCCATACCGCCGTGTGGCATCCTTGCACGCAGATGAAGCGGCACGAAACGCTGCCGCTGGTTCCCATTCAACGCGGCGAGGGCGCATGGCTGGTCGATTTTAACGGCGAACGTTATTTGGATGCAGTCAGCTCGTGGTGGGTAAATTTGTTCGGGCATTGCAATCCGCGCATTAACGCCGCGATTATTGAGCAGCTTGGGCAACTAGAACACGTCATGCTGGCAGGTTTTACACATGAACCGGTGGTGCAGCTTTCCGAACGCTTGGCCAAGCTTGCGCCACCGGGTTTGGGGCATTGCTTTTATGCGTCGGATGGTGCATCGGCGGTTGAAATCGCCTTAAAAATGAGTGCTCACTACTGGCGCAACAGTGGCCTACCCAATAAAAATAATTTCATCAGCCTGCAAAATAGTTACCACGGCGAAACGCTGGGCGCGCTGTCGGTGACTGATATTCCACTGTTTAGAGAGGCTTATGGCGCGCTGCTCAAACAACATGCCACCGTACCCAGCCCGGATAGTCGTCTGGCGGAAGCGGGTGAGAGCGCGCATGACTTTGCCCTGCGTTGCGCCATGCAGTTAGAGGCTCATATGCAACAGCATCACGCCAGCATTGCCGCTTTTATTATCGAGCCGCTGGTTCAGGGCGCAGCGGGTATGGCCATGTATCACCCCGTGTATTTGGCACGCGCCCGTGAAATTTGTAACACTTACAATGTGCATCTCATTGCTGATGAAATCGCGGTCGGCATGGGCCGTACGGGAACGATGTTTGCGTGTGAGCAAGGATCGCCCCTCTCCCTAACCCTCTCCCCCCTAACCCTCTCCTCTGGGGAGCGAGGGAATAAAAGCAGCGGCATTACCCCCGATTTTTTATGCTTATCCAAAGGGATTACTGGCGGCTATTTACCGCTGTCAGTAGTCATGACGCGCGATGAAATTTACCAGGCGTTTTATGCGGATGATCCTGCTCGCGGATTTTTGCATTCGCATTCTTATACCGGCAACCCGCTGGCATGCCGCGCCGCGCTCGCCACGTTGCACATTTTTGAACAAGACAATGTGCTGGCTGAAAATAAAATTAAAACCGCTTATCTCAACCGCATCGCACAACCTTTGCGCGAACACCCGCGCGTTAAAAATTTCCGTAACGTGGGCATGATTTGGGCATTTGAGGTTGAAAATCAATATGCTGATTTTGCGCAACGTTGCTTTGCCCTCGCCCTACAGCAAGGGATACTACTGCGACCCATGGGCAATACTTTATACTTCATCCCACCTTATATTATGAGCGAGGCCGAGATGGCGCTATTAATATCCCGCACGTTATCCGTAATAGACAGCCTTGCCGCACCTTAAATACCGGAAGCTTGATATGCCATTGATACGCATTATTTTGATCACGCTGAGCCTGAGCAGCATCCCAATTTCTCATGCCGCGCCCGTGCCGCAGACGGTGCTCGACGCACTGAAGCGCGCAAACATTCCGCTCAGTAGCGTCGGCATTGTAGTGCGCGAGGCCAACACCTACACACCGCTCCTCAGCTACCAGGCGCATCAACCGATGAACCCGGCATCCACCATCAAACTACTCACCACTTACGCGGGGCTAGAATTGCTCGGCGCAGACTACACGTGGAAGACGGAAGCCTATGTGGATGGCACGCTGGAGCAAGACGTGCTGCATGGCAATTTAATATTGAAAGGCTATGGCAACCCCAAGCTGACTATTGAGCAACTGTGGTTGTGGATGTATGAGTTACGCAGTCGCGGCCTGCGCGAAATTCGCGGTGACTTGGTGCTGGATCGCAGCGCGTTTGCCCTTTCCCCGCACGACCCCGCGGCATTCGACAATGATCCGACGCGCCCCTACAACATTGGGCCGGACGCACTGTTGCTGAATTTTGGCGCGATACGTTTACGTTTTATGCCAGATGGCGATTCCATAAAAATCTATACGCTGCCGAAACTAGCGGGCTACACGCTGGATAACCGCCTCACTTTAATCCCCCCAGAAGACCTGATGGAAAATGTGCCTGCAAAAAAAATTGATTGCAGCGCGTTAGAAAAGATTATCACTGCAGAATTGCAAGGCAACGTTTTATTGCTGCAAGGGGATTATCCCCTTGCGTGCGGCGAGCGTGATTTGCACTTAAGCCCACTCACCCATCCCGATTATTTTTACGCGACCTTCCTCGCGCTGTGGAAAGAAATGGGCGGGAGCATTGCGGGCGGCGTTACCGAAAATGTAGTGCCCAGTACCGCCACCTTGTTTTCTACACATCGCTCGCCACCGCTGGCAGAAATCATTCGCGACATTAACAAATACAGTAATAACGTCATGGCACACCAAGTTTTTTTAAGCTTGGGTAATAATCACGCCGCCGAAGTAATCAATACCCCAAAATCAAATAACCCAGAAGCAAATAACCCAGAAGCAACCAACCCTTCCGCAACAGGCGATACCGCCAACACCCCGCCGCTTACTGCCCCGCCCGCCAGCATGGCGCGCAGCAAACTCGCATTGCGAAATTGGCTGGCACGCAAGCAACTTAATTTTTCAGAGCTACATTTAGAAAACGGCGCGGGACTTTCTCGCATCGCGCGCATCAGCCCCAACAGTTTGGCACTGTTACTCAACAGCGCGCAACGCAGCCCGATGTCGGCAGAATTTATTTCCTCGCTACCTATACTCGGCGTAGATGGCACGCTCCGAAAACGTTTGGCGAACACGACCTCTGCCAGCCATGGGCACCTCAAGACTGGCTCACTGGAGGGCGTGCAAGCCATCGCCGGGTATGTGCAAGCGTATAGCGGCAGGCAATGGATTGTGGTTTTTTTAATTAACCACCCCAATGCGAGCTATGGGCAACCAGCTCAGGATGCGCTGCTTGAATGGGTTCAGAGACGTTAACCGCACCTTGCTATAATTCGCGCTCTTTCTAAATACTCAAAATAATATGCACACACTCATTTGCGGCTCCCTGGCTTACGACACCATCATGGTGTTCCCCGACCACTTCAAAAAACACATTCTGCCGGAGCAAATACACATCCTGAATGTGGCTTTTCTCGTGCCGGAAATGCGCCGTGAATTCGGTGGCTGTGCGGGCAACATTGCGTACAACCTACATCTTTTGGGCGGGCATCCGCTCATCATGGCCACCGTGGGTGACGATTTTGGCCCGTATGCTACGCGCTTAAATAATCTCGGTTTATCGCAAAAATATATACGCTCCGTAGCAGGTAGTTTTACCGGGCAAGCCTTCATCACGACCGATTTGGGCGACAACCAAATCACCGCTTTTCACCCGGGCGCGATGAGCTTTTCCGAGCAAAATAAAGTAACGGATGCGCCGCAGGCAACACTGGGAATTGTCTCGCCCGATGGCCGCACTGGCATGATGCAACACGCACAAGAATTTCACGCGGCGGGCATCCCCTTCGTATTTGACCCCGGCCAAGGGTTGCCGATGTTTAGCGGTGAAGAATTATTACAGTTTGTGCAGCAAGCCGATTACGTTACCGTGAACGACTACGAAGCAAAATTATTACAAGACAAAACGGGCAAAACCATAGCCGAGTTAGCAAAACTCACCCGCGCTTTCATCATCACTTTAGGCGCGCAAGGCTCGGTCATTTATAGCGACGGCAAAGAAATCTCCATCCCCACCCCACGCGCCGAACAACTGCTCGACCCCACAGGCTGCGGCGATGCCTACCGCGCCGGCCTGCTACACGGCATCCAACAAGGCTGGGATTGGGAAACCAGCGGACGGCTCGCTGGACTGCTGGGCTCCATAAAAATCGCCAGTCGGGGTGGGCAAAATCACAAGCTCACACCAGATGAAATTGCCGCGCTGTTCAAAAAACATTTTGGGTATGCGATCGAGCTGGAGAATTGAAATGAATAGATATCCGCTCATATTTATTATATTTTCCACCCTTGTTCAAAGCCCTGTATTCGCGGCGACCGAGGTTACCTTGACTGAAGCAGAGATTGCTTTCTCTCTCCCAGAGGAGTGGGACACTAAGGGGGTTTTTCCACCTCGTACGACATCAAAAATGGACTCTTCCAACCCTCTCTTTGTCATATGGAAACGAAACACTATTGCCGACAATATTGGCAAACCTGTAACCCCAGGCATAAATATCGCGGTGTTTAAGGTTCCCCCCAATGCGGATGTTGTACTAGCCTCAAGCGCTTTGATGCATCAACGCAAGTGGCCATTCAAGGCTTTTCTAACTTCGACAAAAGATGGGCTTGTGCTTCCCAATTCAATGGGTTATCTCACCGAATTTTCGCCATATGACGGTTTGATTATAAAAATGTTCGTTATTCATTCCATTAACAATGGCAAGTTTATTGAAATCACGCTTTCTGCGACGGATGAAATTTTTCCGCAGATAGAGCAAGAGTTTCGCGCTATCTTGAAAAGTTTTCGGCTTATCACAAATGAAAAGCCCAGAACGCCCTACCCGATCACCTTCGAAAAAATTGAAGCTATAAAACCAGCAGGCATTACCCTCGTCTCGGTAATTGCCACTCACACTGGAGCTCGAATTGTGGCACTGGCAAGTGCAAATACGCATATTGCACGCTTGATGCGACAGCTAGAATCTCTCGGAAAGTCTCATGCCAACATTAATACCACGCTGCTAAGCGTAAAACCTGTGATGGTCTGCGGGCGACGGTTTAATCGTGCAGAACTTGAGATTGATGGTGATTCACTGAATCTTATTCCAGTGGATCCTGCTAGTGAGCGATCTTTGCGCATCTTGGATTCTGATGGAAAAGAATTTTTATGTTTGTTCTCTGATACCCGCTAACTCCCCCAAACAATGCACTTGAAATATTTTCCGATCTTCTAACCGCACTGCCGTCAGCGCGCCGCCCCACAAACAGCCCGTGTCCAAGGTAATAACATTCGGCATCACGCGCAAGCCCAATGCTGACCAGTGTCCGCAGACGATGGTGGTATCGACACTCTTGCGCGCGGGCACGTCAAACCACGGGTAATATCCGGCGGGCACATCCTGCAACTCGCCTTTGAATTTGAATTCCATTTCGCCTGTGGCGGTGCAAATTCGCAGCCGCGTAAAGGCATTGGTAACAACGCGCAGCCGCTCGTAGCCTGCCCAATCATCGCGCCAATGGTTGGGTTGATTGCCGTACATGTGCAGTAAAAAATCAGCGTAGTGATCACTTTGCAAAGCTATTTCTACTTCCCGCGCGAGTTGTTGCGCGAGCGTAATGGTCCAGCTGGGGAGCAAGCCCGCGTGTAGTAATGCAACATTATTTTCTACATGGATGAGGCGCTGTACTCTGAGCCAGGCCAATAACTCATCGCGATCTGGCGCGGCTAAAATGTCCTGCAAGGTGTCGCTGCGATGCAATTTTGCGACCCCTGCTGCAACCGCCAGCAGATGCAAATCATGGTTGCCCAGCACGACGATAGCGGCATCGCCTAGTGACTTCACCAGCCGCAATACGCCAAGTGTACCGGGGCCGCGATTGACTAAATCGCCCACAAACCACAAGCGGTCTGCGGCGGGATCGAAATGTATTTTGGCGAGCAGTTGCAAGAGCTCGGCGTGGCAGCCTTGTATGTCGCCTATCGCGTAGGTGGGCATGTCATTAAATTTCTATTTATATTATTCATAAGCAATTAAGAACTTCCATTCCAGAAAGCAATTGAGCCGAGAACGCGAAGCCGAGGAAAGGCGCGACGCAGATAGTACATTTGAGTACAGCAATAACCAGCGACACGCTATCGTTTTTTGATAGCGTAGTCGAATGGCTAGTTGTTTCATCTAGGCGCGCCTGATGAAGGCGACAGCGTGTGTTGTTGGGGCTTTAGCCCCTTAGTGTCAACTCCACACGCAGCTTGCTGCGTAGTGGATTGCCTGCCTTTGGTACAACCACGGCGTACCCTTTACGGGTGCAATGTTATCGGTTCTATTGCGAACTGGAATCGGGCAAATATTCCGGCACCCATCCCACCAGTGCCCGCTTCACCTCCGCATCGCTATGCGTCACGCTGGAATTCATCCAACTCAGCATGTCGTGCAGCCACACGGCTTGAACTTCACGCGCTTGAGCGATACGCAATTTTGGATGCGGGGTAGGCAGGGTATGTTCAGTGTCAGCCAACAATTCTTCGTATAACTTTTCGCCGGGACGCAGACCCGTAAATTCGATTTTTATGTCGTCTTCGCTCAAACCAGAAAGGCGGATAAGGTCTTTCGCGAGGTCTACAATTTTTACGGGCTCGCCCATATCCAGCACAAAAATTTCGCCGCCCGCGCCCATTAAACCCGCTTGCAAAACCAACTGTGCCGCCTCTGGAATAGACATAAAGTAGCGCGTGATGTCGGGGTGCGTAACGGTGATGGGCCCGCCGGCTGCAATCTGTTCGCGGAATTTTGGAATGACGCTGCCCGTACTACCCAGCACATTGCCAAAGCGCACCATAATAAATTGTGTGCCGTGTCGATTTTGAGATGCATGATTTTGAGATGATTGGTGCTGCAAACCTTGGCACACCATCTCGGCCAGGCGCTTGCTCGCGCCCATAACATTGGTGGGATTCACTGCCTTATCGGTCGAGACAAATACAAATTTTTCTACCCTATGCCGCTGTGCCGCAGAAGCGACAGTCCATGTGCCCAGCACGTTGTTGCGTATGGCCTGCCAGGCGTTGTGCTGCTCCATCAGCGGCACATGTTTGTAGGCGGCGGCGTGAAATACCACGGCGGGTTTATGCTCGGTAAATATTTGTTCCAGCCTTGCTGCATCGCCGACATCGCCGATCAAACACACGATGCGAACATCTGGAAATTGCGCGCTGAACTCCTGCTCCATTTTGTACAAAGCAAATTCGTTTCGCTCAAATAACATTAAAGTTCGCGGTTTGAATCGTGCAATTTGTCGACATAATTCTGAGCCTATCGAACCGCCCGCGCCCGTAACTAACACTACTTTATCGGCCAGCAATTGATGCAGCCCTTCGTTATCTAGCTTGACTGGGTCGCGCCCCAACAGATCATCTAGCTCGACTGGGCGCAGCTGCGAAATGGCGATACGGCCACTGAGTAAATCATCAAACGCGGGCACAGTCAGCACCTTGAGCGCGGCTTGATTGCATAGCTCCACAATGTGCTTGCGTAGCTGATGCGTGGCGGAGGGTATGGCGATAATCGCTTGCTTCACTTGCAAACGCGCTGCCCAATGCGGCAACGTATCCAGCGCACCGAGTACTTTTATTTCATTTAAAGAGCGTCCGTGTTTGGTTGCATCATCATCCAAAAAACCCACCAAGCGCCACTCACGGCTGCGTTCCAATTCTTTGGATAAAGCGACTGCCGCGTCGCCCGCACCTAAAATCAACACGGGCTCGCCCAATTCTTTCGCGCTGAAATCACTGCGCTCGCGCCATAACCGATAAGCAAAACGGCTGCCGCCCATCATCATCAACAGCAATACCGGGTTGATGACTAACACCGAACGCGGCACCACGGCACTGATCCGGAACATCCAAATCGTTAACGGAATCAACGCTGCGGCTGTGAGTAATGCCAGCGAGATACGACGCAAATCGGCCACACTGGCGTAACGCCACAGCCCGCGATATAAACCAAATTGCCAAAAAATAATGCCTTGCAGCGGCACAACCCAAGTGAGCGTGCGCAACATTTCATCTGTGAAATGGGGGGGCGGCTCAAAATTAAAGCGCAGCAAATAAGCAAACACCCAGGCCAATGTGGCCGCTGCTAAGTCGTGCAGCATCGCTAACATTGAACGGGGGTTGAAGGTATTCATACTTTAACTGTAGGTATCTCTAAAAATTTGGGGGCACGTCATTCCCGCCTGCGCGGGAATGACCGTTCGCAGAATTATCTAAGCTTGTTAGCGAGCTTTTAATTATGCTGCGGAATCATTTTGGCTGAGCTGAAAAATTTTCCAGCGACTGTCCACCACACGCATTAACGCTGCATACACGCCGCCCCAAAATAAAAATAGCAGCCCGACTGAGGTCGAGGATAAATGCAATGCCCACAACGCAGAAATGCCAACTGGCAACATCAGCGCGTAGCTATACCAAGCCAGTTTATCGTGCCCCCAACCCATTAAAATTAGCCGCTGATAATAATGTGC
>Ga0105164_10000151_pt1 | contig 51472 bp, 56 predicted proteins | sample VDWuncwatermetaG_FD_89674 | JGI IMG/M metagenome (GOLD analysis project Ga0105164, IMG submission 89674) | Wastewater microbial communities from Netherlands to study Microbial Dark Matter (Phase II) - VDW unchlorinated drinking water | ecosystem: Environmental > Aquatic > Freshwater > Drinking...
AATAAATCAGAACGGTTAAGAAAAAGAGGCTGTATAACTAACAAATCTTATGAAAGGATTTCCATGCAACCCTGACATTTTTATCTTGCAGTTAACATGACATATTGACTTTGCTGCGACAGAAAATCTAAGGGTTCGGCAGGCCTGATAACAGGGTATAATCATGGGAGTTGAAACTCAGTGTTATCTCACAAAAACCTTTATAAAACGAGCGGTTAGAGGGGGTAAAAAGCTTGGGGAGGCTAATATTTTTATCCCTTATCCCCTCTCAAGGGAGGGGATAAAGTGTTATAAAATTTATCGGATACATTAAGCATTTTCATTATTGACAGAACATAAAACCTGTGATAGCCTCAGCCGTAACTGTTCGCATTATAACTGGTTATACATATTTAATAATCATCAACAGTGCTGTTGATATTTAAATGAATTCGAATAATTGTAAAAAAGAACCTTCACAAGTAGATATCAGATGCTCTTCTGCATGCTCTCGAGCAGCTGTAACTGCACTTCTTTTATCAGCTATTGCTATATCAATAATTCAGCCAATAAATGAAATGAAGGCTTTAACTGCATTAAGCAAATATATTTCATTAAGAGATATGCTCAAGATCTAAATAGAAGAACTTCAAACAGATCCATGCTTTATTGCTCTAAATAATAATATTGGAAAAGAAAAAATTAAGAAATTCAGTCTGTCTAAACTTTTAGATTATGAATGCAGTAGCAGTGATTTATCTGGCAAGATAGATGATAATTCAAAATTAGGGCCTAAAAAAAAGGAAGCTGCTTTAGCACCAAAAATATCCACTGCTGAAGTAAGTAAAAATAGTCGTCCGGCAATTCCGGCACCTCCAACAGATTTTAGCACATCAGTAATTTATCAAATTCCAAAGATAGTCGAAATATCAGAAATAATTTATGAATTAGGAAACCACGAAGTAATTAAGCTGGCACGATCCACATCATATAAATTTAATCGCGACATATATCAGTGGGAGGTAATGAGATTACGTATGCTTAACAACAACATGAGACTTATACCTGCTGGTCAAGGTACTTTTATTGTTCCAGATAATCAGAAATCCATAGAACTACAAACAGAAGATAGGACTCGTTATAATAAAGAAGCATTAATGAAATATCTTAACTTGAATGATGTTATACAATTAGCAGAATATAAGTTGCCTGATTCAAATGACTTACAAGCTTTACTCCGCAATAGAGTGTCCTTTAAGCTTCCATCATTGGATCAACCAATAGATTTAAAATTTGCAATTATTTTCATAGAAATTGGACTTGCACTTTCGGTATTTTATTTCTGGATGTATCAGCGTGAAGCTCAAAGATCGGACTCCTATCCTGCAATAGGCACATTGTTCGGTGTTTTAAGTAGATCCGTATTAACTAGATTATTGTTTCTTTTATTAACAATCGTTCCTCCAATTGCATCTATTTTATTAGCAATATATTCTTGGTCAGTTTCATACTTTAGTATTACAATAGCTATTTTAGTATCAGTATGTTCTATTTCAATTGCTTTTGACTCAAAAATGTATAAAAAAATATCAACGTAATCAAAAAAATGTATAGGGAATTTAGGGTCAGAAAAAATTGAAGGCATTTAACAAAAATCTTGACATTGCCTAAAAAGCGTGATTAAATCATGCATTATTTGAAAACATTACTTAACAAAACAACCAAGAGGGTTATCTATGTTGGAGGTAACTGTTGGTAAAGACTTATCAAGTAGAATTATAGGTGCCTTTCCTTATACCCCTCTGCCCTCGCAGGTTATCACCCCTGTCATTGCAAGACCTGAAAAGAATGCTGCTATTTCCATCCCCTTTTCGCTGTCATTTTCTATATTAGACCCTCTTTTTCCCTCAGAACATAAAACCTGTGATAACCTCTGCCATAGTTTTTTAGATAATCTCCCCTCCGCTTCGCTGCGGGGAGAACAAGGCACTATAGCGGATATACTTCGGGCACCGCTCAGAGCTGCATTAGACAGCTAAAAATATGATATAAAGTAAAAGGAGGAGAGAAAATGGAATTCGATAAAAAACAGTATATTGAATCACAACGACATGGCTGGGACAGTGTTGCACCAGCATGGGAAAAGTGGGATAAGAGCCTTGACATGAATATGTCATTTGTGAACCATAAACTGATTGGGGATGCCTGCATTCGTGATGGACATAAAGTCCTTGACCTTGGGTGCGGCACAGGATATCCCGCAATACTTGCTGCTCAAACTGTTGGAAATAACGGTTCAGTTATAGGTCTTGACCTGTCTGAAGAAATGCTGAAAGTGGCGAAAAGGAAGGCGGGGGAATTAGACATTGCAAATATTCAATTTCAGTCAAGGGATATAACGACTTTGCCATTTGAACCTGCCTCCTTTGATGCTGTTATAAGCCGTTTTTGTATAATGTTTTTACCTGATATACAGGGTGCTGTGAATGAGATAGCACGGGTTTTAAAACAGGGCGGCTATTTTTCAGCGGCAGTCTGGTCTGCACCAAACAAAAATCCATTTATTAAGATACCGATGGATGTGCTGAAAAAATTTATTGATATTCCGACTCCACCTCCAGGCCAGCCTGGACTTTTCAGGCTTTCCAGACATGGCGACCTTCTTGGGATGGCGACAGCATCAGGACTTTCAGGAATAGCAGATGAGGAGATTACAGGTGAATCTAATTATGACTCACCAGAAGAATACTTTACAAGCTTAAAAGAGATGGCAGCTCCGCTTAAACCACTCTTTGCAAAACTTACACCTGAACAAAAGGATGAAGCTGAGAATGAGATTAATCGCACAGCGAGTGAGTATCAAAAGGGAGACAAAATAGCTCTACCAATGGCATTCCGTATTGTTACTTCACAAAAACCATGAACAAATAGGGGGTCACCATTTAAAGGGCACCTGTCAAGAGCAAAAAGAGGGTCACCCATTTAAAGGGCACCTGTCAAGCGGAAAAAGCTATCCCCAGGCGAGAAAAAGAATTTTTTCTCGCCAATATCTTTAAGCTACCACCATCTCTACCATTGCCGCAGTTTCGTTATGTTTCGGTGTCAGTCTTCACTGCACCAGTCACCCATCAGGATTTAGGCCATTGGTGTAACATTTTATCCATTGACCCTTTCCGTCTTATGACGGACCAGAAAATCTTCGGCTCCTTGCCGTGTCCAAATGGTTTATTACAAGACTTATGGTTATTAACCAGCCCCTTTGTGGCTCACAGCATGGGCAGTAAAGATGCTGATAACGCTATATTATTGGGTGGGGTGGATTACCAATCAGGTCTAATGGTTCTGCCAACCCCTATGCGGGTTCACCACCCCAGCCAGCTCTCTATACAAAACATTTCTCCGGCATAAAGGGAACTCCGTCCTTCATTATATAGTATGCTGCCCTCGCCAGTTTGTGAGAAAGGGCATTATAGGCTACCATCTTGTTTGTCCTCTGCATCTTGCGGTTGTAATAGGCCCTGACTTTTGTATCGTATCGCCTTGCCAGCTCCGCAGCCTCAGAAAATGCCCATGCCAAGTATTTATTCCCACTTTTCTTGTTCCCTTTGCCTTTTACCTTGTCGTTACTAATCCATTTGCTCGAAACCTTCCGACAATACGATACATAGTTGCCTACCTTGGCAAAACGGCTGATAGGTCCAGTCTCAAGCATAATCGTTAACCCTATGATTTTACCCACGCCAGGAATGGTAAGAAGATAGTTGTATGACCCACGCAACTCCATCTTCTTCTCAACAACCGCCTCAATGGCTCTAATCTGACGAGTAAGAAAGTCTATTGAATCCTTGCTGACCTTACCAGCCAGTGCAAGGTCTTCGTTATCCTTTAAATACGGTGCAACCCTATCCACCTTTAATGCCTTTACATCATTGACCCTTATCTTGAAGCCATTATTCCGGCTGATAATGTTCTGTAAACTTATAATGAGCGAAGTCCTAAGCCTTACAAGATGCCCCCTCTTTCTGAGCAGATCACGGATATGCCTATCCTCTTTTGGATAGATGCAGCCTTCAGGCAGTATGCCAAGTTTAAGCATTTCTGCAAGCCAGAAGGCATCATGCTGGTCATCAGCATATTTAAACCCTGAGTACTTCTGTATCTCTGCAGGGTTTGCCAGATGTAACTTGTATCCTTCTGCCATCAGTAAATCAACAAGCCAGTACCAGTTATAGGTGGATTCAACGACAATGCCAACAATATCGGTTTTGTAAGGCCTGAGGGTATCAAGTATCTTTTCAGGGTCGTTGGACAGCTTCATCTTAAATACTCGTTTCCCATTCTTGTCAATGATTGCCAAATAATTATTGGTTGAATGTAAATCAAAACCTGTGTACAATTTCATATAGCACCTCCTGGGTTAAGATTGGTTTTCTTTCCCATGAGCATACCACAAATCTTATGATTCTGGTATGCTCAGGAGGCGCCCTTTATATGATTATCAGGTCTTGAAAAATAAGGGGGAAAATCAGGAAAATCAGGGTCAAACCCACAAAATACCTTTTACAAAAATAAAAGAAGATGGCTTGGTTAAAAAAAGTAAGGAAAAAGGTGTAAAATAATCATCAACCCTGCCTCTGGCACATGCAAACATTTCTAAGCCGCTGCTAATTTTTCTTCATTTTGAACAACAATCTGCAGATAACCTCGGCTGAGCGGCATCAAGCTTACCTAAAATAAAAACATCTTAACTCTTTATCTTATTAATAAACTCCTGGCTCATTAGTGGTCGGCCGATGATATCTGCAAATATGCCTTTTATGATTTCAACTGCCTCGTTCATTACATCAGCAGTTTCTTCTGTTACTTCCTCTTCCTTATGGATATTGGAAAGATACATGGCTGTTCCTTTATTAATGGGCAGAAGGCCCTGCCTGTTATTTTTGGCGCAGCTATCACATATAAGGCCGCCTTTGTAAGCAGAGAAAAAGAGGATGAGCGGGGCATCGTCGCAGGAGATGCACTTGTCAAACCTGTATTGATACCCAGAGAGCTTTAGGAACTTAATGCCGAATAGAACAAAAAGTCTTTTTAGCTCGTCATTATTATTAAGATGATTTAGTGTGTCTATTAAGAAAGAGAATATTCCCTTGTTTACATCCCTCTCAAGCAGAAATTTATCTATTAGTTCTAAAAAATATAGACCATAGCTTATCTTCTCAAAATCCTCTCTGATATGAAAAAATGGCTGGATTATATCTGCCTGTCTTATTCTGAGAAGGTTGTAATTGCCTTTTTCAAATAGTGTGGTATTTATATGCGTGAAAGGCTCCAATGAGCTCCCGAACCTGCTCTTTATTCTCCTTGCGCCTTTTGCAACAGCCTTTATCTTGCCAAGCTCTTTTGTAAAGAGCGTTGCGATCTTGTCTGCCTCGCCGAGTTTGATTGTATGGATTACAACTGCCTCTGTCTTATGTAATGGCATATCAGACTGCTATGTACTTAATTAAGAGGGTTGCAATGCCAAGGAATGAGAAAAACCCTACGACATCTGTAAATGTTGTAACAACAACAGTGGAGGCAACAGCAGGGTCAATCTTAAATGCCCTTAATATGACAGGAATAAGGGTGCCTGTAAGACCTGCTACGAATAAATTTATAATCATTGCAAGACATACCACAACACCGAGCATATAATTGCCGTTCCACAGATATGCTATTACAGCCATTGCAGCTCCGGTCGCGATACCATTTATGAGCCCTGCAGATGACTCCTTTAAAAGGGCCTTCATCGTATTGCCGAAAGTAAGTTCACCGAGGGCCATACCACGGATAATAACAGTAAGGGTCTGGGTTGCTGCATTGCCGCCCATGCCTGCAACAATAGGCATGTAAGCAGCAAGTATTGCATATGACTGGATTGTATTTGTAAACAGCCCGACAACGCTTGCTGCAAGTATTGCGGTAAGGAGATTAATATACAGCCAAGGAAGCCTTCTTCTAATAGAACTGAAGATTGGTTCAAGTGCTCTCTCATCCAAATTAAGTCCTGCCATCTTGTAGATATCCTCTGTAGCCTCTTCCTTGATAACATCAATAATATCATCAACTGTAATAATACCGACTAATCTATTCTCTTTATCAACAACAGGTATGGCAAGGATATTATACCTTGCAACCTTCCTTGCAACCTCTTCCTGATCCATATCTGTAGTAACGTTCATTACATCCCTGACCATTATGTCTCTTAAAAACTTTCTCGGAGGGACCAATAAAAGCTGTCTTAATGAAATAACGCCAACAAGCCTTCCCTTGTCATCAGTCACATAGATATAAAAGACCATCTCCACATCTTTAGCCTTTTGAAGCGCCTTTATTGCCTGCTGTACAGTGGTGTTTTCAGATAGGGCAAAGAACTGCGGGGTCATTATACCGCCGGCAGTCTCCTCTGCATATTTTAAAAGGCCCTTAATCTCCTTTGAGTCCTCAAGCTTCATCATATTGAGGAGATCTTTCGCCTTCTCCTCAGACATCTTGCCTATTATATCTGCCCTCTTATCAGAAGGCACCTCATGCAGGATGGCGATAATCTCGTCAAGTGGCATCTCATTCAGCATCTCCATCATTGACTTTTCTTCTATCTCAACAATGGTTGCTGCCTTGATCTTTATATCCTGAATCAGCTCAAAGAGCACAAACCTGTCTTTTTTCTCTACGTCGTTTATTAACCGCGCAATATCAGCAGGGTGCATCTTGCCGATTATCTTGAAGACATGGCTGATGGCGCCGCGCCTTAAGAATCTCTTTACGCTGTCAATGATAATTTCAGATTTGGTTATTGGTGTCTGATGATGCAGTTTTAAATCTTTATTCATATCCAAGCTCTTTTAATACCCTATTGTCGCTTCTCCAGTCCTTCTTTAACTTTACCCTTAGCTCAAGAAAGACCTTTGTGCCGAGAAGTTTTTCTATCCCTTCCCTTGCCTCTGTGCCGATATCTTTCAACATCCTGCCGGCCCTTCCGATAATAATGCCCTTCTGTGAATCACGTTCAACATATATAAGGGCGCTGATATATATATTGCCGTTCTCCCTCTCTTTAAATTCCTCTATAGCTACTGCAACAGAATAGGGTATCTCCTCTTTTGTCCTATTAATAATCTTCTCCCTGACTATCTCTGCAGCAATAAATCTCTCAGGCTGGTCAGTATAGATGTCATCTGGATAATATTTAGGACCCTCAGGCAGATACCCTTCTATTACATCTAAAAGATGTTCAACATTATCGCCCTTTAATGCTGAAACAGGTATAATCTCAGCAAATTTACGAATGTGATTATACTCGCCAATAAGCGGCAGGAGGTTCTCCTTCCTTACAAGGTCAATCTTATTGATTACCAGTACAACAGGGACTCGAACATTATTTAAAAAGGTATCAATAATATACCTGTCGCGTCCTCCTGCAGAGTCCCCTGCCTCAACTAAAAAAGCAACCACATCAACCTCTTTTAATGTATCCACCGCAGTCTTTACCATTATCTCATTCAGCCTGTTTTTCGGCTTGTGGATGCCTGGCGTATCTATGAATACCATCTGGCTCTGCTCTGTATTTCTTATGCCGAGTATCCTGTTCCTTGTTGTCTGAGGCTTGTTAGATATGATTGCAAGCTTTTCCTTTAATATTTCATTTAATAATGTTGACTTGCCTACATTCGGCCTCCCGATAATGGATATAAAACCCGACCTGAATAATTTATTTTTCATTATACTGGTAAACTGTCTCGCCTTCTTTTACAAGATTCAATCTCTCCCTTGCCATCTTCTCAATGTATTCAGGGTCAGATTTTAATGCCTCTGCCTCTTTTTTTAATCTCTTATTTTCATTCTGAAGCTCTATAATCTCCTTTTGAAGCTGGTTATGTGTATTTTTCATCTTTATATATTTTACAAAACCAAGGTCTCCAAAGAGAAAGGAAAATAGAAAATAAAAAACAACAAAACCGCCTGCTGACCATAGAACCATTTTTTTCTTTTTCCTGATTCTATCAAGATTTTCTTTTGGGATGTTGTGTTTTGTCATAACTCAACAATCTTATAACTCGTTATTATCTTCGCTGTCTTATTCAGCATATTTCCAACAGAGCAATACTTCTCCTCTGAAAGCTTTATAGCCTTTGCAACAGATGATTCAGAGAGATTTTTGCCCTTAACAACAAATTCAATCTCAATCTCTTTATATACCTTTGGGTGGTCTTCAGCCCTCTTGCCTTTCAGATTTATCTCAAAACCTGATATATCCTGTTTCATCTTTCTTAGCATGGAGATAACATCCATGCCAGTGCAGCCGCCTAAACCAATTAATACAAGCTCCATTGGCCTGGAACCAATGTTCTTGCCTCCAAACTCATCTGCTGCATCCATCTTTACAATATGGCCGGAATCTGCAGTGCCAGACAATTCCATGCCGTTTATCAGGCTCACCTTTGCTGTTAATTCACCAGCCATTATGTATGCCTCCTATTGCTCTATATTATAAAACACCTTCCTGCCTTTAAACACTGCCATATCGGCAAGCTCCTCTTCTATCCTGATGAGCTGATTATACTTTGCAGTCCTGTCTGTCCTGCACATTGAGCCTGTCTTTATCTGGCCTGCATTAACAGCAACTGCTATATCAGCAATCGTAGCATCCTCTGTCTCGCCAGAGCGGTGGGAGATTACTGCTGTATACCCTGCCCTCTTTGCCATCTCAACTGCATTGAGCGTCTCTGTTAATGTGCCAATCTGATTGACCTTTATTAGAATGGAATTGCCGACACCCTCTGCAATACCCTTTTCAAGTATCTTTGTGTTTGTTACAAATACATCATCACCAACTAATTGAACCTTATTGCCGAGCCTCTTTGTCAAGGCCTGCCATCCGCTCCAGTCATTCTCTGCAAGGCCGTCTTCAATAGAGATAATTGGATACTTCTTTACCAGCCCTTCATAATAATCTATCATCTCATCTATTGTCTTCTGCTTTTTTTCACCAGTAAGATTATATTTTCCATTCTCATAAAACTCGCTTGCAGCAGCATCAAGGGCGATATATATGTCCTTGCCAGCTTTATAGCCTGCTGCCTCAATTGCCTCTAAGATTATCTGAATAGCCTCTTCGTTTGAAGAAAGATTCGGTGCAAAGCCGCCCTCATCCCCAACTGCAGTATTATATTTCTTCTTTTTTAAAATATCCTTAAGACTGTGAAAGACCTCAGCGCCAATCCTGACTGCCTCTGCCAAAGAAGGTGCACATGCTGGCATAATCATAAACTCCTGAATATCCACATTGTTGTCTGCATGTTTGCCGCCGTTTAATATATTCATCATTGGAAGGGGAAGCTCTTTTGCATTTGCGCCGCCAATATATCTGTATAAGGGCAGGCCAACCTCCTCTGCTGCTGCCTTGGCAACTGCAAGTGATACGCCAAGTATTGCATTTGCGCCGAGCTTGCCCTTATTCTCTGTAGCGTCAAGTTCAATCATCATCTTATCAATCAATACCTGCTCTGAGGCATCCATGCCAATTATATGAGGCCCTATTACATTCTTCACATTCTCTACTGCCTTTAACACGCCCTTGCCTTTGTACCTTTTTTTATCCCCATCGCGGAGTTCCACTGCCTCCCTTGTGCCTGTGGAAGCGCCGGAAGGCACAGCAGCCCTTCCCATTATCATAGTCTCTAATATTACATCAACCTCAACAGTCGGATTTCCCCTTGAATCCAGTATCTCCCGTGCAAAAACAGCTGCTATCTCACTCATTACAACCTCCAGAAACTATAATTTTTATTGTCATTCCTGCGAAAGCAGGAATCCAGATTTCTCATAAAATATAAAAACTGGATTCCGCATCAAGTGCGGAATGACATACTTGTCCATAACCTTTACAACAATGACGACAGCTCGTCCTCTTTTTTTATTCCTATCATCTCCTTGAACTTCTCTATTTGCTCTTTTTTGCCAATTGCCAGCAGATAATCCCTGCCGAGCAGAATCTTATTCTCCTTTGGCGAAGGCAGAAGATTCTCTCCCCTCAATATAGCAAGTATTGATACGCCTGTTGTCTCTCTTAATCTTAGCTCGCCGAGGCTTTTGCCTGCAATGGATGCATTTTGCTCAAGTTTTATCCATTCCAAAACCAACCCCTTTAATGCAATATCCCTCGGCTCAAGTATCTTCATATCATTAAATACGCCGCCAAGCACTGCGGCAACCTGAGGGATATCCTCTTCATTCATAACTACGCTTGATGGCATCTTTGAGTCCTTTTTATGATATTCTATGCCCCTTCTGCCGTCATTATAAATCACTACTTCAATCTTATCGCCGTTTTTAGACATTATGGTAAAGCGGCTTTCAGCAGATGATAAACTGATCTCCTTTAAATCCATACCTGCTCCTTTTCAGATTTAGCCTTATCGCTAAATATGGCGCTACCCTGACAGTTTCTTTTTTAACAGCTCATTAACCTTAGCAGGATTTGCCTTGCCTTTAGACTCCTTCATTACCTGACCAACAAAAAATCCAAAGAGCTTATCCTTGCCCGCTCTATAATCTGCCAACTGGCCAGGATTCGTCTTAATCACCTCATCAATAACCTTCTCTATCTCTGACTCATCTGTTACCTGAACAAGGCCCTTTTCCTGAACAATTGCCTCAGCATCTTTGCCTGTCTTAAACATCTCTTCAAACACTACCTTAGCAATTTTACCACTTATTATTCCTTTGTCCATTAATTTCAGCATATCAGTAAGTTTTTTGGAATTTATTGGCGAATCTTTTATATCAAGATTATTCTCATTCAAAAGCCTTGCCAAATCCCCCATAATCCAGTTGCTGATAATCTTTGGCTGATTATGCAGCTTCACACACCCTTCAAAATAATCTGCCATAGCAATTGTGGATGTCAGTAGCTCTGCATCATATTCAGGAAGGCTGTAATCCTTTACAAAGCGCGCCCTCTTTGCATCAGGCAGTTCCGGAAGCTCTGAACGTATATCTTCAAGCCACTTTTTATCAACCATCAATGGCGCCAAATCAGGCTCAGGAAAGTATCTGTAGTCATGCGCCTCCTCTTTAGAGCGCATGGAGATTGTTACACCTTTAGTCGTATCCCACAGCCTTGTCTCCTGAATAATCTTTTTACCATCATCAAGCGCTTCACTCTGCCTATCTATCTCATATTCCAATGCCTTCTGCACAAATTTAAAGGAGTTCATATTCTTTAGCTCTGCCTTTGTGCCAAACTCCTTCTGGCCTAATGGCCTGATAGAAACATTTGCATCGCACCTGAAGCTTCCCTCTTCCATATTTCCATCGCATACATCAAGATAACGCAATATATCCCTCAGCTTTTTCAGATATGCCACTGCCTCTTCTGGCGTGCGCATGTCAGGCTCGCTTACAATCTCCATTAATGGAACGCCTGTCCTGTTTAAATCCACATGGCTCGCATCCATTATTCCTTCGTGCAGGTTCTTGCCTGCATCCTCTTCCATGTGAATCCTTGTTATGCCGATTTTTTTAACATTGCCGTCAAGCACAACCTCAATGCAGCCTTTTATCGCCAATGGAAGCTCATACTGTGATATCTGATAATTCTTCGGCAGGTCAGGATAAAAGTAGTTTTTTCTTGCAAATATGGAATGTTCGTTTACTGTGCAGTTTGTTGCCAGCGCAGTCTTTATTGCAAAGTCTATTGCCTTTTTGTTTAATACAGGCAATACGCCCGGCATGCCAAGACAAACAGGGCAGACCTGCGAATTCGGCTTCTCTCCGAATTTTGTGCTGCATCCGCAGAAGATTTTTGATTTTGTTAATAACTGCGCATGAACCTCAAGACCAATAACCGTCTCGTATTGCATAATATAAACACCCCTTTAATCAGTAATCCTGAATCTTAAAATATAGAACAGCGCCTTCAGGCCGTCCATCCATTTTATTTTTTTCCCTTCAGCATAAGTCCTGCCGTAATATCCGATTCCTGTTTCATAAATCCTGTATCCCTTTTTTGCAGCCTTTGCAGCAAATTCTATCTCAAAGCCAAAGTCATTGCAGCTTAGGTTAATCTCTTTTAGTATCCTGCTTTTAAACATCTTATAACCTGTCTCAACATCAGTCAGGTTAAGGTTAAAGAGTATATTAAAGATACTGGTGATTATCTTATTTCCAAGATAGTGATAGAATAACAAGACCCTGTGAGGCCTTCCATAAAAGCGGGAACCGAATACAACATCTGCCTTATCCTCCTTTATCAGCCTGAACATCTCCTTCCAGTCAGAAGGGTCGTATTCCAAATCTGCGTCCTGAACAACTATTACATCACCGCTTGCCTCTTTAAAGCCTGTCTTTAATGCAGCGCCCTTGCCTTTGTTTTTATCATGATAAAGGGCATTACAACCTTCTCTTTTCGCTGTCTCTTTTATAATCTCCCTTGTCCCGTCTGTAGAGCCGTCATCTATTATGATGATCTCTTTTTCTGCATCTATATTTGCCTTTAACACCTTTTCTACTATTTCTGCTATCGTTGCCTTTTCATTGTATACTGGTATTAAAACAGAGAGTCTCATTAAATAGCAGGCCTCTTTTTATGCCAGTCAGTTGACTGCTCAAAGGTGTAGGCAGCCCTGATAATCGTCTCTTCATCAAATGGCTTGCTGATAATCTGCAAGCCGATTGGCAGATTGCCTTTTGCAAAACCGCATGGGATTGATGCTGCCGGCACACCTGCTAAATTCACTGATATGGTAAATATGTCAGAAAGATACATCTGCAATGGGTCTGCTGTCTTTTCACCGATTTTAAATGCAGGCGTTGGCGATGTTGGCGTTATTATCACATCCACCTTTTTAAATGCCTCATCAAAATCCCTCTTTATCAAGGTCCTCACCTGCTGGCCTTTTTTATAAAATGCCTCATAATAGCCTGCTGATAACGCATAGGTGCCGAGCATTATTCTCCTCTTTACCTCACTGCCAAAACCTTTTGCCCTTGTCTCCATATACATATCTATCAAGTCCTTGCCCTTTACACGGAATCCATATTTTACGCCGTCATACCTTGCTAAGTTTGAGCTTGCCTCTGATGTTGCAAGTATATAATATGTTGCAATTGCATAACCTGTATGCGGAAGCTTTATCCTCTCGCTCTTTGCGCCAAGACCCTCAAGCAGTTTTACTGCATCCAATACTGATTTTTCTATCTCAGGGTCAATACCCTCTATAAAGTATTCATCAGGGATGCCAATCTTTAAACCTTTGACATCCTTTATAAGTGATTTTGTAAAATCAGGCAGAGCAACATTTGCAGATGTTGAATCGCATTTGTCATGGCCTGATATTGCATTCATCATTATTGCGCAGTCAGTAACATCTTTGGTAATAGGCCCTATCTGGTCTAATGACGATGCAAAGGCAACAAGACCGTAACGTGATACCCTTCCATAGGTCGGCTTCATGCCGACAACACCGCACAGTGCCGCAGGCTGTCTTATTGAGCCGCCTGTATCAGAGCCGAGCGCTGCAATGCACTCATCAGCAGAAACAGCAGCAGCAGAGCCGCCGCTTGAGCCTCCGGGCACCCTTTCTAAGTCGTATGGATTCCTTGTTGCGCCAAAGGCAGAATTCTCCGTTGACGAACCCATTGCAAATTCATCCATGTTGGTCTTGCCTGTTAAGATATAACCATTTGCCTTTAATTTAGTTATAACTGATGCATCGTATGGCGGAATAAAATTTTCAAGCATCTTAGAGGCGCATGTTGTTTTAACACCATCAATGCAGATATTGTCTTTAATAGCAATTGGTATGCCTGTTAATGGTTTAAATTTACCTGCTTTAATCTCATTATCAGCAGCCCCTGCCTGCTTTAAAGCCTCATCCCTTGTAACAGACAGATACGCCTTTACTTTATTCTCAACAGCGTCAATCCTTTTAAATACATCGCTTGCAATATCTTTGGCAGTTATCTCTTTATTCTTTATTTTCTCATGCAGTTCGTGAATGGTTAATTTGTAAAGTTCCAATTTCTGCCTCCGCTTACTTCTTCGCTATCCTGTTCTTCTCATCCACATAAACAATCTTTGGCTTAAAAGCCTTAAGCTCTTCGTCATTATAATATTCATAGCAGAAGATAATCACCCTGTCTCCAACAACACCCTTTCTTGCAGTTGGGCCGTTTAAGCATATCTCCCCGCTGTTTTTCTTACCCGGTATTACATAGGTAACAAACCTCTCGCCATTATTCAGATTGGACACAACCACCTGCTCATAAGGAAGTATGTCCACTGCCTCCATTAACACCTCATCAACAGTAAGGCTTCCTTCGTATTCAAGGTTAGAGTCTGTGATTGTTGCCCTGTGTATCTTTGCCCTTAACATTGCACGTAGCACTTTTTAATCCTCCTATTCAATAATTTTTGGCACCCTGAAAAACTCCTCTGTGCTGTCAGGCGCATTTGCCAATACCTTTTCAACCGGCAGAGAGACTGTTACAATATCATCCCTCATAACATTCTGCATCTTTACAACATGGGATGTCGGCTCAACACCATTAGTGTCTACCTCATTAAGTTTTTCTACATGAGTAAGTATGCCGCTCAACTGCTTTACAAAGGTCTCTTTTTCTTCCTCTGTAAGTTTAAGCCTTGAAAGCAAGGCTATATGCTCAACATCTTTCTTTGTTATATTCATACCCTCTCCAGTCTTGCATATTTAACTGAAAGCCTCTTTAACCCAATACTGTCAAAACTAACCACTACCTTTTCATCATCACCTGTTCCTTCTGATGCCTTTACCTTACCTCTGCCAAAATTGGGGTGGCATACTGCAGCGCCTATCGGGAAAGTCGCTAAATATTTCTTATCTGAAAATCCACTGCTTGACGGGCGGGACGCCTGTCCTACTGGTCTACTCCATCTTTCACACTCTCTCCTGTCATTGTCAATCCAGTCTACCAGCTCCTCTGGTATCTCATTTATAAACCTTGATACCCGTGCATTTCTCTCGCTGCCGAATATAAACCTCCTCTCAGCATGAGTAAGATAAAGCTTCTCTTTTGCCCTTGTAATGCCTACATAGCAGAGCCTCCGCTCCTCTTCAAGCTGTCTGTCATCATCAAATGCCCTGAAATTTGGGAATATCCCCTCCTCCATACCTGAAACAAATACAACAGGAAACTCCAGACCCTTTGCATTATGAAGGGTCATTAAAAATACTGCGTCATCCTTATCAGAAACATCGTCTATCTGCGCTGATAATGATATGTGGTCTAAAAATCCCTGAATATCTGCCTTCTCATTGTTCTGTTCAAAATCAGCAACAGCAGAGATAAACTCATTTATATTCTCAATCCTATTCTCTGCATCCTCTTTATCACTGCTTTTCAGCCATTCAATGTAGCCTGTTTTTGCAAGTATCTCTTTAACTAAATCAGAAAGTGATAAATCGCCCTTTTCTATCAGGCTGTCTATAATATTTACAAATCCCTTTATCCCGGCCTTTGCATCCTCTGCTGCCTTTATGCATTCATACAGATAAAGTTTCCTCTCTTTACATAAATCTGTTAATCTTTCTATTGTAACCTGGCCAATGCCCCTGCTTGGTGTATTGATAATCCGTTTCAGGCTTACATCATCATCAGGATTTGCAATAACCCTCAGATATGCAGTAATATCCTTTATCTCTTTCCTCTCATAAAATCTAAGGCCGCCGACAATTATATAAGGGATAGCCATCCTGTGAAACTGCTCTTCAAGAATCCTTGACTGCGCATTTATCCTGTATAAAACAGCAAAGTCTTTATATCTTCTGTTGTCGCTTGTTCTTATCTCTTTTATAGTCTTGCAGATATATAATGCCTCTTTCTGTCCATCCTCTGCTTTATAGAGCCTTATCTTTTCTCCTGATTGATTCTCTGTCCAGAGGGTCTTCTTTCTCCGCGAAATATTCTTATCAACCACTGAAGATGCTGCATCAAGTATCTTCTGCGTTGAGCGGTAGTTCTGCTCAAGCTTTACTATCTTTGCATCAGGAAAGTCCTTTTCAAAGTTTAATATGTTGCTTATATTTGCGCCCCTGAAACCGTATATGCTCTGGTCATCATCGCCGACAACGCATATATTCCTGTGTTTGCTGGATAAGAGCATCATCAAACGATACTGGACATAATTTGTATCCTGATACTCATCAACCATTATGTATTTAAATGCGTCCTGATAATGTGAAAGCACATCAATATTCTTTTCAAAAAGCTCAACTGTCTTCATCAAAAGGTCGTCAAAATCAAGCGCCTTGTTAGCAGAAAGTTTCTCCTGATACAGCTTATATACCTTTTTTACCTTATCCTCAAAACCAAATTCCTGCGCCTTAAAATTATCAGCAGAGATCAGGTTATTCTTTAAACTGCTTATCTTCTTTGCAATTGAGTCAGGAGAATAAAGCTCGTCATTTATATTCAGCTCCTTTGCGCAGTCTTTTATTGCAGACAATGAATCTGCCTTATCATAGATAGCAAAATTTCTGCTTACCTCAATCCTCTCAGCATTATCTCTCATAATCCTTACACATGCAGAGTGAAAGGTGCTGATTAACGGCCTGCTGCCGTTTAAAGGAATAATATCCTCAACCCTTTTCCGCATCTCCTCTGCTGCCTTTTTTGTAAAGGTAACAGCAAAAATATTTTTGGGCTCAATCCCCTCTGAAATCAGATACGCTGTGCGATATGTAATGACCCTCGTCTTGCCGCTTCCAGCGCCTGCAAGTATTAAAAGAGGGCCTTCTTTATGTGTTACTGCCTCTTGCTGCTGGGGATTTAATGCCTCAAGAACCTCTTTCATTCTACTCCTTACTAAAGTTTGTCATGCCTGAATGTTTTTGTCAGGCATCCAGATTTCCTGGATTCCCGCTAAAAGCATGCGGGAATGACATTTATGGGTGTTCTGAAAAGTTTATCAACAATCTCTAAAGCCTGCACTTACAATTACCTACTCTACTGTAACGCTCTTTGCCAGATTCCTCGGCTGATCAACATCACTTCCTCGCAATACTGCTATATGATAAGCAAGCAATTGCAATGGTATTGAAAGAAGTATCGGCGTCAGAATATGGTTGCATTTTGGTATATAAAGGACATTATCAACCTTTGTTGCAATCTCCTTGTTTCCCTCTGATGCAATTGCAATAATCTTTCCTCCCCTTGCCTTTACCTCCATTATATTGCTAAGCACTTTCTCATAGACCTTGTCCTCTGCAGTTAAGACCACAACAGGCATATCCTCATCTATCAGGGCAATCGGCCCGTGCTTCATCTCGCCTGCAGGATAGCCCTCTGCATGGATATACGAAATCTCTTTTAGCTTTAATGCGCCCTCAAGCGCAATAGGATAATTTATTCCTCTCCCAAGATAAAGGAAGTCCCTGTAATTAAGATACCTGCCGGCAAGCTCCTCAATCTTATTGTCATGCTTTAGGACATCTTCAATTAGTGTGGGTATATGAATCAATTCTTGTAAAAGGGCCTTTGCAGCCTTTGCATCTATCTTTCCGCGGATACTACCGAGATATACTGCCAATAAAAATAGCGCGGTAAGCTGTGTTGTAAAAGCCTTTGTAGATGCAACACCTATCTCCGGGCCTGCATGGGTATATACAATGCCGTTTGACTCCCTTGTTATGGTGCTGCCAACCACATTGCAGATAGACACAATCCTTGCACCCTTTTTCTTTGCCTCTCTTAATGCAGCCAATGTATCTGCTGTCTCGCCAGACTGGGAGATTGCAATAAACAGGACATCCTTATCAACAATAGGGTCGCGGTATCTGAATTCAGATGCAATATCCACCTCAACAGGAAGCCTCACAAGCTCCTCTATCATAAACTTGCCTACAAGGCCTGCATGCCATGATGTGCCGCATGCAACAACTATAACCTTCTTTAACCCCTTAATCTCTGATTCAGAAAGCTTCATCTCATCAAGATACACACTGCCTGTTTCCTGAGATATCCTGCCCCTGATGGTATCCATTATTGCCCTCGGCTGCTCATGTATCTCTTTAAGCATGAAGTGCTTGTACCCGCCCTTTTCAGCCATTACAGCATTCCACATTACCTTGTTGACTTCCTTTTCAATTGGAATGCCTTCTAAATCTGTAACAGAATATTTCTTATTGCTTAAGACAACCATCTCATTGTCACCAAGGAAAATAACATCCCTTGTGTGATTCAATATAGCAGGTATGTCTGAGGCAATAAAGTTTTCATTTTCTCCAATGCCAACAACAAGGGGGCTTCCATTCCTTGCGCCAATCAGGACATCAGGCTCCTTTTCATTTATCACACCGATTGCAAATGAGCCCTCAACCTCTTTCAATGCCTTTCTCACTGCAATCTCAAGCTTATTCCCCTCTTTTACAAACTTATTTACGAGATGACATATTACCTCTGTATCTGTCTCTGAAGTAAATTTACAGCCTTCTTTTATTAAGCGATTTTTTAACTGGGTATAGTTTTCAATAATCCCGTTATGGACAACAACAATGCCTCCTGCCCTATGAGGATGCGCATTCTCCTCTGACGGCCTTCCATGCGTTGCCCATCTTGTATGGCCAATGCCGAGTGTGCCTTTCAGGCCTTTGCCTTCAAGCGCTGATTCAAGGTTCTTCAGCTTGCCAACGCTGCGCTTGATTTCAAGCTTGCCCTCTTTATTTACTATTGCAATGCCAGCAGAGTCATAGCCCCTGTATTCAAGCCTTCTTAAGCCGTCAATAATTATAGGAACTGATTCCTGTTTTCCGATGTAGCCGACGATACCGCACATATTATTCTCCTAAAAAAATCAGGTTATTTATGTTAAATAAATCTCCCCTAACCCCTCTTTTCCAAAGAGGGGAACACACCCCTTTATCCCCTCTTAATAGAGGGGAAAGTTTCCCCCTTTGAAAAAGGGGGACTAAAGGGGATTTTAAAATTAATTGACGCTACCGTTATCATGTAACGGAATTTATTGCGTTTGTATTTATTAACCCTTTGACTGCCTTTGTCTCTTCTTCCTTGCCCAGCCCTTTTTGCTTATCTGCTTTGCCCTGCTTATTACAAGCGAGTCAGCAGGCACATCCTCTGTTACTGTTGTTCCTGCTGCAACAATGGCGCCCTTGCCTATTTTAACAGGCGCTATAAACTGGACATCGCTTCCAACAAACACATTATCTCCAATCTCTGTCCTGTGCTTTTTAAATCCGTCATAATTGCACGTAATAGTGCCTGCGCCTATGTTCACATTCCTGCCGATAACAGAATCTCCAAGATATGTAAGATGATTTGCCTTAGCGCCGTCCTTTATAACACTCTTTTTTATCTCAACAAAGTTGCCTATCTTAACATCCCTGCCAAGCTCTGTATGCGGCCTTAAATGGGCAAACGGGCCGATAGAAGCCTTGTCTCCTATTTTGCTCTCCTCAATCAGGCAGGAGTCTTTTATTTTAACCTCTTTGCCTATCTTTGCATCAATTATTCGTGAATTAGGATATAGTGTGCAGCCCTCGCCAATCTTGGTCTTGCCGAAAATAAAATTGTTTGGATATATTATTGTATCCCTGCCTATCTCAACAGTGTCATCTATAAATGTAGTCTCAGGGTCAATGATTGTAACGCCGCTCAACATCCATCTTTCATTTATGCGTCTTCTTATAATCCTCTCTGCCTTTGCAAGCTCAAGCCGCGTATTTACGCCCATCACCTCTTCTGAATCTCCTGCCTTAACAGCATTTATCTCAAGCCCCCTCTTAGCTGCAATGCCGATAACATCTGTTAAATAATATTCACCCTGCGCATTATTCGGCTTTATCTCTGAAAGCGCATTAAAAAGAAATTCCTTATCAAAGGCGTATATGCCTGTGTTAATCAGCTTTGTCTTTTTTATTGTGTCAGATGCATCCTTCTCTTCAACAATCCTCTCTACCTTCCCATTTGTATTTATAATAACCCTTCCATAGCCATAGGGGTTATTTAGCTCTGTTGTTAAGATTGTAATCCTGTTGCCTTTTGATTTATGGTTTTTAATCAATTCACTTATGCTCTCTTTTTTAAGAAGCGGCGTATCACCGCTTAATACAATCACTGCGCCATTAAAATCCCTTAGTATATTTTTTGCCTGCATAACAGCATGGCCTGTGCCTTTTTGCTCCTTTTGAATAGCCCAGTTAACATTATAATCAGAAAATGTATCTTTAACCTTATCAGCCTGATGGCCGATAACAGCGATTACAGTCTCAGGTCTTAAGGATTTTGAAAGGTTTAGGGTATATGCAAGCATGGGCATCCCTGCCAATGGATGAAGTATCTTCACAAGATTAGACTTCATCCTTGTCCCAAGCCCTGCTGCCATGATTATTATTGATATGCCTTTCATGCTACCCCTTCTTCTTTTCAGGCGGTGAAATTATTCCGCATGATATAATCATCTTCATGCCGTCCTCAACCTTCATGTCAAGAGAAATTACATCTGTCTCTGGCACTAACAGCAAAAAACCTGCTGTTGGATTCGGCGTTGTAGGCACAAAGACATTCAGCACCTTCCCCTTTGTCTTATCCTGAACCTCGCCCTTAGAAGTGCCTGTAACAAAGCCGATGGTATGCACGCCCTTTCTTGGATATTCAATCAGAACCACCCTGCTGAAATTACCGCTCCCCTGCATGGAAAAGGAATCAACAATCTGTTTTAATGCAGAATATATGCTGCTTACCACAGGAACCTTTTTTAAGAGCCTCTCCCACAGGTCTAATAATTTTTTGCCAACAAAATTCGCTGTAAGAAGGCCGATTAAAAAAATAAAAATAAGCAGGGTGATTATACCGAGTCCGGGTATATAGAACTCAGGGAAATGGCTGCTTGCATAATCACCGAGGAGGTTCTCCATTGATGTTAAAAGGGTCTTGAATATCAGATATGTGCCCCAAATAGGGGTAATAACGAGGACACCTGTAATCAGGTACCGTTTGATATGGCCTTTTATCTTGGTAATCATTATTATTAGCGGTTAATTTATAAATTCCCTTTGATTTTTGCATACATATAATACTAATTTATTTGCCTTTTTGCAAGCGCTTTATTGAAAAAAATAGGACTTTAGGCTATAATTGAATATCAGTTAAGGAGGTAGTTATTATGCTCTTTCAGGAGCTTATTCTTTCTGGTATAAGAAACTTTGCAAAATTAAAAAAGATAGATTTTTCAAAGGGCTTTAACATAATAATTGGCGATAATGAGTCAGGAAAGACCACTATTTATGACTCTATCCTCTCTGTCCTGTTTGGCAGCGCCTATCCAAATAGCAAGAACCTTATCTGCGAAGGCCAGCAGGAGTGCAAGGCTGCCTTAACATTTAAGGACAAAAAGGGAGACACATACAGGGTCATACGGGACTTTTCAAAGGACAAGGCAAATCTCTTTAAGCTAAATTCTTCAAAGAACTTTATAATCATAAATAAGAATAAGGATATGATAGACCAGCTTATGATATCAGAGATAATCGGTCTTAAAGAGGATGAATATGCATATCTATTCTCTTTAAAATATCCCATTTATACCTCAAGTAATGGGACTTATGAGTCAATAAATGAAGAGATGGCCTTACTTGATGAAATGCCTGTAGTAGAAAGATTGGAAGGACTTGAAGACAATGTTATGGAAGAGCAGGAATCTGAATCATTAGACAGAATAAAAAATGGCGAGGAGCTTGCCTTTAAACAAAAAAGACTCGTCACATTAAAAGAGGCATTGACAAAGGTAGACCAATTATCTAAGATAGAGTACAAAATTGACGAGGTTCAGAACAAGCTCTCTGATGCTAAGAAGAGATTAGAGTCTTTAAATATTGCTGAAAAGGAATCAGCCCAGAATATAAACAGCCTTGAATCGCTTAAGACATTTGCTGAGCTTCCTGTAAATATTAATATAGACGAGCTGATTGACACCTACGAAAAAAAGGAGATTGAAAAGGCAAAGGAGCTTGATGAGGTCAGAGAGGAATTAGAGCATTTAAAAGAACGGATGGATATAATACCAAATAAGCCTGTATTTCAGAATCCCTTTCTTATAGCAGGCGCTGTTCTGATTGCAGCCTCTTTATTTTCTGTTGCCTCTTTTAATATAACAGGGCTCTTTCAGATACTCTTTTTTGTAGGCTTTTTTGGAGGAGCAGCATCAATTTCATTTGCTATATTCAATGACTTTCAAAACAGCAGTAAAAGAAAGGAACTTGATTTAAAGATAAATAATATAAATAAACAACTGACTGATAAGAGCACAAAATACGGAAAGGAGGACGCACAATTTCAGGATATCCTAAAGAAGACTTCGTCAGGCAATGCCCAGGAACTGGGTTTAAGATACAAAAAATATCAGGAACTTTTGCAGCAAAAGGAGTTTTTAGAAGAAAAAAAGAAGCGGTTATTAGAAGGTAAAGAGAGGGAGGAGATAGAAGGGGAGTTTAAACAGTTACAGAAAGAAAAGGCAGAATTAGACGCAAAGGTGCAGGGTTATACAGGCTTATCGACAGATATTTATGACATAGAGGCCGAGATAAAGAAGATAGAAAAAGAGATAAGGGCATACACGGGAACGGGGAATAAAGAAAAACAGGCAGCAGCCTCGCACAAGGAGCATAATATTAAAGCTGGCAGGCATTCAGACAAAACAGAGGCAATTAGCTGGTCAATATTAGAGAAGATACTCGGAAAAGACCCGCATGACTTGCTCCCCCTTATTGAAAACAAGGCAAAGCTGTATCTCCAAAGATTGACACTTGGAAGATACAGCGGATTAAATATCAACGGCGGAATATATCTGACTGACAAAGAAAAGGATAAAAAATCCGAGCTTGATAAATTAAGCAAAGGCGTGACAGACCAGGTATACCTTGCCCTGCATTTTGCGCTAACATCTATACTTTCTGCAAAACATCCTTTCCCCTTTCTGATTGACGACCCGTTCCTCACCTTTGATCCTCAGCGAGAGGCAATTGCTGTGGACATATTAAGAGAAATGGCAAAGGACAATCAGGTCATATTCCTCTCTTCCCACAAATCCCAGAAAACCGGGGATAATGTAATGCAGTTATAATGTCATTCCGCACTTGATGCGGAATCCGGTCCTTGTTTTTTTTGGATTCCTGCTGGAGTTTACCCCGTACTTGATACGGGGCTGGAATGACAGCTTCATAAAAAAGATATCTATGAAAAAAACAGGTCTTTTTATAACCTTTGAAGGCATAGAGGGCTGCGGCAAGACAACGCAGATGAATCTCCTCGCTGACTATCTAAAAAAAGAAGACGTCTCTGTTTTAAAGACAAGGGAGCCGGGCGGCACAAAGATAGGTGAAAGGATAAGGGAGATTCTCCTCAATCCTGACAATAAGAAGATGTCAAAAGAGACAGAGATGCTCCTCTATGGCGCAAGCAGAACACAGCATATAGAAGAAATTATAAGGCCTGCATTAAAATCAGGGAAGATTGTGTTATGCGACAGATATGCTGACTCTACGCTTGCCTATCAGGGCTTTGGCAGGAACATGGGCGTCTCTTTTATAAAAAAGGGATGCCCCTTATCACTTGGGACTATTCAGCCTGAGTTGACGATTCTTCTTGATTTGGATGTTAAAACAGGACTTGAGAGAATAAAAAACAGGATTCTTGGCAATGACCGTATTGAAAGGGAGAAAATCGCCTTTCACAATAAGGTAAGGAAAGGCTATCTAAAACTTGCCAAGACATCAAGGGGAAGGATAAAGATTGTAAAGGCTGATAAAGAGATAGACGAGATACAGAAAGAGATTAAAAATATTGTAATAAGAAAATTGTGTGGTAAAAAAATAGACTATGGGATTTAATGCTATCATAGGCCACGAAAAGATAATCGGTCGCTTGAAAAAGGCGCTGGAAAAGAACGAATTAGCCTCTGCCTATCTCTTTTTTGGCGATGAGGCGATCGGCAAGAGGCTTACTGCAATAAACTTTGCAAAGGCAATGAACTGCCTTGCTCATACAACAGATGCCTGCGGCGCCTGCATATCATGCCAAAAAATAGAAAAGGGAATTCATCCTGATATTCGGATTATTGCGCCTGAGGCAGAGATGGCGGATAAAGAACCTAATGCTGAAGGCAAAGAAAAAAAGAGCAGAATAATAAAGATAGAGCAGATAAAGGCGATACAGGGTGAGATGGCATATCCGCCATTTGAAGGCAAAAAAAGGGCATTTATAATAGACAATGCGGATAAGATGAATACAGAGGCGGCAAATTCATTGCTAAAAACACTGGAAGAGCCTGCAAGAAATTCAGTGATTATACTTGTGTCATCAAAACCAAATTACCTGCTGCCTACTATAGTATCCCGCTGCCAGCAGGTCAGATTTACAACAGCGCCGATTGAGACAGTAAAAAGGCTGCTTATAGAAAAAGGGGTGAATAGCAGTGATGCTGATATGATTGCATCCGCAGCGCATGGCAGAATAGGAAGCGCCTTGAATACAGATGCTGATGCAATAAAAGAGAAAAGGGATGAGTACCTCAATCTTCTATCTGCCGCAGCAAGCGGGAATGCAGGAAATATTTTTTTATCTGTTGAAAAATATGCAAAAGACAGCAATGCTGCATTGGAAATATTTGAGTGGTTTTATGTATGGCTCAGGGATGTTATAATATTTAAAGAAACAGGGGAAACAAGGTATTTGACAAACTCTGACAGATTGGGTGAAATAAAAAAGTGGGCTGAAACAGATACAAATAAATATCTTGACATACTAAAATCCATTACTGACATTCAGAAGGCGTTTAGCAGAAATATAAATAAACAGCTTGCCATGGAAAAGGTCATGATGGAGATAAAAGAGGTATCGCACAGATGATAAAGATTGTAGGTGTAAGATTCAGGGACAAGGGCAAGACATATCACTTTGACCCGGCTGATTTAGATTTAAAAATCGGTGATGCTGTTGTAGTAGAAACAGAAAGGGGAGTGGGGTATGCAATGGTATCTTCAATACCCCGCTTTATCCAGCAGCTTACGTCAGGCAGACAATTAAAAAAGGTTCTAAAAAAGGCGTCTGAAGAAGACATCACAGCTATGCAGAATAATAAAGAGAGGGAAGCAGAGGCGCTCAGGTACTGCCATGAGAAGATTAAGGATAGGGAGCTTCCAATGAAGCTCGTAGATGTTGAATATACGCAGGACGGCAGCAAGATAACCTTTTACTTCACAGCAGATAATCGTATTGACTTCAGAGAGCTGGTAAAGGACATTGCAGGCAAATACAGAACAAGGATAGAGATGCGTCAGATAGGCGTACGTGACGAGGCAAGGATGATTAATGGATACGGACAATGCGGCAGACAGCTCTGCTGTGCCTCGTTTCTCAGGGAATTTGAACCTGTATCAATAAAGATGGCAAAAGAGCAGTCTATGGTCTTAAACCCTGCAAAGATATCAGGCATCTGCGGCAGATTGATGTGCTGCATAGGATATGAGGCAGGAAATGGCGAACCATGTAAAAGGACGCCGCGCGCTGAAACAAAGGGCATTGCCCCAAAAACAGAGGAAATTATTTCAGATGCGCCTCTGTTAGCAGAAGAAAGAACCCAAGTAATGCAGAAAACGGAACAGACAACGCAAACGCCGCCAGAGCCTAAAGAGGCAGTAAGACCTGAATCCAAGCCAATAGAACAGGTAAAAGAAACAGCAGGGTTAGGAGCGCAACAGCAAACTGAAAAGCCTTCACAGCCGCAGGCGCAAAAACCTGCATCATTCAGGGAAAAGAGGAGAAGGAGAAGGCACAGGAAGAGGCACAAAAGCTAATTAGGAGATTCTATTGGCAAAAAAAGAGTTCTATGTAACAACACCCATATACTATGTTAATGACGTCCCTCATATCGGACACGCATATACAACTGTTGCCACTGACACCATTGCAAGATATAAGAGGTTAAAAGGCTATGATGTCCTGTTTCTAACAGGCACAGATGAACATGGCCAGAAAGTTGAAAAGACAGCTTTAAGCAATAATGAAACGCCAAAGAGCCTTGCAGACAGGGTTGTTGTCCGCTTCAAAAACCTGTGGGAAAAACTAAATATATCCAATGATGCTTTTATCCGCACAACAGATGAGAAGCACAAGAAGGCAGTTGCTGCGCTCTTTAAAATTGTGCAGGAAAAGGGCGACATCTATAAAGGGATGTATGAGGACTGGTACTGCACACCCTGTGAAACCTTTTTTACTGAACTGCAATTACTCAATGGCAAATGCCCTGACTGCAACAGGCCTGTTGAAAAACTAAAAGAGGAGAGCTATTTTTTTAAGATGTCTAAATATCAGGATGCCCTTTTGAAATTCTATGATGAAAACCCTGATTTCCTCCAGCCTGCAGCAAGAAGGAATGAGATTATAAGTTTTGTTAAAGGCGGCTTAAAAGACCTATCCATAAGCAGGACAAGTTTTAAATGGGGCATACCTGTTCCTGGAGATGAAAGGCATGTTATATATGTCTGGTTTGATGCCTTAACAAACTATCTTACTGCAGCAGGCTTTCCAGATAATAAAGAAAGATTCAATAAATACTGGCCTGCTGACCTGCATATAATAGGCAAGGACATTCTAAGATTCCATGCTGTATACTGGCCAACATTTTTAATGTCTGCTAAATTACCCCTGCCCAAAAAGGTCTTTGGCCATGGTTGGTGGACTGTGGAAGGCGAGAAGATGTCAAAGTCTAAAGGTAATGTGGTTGACCCGTATAAGATGGTGGATGAATTTGGCGCTGATGCATTCAGATATTTTTTATTAAGAGAGGTGCCATTTGGCCTTGACGGAGATTTTTCAAAGAATGCATTAACACAGCGTTTTAACAGCGACCTTGCAAATGACCTCGGCAATCTTGTAAGCCGAACTTTGACAATGATAGAAAAATATAGAAATGGAATTATCCCACAACCAATCGATAGTAAAGACCGAGATTGCGAAAATAGAATTCGTGGATTATTGGCAAAACCTCCTGATAGTAGAACTATCTTGGGTAATCTCTTTAATGCCTTTGATGGCTATTTTGAAAATCTTGAGTTTCATAAGGCACTGGAGAATTTATGGTTCGTTATAAATAAGTTAAACGAATATATACAGGCCACAGCCCCATGGAAAGAGAATGACCAAGGAACCATCTCCAATATGCTTTATACTCTTTCGGAAGCTCTGCGACTTATTGGGATTTATCTCTTTCCTTTCATGCCATCAACAGCAGAGAATATATGGAAACAACTTGGAATAACAGAGGCAATACTATCAATAAAAGATTTTGATAAAGCAATGGAATGGGGTGGATTGAAGCATGGTACAAATATAAGGAAGAGAGAGCATCTCTTTCCGAGAATAACCATAGGAATAGGAATAGATGCTATCCTAGTAAAGGAGGAATCAAATCTGATTACAATTGATGACTTTGCAAAGGTGGATTTGCGCGTTGGGAAAATTATAAAGGCAGAAAAGGTAGAAAAATCTGACAAGCTTGTTAAGCTTCAGGTAGAATTGGGAAATGAAAAGAGGCAGGTTGTTGCAGGCATTGCAAAACACTATGCACCAGAAGATTTAGTAGGCAAAAAAATCATCCTTGTTGCAAACCTAAAACCTGCTAAGCTCATGGGCATTGAATCGCAAGGGATGGTGCTTGCTGCATCAGATGGCGATATCCTGACGCTCGCCACCTTTGAAAAGGACATCCCTTCTGGAAGCAAGGTAAAATAAGATATGCTGATAGACACACACGCCCATCTTGAGATGGAGCCGTTTGACAATGACAGAGAAGATGCAATAAAAAGGGCGAGAGATGCAGGGCTCGGATATATAATAACAGTAGGCTCTGATTTAAAAGGATGCAAGGGCGCTGTTGAACTTGCAGAGAAGCACGATTTTATATACGCATCCATTGGCATCCATCCGCATGAGGTAAAGGATATTACGGATGAAACATATAATACCATCCGCTCACTTCTAAAGAATAAAAAAATAGTTGCCTACGGAGAAATCGGCTTAGACTACCATTATGAACACTCGCCAAAGGATTTGCAGATAAAAAGATTCAGGGAGCAGATTCAGATTGCAAAGGAGCATAATCTTCCGTTAATCATACATTCAAGGGATGCAGGAGACGAAGCAGTAAAGATAATTAAGGAAGAAAAGGCGGAGCGCTTTAGCGGTGTGTTTCACTGCTTTGGAGGAGAACTTGACTTTGCAAAAAAGGTTATTGACATGGGATTCTACATCTCCTTTTCAGGGACCCTTACATTTCCAAAGGCTGTAAACGTAATGAATGTCGCAAAGGAGATTCCAATAGAAAATATCTTGATAGAAACAGACTGCCCTTATCTTGCTCCCCAGCCTGTAAGGGGAAAGAGAAATGAGCCTGCGTATGTTAAATTTGTTGCTGAAAAACTTGCTGAATTAAAGGGACTAACCTTTGAGGATATCGGTAGGATTACCTCCTTTAATGCAATGAACCTCTTTAAGATTGGAAAGATAGAGGATGAAGGAAAGATTGTATATCCCATCAGAGACTCGCTCTATCTGAATCTAACAAACAGGTGCACAAGCTCATGTGTATTCTGTGTAAGATATTACACAGACTTTGTTAAAGGCCATAACCTGAGACTAAGGAAAGAGCCGGGCGCAAAGGAATTGGTTGATGCAATAGGCGACCCAAAGAGATATAAGGAGATTGTCTTCTGCGGATACGGAGAGCCATTGATAAGGATTGATGTGGTAAAAGAGGTTGCAAAGGCAGTAAAGGAAAAGGGAGGGATGGTCAGGATAGATACAAACGGACATGGCAATCTCATTCACAAGAGGAACATCCTGCCAGAGCTAAAGGGTCTTGTTGATTCCATGTCCATCAGCCTTGATGCTGATGATGCAGATAAATATTTTAAGATATGCCAGCCTTCATTTGGAAAAGAGACATACAAGGCTGTAATAGAGTTTATAAAAGAGGCAAAAAAGGTGATACCTGATGTTACAGCAACAGTTGTCAGGATGCCGGAGATAGACATTAAGAAGTGCGAGGAGATTGCAAAAGAGCTTGGGGTAAAACTGAGAATCAGGGAATATAATGTTGTAGGTTAAATATCCTTATGTTAATAATTTTCCTTCCTTTAATGAGTAGGTATGATAATCACTTGAAGATTGTCAGCATGAAATGAACAATGAGGCAGTGGAATATTTTTGCAGCAGGCTAAAGGCTGTGTGATGTGTAGACAAAAGCCTGATGCTTCCCCATAAAAGAGACTAAAACGCTCAGACATCTTCAAATAGCAACTCAAACTCTCGCGGGGTTATAATCTTTGTAGCATGAAATATACCTATTATCAGCAAATCAGAATCTCCAGTAACAAGATAATCAGCCTTTGCAGCTAAAGCACAAGCAAGAACATTGTCATCATCAGCGTCCCTGCAAATATTACTTACCATGATATTATTTGAGGCAGGATTTACAGTAAAAGATGCTTCCTTAATCAGCGTCAGAGCTTCCTTTATCTCTCCTTTTGCTGCAGAAAACTTCTTTGCGAGCTTTTCCTCAAACTCAGCAAGCACAAAAGGGCATGTGTACAGCTCAAAGTGTTTTCGTTTTGCCCTTCCAAGAAGCCTTGAACAGAGCCCTTCAGTAAGAAAGGCTGCAATAAGGACATTTGTATCAAATAGCGCTCTCAAGATACCGCCTTGAACACATCCTCATCTGTAACTATACCCATCAGCTTTGCCTTTGCAGTTAGTCTTCTTTGGGCTTTCTTGAATCGCAGCTCCCATAGATAAACATTTAATGCCTCTTTCATAATTTCAGCTTTTGACAAACCTGTATCCTTAGCAACCTTGTTCAGCTCTGAAGACATCTTTTCAGGCAGATTAACAGATACTACAGATTTCATAAAATCACCTCCTCAATGTTGAAATAAGTATACCATTAAATTAAATCGTAAACAAGTAGATAGGCGGGGCTGATGACGCTCAGTCGATATTATCAGCAGGTGGATGCATTATAGAGAATCAAATTTTGCAGCAGACTAAAGGCTGTGTTATGGGTAGACCAGTCTCCGATGCTTTATCTTCGCCACTACACTAAGGGGGTGATAAAAGACCTTGATTGTGTTTGATGACTCTGAGGTAGTCATTTTGCCTTTTAGCTCCACCTTTATTTTACCATTAAAGGGCATCCTTTGTTTTGCATTATTTTGCAAATCTCAATAGGCAAGTCGTCTCTCTTATCTCTTTCTTGAAGCAGAGTTTGTACTGGGTGTAGACCTGACCGTAATTGCTTCTTTTACGGACATTACGAAAAATTGCGGCTGCCCTTGACCTCAAACTTGAAATAAGACTTGTGCCAGAAGGACGCTTGTTGAAAAAAACAAGTTGAATTTTTAAGCAGATGAGCCAACATAGTGTGCCTGTGCTTTTTTCCTCTTGCAAGACAGAACAAAAGCGACTGTCCTGATTTTCATATTTTACTTGAGGCATGGTTTGCCAAGGGTGTAGATCTGACCCCTTTGCCTTCCCATATCTGCCTGCTGTCAGGCAGGTATGAAAAAGATATTACAAATTGCTGGAAAAAGCAAGGTTAAAAACCCTAAAGGAGTATGGTTCTTTTTGTAATTTTGTCTAACAGGATTGAAGAGAAGGCAGTGGAATTTTTTTTTAAAATAAAATATTTTTGCAGCAGACTAAAGGCTGGGTGATGGGTAGACCCGACACTGATGCTATCTTTGTTCGACGTTTTCATTTGCATATTTAATTGTTAATTCATCCTCAAGATTCAGCAAGGTCAGTGCCTGTTTAATCCTGTCGAACTTGCTCATATTATCTAAGTTACCCTCAATAAAATAAGTATCGTTAATGGCAATTGGTTGTCTGAGGTTTCCTTCAACTGGATTCTTCGTTAAGCCAATGCGTGGCCCAATTTCAGATGTAAAGAATGTTTCAGGCTGTAATTCAAAAAGCTGCTTGAATACTTCAATATAAAGCTTAGCAACCTCTTTTATTTCTAATCTCTGATCTATGAAAATGGCGTATTCTAATTTTTTGTGTTTCGGTTCTTCTGCTTCAAATATATTGACTTCACTATTGCCAGTATCTTCAGCAAGAGTGATGTCTGGAAGCTCCCATATTTTTAAGAATCTCTCTGCAATTAAGCAAAAACGTCTTTCTATTTCCGTTTTGTCCCACTTCTCTGCAACTGAAAGATATTTGTTTAGCCAAAGCCTGCTATCTTTGTATCCAGCATTTTCTATGTCTCTTTTTTCGAGGAATGGCTTATTACCGAGTTTTCCATTGTTGCCGGAAAGGGTTAGGTTGCCGATTGTATTTAAGTAATTTTCTTTAATGAAAGTATAATCATCATTACCTAACTCAATTTTCCATTTGGGGTCAGGATTTTGAGGGAAAATATGTTCAATTGTGATATCTGGATTTCCATCAATTATGACGTGTTCTATGTTTTCGTGATTTTCAAGCCTTTCAAGTAAATATATTCTGTTCTTAGCTTTAATGTTATAAACATCTTTTACTTTTAATGCATCTATGGTCTCTTTATTTTTGGGAAATCTTTGAACTCCTAACCGCTGTAATAACGATTTTTGAATTGAATATAAATAATTCTCTCGCTCAACTTTATCGTAAAGGTTCATGAATATTTTATTTAAAGCATTTGTTGGCAGACCTACAATAAAGCGACGCCAAGTGAATGATTGGATTGTATCTAAAACCTTCAAGAAGGTTGCTTTGTCAATTACGGAGTTACTGTAGTCATCATATACCTTCATTAAAAAGGGGTAGGCAACGTTTATTTCAAGGCGGTTAATATATTCGAGTTGCAATCTTATTTTTTTATCCGATTCATTTTTCGGATTAATCAGTTTGTTGTAGTGCTTTCCTAATGCTTTAATCCCTGCTAATTTAGATTCCAATTCTTCAAGGGTGGATGTAGGATACTTCGATTTGAATTCAACATATACCTTGCCTTTGTTCGGAATATTTTTGTTTTCGACTGTTAAGTAATCGCGGATGAAATCAGATACTCGGCTGACATTAAGTATTTCATCCTTGGCAAGCTTTTCAATTACTTCCCAATAATTCTGATAAATCTTATTTTGGTCTTCTCGTTTGAGACCCATCAAAATATAGTTGCGAATCAGGTCAGCTTGTGAAAGTTCCAGACCAGTTGAATTAAGGCTTTCAAAAATTCTCTGCGGGTCGTCCCTTTCTCTATCAAGTGAAATTTCAACGAACATTAATTTTGATAATCCAGTCAACACAACCTGATAGTTTTCTTCTGTAATTCTGCCTTTGAAATAATTGAAGTTATCAATGAGTTTTGAGAAAGCAGTGTATTCCTCATTTACATCGCCGCGCAGAAGATATTTCAGAGCTTTATCGTTATTGTCTGTTGGGCGAAGTTTTAGCTTTTCTTCTTCAGGGGCAAACTTGTTTATTAGATACGTCTCACTGATTTCATTAACAAGCTTTTCGTCTTTAAGTTCCTTTGCAAGGCGATGCAATACCAAATAAATTAGGGTCAAGGTTGTAACTCGTTGCTGACCGTCAATAACGGTAAGCTCCTTGATCCTTGATGCAGTATATACGTCATCGTGAACATAAACGATACTGCCGATAAAGTGAGCGTTCATTTTCTTGTTTGCGCCAACTTCGAGAGTGTCGTCAAGTAGCAGCTTGCATTGTCCGATAGACCAGTCATAATTCCTTTGATAAACAGGAATTACAAACTGTGTTTTGTTTGATGATAAAAAAACATCTACCTTTGTTTCGCTCGCCTTCATATTCTCATCCTCTTATTTATTGCATTTAATTTATGCCATATTTAATTGGCCGCCTAACGCGACAACGGGGTCAGGAAATATCAGTTTCTCCCCTCTCCTTAATAACCTCTGCCTGCAAATCACAATAATCCGCAATCTCTTTATATTAAGCCCTGTATAAACCTTATAAACAGCTTTACAATTGCAGCCACAAAAAAAGTATATTCCCCTTGCTAAAAAAAGTCAATACAAAATAACATTCTTGTCAAGTCAATTTAGAAGAGTCCTATTTTATTGACACCAAAGAGGCTTTTTGCTAACATTAGTATAAAAATAGGCAATAAAATTATATATAGCTGGTTAAATAAAGGTGATAAGATGAAATTAAAAGAAACATACAAGAAAAAAATAACAACAGAGATTAAAGACCTTTCAGAATCCGAGATGGAAAAGGTTATAAAGATGATACATCTTTTAAAAACAGAATTTTTAGGCGAAGAAAGAAAGGCTTCTTTTGAAGGCTTTAAAAAGGCAAAAGGCGCTTGGAAGGATGTTGATGTTGATGAGATATATAAGAAATTAAATGAGGATTGGAAAAGGTGGAAGCCCTTAAAGTCTGTGTAGATACTGACATAATCATTGACTATCTTCGGGGAAGAAATGAAAATCAAGACATCCTGCCTCATCTTATTGCAAAACACGATGTTTATATCTCTCCGGTTTCTGTATACGAGCTTTACTATGGCGGATATTATTCCGGCAAAATTAAACCTGTTTAAGATGTATTGGCAAGGAAAAATTCAGGAACCTGCTAAATCTCTCGTTGATATGCTGTCAAAAATATAACTGCCAGCCCTAAAATTAAAATAGAGATGTTCAGAATGGTAGACCTCTTGTGAAGGGCATTGAATTCGGACTTGAGTATTTCTTTTTTTGATACATCATCTACCATGCGAATCTGGGCCTTGACTTCCCTTGCATTTGCACCGACAACAAGGCCTGAATAAAAGGTTAATGCCGTCATTAAAACCAAAAGGCTTACCCTTAACAAAGGATAGCTTTTCTCCATGTAAGATAGCATAGTTATAGTTGCAAGGGATGTTATGCTGCAGAGATATCCCATCAGCCAATACTTAGGAAAAATATCTCCAACCACATTCCCGGCTGTTTCCCTCGGAAGCGCCTTAAAGATGCTCGGCGCCGCAATAAAAGAAAAGAATATCATGCCGCCTATCCAGATAACCAAAGAAAGAAGATGAATGAATCTAATAATTGTCATAAGTATTTCCTCACTCTGTCATCACATTATCAGGCAGCTCGTCTACATCGTCCCTTGTTATTGGAAAGAGGCTGGCAAGGCGGCCGCCTGCCTCTTTAATAGCATCGCACAGCGCATCGCATGCACAGCCATCTTTTATCCCCTGAGAAACAGCCATTGCAAATTTATCAAGCATCTCCTGCCCTATCCTTTCATAGATTCCCTTGTCTGCAAGTATCCAGACCTTTCTTTCAAGAATAGAAAGGAAGAACAAAACACCTGTGTTATTTTTTGTCCTGTAAAGCCCCCTTTCGTAGAATGACATTAGCGCCCTCTGCCTTACCGCGGCTTCCTTTCTTCTTACACCAATAAACGCAGTCTTTAGTACAGGCAGCTTTCTGAGCAAAAACCAGAATGGGAAAAAGAAGGCAACGGTCAGAGGTATGTATAACCATACTGAAGCATTAAAATATAAGACAGTGAATATCAGGGACAAAAGGCTCCCTGAGACTACAGCTCCTATAACCTCTGCCTCAATGTACTGGCTGCTGCTGCCAACAACCATGACAGCAATCTCCCCTATTGTACGTGTTTCAACATCAAGTACAGCCTTCTTTATCTTCTCCTTTTCTTCCTCTGTGAAAAATCTCTCTGCCTTCATTACCAGTCTCCTGATGCGCCGCCGCCGCTAAAATCTCCGCCGCCGCCGCTAAAACTATCCCCACCGCCGGAACCGGCCCCGCTTCCGGAAAAATCACCTGCTGACCAGAACCCGATGTCTCTGATTCTCCCGTCCCTGCCGGTCATGCGTCTGCGATGCCTTCTCGAGGTTAATAGCGCTGCGAGGGATATAATAAAAATCAGGGCAAAAATAAAAAATGTAAAAAATTGCCCGAGCTCGTCCTGTTTTTTAGAAGCCGCTCTTCCCTCAGCCTTGAATTCTCCCCTCGCTGCGTCAATTAAAGAAGATACGGCTGCCTTAAAACCTCCGTTAAAATCATCCCTCTTAAACCTCGGCTTTATGACAAGGTCAATTATCCTGCCTGCCATTAAATCTGTAACCCTGCCTTCAAGCCCTCTGCCTACCTCAATACGCATCTTCCTTTCCTTTTTGGAAGCAAGAAGGATTATGCCGCTGTCCTTGTTCTTATGGCCTATCTTCCATGTTTGTGCAACCTTTATGCTGAAATCCTCAAGCGCCTCTCCTTCAAGGGATGGAATTGTAAGTATGATTATCTGCGTTGAATCTGTCTGCTCAAATGCCTTTAATTCCCTCTCAATCTCAGCCTCTGCTGACGGCGATATCATACCGCCATAGTCATTGACATAGCCCTTTAGTTCTGGGACATCAAGGCAGTAAGCAGAAAAAGGCATAAGCAGGAAGGCGAAAAAAGAGGTAAGTGTTATTTTTTTAATTATACAGCTCATGTTTTGAGACTTGATTATTTAAATTCCACCTTTGGCGCCTTTTCTGCGCCCGGCTCAGCCTTAAAAGGCTCTTTTGACTTCAGGCCGAGCAAAAGGCTGTTTGTAATATTATTTGGAAAAACCCTGATTGATGTATTGAATGTCTCAACTGCCTTGTTGTAGCGCATGCGCGCAACATTTATCCTGTTTTCAGTGCCCTCAAGCTGGTGCTGGAGGTCCCTGAAATTCTGGTTTGCCTTCAGGTCAGGATAGTTTTCTGCAACAGCCAGAAGCCTTGATAGCGCGCTTGACATTGCTGTCTGTGCCTCCTGAAATTTTGCAAATGTCTGCGGGTCTTCAAGCAGGCTCTTCGACGCCTGTATTGTCCCTACCCTTGCCCTCGCCTCTGTAATTGCTGTCAGCGTCTCCTTTTCATGTTTTGCATACGCCTTTACAACCTCAACGAGATTCGGGATAAGATCAATCCTTCTCTGATATGCTGCCTCTACATCTCCCCATGCTGCCTTCACAGCCTCCTCATTCGCCTGCATTGTATTGTAGCCGCAGCCAGAAAGACCTAAAAGCGCAAAGACAATCAAAACATATATCAACCTCTTCATCTATATCCCCCTTAAATAATCCGCAATCCCTTTATATTTAAATTATGCACAGAGCATTATAAATAGCTTCATCATTGCACCTATAAAAAGTATATTCCCATTGAGAAAAAAGGTCAATACAAATCACTTTGCAGAAATGACGCTTGCAGGCTTAAAAAAGTTGCGCTTTCCTGAGAAAAGGTTTGACATAATAACCCCTATCAATATACAATATTAGCACATATTTAGAAAGGAGGAACCTTTTATGCAAAATAATAAGATTGTTCTGCACTTTCTTAATGGAGGAATAACGAAGGGGTTTACAGAGGATTTCTTCCCAAATAAAAACAAGTTTCATCTAAGAGATAAAAATACAGGAAAGGTCACTGAAATTGATATCCTTCAGCTTAAGGGGATATTTTTTGTTAAAAATTTTGACGGAAATAAAGAGTATAAGGAAAATAATAATACAGAAAGAATTGGCCTCGGGAAAAGAATAATGATCAGTTTTAAAGATGGTGAAACTATAAGAGGCTATACATCAGGGTATTCCCCTGAAAGAAGCGGTTTTTTTGCCTTTCCATCAGATCCTCAAAGCAATATGGAAAGGGTGTTTGTTTTAAAGAGCGCAACTGCAGATATAAAATTTATATAGAAATAAACAAGAACAATACACAAACATTTTTAAACAGTTGCAAATCTCAAACCCAGAGGTAACTCACCTATGAAAGCCTCTGAATTAAATGTTGTAACAGGCGCATTCAGCTACACAGGCAAATACATTACAGAGCGGCTTTTAGCAATGGGTAAAAATGTGATGACCCTAACAGGCCATCCAAAAAGGCCCAATCCCTTTGGCAGCCGCATCAAAGTCTTTCCATTTAACTTTGAAAAACCAAAGGAGCTTATAAAGAGCCTTGAAGGCGCGACTGTCTTATACAACACCTACTGGATCCGCTTTCCGTATGGCACGCTGACATTTGAAAAGGCAGTTGAGCATACAAAGACACTTATCAAGGCAGCAGAAGACGCGGGCATCAAGAGAATTGTGCATATCAGCATTACAAATGCTGATGAAGATTCACCCCTCCCCTATTTCAAAGGAAAAGGGATAATTGAAAAGGCAATCATTGATTCTAAGCTCTCTTATGCAATCATACGGCCGACTGTAACCTTTGGCATTGAGGATGTCTTAATAAACAACATTGCATGGCTTATAAGAAAATCACCGGTATTTGCCATCCCCGGGACAGGCGAATACAAACTACAGCCGATCTTTGCTGAGGACTTGGCTGATATTGCCGTAGATGCTGCCAATAAGAAGGAAAACCTGATTATTGATGCAGCAGGCCCGGAGATTTACACCTTTGAAGAATTGGTTAAGCTCATTGCAAAGAAGATTCACAGCAAGGCCATGATAATATATCTTCCCCCTAAGGCAGCCCTATCTGCAGCAAAGGTTATCGGCTATATGATAAAGGATATCTTGCTGACAAAAGACGAGGTTGACGGCTTAATGTCCAATCTTCTAATTTCCAAAGAGAAACCGAGAGGCAAAACAAGCATAAGCGACTGGCTTACCCAAAATGCAGATGCTGTTGGAACAATGCATGCATCGGAATTGGAGAGGCATTATCAATTAACAACCCTTTAATAACAACAAAACAAGGAGGCAGCTATGAAGATGAAGACTTTATCAGTTTTGTTTGTCTTTTTCAGTATCATCGGAATAATAGTTTACAATTTTCACGCAGAGGCGCAAAAGGCTGGCGATGGCGCATTAAAAGGACAGGTTGCAGATGCCTCTGGACAGGCAATAGCAAAGGCATCTGTCTATCTGATACCAGCATCTGATGTTGAGGCAATGGCAAAAACAAAAATAGAGATAAAAAGGGACTCAAAAAATGATGAACCCCTTGAAGACAACCTATCTGCCAATAAAGATAAATATACAAAGGCTATAACAGACGCTAAAGGAAATTTTACAATTGCAAAGATTCCTGATGGTAAATATTTTGTATATGCAGAGCCTTCTGACAAAAACTACCTGCCAGGCGGCGATAAATCCAACAAGTCAATGGATGCTTCTGAACTAAGAGGCAAGACAATAAAGATACAAATATCTGGTAATCCACCATTAAATGCCACATATGTTGGAAGCTCAAAATGCCTGCTCTGTCACAAGGCATACGAAACTGAAAAAAAGACACTGCATAAACTCGGCATCAGGGCTGCTGGCAAAGACAGCAAGCTTCAAGACTCATCAGACTTTCCCGAACTTGACAATGGCTTGAAAAAACTTGAGGCAGGCATGAAATTCTTTTTTTATAATTTTGACAAGGCAAGAGGCTTTGATAAATACATGGTATCAGAAAATATGCCTGCTGACACTGCATCTGTCAGCTTTTCAGCCGCATTTTTTAAAGACAGCGACGGAAAATTAAAATTCAAGACTGAAAATCTGAAAGACCCTTCTGACCCTGCAAGGACATATACAATTGATTTAACATACGGCGGAGGGCTATACAAGCAGAGATATTTATTCAAGGCTGGAAAGAACTATTTCCCATTTTTACAGTTCAATACAATGGGAGACGACAGTTTTGGGGATAGGACAAGAAAACAATGGAGGGATTATCATGCTGACTGGCTATACAATGAAGAAGCAAAGAAGCTGACAGACCCGCCAAAGAAAAAGGCATTTGAGGCAGAGTGCGCATCGTGCCATTATACCGGATATACATTAAAACAGGTTGGCGATGAATATGTTGCAGGCGCTGTGAATGACCCGAACGGGGAGCTTGATATTGATGGGGACGGCATCCCAAATGAGCTGAACATAGGCTGCGAGGTGTGTCACGGAGCAGGTTCAGAGCATGTAAAGGCTCCAATTGCAAAAAGGGCTGTTACAATTGTAAGCCCGGGCAAGCTGTCGCCGGAGCGGTCAAGCATAATCTGCGGCCAGTGCCACAGCAGACCCCTTGGCATTACAAACAACGAACAGCCGATAAATAAGGATTACAAGATGATGCTGCCCGGCTTAAGCAGAAACGAGTTTCTGGTAAATTACACATCAAGAGAAGATGCTGATGAAAAGGACTACTGGCCTGATGGCATCCATTCTAAGTCGCATCACCAGCAGTATACTGATTTTATTAAATCAAGAAAATACAGAAACGGCAATCAGATTTTATCCTGTGCAGACTGCCATAATCCTCATGGTATGACTGGATTCAAACATCAGATGCGTGCAGATGTGAGGGATGATAATAATTCTCTCTGCACAACATGCCACAAGGAGAATAGTGACATAAAGAAGCATATGCAGGCAAAAATAGGCTTTGCTGAAAAAGACATAATAAACTGCATTGACTGCCATGCAACAAAAACAATGCAGACAGGTGCTGGATTCGGCAAGGGCTTGGCAGGTAAAGACAGCAAGAATTACTGGATGAATGATATTACATCCCATATCTTTGATGTTCCAAGAAAAGATAATATTGGTGTAAAAGGTGTTGAGCCCGGAAAGGCAATGCCGATACCATACACAAATAAGTGCGGCATGTGTCATAAGGCTGACGGCTTATAGCAGATTTATTTTGCAAAGATAAATAGAATGTGATATAGTAGGGGCAATTTATAAATTGCCCCTACTAAGAAAATGATTGTGATCTTATGAATCCTGTTGCAAAGATATTAATAATCGGGGGAATCATATTAATAATAACTGGACTAATCTGGCAGTTTGGTGGAAAGTTTCTGCCGCTTGGAAGATTGCCAGGAGATATTGTAGTTGAAAAGGAAAATTTCCGTTTTTATTTTCCCATTGCAACATCAATTATCCTGAGTATACTGCTTTCACTACTACTATTCCTGTTCAGATATTTTGGTAAATAATGGAACTCTGGATATACACAATTGGCAGCGTAGTTTTGGTTAGCGCAATATCTTTTATTGGCATTTTAACCCTTTTATTTGACAGGGAGAGGCTTAATAAAATGCTGCTCTTTCTTGTGAGTTTTGCCGTTGGCGGCTTGTTTGGCGATGCATTTATTCACCTTCTTCCTGAATCGTTTGAAAAACTCGGCGCAAAATTGACAACATCCCTGTTTATTGTTCTTGGAATTCTCCTCTTTTTTGTATTGGAAAAATTTGTACGCTGGAGGCATTGTCATATACCTACATCTGAGGAGCATCCGCATCATTTGGTGACAATGAACTTAATCGGCGACGGTATGCACAATTTTATAGACGGGATGCTTATTGGAGCAAGCTATATAGTGAGTTTTCCTATTGGAATCACAACAACAATTGCAATTATTTTACACGAAATACCACAGGAGATTGGAGATTTTGGCGTGCTTATTCATGGCGGGCTCTCTGTTAGAAAGGCGTTGCTCTTTAATTTTATGTCTGCCTCTGTTGCAGCCATCGGTGCAATCATCTCACTGGTCATCGGAACGCATATTGAAGGCTATACAACAGCGCTGCTGCCGATCACAGCAGGGGGCTTTTTATATATCGCGGGCTCTGATCTGATCCCCGAACTTCACCACGAGGTCAGGGCATCAAGATCCTTATGGCAGCTTATTTCAATAATGCTGGGAGTAGGAATCATGGCCCTCTTAGCGCTAATTGAGTAAAAGCACGGGGTCTCCTTAATCGTGCCTTCCAAGTCTTATACCCTCAGTTGTAACATTCTGAATAAAAGGGGTAGAAATTGATTTCAAGCGGCCAAATTCCGCTTCTGTAAAAATCTTTATTGACTTTATTGGAAAATAGTTGTAAAAATGCTTCTAATGATTATCGGTATCCCTAAGGAAATCAAGGATAACGAATATCGCGTTGCATTAATACCTTCTGGCGCAGGTCTTCTTGTAAAGGCTGGCCATAAGGTTATTATACAAAAATCAGCAGGCATTGGAAGCGGATTTACAGACAATGAATATAAAGAAATAGGGGCAGAGATTGCTGATGATGCAAAGAATGTCTATGACAAGTCAGAGCTGATAGTCAAGGTAAAGGAGCCTTTATCAGCAGAATATCTTTTAATAAAAGAGAATCATATAATCTTTACCTTTCTCCATTTATCAGCAGACAAAGAACTGATAAATGCCCTTATTAAAACAAAGGCAGTATTTATAGCCTATGAAACAGTAGAGCTTGAAGATGGCAGCCTGCCGATACTTACACCTATGAGTGAGGTTGCAGGAAGATTATCTGTGCTGATTGGCGCCCAATATCTAATGAAACCTGCAGGCAGCATGGGAAGGCTGCTTGGAGGCATGCCGGGTGTAAAGAGAGGTAAGGTTACAATTTTAGGCGCTGGCACAGTTGGTCTGAATGCAGCAAAGATAGCAGTTGGAATTGGCGCTGATGTAACAATTATCAACAGGGGTATTGACAAATTAAGAATAATAGATAATATATTTGGCAGCAGGATAGAGACACTCGCATCAAATCCATACAATATAGAAAAATCAGTTATTGAATCTGATTTGGTTATTGGCGCTGTTTTAATAAAAGGCGCAAAGGCGCCTGTGCTTGTTGCAAAAGAAATGGTAAAGAAGATGAAGAAAGGCTCTGTTATTATTGATGTCTCAATTGATCAGGGAGGCTGTATTGAGACCATGAGACCCACGACACATTCCAATCCTGTATATGATGTAGACGGTGTAATCCACTATGGCGTGACAAATATCCCCGGTGTTGTGCCAAGAACATCTACATTTGCATTAACAAATGCAACGCTTCTATATATTAAAAGGATTGCTGATAATGGTTTAAAAATATTAAAAGAGGATTCTGCGCTTGCAAAGGGTGTTAATATCTCAAAAGGCAAAATCACCTATCCTGCGGTAGCAGAGGCTCTCAAAAACTGAGGGGTAAACCTCATCCCCCCTTCTTCACCCAATCATCAATCAGCTTTTTCTTTTCTTCTATCAGGTCAAGGAATTTGAGGCCCATGCCGGGCTCATAATTTACCTTAAGGTGCATCTGTGGGTCAAATCGTCTTGACCACATAACCTCTGCTGTACAGTTGATTATGATATCAGTACCGGGAAGGGTAAATTCAATGGGAAATTTTTCGCCTACCTGCTTTGGTGTAATAGATGAGATAAACAGACCGCCCTGGCTGATGTTTCTTGCATAGCCGAAAAAGGCCTTGCTGCGGTATTTACCATGAACCTTAAGGACGAGCATATGCGTCCTTAAAGACCTTCTCTTATCAGCCTTTGGTATCTGTTTTTGAGGCTCCCTTTGCTCCATAAAGACCTCTCAAGAAACTTATGAGAAAATTTAATTATTTATTTTGTTCAGCAGTTTTAAAAAACAGCCACTGGTCGCCTTTTGTATTTATTAAAACATATTTCCCTTTTAGCCTTTTACCATTAAGGTCTACAACAATCTTTTCCTTTTCTCTTGTTTCAAGGATATACTCACCATTATCCCATATCTCTACCTTGCCTGCGCCATAATTTCCTTCTGGTATTATCCCTTCAAAGTCCTTATAGCTGAGCTTATGGTCTTCCACTGCAATTGCAAGCCTCTTTGTCCCTGTCTTTGCCGGCGGCTCTTTTGGCACTGCCCAGCTCTTTAATACACCGTCCATCTCAAGTCTTAAGTCATAATGAAGATGTGTTGCATAGTGCTTATGAACAACAAAGCTGAGGGATTCAGTCATAAAGACCTTACCTGTTTATCTCCCAGACAATATGGCCGAGCTCCGGGAGTATTAACTTTTCCATTGCAAGTTTTACAGCAGATTCTGAACCTGGAATGGAGATTATAATCTTCCCCCTATACACTCCTGCGCTTGCCCTGCTCATGATTGCTGCAGAACCTATTTCTTGAAAAGAGAGGTATCTGAAAAGCTCGCCAAAGCCTTCTAATCTCTTTTCAAGCAGGCTGTCTACTGCCTCAAAGGTTGTATCCCTTTTTGAGATGCCTGTGCCGCCATTGATTATAATTGCATGGAGATAATTATCAGTTATTGCATTTGCAACAGTATCTCTTATAAGAACAGGCACATCTTTTAGAATCTTATAATTTGTAATTATATGACCATTCTCTTTTAAAAGGCTCTGGATTAATTTTCCGCTTGAATCAGTCTCCTCTGTCCTTGTATCGCTTACTGTTATGACCATACAGTTTATATTCTTTACAGCCTTTTCTTTATGCTCTTTATGGCCCAACAAATACCCCCTTTAATCTCTTACAGTAATAAATGTTGTATAATTCTGTGACTCAAGCTCATTAGATGTTTTAATGGCATCCTTTTCATTTTCAAATGCCCCTACCCTTACACGATAAAATTTTTGTAAATTTGTTTCATAAGACACAATATAGACATCTTTATATCTGCTTTCCAATAACGATTTGAGTTTTGCTGCATTCTCCCTTTCAACAAACGCGCCGACCTGAATTGTAAACAACCCGGTGCTGCTGACCCTCCCTGCTGAAGCCTTACCCTTGACTGTCTGATACGGCACATTTCCAATTATTTCTAACTCCACCCTGCCAACCCCTGCCTCTACCATGCCGAGCTCTTTTGCAGCTCCGTATGAAAGATCTAAAAATCGTCCCCTTATAAAGGGGCCCCTGTCATTTACCTTTACCTTTATCTCTTTTCCATTCTCTAAGTTTGTTACCCTTGCATAAACACCGAGCGGAAGCGTCTTGTGAGCTGCTGTAAGCTTGTACATGTCATATATCTCGCCATTTGCAGTCTTTCTTCCATGAAAGTCTTTGCCATACCATGACGCCATGCCACGCTCAGTATAGCCTTCTTTGTAATAACCAGCTCTCTTCGGAGCTGCACAGGAAAATATAAGCAGCACAAGCGCAAGATATAATGTAAAGTGAAAATTGGAAATTTTAAACCTCAAACTGTTTCCTTTTAAGATTTTCAATCTTCAATCTCTTCCCTTAGCCCTGTTTTATGCTGCCCCTTCTGCTGCCTTTGGCGCCTCTTCCTTTTTCTCTTCTGCAGCTTCTGCCTTCTTCTTGCCTGCCAATTTTGCCTTCAGCCTTGTTTCTGCAGAAGCAATAGACTTTACCCTTCTTTGGGTTTTTTTAAGCCTTTTGCGTATCTTTTTCAGAATCTCCTTTTTCTTTTCATCGCTGCTAAACTTCTTTGCCTTCTCTTGCAGCCTGACAACCTTCTCCCTTAACTTAACAACATCTGCCATACAATAATTTCCTCCTTTATTTTATACTCCCCGCATCTCGGGGCGCCATAACAGCTTATGAAGCTGTATTTGAAGCCTTACATTAAGATTATCCTCTAATATCCATTCTGCCAATTGCCTCGGCTCTATCTCGCCATAGACAGGTGAAATAAGAATATTACACCTTTTAATCAGATTGTATCTATCTATAATCTCCTTTGCCCAATTATAATCATCTCTGTCTTTAATCACAAACTTTATCTCATCTGATTTTGTAAGATAATTTATATTTCCAAAATCCATCCTGTCTGATTCGCCGCTGCTTGGGCACTTGATATCTATAATCTTGACAACCCTCTCGTCCACACTGCTTAAATTAATACTTCCATTAGTCTCAAAAGAAACATTATAATCCATGTTAAGAAGCCTGTCCATTAATTCATAGACCTCTTCCTGCAGAAGCGGCTCACCGCCTGTAATCTGAGCAAATTGCAACCCAAATGCATTTACCCTGCCTATCACCTCATCAACTGTTAAATCAACGCCTTCGTCGTACGCGTATTTTGTATCGCACCACTGGCACCGCAGATTGCATCCTGTCAGTCTTACAAATACAGTCGGTATGCCTGCAAAGGATGATTCTCCCTGTATGCTTTTAAATATCTCGTTTATCTTCATTCCTTTTCCAGCCTTATTCCAAGATGGAATCCCTTACCGTCCTTTATCTCTATCTCAATTGATTGTGTCTTGTATCCGCTCTTTTTAAATTCAAGTTTGTGCCTGCCTGCAGAGAGTTCTACATCCCCTCCATTTTTCTTCAAGTCTTCACCTGTTCCAATCAACTCGCTATCAACATAAACCTCTGTTGCAGCAGGCTCAATCTCCAGAGAAACAACTCCTTTTCCATGAGCAGGCTCTTCTGCCTTAGGCGGAGGTTCCTTTCCTTTTGCAGTCTTGATCATCTTGAAATCTATATTTATCATCTGCCCTGGGTTCATATAGAACTCCTGTGAAAATGTCTCATAACCTTCCATCCTAAATTCAATCTTATGGCTGCCGAGCGGGACAGAAAGATACCTCGGAAAACCGTCATAGTCATCTGCAGTGCCGACATATTTCCCATCTAAATAAACCTTTGCCTCTTCAGGCTCAACATCTGTATCTACATAGCCCCAGTTTGGCGGAGAAGGCGGATACCTATACCAATAAGGGTCGTATGGATACCAATATGGATCATAAGGGTATACAAAGATACGCGGTCCAAAATAGATATGCCCCCTGCCCCTGTGGTCTGCAAAGAGAGGAGAAATGACGCCTAACAAAAGGATAGAGGCAAATAATATAACAAACAGCCTTTTCATTTATATCACCTCCTCTTATTTTTTAATTCCTCTTTAAAAAACTTCTGGTACAATACATTCCACTCTGAGCTGCTCTCTATAATCTTTTTTGAATATGAGTCAAGTTTTCTTCTGACAATAACATCTATCTCGGCATCCAATTTTATCTCTGAATTAATAATACCCTTCATCTCCCTTAATATCTTTATCTCATCAACAAGCAGTTTTGCAAGCTTATCCTTTTTTATTCCCTCTAAGAGAAGATGAGCAATATGAGTTACCTTATCCTCTGAAAGCATCATTACAAAACCACTCCCCGCTCCTTGATTAATTTGTTTTTAATCATATTAAACATCTTGCTGTAATCAATATCCCCCTTATCAATCTCCCTCTCGTATGCCTTTAAAAGCTCCCTTACCTCTTGATTTATCTTATCCTCCAACATCAATTCATCCGTAATTATATGCTCAAGTTTTAATATAACCTGCTCTTTTGGAATTAAAGGCTCAATATATTTACCATTTATCAGCTTATTAGCCAATTCCTTTGATATAAAGGAAATCCGCTCCCTTGAAAGTTTCAAATTTACATCTCCTTTATAGCCATAATACCAAAATTTCTCTTTTATTGCAATTGATTAAATCTGGCTGGATATGAGAATTGTAAAAAGAAGTCTGAGTTCTCTTGATACCTCTGAAAGATTGATGACCTGCCCTGTCCTGAACGAAGAGGGATTCAAGGGTCTGTTAAAATCCGAAAGACGCTCGCCCCTTCTCTATCAAATTGACTTTACAACAAATGTAAGCAGTGTATTGCCTATCCTTATGCGGTCTCCCTCCTTTAATAAATCCTCCTTTATCCGTGTATCATTAATATATGTCCCGTTTGTGCTTTCCAAATCCCTTATCACAAACTTATTCTCATATATATCTATGGCGCAGTGCTTTCTTGAGGTCTCGGGGTCATTAATTATAATGTCAGATCCCTCTCCCCTTCCAATGATACACTCGCTTGTTTTAATCTGATGTTTTATCTCCATCCCGCTGCTGTCTGATATAACAACAAACAGCTCTTTATCTTCGGGTATTGCCTTGAGCCTTCCTTCTGTAACCTGAACCTCTGCCTGTTTAACCTTGCCTGTTTCATCAACCTCTCCATACATCGTCTTCCCATAATCCCTCTCAACACCCGCATCAACAACAGCGGCGCTCTTTTCTGTATCATCAGGCGGAACCTCTATCTTTCTTTTGTTAATAAAAACATACTGGCAGACAGGACATTCAATCAGCTCATTGGCATTTACCTTTTCATCAGGCGCCTCATAAATGGTAAGACAGTTTTCGCAGGCTATCTTCATATTCCCCCTCACATTTTACTAATCCTCGTCCTTTTCCTTCTCTCCTCTTTTGAAAGCCTCCTCGGATTCCCTTTCTTCTTTGTAGATGCAAAAGATATATAATCATCTTCTTTTTCATTTTTGTCATTCTGTTTATAATATGCAAGCTCTGTCAGCTTCTTTTCAAACTCGCTGCAGGAAAGGGCAACTGCTCCTCTGTTTACTGCGTATGAGCTGACCTCTCTGTCAGAGGAGACCACAATTATATTCTGGCCTTTAACACTCAATCTTTTTATAACTTCATCCGCTTTTTCACCAAGCCGTGAAAAGATAATCCTTACGCCTCTTTTAACCTCTGAACTTTCAACAGGCATGCCATTCTGCCAGCCGTCAAAGACAACTGTTATATCGTGATTTTTTAGCGCCCTGTATTCGCAAAGGAGATTAATCAAAGCCTCCCTCTTTTCCTCTATGTCTCCTATCAGTCCGCTGTATCTGCCTATAAAGTTATATCCGTCTACTATTATATGCATCTTAAAAATATTTTACAAGCAGGGAATGCAAAAATCAAGAAACTTTTACCCCTACTGTTTTCTTATATCCTTTATATAATCTTTTGCCTTTTTATAAATGAGAGAATGGTGTACTCTTATAATATTGCCGGATCGTATTCACCATAATAATGCTGAATACAAGCCATGCAGTTCCTACGGCATAACCACCGAGGACATCTGTTAACCAATGCACATTGAGATATACGCGGCTTATGCCGACGAGAATAATCATAATGAACGACATGGAGAATATTATAAATCTCAATACTTCGCCTCTTATCAATCTCCATGCCATATAGATTAAGAAACCGTATACTATTATGGCTACAAAGGCATGGCCGCTTGGGAAACTGTATCCATGTGCTGCTACTATCTGTGGCGCAGGCCGAGGTCTGTGGAAAAAAAGTTTTAAGATAATGAGAAGCATCACCCCTACACCTGCCACGAGAAAAAGTGTGAAAAGCTCCCACCAATGCCTCCTGTAAATAAAATATAAGGCCACTGCGCCAATAATAATCACAGTGAAATAGACACCGCCAAGATTGGTTATGTCTACCATAAACCTCGTTATTTGAGGAGTGATGATCCCCTCCACAAAACGCTGTATCCTGAAGTCCATGTAGAACAGCGTCTCCTTATCTATAAGATCCTCAATAATTTCACCAAAGGATAAAATGGCAAGCATAAGTAAAATAATGCCCGTTGTGAGATTTAATCCGTACCACTCTCCGGCACTAAAACGACTTTTCACGAATTCCCATGTCTTCGGAATCTGGGATGACATCTTTTTATCAATCCAGCCAACCTTCTCCTGAATCAATCGTCTCCTTTTCGTGAGAAAAAAATAGAGAAATATAATGAGAGCGCCACAGATAAATGCAAGGAGACCAAAACGGCCGAGGTATCTCTTGATCATATCCCAGCTATTGCCGGCAAAATAGCCGAGCAAAGAAAATGCCGCTGCCCACGCCACGCCGCCAGCTATATTAAAAAATAGGAACTTAGGATAATGCATCTTAGAAATGCCTGCAACAACCGGGGCAAAGGCCCTGAGCCACGCCATGAAACGGCCAAAGAACACGGTCTTCCCACCATGTTTGTCAAAGTACCCCTTAGCCTCATCAAGATACTCCTTTTTTAAAAAGAAGTATTTTCCATATTTCAGGAAAAACCCTTCTCCAAACCTGTGTCCGATAAAATATCCCACTGTGTCACCCATAATCGCACCTACTGAGGCAACCCATATCACATCGCCCAGTTCAAGAATTCCCCTTGATGCCAGTAGTCCGGCAATAACCACCATGCTTTCGCCGGGCACAAGAAAGCCAAGGAATGCCGAGGTCTCAAGAAAGGTTATCAGGAGTAAAACATAGTATCCCCAGTGATTGAGATGAGGCAAAATTATATCCAGAATGTGTTTTTCCATGTCCTGAATATTATACCCAAATAAATCATGAGTCAATCCCATTTTTAGTTGAAATTTAGTAGCAGCCCCTTTCTTCATCATGCAGCTACCACCTCCTCCAAAATCTCCTTAATATACTGTAGCTTCACATCCATCTTAAGTGCCTCAAGCTGACATCCATCCTTGTCTTGACATCCTCACCAATTTGTAATATTTTATTCATTGGCGTCACCTCCTTTTAATAAATGGTTTCTAACAACTTAAAATTGCAACCATTTTAGGAGCCGCTACTTTAAATTTTAACTAATTTTATTTTAGCACACATTCGGCAGATACTGCTGTATCTGTTTATTTGAGAGAGGATAAGAATGTCACGCAGGCTTAGGTTTTTTATTGCAGTTTCTCTACTGATAATAACGATAGGGATAAAACTCCATTCAGCCTTTACATTTCCGCATATAACAGATTGGAATTACATGCGGCTCCAGAAAATTGATAAGGAAAAGAAGAATTTTTCATTTGCCGTATTTGGAGACAATAAAAATTCCATTACCACATTTGAGAACTTAATAGATGCAGTAAATTCGGATGATGTAATGTTTTCCGTTGATATTGGAGACCTTGTGCAGGATGGAGAGAAGGAAAAATACAGGTTCTTTATCAACCAGATAAAAAAGTTTAGAATGCCCTTGTTAACTGCAATCGGAAACCATGAGCTTAGAGAGAACGGAAGAGGTCTCTACTATGACCTCTTTGGCAGATTCTATTATTCATTTACAGTAGGAGAAGCATACTTTATTATCCTTGACGATGCCAATGAATATAACATAGACCCATGGCAAATGGATTGGTTAAAGGATCAGTTAGAAAAGGCCGCCGGATACAAATACAGATTTGTCTTCATGCATGTCCCGCTTTTTGATCCGAGAAAAGAAGGTCCGAGAATAGCGCATAATCTGAAGGATATGAAATTTACAAATCAACTAAACGCAATCCTCGATAAATACAATATCACCATGTTCTTTTCTTCCCATATCCACTCTTTCTATCAAGGGATGTGGAACAAGACACCCTATATCATTACAGGTGGGGCTGGCGCTGAACTGGTCGGCACAGACCCGGAACATGACTTTTATCACTATATAAAAGTAAATGTAAGTGATGCAAGGGTAACTTATGAGGTAAAAAAGATTAAGTCGCCTGATTTTGAAATTGTTGACCGCCTCGCACATGATGCGTGGATATACATCTATTCCTTTTTTGCATTTCATTATCTGGATGTTATGCTTGCCATAATTATTCTATATATGTCCACATATTTGCTTTTTCTAAAGTTGAATCGGAGATATAAATGTTAGAAGAAATTAATCGTTCTCTATTTCACGGTATCAATAAATTTGCGGGCTATAATCCTATGCTTGACGCAACTGCAAGGGTCATTGCAGAATACTTACCTTTCCTATTCATTCTGGTAGTGCTGTATTACTGGTTCTCCAAAAAAGAAGATTCTTCCAAAGTCAGGCTTTTATTGGTCGGTTATTCTGTACTTTTAGCCTTATCCATCAATTTCTTGATAACCATTTTTTATTTCCATCCCCGTCCCTTTATGGTGTATATTGGGAAACTGCTCATCCGGCATGGACCTGAAACATCATTCCCTTCCGACCATACAACTTTTATGTTTTCTATAGCCTTCATGTTCATAACCTTCAACGAGTTCAGGATAATCGGGATTATTCTATCTCTTCTTGCATTAGTCGGTGGAGTAGCAAGGGTATTTGTAGGTGTGCATTTCCCATTTGATATAGCAGGTTCTATTGGAGTCGGTCTAGTTTCTGCAATGATAATTTCTGCATTGATAGATATGCTTACACCAATAAATAAACGACTGATAAAATTTTATAAAAATGTCTTATCCCGTCTGGACTTAAAATAACTTAAAAATAAATAAACTGCAAGCAGGATTATAATTACTAAAATCCCAATATGCTCAATCCTTGTTACATCTTTTTTTATAATTTCCAGACTGTTGCCGCCTATATACCCTACCCCAACCATTACAGCAATTGTAAAGATAGAAGAAATAGCATCTGTAATAATAAACTTCAAAACAGGCATCCTCATTATACCTGATACAAGAAATATCTGAGCTCTAAGGCCGACCAGATGCCTTCCTATCAATATGACAGATACCCCCTTCTTATTAAATTTATCCTCAAGCTCTGAAAACCTTTCAGGCGATAGAATCTTATGAAACCTTTGATGTGTAACAATCATCCGCCCGTATTTCCTGCCAATTAAATAGAGAAAGATATCTGCCAACAATATTCCTGAATAAACAACAGATAATGCGGGAAAAGGGGTTATCATATGTGTAGAGATTAAGAATCCGCATAAGATAAGTGTGGCGTCTTCAGGAAATGGAAGTGTCTTGCTTCCTTCAAACGGAACAAAAAGCCGGTTTGAAATAAGAAGTAGTTTTCCCTATTTTTAACATCTGATTAAACTCTCTATTCGCAGCCAACCTCCTTTCTTTGGCAATTGCCA
>Ga0105164_10000152_pt1 | contig 51385 bp, 44 predicted proteins | sample VDWuncwatermetaG_FD_89674 | JGI IMG/M metagenome (GOLD analysis project Ga0105164, IMG submission 89674) | Wastewater microbial communities from Netherlands to study Microbial Dark Matter (Phase II) - VDW unchlorinated drinking water | ecosystem: Environmental > Aquatic > Freshwater > Drinking...
CGCCCGGCGGGAGTCGAACCCACGACCCTTGGCTTCGGAAACCAATACTCTATCCAGCTGAGCTACGGGCGCATTCATTCAATTCCCAATCAACCGTTGATTTGCTTGTTGCGCCTACGCGGTGTTGGATTTAGAAACAGAATAAGAGTTGCAGATTATAACTTTTTTTCGGCTGTCCCACCGCGCTCTTTGCATTTATGGGCATCTTATGGCACTTTGTCCGCAGTACATTTCGTAGTAGTCTTCATTTTGGATGTCTCATCCTTTATAGTTGTGCTGAATAAATATTGCCATGTTGGTACACTGATGCCATTCCGGATAGATTGTTTTTGGTGGGTAATAACTGATACCAATCCGCATTGATGGGGGAACTGCGATGCAATTACCTAAACAACTATTTTTTCTGAGCGGATTGGTTTTGTCCGTGCTGTTTTTTTCCGCGTCGGCACAAGCAGAGTGCGGTGGCCAACAAGAATGTATTGCTGTTTCAATTAACCCGCTCGTTGCGCCTTCTCATGGCACTCCAGAAACATCCTCACCTTTAAACTTTGACAGCCAAACAATTGGCACTACAAGCGCACCGCGCACCATTTTAGTTGCTGCTGTTGCTGGCCCTAATAATACTTCAGCAACCCTGAGTACAATCACTCTTAGCGGTGTCAACGCTGCTGATTTTCAGATAACTGGCGGCACTTGCATAGTGGGCACCACCCTATTACACGATGGTCAGAACACAGCTCAACTAAACAACACCTGCACGGTTACCGTTACCTTTAGCCCAACGACAGACGGTGCAAAAACAGCAACCCTTGCTATTGGAACCACACTCATCACCCGTTTCATTCCGTTGACCAGCGGCTACCCCGACTTAGCGCAAGACCTGCCCGTCGCCGCGACGCTAGCCGCTCAAACCGAGACCGCGCAGCGTTTTTCAAAAACTCAAATCATTAATTTTCAGCAGCGTATGGAATCGTTGCGGGGTGCGAACACCAGTGCGCCCCGTGCTTTTTCCAGCCTTGATACAGCGATTAATCCAAGCGCGACCCAAGGTCTTTTAATTGATGACTTATTGGCCAATAACTTGGTTAACTTAATCACAACCCAGTCATTCAACCTATCTAGCTTGAATAATCTAGCAGGCGAAACTGTCTCAAGGGGCGGAGCCAACAATGCGGCTTATGCTGCGGGATTTTGGGCGGCGGGAACAGCTCATTTTGGCAACCAAGATGCCACCCGCAGCCGCAGCGAGTTGAGCTTTATCACCAACGGTATCAGCTTGGGGTTTGATCGTCGCCTCAACGCGCAATGGGCTTTGGGACTGGGAGTGGGCTTTGCCCGCGACAAAACTAACATCAGCAATGATGGCTCACAAAACCAAGCGCAAGGCTCTTCAATAACTATTTACAGCAGCTATCAACCAAGCGCAAAAACTTTTGTGGATGGCATGATAGGCGCAGGCACACTCAACTTTGAAACGCAGCGTTATGTGCCAGCACTCAATCAATACGCACGCAGTGATCGCGATGGTCAGCAACTATTTGGCTCGCTGGCTACGGGCTACGAATATCGTGCTGAGGCATTACTGGTGTCGCCCTATACACGCTTGGATTATTCTCAAACAAAATTAAAGCAAAGCACCGAAACGGGTGCGGGGCAATTTGCATTAACTTATTTTGAGCAGGACTCATCCGCGCTGCAAGGCGCAGTGGGTGTGCGTACCGAGTCCATGCACGCAACCTCTTTCGGCTATGCCGCGCCACGCTTCCGCGCAGAATATCAGCACCATTTTCAGGGTGCAGGGCAAGCCGCCGTGGCTTATGCTAATCAACCAGCTGCGCCGCTGCGGCTCACGCCCGGCGCGGAGCTCAACCGCAATGCAATCATGCTGGGGATCGGCAATAATTTTGTACTGCGAAATGGAGCGATGCTCGGTATGGATTATCAAATGGTGCGCGCCTTTTCCCAAGACACCCACTATGCGGTGTTGCTACAGTTCTCGAAAGGTCTAGATGGGCGCGGCCTCTCGTTCTACTCCGTTCTGCCCTCCATGCCAAAGTCACTCGGCATTCAAGTGGATGCGGGTTATCTATTTGATGATAATGTAACGCGGGCAAGAGCTGGTGTAGACAAGCACGCGGATCATTCATACAGTGTCAATGCGGGCAAAACCGCTGCCTTTCCGATCGGGAATAATGCACGGGCATTGCTGACTGGCTCATTAACGGGTGAGAATTTTTATCGTTATGATGGCTTAAGCCGTTTGATTGCGAGTGTGGCGGGTGAACTTCAATATCGCAGCTCTGCCGAGTTCAGCGCGCCGACCTTTGGAATTTTTGTCCGCACATTTGTCGATGAATATAATTCTGATCTGCGCGATGGGTATCGTTACACAGCAGGGGTTTCAATGCGGCAGCCGCTCACTGATCGCATACAGCTATTCGGTGCGGTATCGCATAACGGGCGCAACGGCAAACATTCTGTTTTTGACACGCGGGAAAATTCTGCGCGGCTGAATGTGGACTATGCGCTGAGCGCGAGTAACACGATATATTTAGGCGGAGAATACCGCCGAGGGGATGTCATTACCACTGGCTCGCCGGGTATCTATATGACGAACGCCGCCGTGTTAGATGATGCCTTTCTTCCCGACAGACAGCTATACAGCTACCGCTTTGATGGCTCCAGCGTACTCACGACGCTGGGCTATAACATGGGTTTGGGCGCACGCGACTCCATCGATTTTTCTTGGCGGCACATATGCTCGACGCTGAATAATGCGACCGTTTCTAGCCTCTATGCGTCCAATCCCTCTGCACCAAACTATCTCGTCAATCAACTGACTGCCGCTTATTTGATGCGTTTCTAAGGGGCGGCAGGGCGTTTAGTAATCCCGCCGAGGTCCACTATACACACCGTTTTCAAACACAAACGGCGTAGTGCGTCCAACCAAGGCTTCGATCAATGTCAGCTCCTGATCGGTGTGATTAACAAACGGGGCATTACGAATATTCTTCCCGCGCCCACCATCTTTCACAATATAGAGCGGCTTATCATGATGAGTCGAAGTAACCATCATTTTACTTTCTGGATCAGCGGTGGCCATCACTTCCGTGCTGCCGTAACAGGTGCAAAAATAAGTCAGATCAGGATCGGATTCCAGATAAAAACCCGTACCGCGAATGCCGATGGTGGCCGTGCCTGTGCGTACCCGCATCGGGCTGTTACGCGATACCGTCAATAGTTTTCCGGTCAATAATCTCAGCCCCGTGATAAGCACTGATAGCGGCGTAGTCTCGGCGGCTTTTTGGGGGGTGGTTTCAATTACAAGGTGGCTATTGCCGCGCAAAATCATGGCATGGCTATTGACTGCAAAAATTAATTCGCTACCGGGTGCGGTTTGCACTGTATCTCCTGGGCGCACCTGCGTTTGCAAAGTAGCCTCTTTACCATTGACCGTCGCCTGCCCGGTAATGCGGTAGACCGACTGGCCTGGCGGCAGCTTATCCGGTTTGCTGCCAAAAATACTGGCCGCCCACACATTTGCGTTAGGCAGCCCTGCCGAAAAAAGTCCTGCCGCCAACCCCTGAATCAATAAACGCCTACGTGGATCATCTGCTTCGTGAGAATTTTTCATGAACGCTCCTTAAAGGGAATGAAATTTTAAGTCAACCGAGCAGCCTGACATACATGCAAAACGCAAGACCGCGATTTTTTACCATGCTAACAGACTCTGTGTCATGAATTCTTAAAATTACAAGATCAGTAACATTTCGCAGAGATTTTTGAGCGTGCCGAATTTAGCTCAGAAGAAATGGGGATAGCCGCGCTAATATTGGATGTGACAGGATAGAGTGGGATATATAAAGCCATCAGCCACACGCCGTGCAAAAAATGGTATTGTTTCGCCCATGAATTTTCCTGCTAAATCTTTTAATAATCCGAGTGCAACCGAGATTTGCCAACTGTTACGCGAAGTGCATCGCATCGCTGTGGTAGGGCTGTCGCCGAATGCTGCACGCCCTAGTTATCGGGTGGCCCAAGCACTCCAAAGTCATGGTTATACAATTATTCCAGTGCGCCCCTTGGCGGAAAAAGTGTTGGGCGAAAAGGCTTATGCAGACTTGGAAAGCTTGCCGGGCAAGGTGGATATGGTAGACGTATTTCGTGCGGCGGAACACGTCCCCGCTATCGTTGATAGCTGTATTAAATTGGGCATCAAAAATTTATGGTTGCAGGATGGTGTTATTCATGAAGAGGCGGCTTTACGTGCCCAAGCTGCGGGGATGACGGTGGTGATGAATCGCTGTGTGTGGCGCGATTATGTAACTTTGTGTGTGGAATCATGAGCAAGCATAATCAGGAAAAGCCGCGCTGTGCTTGGGCGGGCGACACGATTTTGTATCAGGATTACCACGACCATGAGTGGGGTGTGCCGGTACACGAAGATCGTTTATTGTTTGAATTTTTAATTTTGGAAGGTGCGCAAGCGGGCTTAAGTTGGATCACGATTTTAAAAAAACGCGAGGCATATCGCGCCGCATTTGATAACTTTGATGCCGCTCGCATTGCTCGTTATGATGCACAAAAGATTGAAATGCTGATGCAAAATGCGGGCATCGTGCGTAACCGTTTGAAGATTCAATCAACCATACTTAACGCGCAGAAATTTTTGGATGTGCAACAAGAGGTTGGCAGCTTCGATCAATTTATTTGGCAATTTGTAAATGGTAAAACGGTGCACAATACTTGGCGGCAACACGCCGAACTGCCCGCCCAAACGGCCTTGTCAGACGAGATGAGCAAGGCATTAAAACAGCGTGGATTTAAATTTGTCGGCTCGACCATTTGCTATGCTTACATGCAGGCCGTGGGCATGGTAAATGACCACACTGAAAATTGTTTCCGATATGCGGAGCTTAAAAAATGATTTTGAAATTTACTAAAATGCATGGCACGGGGAATGATTTTGTCATGCTGAATGGTGTGCGGCAGCGCGTTCATCTTTCGCCAGAACAGCTTCGATTTTTAGCCGACCGACATATCGGGGTTGGCTGTGATCAAATCTTGTTAGTTGAGCCTGCACAGCATGCCGACGCAGATTTTTGTTATCGAATTTTTAACGCAGATGGTAGTGAGGTCGAGCAATGTGGCAACGGCGCACGTTGCTTCGTGCGTTTTGTGCATGAGCAGGGTTTAACCGCCAAGCGTGAAATTGCTGTAGAAACTAAAAGTGGATTGATACACCCGCGCCTCGAAGAAAATGGTCAGGTGACAGTTAACATGGGCGCGCCTATTTTTGCGGCTGCGAAAATTCCGTTCAATAGTGATAGTGATGAGATTATTCAACCCCTGCAAGTGGGCGAGGATACAGTGCAAATGACCGTGCTTTCTATGGGCAACCCGCATGCCGTGCAGGTGGTGGCCGACATCATCCATGCACCCGTCACCACGCAAGGTGCGCTGATTGAGCGCCATCCGCGCTTCCCAAATAGAGTAAACGCGGGCTTCATGCAAATTATAGATCGCAGCCACATCAGGCTGCGTGTGTACGAGCGCGGCGCAGGTGAAACTTTATCGTGCGGTACGGGCGCATGTGCGGCGGTGGTCACCGGTATTCGCCGGGGCTTGTTGGAAAATCAAGTACACGTCGCCACGCGTGGCGGCGCATTAGAAATTGCATGGGCGGGTGAGGGTGCAGCGGTGATGATGACCGGGCCTGCCATTACCGTTTTTTCGGGCGAAATAAACATATAGCAATAATGAGGAAGCCGCACAATGAAATCTACAGAAATCGCAAGCTACTTAAAAAATAATCCACAGTTTTTTGAAGAACACGCCGAGATGATGTCGGAAATAAGAATTCCACATCCCTACGGCGGGCGCACCATTTCGCTGACTGATAGGCAGTTATTGACCTTGCGCGAAAAAAATAAAGTGCTGGAAAAAAAGCTGCACGAGTTGATCGAGTTCGCGCAATACAACGATTTGTTGCAGCAAAAAGTCCATCAATTTGCGTGCTCGCTGTATACGGCAAATAATTTTCTCGATGCGGCCAGCACCGAAAATATGGTGCATGTCATTACGCGCAACTTGAAGGAAATTTTTGCTGTACCGCATGCGGCGATGCGCCTGTGGAAAGTGCAACCGCCCGGCATGGAGGTGATGACCTTTGTTGATCGGCTATCCAAGCCCATTTGTGTCCATCACGCCGCGCATGACACGCACTTGTGGTTTGGCGAAAGTGCGCCGCAATTGCGTTCGTTCGCCCTGCTGCCCTTACGCTCAGGCACGCTGTCGATGGGCTTGTTGATTCTTGCCAGCGAAGACGAGCAACGGTTTTATCCCGAAATGGGCACGCTATTTTTAGAGCGTATTGCCGAAACAACGAGCAGTGCCATTCGCACTTTTATCTGACCCCATGTCCAGCCCAGATATAGCTGCATCCACTCACTCACCCAACAATGGCTTGCTGCCTGAATCTGCGCTGAGTGGATTTTTAGCGTATTTAAATAACGAACGGCAATATTCGCCGCTGACCGCTGAAAATTATGCGCGTGACTTGCGCCGATTATTCAAGCTTGCGGGTGATGTGCCGCTGCATGAATTAAGCAGCCATCAGATCCGCCGCTTTATTGCGCAGTTGCACGGGGGCGGTTTGGGCGGCAAAAGTTTGGCGCGATTTTTGTCTTCCTGGCGCAGTTTTTATACCTACCTCATGCGCGATCATCGCTACACCGACAACCCCTGCGTCGGCATACGTCCACCCAAATCGGCGCGTAAATTGCCACAAGTTTTATCGGTGGATGAAGCCATGCATATGGTCAGCATTTCTACCAAAAAAGAAGTGCTGGCCGTGCGCGACCAAGCCATATACGAGCTATTTTATTCATCTGGCTTGCGTTTGACTGAACTGGTCAACCTCAATTTAGATGCGCTCGATTTTGCCGATTCCTCGGTACGTTTGATGGGTAAAGGGAATAAATCGCGCATTGTGCCGGTCGGCATTAAAGCAATAATTGCTTTGCAAGCGTGGTTGGCTGTGCGTAAAGAAATAATTGGGCGTAAAGAAATAATTGGCCGTGAAAAAATGATTGCTTCGGATGAACAGGCCGTGTTCGTCGGGCACAACGGCCAACGCATCGGCGCGCGTTCGGTGCAACTACGCATGCGCGAATGGGGCATCAAACAAGGGATGCTCAGCCCCGCGCACCCACATTTGTTGCGACATTCTTTTGCTTCGCATGTTTTGCAGTCCAGCGGGGACCTGCGCGCCGTGCAAGAAATGCTCGGTCACGCCAGCATTTCCACCACGCAGATTTATACCCATCTCGATTTTCAAGCCCTCAGCAAGGTCTATGATAAAGCGCATCCCCGCGCAAAGAAAAAAGTTTCTAAAAAAGAATCAGACCCCCAAAAATTACCTTAAAGGGGTCTCTAAAAATTCAAATTCCTAAGCCAAGCAAGGCGCGAGTAAAAAATGAAGACGACGCATATGCTTTATATGTGAGGAGTCATTATTTGCGAGCAACGCAGCATGGCAACGGAAGTTGGATTTTGAGAGATGCCCCTAAAAAATGACCGTGAAAAAATTACTGATTAACAAATTCATACTCAAATCAGGGCGCGAAAAATCGTTGCTGCGTCGCCACCCGTGGATATTTTCCGGTGCGATAGAGCGCGTGGAAGGGCAGCCGCAGCCAGGTGACACCGTCGCGGTCTATGCCGCGCAAGGGATATTTTTGGGCTATGCCGCGTATAACGCCTTATCGAAAATTACCGCGCGCATTTGGTCGTGGCATGAAGAGGAGAAAATCGATGCAGATTTTTTTCGCACAAAAATAATAGCCGCACTGGCGGCGCGACGGGTACTCAATATTGCCCAACATAGCAACGGCGTGCGCCTTATTCACGGCGAGGCAGATGGGTTGCCGGGCTTGGTGGTGGATCAATACAGCAATGTGCTGGTCATGCAAATCGGCAGCGCAGGCGCGGAAAAATGGCGTGAGGTGTGTGCGGAAATTTTGCAGGAATTATGCAAGCCTGTTTGTATTTACGAACGCTCGGATGCGGATTCGCGCACGCTAGAAGGCTTGCCCGAACGCAATGGTGTGCTGCTGGGCAGCTTGCCCGACGCGGTGACCATTACAGAACACGGCGTGCATTTTGGAATCAACATTGCGCACGGACAAAAGACCGGCTTCTATCTCGACCAACGCGACAATCGCGCCTTGATCGGAAACTTAGCGCAGGGAAAAGAGGTGCTCAATTGCTTTTGTTACAGCGGCGGATTTTCACTTTACGCACTGCGCGGCGGCGCGAAATCGGTACTGTCGATAGACTCTTCCGCCGAAGCCTTGCAACAAGCACAGCGCAATGTCGAGCTGAATAAATTAAATGCAAGCCACGCCGAATGGTTGTGCGAAGATGTGTTTCAAGCATTGCGAAAGCTGCGCGACCAAGGCCGCAAATTTGATTTAATTATTCTCGACCCGCCCAAATTTGCCCCCACTGCCGCCTTCGCCGAAAAAGCCGCACGCGGTTACAAAGACATCAACTTACTCGGCTTCAAACTCCTCAACCCCGGCGGCATACTCGCCACTTATTCCTGCTCTGGCGGCATTAGTGATGATTTGTTTCAAAAAATAATTGCGGGTGCGGCCTTAGATGCCGCAGTCGATGCACACATCGTGCATAAACTTCATGCCGCCGCCGATCATCCCGTGTTGTTGAGCTTTCCGGAAGGCGCGTATTTGAAGGGGCTGGTGTTGCGCGTGGCGGGGTGATGGCAATTGGTGCAATGCGCTACGCTTATTGACACCCCACATTGTGCTTTACGCGAGTTGATGTGCCGTAAGCCATGCGATGACCTCATCCGCATTATTATTAGGCGGGAATACCGGATAGAAAATTTTCCGAATAAGACCATCCGTTGCAATGATTGTTAACCGCTTTATTAGGCGTGTGCCTGCATATTCAAATGTGGGCAGTTTCAGTGCTTGAGCTAAAGCAAGTTGCCCGTCATTGAGCAACGTAAAGGGGAGGTGCAGCCTTGCATGGGCTTCTTGTTGGTCTTCCAAACGTTGCGCACTCACACCAAACACCTCGACACCAAGCTGCTTCAACTCAGCGTGGGAATCGCGAAAGGCACATGTTTGCGGGGTGCATCCCCTAGCACCGGGTATGTCATTCCAGCCGATGAGGGGCGGGCTATCGGGGCGACCCAGCATGGGGTAGAAATAAATAACCAGTGTGCCCGAATAAGTACTGAGATCAACGGCCTTCCCTGTAATGCTAGTCAGTGAAACAGAAGGCAAGGTGTCCCCCAGTAAATGGTCGCATGCGCCGTCATCTACTGGAACCGGTAAATTGGCGGGTAAAGTGTGTAGGTCTTTTATCATTTTCCTATCCGGTGACAATTGTTTTAGGTCTAATGAAAAGTTGAGGGGCAGGCCGCTTCTGGCCTGCCCCTCTCGAATGCAGGGTTGGCCGACATACCCGCAGCAGTTGGCCGAACAATTTAGTGCTCATCTTTTGGCTGGAGCTTTCATTCTCGAATGCAGGGTTGGCCGACATACCCGCAGCAGTTGGCCGAACAATTTAGTGCTCATCTTTTGGCTGGAGCTTTAACTTTCGAACTAACTCCGCAAGCACTTCTGCATGCGTAGCTTCCACTCTATCGCATTTCATTCGAATGTATGAAAGGGTTGTTGACATTGCCTCTTCACTCTTCCCATTTAGGGATTCATAGATATTCTTGGTTAATGCGACATTTCGTTGAAAAGTGTTGGTGTCAGAGAGTGCTGTCGATATATTTGCGTAAGCCATACCCTTCCATTTAAATGCTTCCGCCTTGCTTTTTTCACCCAATAGTTTATCTGCTTCAGGGGCAGTAACATAAGCCATGATGTGAGCGACATGACAAAACGCAAAATCGTACGCAGCAGCAGTTTGTGGTGTGCAAGTAGGAATTTGCTCCGCCCGATAGGGCAGCTCAATCCTGCAATTATTTTGCTCTTTCGGGACTGCCGAAGGAGGTGTCTGAGCCATTAAGTTTTGGCTACAAGCAAGAGTAATGAGGAATGCAAATAGGTTAATCGTTCTCATCGTTATTTCCTCATGTTGGCCGACGTGAAGTAGGCATCCTAAAAAGCAAACGTTGTGTGAGCAAGCTTCATCTGCCCACTCAGATAATAAACCTCAAATCAATGAATACTCAAAAACGGTCTAAACCCCAGCTTGGTTTCTATTTTGTTGGCTTCGATACGCGCTTCGTCGTGGGTGGCGTAGGGGCCGATGTGGACGCGCACTAAGCGGTCTGATTTTTGATACAGCACGACTTGTTTTCCGCTGTTTTCAAATGCTGCGCGCATCCGCATGAGGAAACTTTCCGCGCTGCTGGGAGATTGGAAGGCGGCCAGTTGCAGGTAGATGGTGGGCGGACTGTTTTTTGTTTCGGGTGCCATGAGTGAAGGGGGCAGGGTGGTCATTTCCAAGGTGTCGTTTACGGCGATGGGCGGGGGCAGGTTGTCTACGGAGAGTCCTTCGACTTCGACTTCGGCACTGCCTTTGGCGATGATGCCTAATTTATAGGCGGCGACGTAAGATAGGTCGATGATGCGATCATGCAAAAAAGGGCCACGGTCATTGACGCGCACCACGACAGATTTACGGTTGGACAAATTAGTGACGCGGGCATAGCTCGGCAAAGGTAAGGTGGGGTGGGCGGCGGTCATGGCGTACATGTCATACACATCGCCGTTGGCGGTGCGTTTGCCATGAAATTTTTTGCCATACCACGAGGCCATGCCGCGCTCTTTGTAGTCACCCGCGCGGGTGAGGGGGATAAAAGATTTGCCGAGTGCGACATATTGCCGATTGGCATAGCGGTGCAGTGGCTCGGCACGGGGTACAGCATCGGGAATGGCATCTAGATTGGCGGGGGCGTTGGCATCGGGTCCGTCGCCCGGCAAATATCCGCCGCTAGATTCGCTGCTTGCCACCGATGCATCCGCACTTTCTGTGGGTCGTTGTGGTGCGCTGCCACAAGCCGCTAGGATGAGTGTGCTGGTTAGAATTAAAATAATATTTTTAGTCATTGATGTTCTCCGTTTTGCAGTTTTATTTCTCGACTTTGATGGTATTCCGTGAAGCGTTGCTTAAGTCGGTGAGCGGCATGAAGTACAAGGCGCACAGCGCACAGAAACCGGAATGTATTGTATATACATGAGGATTTCGAGCACTGAGCAACGCCGTAATTCGTCCGCGCAACCACTTAAGCAATGCTTCATTAGGTTTGGACAAGTTTCTTATGTGTCTCAATACTCATCAATATCCCAAACCCCAGCAGCAGGGTCACCATCGAGGTGCCGCCGTAGCTAACCAGCGGCAGCGGCACTCCGACCACGGGCAATATTCCGCTGACCATACCCATGTTCACAAAAGCGTAGGTGAAAAAAGTCAGGGTAATACTGCCTGCCATCAGGCGCGTAAAGTAAGTGGATGCATTCGCGGTAATCATAAAGCCACGGGCGATGACAAACAAGTACAGTCCCAATAAGATGAGGTTGCCCAGCAGGCCAAATTCTTCCGAGTAAACAGCAAAAATAAAATCGGTGGTGCGCTCCGGTAAAAAGTCGAGATGCGATTGTGTGCCGTTCAAATAGCCCTTGCCGAGTATTCCGCCCGAGCCGACTGCGATAGTGGCTTGTATGGTGTGGTAGCCCTTGCCTAGCGCGTCTTGCTCTGGGTCAAATAACATGAGGATGCGTTGTCGCTGGTAGTCGTGCAGCATAGACCATAGCACGGGTGCGCTGGCCAAGGCGGCAACGGCTAGCGCGATGATGATGCGCCAACTGAGTCCCGCCAGAAATAACACAAAGAAGCCGCTGGCCGCGATGAGTATGGCTGTGCCGAGATCAGGCTGACGCAAAATAAGCAAAACAGGCATCAACAAAAGTACGGTGGCGACAAGATAATTTCTGAGCTTGAGCGTGGCTTCATTTTTTTCAAAATACCAAGCCATCATCAGCGGCACGGCAATTTTCATAATCTCAGAGGGTTGAATGGTGATGATGCCGAGGTTGAGCCAACGCCGCGCGCCGTTGTTAATTTCGCCAAACAAAGCCACGCCGATCAACATTAACATGCCGACGATGTAAATCGGTACGGCGATGCGCATTAAATAATGCAGCGGCAAGTTGGCGGCAAACCACAGTGCCATCAGGGCGACCAAGATGTTTACGCCCTGGCCGAGCACACGGTTCCAGTTGCCGCCGCTGGCACTGTATATCACCAGCAGGCTGATGCACATCAGCAAGGCGAGCGCGCTGAGCAACACGGGTTCGATATGCACAATCAGGCGTTGCCATAAGCGGTGTCTAATCTCCTGGAGCATTGTCCGCCTCCTTTATGATGGGTAGAGGTTTGGGAATTTTGCCGAGCAAAAAATAATCCAGCACTTTGCGCGCGATGGGGGCGGCGGTGGAGCTGCCGTGCCCGCCATTTTCGACCAACACTGCAAGCGCGATTTTGGGCTGTTCGGCTGGGGCAAAAGCAATAAACCAGGCATGGTCACGATGCCGCTCATTTACTTTTTTCTCATCATATTTCTCGCCTTGCTTAATGTTGATCACCTGTGCCGTGCCCGTTTTCCCCGCCATTACATACGGTACGCCCCAACCCGCGCCCGCTGCCGTGCCGCCGGGTTTGGTTACCGCCACCATCGCACGTTTTACCAAGCCCAGGTGCTCGGGATTTAAGTTGATTGGGGGGTTACCCATTGGGGTAGTGAGCGGGTTATTGAGTGCGCTATCGGTTGTGCTATTGGATGCGGGCGGTGCGTCAGGCAGAGGATTGGTCAACGCATTAGGGACGGGCTGTATTTTTTTTACCAGATGTGGGCGATGCGCAGTGCCATCATTCGCCAGCGTGGCCGTGGCCGCCGCGAGTTGTAAGGGGGTGACCAAGTTATAGCCCTGACCAATGCCGACCGAGATGGTGTCGCCCGGATACCAAATTTGTTTATGCCGTCGCTGCTTCCATTCAGATGAGGGCATGAGTCCGGAGACCTCGCCCTCTAAATCAATACCTGTTTTTTTGCCGAAGCCAAATTGGCTCATGAAGTTGTAAATGTTGTCGATGCCCAGCTCGTTTGCCAGCCCATAATAATAGGTGTCGCATGACACCACCACAGACTTAAATAAATCCACGCTACCATGCCCATCCAGCTTCCAATCACGGTAGCGGTGGCTAGTGTTGGGCAGAGAAAAATATCCAGGGTCGCTAATGGTGTAACTGGCATTGCGCTTGCCCAGCGCTAACCCTGCCAGCGCCATGAATGGTTTAATGGTGGAGCCGGGCGGATATTGGCCGCGCAGGGCGCGATTATTCAGCGGCACATCGGGCGAGTTGCTGAGCTCGTCCCAGCTTTGCTCATCAATACCATCAATAAATAAATTGGGGTCATAGCCGGGCTTGCTGACAAAGGCCAGAATTTCGCCGTTGCTGGGGTCAATGGCCACCATCGCGCCGCGATAAGGGCCGAACGCTTGCTCGGCCACGGCTTGTAATTTTACGTCCAGTGTCAGCGTTAAACCATTGCCCGAAACGGGGGCGGTGCTCGAAATGGTACGAACCTCGCGCCCGGCGGAGTCGACCTCTACGCGCTGGATGCCAGTTGTGCCATGTAAGGTTTTTTCGTAACTTTGCTCGATGCCTATTTTGCCGATGTAGTCGGAGCCTAGGTAGTTAGGCGCGTCTTCGCTTGCTTCTAACAGGCTCATGTCTTGCTCGTTAATGCGCCCGATGTAGCCGATAAAATGCGAGGTTAATTCGCGGTGCGGATATTCGCGAAACAAGCGCGCTTTAATATCCACGCCTTTAAAACGATAACGCTGGGCGGCAAAGCGGGCCACTTCTTCGTCGCTTAGCCGATTGCGTATGGGCAGGCTTTCAAAATTGCGGCTCTCGGCCAGTAATTTTTTGAAGCGCTTGCGATCTTTGGCGGTAATGTCGACTAGCAGGGATAATTCGCCGATGAGGGTCTCTATATCGGCGACTTTGCTGGGCGTAATTTCCAAGGTATAACCGGAATAATTGCGCGCCAGAATTTCACCATTGCGATCTACGATCACGCCTCGGCTGGGGACAATGGGCACAATGGAAATGCGGTTATTTTCTGCCAATGTTTCATAATGGCTATGTTTGACGATTTGCAAATACACGAAGCGTATCAGCAGCAAAGCAAACATAACCAGCACCAGACCCACGCCGAACATTAAGCGCAACCGGAAATTGTGTATTTCCCGCTGCGAGTTTCTAAGCTCAATGCGATGGTTCATGACAGATCAGGATGGTTCATGACAGATCAGAGTCAGCACGCGGGCGACGCAGAGATTGCAATAATAGTGCGAGCGGAATCCACAGGGCTGCCGACACTACGCTGCCGATAAAATATTCCCACACCACATGGCCGTTTATCTGCCAATGTACGGCGGCATAGACAGTTTGCGCGAGTAAAAATAAAGGCAAGACCTGCAAGGTTTGTTGGCGCAGGTCAAACATTTGTACGCGGCGATACAGCACCACGCCGCCAAAGGCCAGCACCGAGTAGGCCAGCGCATGTTGTCCAAACAAGCTGGCATCAGCCACATCAGCCAGTATGCCGACCATCCAAGCGATGCCTATGCCGACGCGATACGGTTTGTGCGTGCACCAGTACAGCAATACCAGCGCTGCAAAATCGGGGCGCATGGCGAGCCAAATTCCTTGCCAGGGCAACCAGTTCAGCAACAGGGCCAGCAGCAAGCTGCTCGCGATAAAAAGGTTGCTGGCGGGGAGTAAAAATTCTTGTCCCTGATAGCTTGCAGTATTTGAAGAGGGCGCGCTCATGGTATTTTGCGGGTTCCTTTTTTGGCTTTCGGTGTATTAGTTTCAATCTCCGGATCGGGGCGTCCCGGTAATTTGGGCAAGCCCGCCAAAATTAATAATTGCCGATTTTTATCGACGCCTGCCAACGGCGTACAGGTGATGCGTGCAAAGGGATAAGCCGGATTCCGCTCGACTTGGGTGACGCGTGCCACGGGCAAACCCGGCGGATAAGTGCCATCAATACCCGAGGTGACCAGCACGTCACCCACTTCAATTTCGGCACTAATGGGAGTGTAGCGTAAGGTGATGTCCGCCGCGCCGCCCGAACCAAAGGCGATCGCGCGTAAACCATTACGCAGTACTTGCACCGGTACGGCATGATCTTTGTCGGTGATGAGCGTAACCTCGCTGCCCCACGGATAAACGCGGGTGACTTGGCCGACCACGCCGGTATCGTCAATGACAATTTGGCCGAGCAAAACGTTGTCTGTCGAGCCTTTATTCAGCAAAATTTTGCGCTTGAAAATATCGCGTTCCAGATAAATCACTTCGGCCAACTGCATGGGGTATTCGGCGCGCTGTTGCACGGCCAGCAAGTTGCGTAACTGAGCGACTTCGGCCTGCAATATTTGCAGTTGCTGCAAGCGTGCGGATTGCTCCAAGCTTTGTTGATGGAGCTGGGCGTTGTCTTGCACCAATTGAGTTTGGGCGACTAAATATTCGCCTGCTTCTTGCCATAAAACGCTGGGTAGTGTGGCCAAACGTTGCAGGGCATTGATCGGAATAAACAGCGTGCTGCGCGCGAATTCTAGGTATTTGAAACGCGCATCAATGAACAACAGCAAAATAGACAGCAATACAAAAAACACCAAGCGTGCACCTTGGCTGGGTCCGCGATTAAAGAAGCGGAAGGAGCGGGTGTGTTCCATGTGAGCCATCAGGTTTGGAATGCCAGAAATGCGGAAGGAAAGTGAGGCTTAAACAAGATGGATGCCCCTAAAGATTAATACTCCTACGCCAGACCAAATTATTAACGAATGGGGCGCGAACAAAAAATGGTGACGACGCATATGTTTGATATGGGAGGAAAACGCAGTTTCAGTGAAGACTAACCTTTAGGTTATGTCGTAGCTAATCATTTTTTGCGAGCAACACAGTATGGCGACGAAGTGGGGTAAGCAGACAATCCGCATAGCGGGTGCTCGCAAAGTTTAATTTTTAATCACTGATAAAAATGCCGCTTTGCTTGTCCATTTTATCCAGTGCCTTGCCCGAGCCGCGTACGACGCAGGTTAGCGGGTCATCCGCGATCAGCACCGGCAAGCCGGTTTCTTCCATCAGCAGGCGATCAATGTCGCGTAGCAACGCCCCGCCACCCGTGAGCACCATGCCTTTGCGCGCGATGTCGCCACCGAGCTCTGGGGGGGTTTGTTCTAACGCAATTTTTACCGCGCTGACAATATTGTTGAGCGGCTCGGTCAGTGCCTCTAATATTTCATTGCTGGAAATGGTGAAGCTGCGCGGCACGCCCTCTGCCAGGTTACGTCCCATCACCTCCATCTCGCGCACTTCGCTGCCAGGGAAGGCGGAGCCGATTTCTTTTTTGATCTGCTCGGCAGTGGCCTCGCCGATCAACATGCCGTAGTTGCGGCGGATGTAGTTGATGATGGCTTCGTCTAATTTATCTCCGCCCACGCGCACCGAGCCGGAATAGACCGAGCCGCCGAGCGACATCACGCCCACCTCGGTGGTGCCACCGCCAATGTCTACTACCATCGAGCCCGTTGCATCTTCGACGGGTAAATCGGCACCGATTGCAGCCGCCATGGGCTCTTCGATCAACTCGACGCGACGTGCACCCGCACCATAGGCAGATTCACGAATTGCACGTCGTTCAACTTGCGTCGAGCCGCACGGCACACAAATGACGATACGCGGGCTGGGTCTGAATATGCCGGACTGATGCACGCGTCCGATAAACTGCTTGAGCATTTGCTCGGTCACGGTAAAGTCGGCGATTACCCCATCGCGCATTGGGCGGATAACAGTAATGCTGCCTGGCGTGCGCCCCAGCATTTGCTTCGCGGCCAGCCCCACTTGTTGGATAACTTTTTTCCCATTCGGCCCACCCTCTTGCCGGATCGCCACGACCGACGGCTCATTCAGCACGATACCTAAGCCCCGCGCCCATATTAAAGTATTGGCTGTGCCGAGGTCGATGGCGAGATCATTGGAAAAATAATTATCAAAAATTTTGAACATAAGTAAACCTGAGTCCTTTAGAATATTAGAAAAACGCCGCATAGTTGGCTAGCGGGATGAGCGGTAAAGTAGCGATTCATCCGCGCGGGCACTGTGCAGCGTTTCCGTAGGTGTGTGAAGGCGTTTATGATACCCTCCCAACTCGTTTTAATAAAGCAGATAGCGCATGTCAATCCATATTCATGATGTTCAAAAAATTGCCCGCCTTGCCCGTTTGGCCGTGACCGAGCAAGAGGTGCAAATAGCGCGCGCTCAATTAAATAATATTTTTGAGCTGATCGCGCAGATGCAGGCCGTCGATACAACGGGTATCCAGCCTATGTCGCACGCCCAAGATGTGACGCAACGGTTGCGTTCAGATGAGGTGAGGGAAACCAATCAGCGCGAATTATTTCAACAAAACGCGCCACAGGTAGAGCGTGGCTTGTACCTCGTGCCGCCCGCCATCGAGTAAATGACCTCGTTAAAAATCATCATTTCGTTGCCATTCGGTGTTGCGCGTAAAAAATGCCTACTGACATATCAAGCATGGGCGACGTAATCATTTTTTGCTCGTGCCCCATTGGTTAATAATTTGGTTTGGCTTAGAGCCGTGAATTTTTAAAATATACTTTTTCCATAAAATACATACAGCACAACTTCATTCTCGTTCATGACCAACCCGTCCCCCATTCATTTCAGTTTGCGCCAGATCAGTGATGCGCTACGCAGCAAAAAAATTTCCAGCGTCGAGTTGACCCAGATGTATTTAGAGCGTATTGCCGCGCTCAATCCCGCGTTGAACGCCTATGTCACGTTAAATGCGGAAACGAGTTTGGCGCAAGCTCGCCATGCTGATGTGATGTTGGCACAAAAGAATAGCCATCCCTTAACCGGCATTCCCTTCGCGCAAAAAGATATTTTTTGCGCTAAAGGTTGGCGCACAACATGCGGTTCGAAGATGTTAGAAAATTTTATTGCGCCTTATGACGCGCACGTCATTCAACAATTCAACGACGCGGGCGCGGTTAATTTAGGTAAGACCAATATGGACGAATTCGCCATGGGTTCGTCGAATGAAACGTCTTATTTTGGCGCGGTAAAAAATCCGTGGAATCACAATGTCGTGCCCGGTGGCAGTTCCGGCGGCTCGGCGGCGGCGGTGGCCGCGCGTTTGTGTGCAGCAGCGACGGGCACGGATACGGGTGGCTCAATCCGCCAACCCGCTGCACTGTGCGGAATTTCCGGTATCAAACCTACTTATGGTGTGGTGTCGCGCTATGGCATGATCGCGTTTGCCTCCAGCCTCGATCAAGCGGGGCCGATGGCGCGCAGCGCAGAAGATTTAGCACTCATGTTAAATACCATGGCGGGTTTTGATGAGCGCGATTCAACCAGCTTGTCACGTCCTACCGAAGATTATTTGCGCGACATAAACAATGTTCAGGGTGGAAAATCTTTGAGCGGATTACGCATTGGCTTGCCCAAAGAATTTTTTGCAGCAGGCTTGAATGAGGATGTCGCGCAAGCGGTGATGGCAGCGGTTGCCGAGTATCAAAAGCTGGGCGCGACCGTGGTTGATATCAGCTTGCCGAATTCAAAGTTATCCATCCCGGTTTATTACGTGCTGGCTCCGGCGGAGGCTTCCAGTAACTTGTCGCGCTTTGATGGCGTACGTTACGGCCATCGTGCCAAAGAGTATTCTGATCTGACCGACATGTACCAAAAGTCGCGCGCGCAGGGTTTTGGCGCGGAGGTTAAACGGCGCATTATGATCGGCACCTATGTTTTATCGCATGGTTATTACGATGCGTATTATGTGCAAGCGCAAAAAATTCGCCGCATGATCGCGCAAGATTTTACGGAAGCGTTTAAGCACTGCGATGTCATCATGGGGCCATCCGCTCCCGGCACTGCGTTCAACATCGGCGAAAAATCGGATGATCCCGTCTCTATGTACCTGCAAGATATTTACACAATTGCTGTGAATTTGGCGGGCTTGCCGGGCATGTCTATCCCCGCCGGATTTGGGAAAAATAATTTACCCGTTGGGCTACAAATTATTGGCAATTACTTTACCGAGGCACAGATGTTGAATGTCGCGCATCGCTATCAGCAAATAACCGACTGGCATACACGTTTGCCCCAGAATATTGAAGTCCAAAATATTCAATCTCGGCATATTGGAGCATTGACATGAGCTGGGAAATCGTCATCGGGTTAGAAATTCACACCCAGCTTTCCACGCAATCAAAAATATTTTCGGGCGCGTCCACCGCGTTTGGTGCCGAGCCGAATACGCAAGCCTGCGCGGTGGACCTCGCTTTGCCGGGCGTATTGCCGGTGTTGAACAGAGGCGCGGTTGAACGTGCGATTAAATTTGGTTTGGCCGTCGGCGCGCATATCGCGCCGCGCTCGGTGTTCGCCCGCAAAAATTATTTTTATCCCGACCTACCCAAGGGTTATCAGATTAGCCAGTTCGATCAACCTGTAGTGGGGCAGGGCGCGTTGACTATACAAGTCGAGCCGCTTTCCAGTAATGAAAAGTCTTATGAAAAAGTGGTGCGGATTACGCGCGCGCATCTGGAAGAAGATGCAGGGAAGTCTTTGCATGAAGATTTTCATGGATTGACCGGTATCGATCTCAATCGCGCTGGTACACCTTTGCTAGAAATCGTGTCCGAGCCTGATATGCGTTCCGCCGCTGAAGCGGTGGCGTATGCGCGCGCCATGCACACGCTGGTGCGTTGGATTGATATTTGTGATGGCAATATGCAGGAAGGCTCATTTCGCTGCGATGCCAACGTGTCGGTGCGGCGCGCGGGCGATGAAAAATTGGGTACGCGCCGCGAAATTAAAAATCTCAATTCGTTTAAATTTCTGCAACAGGCGATTGAGTATGAAGCGCAATGGCAAATAGACACGTTGGAAAGTGGCGGCAAAATTCAGCAAGCGACCGTGTTATTTGATTCCGACAAAGTTGAAACCCGCGCCATGCGCAGCAAAGAAGATGCACATGACTATCGCTATTTTCCTGATCCGGATTTATTGCCGCTGGCTATTTCGGATGAATGGATTGCTGACATCCAAGCGACGTTGCCAGAATTGCCACAAGCAAAGCGTCTGCGTTATGTGCGTGATTTAGGTTTGTCGGAATACGATGCGAATACGCTGACCGCCTCGCGCGAGATGGCGGATTTTTTTGAAGGCGCGCTCAACCCCTCCCGACCTCCCCTTATCAGGGGGGAAGCACACTCCTCCCCTGATAAAAAAAGGTCGGGAGGGGTTGCGGCCAAGCTGTGTGCTAATTGGATGCTGGGTGAAGTGAGTGCACAATTAAACCGCGATGGCTTGGACATCGCGCAATGTCCTATCCAGCCTGAACAACTGAGTGATTTGTTAAAACGCATTGCGGATGAAACTATTTCTCATGCCGCCGCAAAAGAAGTGTTCAAAGTGTTGTGGAGCGAGGGTGGCAGTGCCGATGCCATTATCGAAGCGAAAGGATTGAAGCAAGTTTCCGATGTGGGCGCGCTGGAAAAAATCGTGGATGAAATAATCGCGGCCAACCCCGCGCAAGTGGCCGAGTATCGCAGCGGCAAAGAAAAAGTATTTGGGTTTTTTGTGGGGTTGGCGATGAAAGCCAGTAAAGGCAAGGCCAATCCCAGTCAGCTAAATGACATTTTGAAACGCAAGCTGGCATAAAACGGCTGCGCTCGCCCTAGCTGCGTTATTCAAGTGTTCGGCATGCTCATTGACTTGAAGCCCACTCCGTTTCCTCACCCTTTCGTGCCTTGCATTACCATCGCTCGCGGCGTTTTGTACGCCATATAAATTATCTTTCCCCTGCCGTATTTTCCGCCCACGCCATCAAGCCTTGTAGTAATCCTTCATCGCCCCCCGCAGTTTTCGTAATTGTTTGCCATCCCAATTTGTGCGCCGCTTCCGCGATGCGCGCGTGCGGCACAAACAAGGGAATTCGCAAAATGATTGCGTGCGTTTGTTGATCCAACATTTCGTGCAAATAGACTAGGGCTTCACTGCTGGTCACCGTCAGCGCATCGGGTCGCACCGCCAATAATTCTCCTAGATTTAAGGGCGGTTTGCGCCGCTGGTAGCAGCTTACGTATTCCACCTGCGCGCCGCGCAATTTAAGTGTATCGCCTAATAATTCTCGACCGCCATCGCCGCGAAATATCAGCACATTCCAGCCGGCGACATTTTGTAATTCAGGCAATACTAATAGCGTTTCGCTATCAAACTTTCCTTGGCCTGATATGGCGGGCGGCGCAATTATTTCTTGCACGCCATACTCACGCAAAGCTTGCACGCTACCTGGCCCCATGGCGGCAATTTTTATGTGTGGTGGCAGACCACCTGCTGCAAGCACGGCTTCCATCCCGTAGCGCACGGCATTGGGGCTGATGAAAACGGCTAGATTGTATGAGTAGATATTTGCGACTTGCTGCTTAAGAGTCGTCAGGTCTGCGCTGGGATGGATGGTGAGCAGCGGAAATCGAATCGCCGTCCCGCCTGCTTGCGAGATGAGTCGCACCAAATGATCCGCCTGTTCGTGTGGGCGCGTGACCACAATTTTAAGGCCAGCTAATGCAGTGCGGTTGCTCATGGCGAGGAAATTATTCCAGCGCGGCTAAAATTTCATCTGCCCCCTGCGCGCGTAACGCTTGCGCTACAGCATTGCCGATGGTTTCTGGGTCAGCACCGTGTAATTCGGCGCGTGCCATGCGCGCGCCATCGGGACTGGCGACGAAGCCGCGTAAAAATAATTGGCCGTTATTCATTTCTGCATAGCCGCCCAGCGGCACTTGGCAACTGCCCGCCAAGGCGCGGCTCAAGGCGCGTTCGGCCAACACACAGGCAGCAGTGTCGGCATGATGGAGCGGGGCGAGTAAGGCTTTTAAATCTGCGCGATCTGCGCGACACTCAATCGCCAACGCGCCTTGCCCGACCGCAGGCAAACTTTCTTCTGCCGAAATAAAAGTGCGAATGCGCTCGCCTAATCCTAAGCGGATTAAACCCGCCGCTGCCAAAATAATAGCCGCATATTGTCCTTCATCTAGCTTACGCAAGCGTGTTTGCACATTGCCGCGCAGCGATTCAATCACGAGCTGGGGAAAGCGCGCACGCAACTGGCTGGCGCGCCGCAAGCTGGAGGTGCCGACTACGCTGCCTGCGGGCAAGGCCGCTAAATTTTCAAAATGAGTAGAGACAAACGCATCCCGCGCATCTTCGCGCTGGGTAATGCAGGCCAGTATAAAACCAGCAGGTAAATTCATCGGCACGTCTTTCAAAGAATGTACGGCGATGTCAGCGCGCCCCTCTTCTAGCGCGGTTTCCAGTTCTTTCACGAATAAACCCTTGCCGCCAATTTTGGATAAAGTCACATCCAAAATTCGATCGCCTTGCGTGGTCATGCCCAATATACGGATTTCGGTTTCTGGGTATAATGCGCGCAGTTGATCGCGGATGTGCTCGGCCTGCCACATTGCTAACGCGCTTTCGCGGGAAGCGATGGTGAGTTTGGCGGGCAAAGATTGGGAATTAATGACTTGATTCACGAGATTTGTCCAATTGGTTGTGCGGGGTGTTATTCGGATTTATTTGAACGGAAACGTTGATTAAGTCGGCGAGCGGGATGAAGTGCTAGGCACGCGGCGCGCAGGAACCGCAGTGTATGCGGTATACATGAGGATTCTGAGCGCCGTGCAACACAGCAATTCACCCGCGTAGACATTTAATCAGCGTTTCTAAAATTTTAATGGAGCTTCAACCCCACTATATTTAGCGCGGCATTCTAACATGAGCTTCTCGCTTGCGTTGTACGCCCACTCACCTTATGAACCTGCTTGCCCCTCTCTCAAACATATCCAGCAAAGACCTCCCCTTACGTGAAGATATTCGTCTTTTAGGACGCATACTCGGCGACACCTTGCGCGAGCAAGAAGGGGTCGAAACTTTTGAATTGATCGAAAATATTCGGCGCGCCTCGGTGCATTTTCGCAAGACGCAAGATGAGCGTGATCGCGCGCACGTTGCAAAAATCCTGGACGATTTATCGACGGCTGATACCTTATCAGTGGTGCGGGCGTTTAGTTTTTTCGCGCAGCTTTCTAATATCGCCGAAGATTTGCATCACAATCGTCGCCGCCGCGCCCACCTTAAGGCCGGCTCTCCGCCTCAAGAAGGCAGCTTGCAGCTGGCCTTGAGCCGCACGCAAGACAAGCAAATTGATGCCGATACCGTGCAAGCATTTTTCAACAAAGCTCTGATCGCACCCGTGCTCACCGCGCACCCGACCGAGGTGCAGCGCAAAAGTATTTTGGATTGCCAGCTGATTATTTCCAAGCTTATGTCCGAGCGTGATCGCATTGATTTAACGCCGGATGAATTGGCTGATAACGAAGAAAAGCTGCGTCGCTTTGTGCTCATTTTGTGGCACACGCGTATGTTGCGCACGGCCAAATTAACGGTGCGCGATGAAATTAAAAATGGCTTGGAATATTATCGCTATACCTTCCTTTCAGAAATCCCCCATCTCTACGCCGATTTGGAAAAACAGTTGGAAGCGCACTATGGCAAACGCTTGCACCTGCCGCCGTTTTTGCACGTGGGCAGCTGGATAGGCGGAGACCGTGATGGCAATCCGTTTGTCACGCACGAGATCATGCAAGATGCGGTCACGCGCCAATCGACTTTGGTGCTGGAATATTATTTGGCCGAAACGCATTTGCTCGGCACACGTTTGAGTTTGACCACGCGCTTGGTGTCGGTGAGTGATGAGTTGCGCGCGCTGGCGGCCAAATCGCTAGACCAAGAAATCAGCCGTGAAGACGAGCCTTATCGCCGCGCCTTAATCAGCATTTATTCTAGGTTGGTGGCCACCGCAGAAGACCTCGGCCATCGTGTTAAACATCTGCGCCCGGTCAATCCCAACGCGCAGAAATACGAAAACGCGCAAGAATATATCAACGATCTGGACATCATCATCCGCTCGTTGTACGGCCATAAAGCAGTGTATTTGGCGCGTGGGCGCATGGCAAATTTACGGCGCGCGGCAGAGGTGTTTGGCTTTCATCTCGCACCTTTAGACATGCGCCAGCACAGCGCGGTGCACGAACAAGTGGTGAGCGAATTATTTGCTATCGGCGCGAACAAAACCGGCTATGCCGCGCAAAATGAGGCGCCGCGCCGCGAATGGCTGTTAGCGGCTTTGCTTAGAAATAAACCGCTGGCTGATAATTTAGAACCCAGTAATTTAGATGCAGGTAATTCAGCCGCAGAAAATCTAGAAAAATTCTCAGCAACCGTGCAAGGCGAGCTACGCATCATGCAAATGGCGGCAAATATACATCGCCGTTTTGGACATGCGGCGATACCCAACGCCATTATTTCCAAGACGGATTCAGTGAGCGATATGCTCGAAGTCGCCCTCATGCTGCAACAAAGTGGGCTGCTGGAAAGTGATCCCCAAGGAAATAGCAAACTACACGTCAATATCATCCCGTTGTTTGAAACCATCGACGATCTGCGCGCTTGTGGCGAGATCATGGACGATTTATTCGCCATTCCCTACTATCGGCAATTGCTGAAAAGTCGCGGCAATACGCAAGAAGTTATGCTCGGTTATTCCGACAGCAATAAAGATGGTGGCTATCTCACTGCCAATTGGGAGCTGTACAAAGCCGAGGTGGTACTGGCTGAGTTATTCCAAAAACATGGCGTGGAGTTGCGGCTTTTTCATGGCCGTGGCGGCACAGTCGGACGCGGTGGCGGCCCTAGTTATCAGGCTATTTTGGCGCAACCACCGGGCAGTGTGAACGCGCAAATTCGCATTACCGAGCAAGGCGAAGTCATCGCCAGCAAATATTCCAACCCGGAAATTGGCCGCCGCAATTTGGAAATTTTATTGGCCGCCACCATGGAAGCCACGCTGGTGCACGAGCATGGCGACGACACCATGCCCGCCTCGCACCGTGTTCATGAATTTTATAAAATCATGGATACGTTAAGTTTGGATGCCTACTTGGCTTATCGCAAATTGGTTTACGAAACGCCCGGCTTTACCGATTATTTTTTTGCCGCCACCCCCATCCAAGAAATCGCCGAACTCAACATCGGCAGCCGTCCCTCGGCGCGCAAAAATTCCGGCAAGATAGAGGACCTGCGCGCTATCCCCTGGGTGTTTAGCTGGAGTTTGAATCGCGCTATTCTGCCTGGCTGGTATGGCTTTGGCAGCGCGGTTGCTAAATTTATCGAGCGAGAAGGCGAAGCGGGTTTAGCGCAACTACAAGCCATGAATAAAGACTGGGCGTTCTTTCGCGGCCTGCTGTCCAACATGGACATGGTCTTATCCAAAACCGACATGGGCATCGCCGCACGCTATGCTGAACTGGTGCCAGACGAAGCGTTGCGCCACAAAATATTTGGTGAAATAAAAACCGAATGGCAGCGGACGATTGATACGTTATTTGCCATTACCGAAACCAATATTTTGTTAAAGGACAACCCCACCTTGGCGCGCAGCCTCGCCATCCGCATTCCGTATATTGATCCGCTCAATCATTTGCAGGTCTCGCTGCTGCGTCGGCATCGTGCGGGGGAAACGGATGAGTTGGTTAAGCGGGCGATACATCTAACGATAAACGGCGTGGCGGCTGGCCTGCGCAATAGCGGGTAAAAACTGCTGCGCTTGGCATAACTGTGTTGCTCAAGTGCTCGGAATGCTCATTGACTTAATGTCAACTCCGCTTCCTCACCCTTTCGCGCCTTGTTCTGCCTTCGCTCGCGACGTTTTCGTCAGCACCTTACAGCACTATTTGCACTTAGATAATCCATTAGGTCGAAAATCCGTCATTCCCGCGCAGGCGGGAATCCAGTGGGGTTTTATAAGCCCCGCAACGCGGTCAAAACCAAAGGGTGTGGACTGCTGCGCAGGATTTTTTACAACTGGATCCCCGCCTGCGCGAGGATGACGGGTGCGGCGTGGGCATGTCGAAGGCTTAACATCATATGATGAACTAAACTCGTGATAGAAAAGCCCGCCCCAGACAATTGTCTGGGGCGGGCTTTTTTCAACGCAACGCCAACAGCAAATTAGAAGTTAAAAACTATGCCTGCCGTCAATAAATTAACATCCGATTCTGCGGTTGGATCAGTGCTATCGAAGCTAATTTTGCCTAGGCTCTCATATTGTGCTCGCACCGCGATTGAGGTGTTGATGTCGTAACGTACGCCTATCCCCCAGGCTAAAGTTGTGGTGTCATCGTCAAATTTAGCAGAGCCGAACCCGGCTATATTTGCATCTAACTCCCCATTAGTCAAGGCTAAGCCCAATTTACCAGTAAGCGAGAAAGCATCGGCAACAGGGTATGATCCGACGGCAGAAAATTGAAAGCCTGTAACATTCCCATCAACGGTAAATCCAGCATTGTCATTAAACTCCGCAGTACCATAATTGGCATAACTGGCTTCTACCGCCAAATTAGGCATCACTTGGTAACCTACCGCGCCACGAAACCCCATGCCTGCGTCATCACAAGTTTCACCCGCCAGCGTACCGTCACAAAAACTTTTCACTGTTGTCTGTCCCACATCAATCGCACCATATAACTTACCCACTTCGGTAGCCAATGCCGATCCCGAAACACCTGCCAATAAAACTGCTGCCACCAACCCCAATTTAATTTTTTTCATCTTAACGCCCCTCATCAGATAAATGGCCGATTCACCATGAATCAGCCAATGCGGATTATGCGGGGGGGGGGGCTAGTCAAGTCAAGTGGTTTGTTGCTGCGCGTATCTATAGTGCCCGATGTAGCGTGGCGAAAGTTGGCGCAGCAGGAAAAATTTTATTCGTGTTATTTATAGGGAAACATTAAATAAGTCGTCATTCCCGCCTGCGCGGGAATGACGGGAATTTGAATTTTTAGCGGAACCTTGAAAAATCGGTGTTATTTATAGCTCAGAACTTCTGGCTGGCTTTGATGCCCATCTCAACGGTGTTGTTGGCGGGTTCGATAAATCTTCCTCTAGTTGGAATGCCATCCACCATTACTGTTGCAGGTACAACATTAGATTCAGCGATATTCCAGTAGTGAGCATAGGGGCCAATTGCCCATTTGCTTTGGGTGTACATCACGCTGAATTTCAGCCCATAACCGCTGGTTTGGTCATTGGTAAAATCACTGTTCCTGGGGTCGACATCTGACAATTTGGAAGTCTGCGTGCCCGCCAAAAATAGATCATATTCTGCCATGATGGCTAAGCGGGCTTGACCATTGATTCGGCTGCGATGATGGAAGCCGATGGGCACATAAAAATAATTACTTTCACGGCGATAGCCAAAAAATCCAGTGTTGGTCATGCCGCGTCCATCGTGATACAGATAACGGTAGCCCGCGCCGATGTAGGGCGCAAAAACGATATCACGCATCGCATAATCTGCGCCTGCCAGCACGCGTACTTCCATATATAAATTTTGATTGTCACTCGCACTGCCCGTGCCGTTGCTGTCGTAGTCGACTAGGCCAAAAGCATAGCGTACTTCGCCGCGCACAAAGCGTTCATTGGCTACGGCTTGAGTGCCTTGCATTTCTACGCCGAACATCGCGCCCTTGAGCGACATTAAACCCGGCTCTTTGTATTGATATGAGGCGAAGGACAAGCCAATTTCTTTGCTCGTTTCGGTGTTTAGCGCGAGAGATTGCGCGTGAGCGGTGGAGGAAAGTAACAGAGCAGAAAGTATGGCGAGTGTGGCGGCAATTTTTTTCATGAATGCATCCTATGTGGGTTTAACTTATTTCTTTAGAGTGCTTCTAAAAATCCAAATTACTAAGCCAGACAAGGCGCGAACAAAAAATTATGACGACGCATATGTTTGATATGTGAGGAGTCATTTTTTGCGAGCATCCGCTACGCGAATTGCCTGCTTACCCCACTTGTTCGCAACACAGTATGGCGACGGAAGTTGGATTTTTAGATGTGCTCTTTCACTATATGTTGCTGCCTGCGGCTAATAGGCAACTGTTCACTTAGGCCTTTTAATTTAACAGTCCAGTGTGTTTCCTTGGCGTGTGTTTCGTTGGTGTCCGCTTCGGTTAATTTTTCAAATCCCTCGATGGATTTTTTTGCCACCAAACAGTTGCGGTGGATGCGTATAAATATTTCTGCAAATTCTTGCTCCAACGCGTTGAGTGATTCTTCGATCAAATATTCGCGCGCCAGTGTACGCACAGTGATGTATTTTAATTCGGCACGCAGATAGAGAATTTGTTCGATGGGGATGAGATAAACTTTTCCGCGTTCGTGGGAGGATAAATTTCGGCGTGCTTGCGAGGTGAGCTTACGCAACACCTCGGCTTGTATTTTTACTGCGGTGCGGGCGCGTTGTAGCGCATCCAGCAAACGCTGTTGGCGTATGGGTTTCAGCAGGTAGTCGATGGCGTGTAACTCAAACGCTTTAATCGCGTAAGTGTCATACGCGGTGGTAAAAATAATGGTGGGCGGTGGCGACATTTTGTTGAGATGCTGCGCCAGCTCGATGCCATCCATCTGTGGCATTCGAATGTCCACCAACACTACATCGGCGGGCGTGGCGGAGAGTTGGTCGAGTGCCTGTTGCCCGTTGGCCGCTTCCCCCAGTAATTTTAGCGGCATGTGTTGGGCGCAATCTTGCAATAATTCTTTTAGGCGATTGCGCGCAGGCGACTCATCATCCACGATGAAAATGGTAAGCGAGGCGGAGTGTGTGATGCTGGCAATGTTCATGAGTATTTAGCCTGATCTGCCGTTGATTTAAGATACGGCAAGACGATCTGCACATGGTAAGAATCTGCGCCTGATTCTACGGTGTAACTCGCCTCAATATCAAACTGTAACGCCAGCCGCTCGCGTATATTAACCAGCGCCATTTTGTTGCCATTATGGCTTGGATCGCGTAAAGCATGTGGGTTGGTCATCTCCAGATGCAGGGCATGGTCTTTTTTATAAAACTTAATGTCGATTACGCCGCCTTGGGCGAGCGGTTCTATGCCGTGATAAACCGCATTTTCCAGCAGGGGTTGCAATATGAAAGGCGGAATTAACGCGTCATCAGGTAAGTTTTCACACTGCCAATTCACTTGCAAACGCTCGCCCAAACGCAGCTTTTCTAAGGCTAAATATTGTTTGGCCAATAATATTTCTTGTTGTACGGGCAGTAAATTGCTGGCATGAGACATGGCGGTGCGAAATAAATCCGCCATATCTTCTAATGCAGCTTCTGCTTTTTTAGGGTCGGCGCGCACGATGCCGAGTACGGCATTGAGGGTGTTAAATAAAAAATGCGGGCGGATGCGCGCCTGCAAAGCCTGCAATCTAGCTTGGTGCAACGCGGGCGAAAGCGCTTGCGTGCGTAATTTAAAATACATCAGCAATAGCGCGGTAATTGCGCAAGCTGACAGCACATTGCGCCACAGATAATAATTTTCATCTGCCGTGTTGGGTGGAACATAAAATAGACTGCCCCAATTTTGAATGGACATTGTTACCGCGCCAACCAGTAACAGCACGAGTGCAATGCTTTGAGGGTAAGGTAACTTTGCGAGTAGGGGATGCAGGGCAAATAGCAGTAACAAGCAGGATAGCAGTACAGGTTGCAATAAAGCAGAGACGATCACCATTTGTTGCATGCCCTCTTGCCAAGAAGGAGCGTGTGCCAGAATCGCCAACATGACGATGCCATTGACCAACAGCACGACGCGCAAGATTACGCCCAAGCTGCGAAAATTGGGGAGCGTATCGGTGTGAGGGTTTTGCTTTATAATTTGAGGCCTCATCAAAATTCTTAATTTACGCTGCACATTCTGGACAATAGCCGATGACGATGCAAGATAAAGAAACGCAATCCGAAACAATCACCGGACAAACGTGGTCTGGGCGGTTTAACGAACCTGTCGCAGAATTGGTCAAACGCTATACCGCGTCGGTTGAATTTGATAAACGTTTAGCACTGGTGGATATTCGCGGCTCGCTCGCCCACGCAAAAATGTTGGCGGCGTGCAGCATCATCACGGCGCAAGATTTACGCGACATTCAGCGTGGGATGGCGCAGATCGAAAATGAAATACTCGGCGGCGAATTCGTGTGGCTGCTAGATTTAGAAGACGTGCATCTTAATATTGAAAAACGGCTGACTGCACTGGTCGGTGATGCCGGTAAAAGATTGCACACGGGTCGCTCGCGCAACGACCAAGTGGCAACCGATATTCGGCTTTATTTGCGCGATGCGATTGATGAGCTGAATCAGCATATCAAGGCCATGCAAACCGCGCTGGTCAACCTCGCCGCGCAGCACACGCATACCATTATGCCCGGCTTTACCCATTTGCAAGTGGCTCAGCCAGTAAGCTTTGCCCATCATTTGATGGCGTATTTTGAAATGCTCAAGCGCGATGCACAGCGTTTAACGGATTGTCGTACCCGCGTAAACCGCTTGCCACTTGGCGCAGCAGCCTTGGCCGGCACGAGTTATCCGATCAATCGTGAGTTGGTTGCCGAACTGTTAGGGTTTGATGGCGTGTGTGAAAACTCGTTGGATGCAGTGTCGGATCGAGACTTTGCGATTGAGTTTACTGCCTGCGCCACGCTCATCATGGTGCATTTATCGCGGCTGTCGGAAGAGCTTATTTTGTGGATGAATCCGCGCTTTGCTTTCATTGATATCGCCGACCGTTTTTGCACGGGCTCGTCCATCATGCCGCAGAAAAAAAACCCTGATGTGCCAGAATTAGTGCGCGGAAAAACGGGGCGGGTGCAAGGAAATTTAGTTGCGTTGATCACCTTGATGAAAGGCCAGCCGCTGGCCTACAACAAAGATAATCAGGAAGACAAAGAGCCGTTGTTCGATACGGTAGACACACTCAACATGACGCTGCAAATTTATGCCGACATGATTGGCGGCATTACCGTCAAACCCCAAGCCATGCGTGAGGCCGCGTTGCAAGGCTACGCCACGGCCACCGATTTGGCCGATTATCTGGTGAAAAAAGGCTTGCCCTTCCGTGATGCTCACGAAGCTGTGGCGTTGGTGGTGCGCCACGCGGAACAATGTGCATGTAATTTAAGCGACTTAAAATTGGAAGCATTACAGCAATTTTCCCCGCTTATTGCCGAGGATATTTATGCGGTGCTCACGCTGGAAGGATCGCTGGCTAGTCGTGACCATGTTGGCGGGACTGCGCCCAAGCAAGTGGAAGCGGCGATTGCGCGGGCGAGGAAAACGTTGTCAGATTAAGCGCATTGTGTGAGACCCCTCTTCAGGATCTTGTCAGCAATAATACGAGAGGTAGCTCGACGCTGTTGGCGGGGAAACGTAGCTTGTCGCCTGTTGTTATTATGGAATAATGACTCATGGAATTTGAAGCCGATCCGGTTAAAGCTGCGCAAAACTTAAAGAAGCATAGAGTCAGCTTTGAAGAGGCAGCTTCGATATTCGGGGATGCAATGGAATACACCTTCCCTGACCCTGATCATTCCATTGGCGAGGTGCGCTGGCTGTCGTTTGGAATGTCTGGCAGAGGGCGAGTTCTTGTAGTAATTTATACGGAACGTCGTGGCAAAATTCGCTTGGTCAGTGCGCGGCTAGCCACAAAACATGAAAGGAAAATTTATGAAAAAGACTGAAGAAATGCGCTCAGAGTATCGGCGCGAAGACCTTGGGAAAGGAGTCCGAGGAAAACACCACGCAGCATTCCAAAAAGGCAGTAACTTGGTCTTACTCACACCTGAGTTGGCTAAAATATTTCCGACCAACGAATCCGTTAATTCAGCGCTTGAGTCGCTGGTAGATGTTGCGCGATCTGTAGTACCAAAAAAACGCCATACCAGTACGACCAGCAAGTGAGCGTAACAGCCGCTGCCTTGTTCCCTTCAAAGAAGTAACAATGTGTAGCTATAGTCACGACAGCTTATTTAGTTCTTAGGGAACATCAAGTTAAGTCCTATATAAGCGGCGTTGCTGGCAAAATCGAATAGATTGGAAATGTTCAGCCTAAAATTCAAATCGTGGTCACCCATTTTAGTTTTAAACCCTTATCAAGATTGAATTTATTGCCTGAAAATCTCAATTTATTTATCGGACACTAATTAATGAACCCAGCTAAATCGCTTTCCACTGCATCTTCATTTTGGCCGATATTAGAACGCATGGCTGACAAGCAGTCATTGGTATCAGTCCGAGATATGCGTGATCTGCTGGCCCATTATTTACCCAAAGAAGATCGTTCTCCGCAGACGGTTCTAACACTGCTGGAGGAATGCGGGATATTGGAAATATCAGCGGAATCCAATTCTGAATGGGAAATGGTTCATGCCTTTGGTGAGTTTTTTCGCCATCTGTCCAGCCGACAGCGGCTTTCTTCTCCGGGTATTCTGGTTTCCATTCTGGAGGATATTTCCTACCAAACTGAAGAGCTGCATAAAGCTATAACGAGCAAATCACTTGATGTGGTTCTCGCGCGATGCCGTGAGGTCAAGGATCGTTTGGACGAGGTTCGCCATGTCAGTGAAAGCCGCCACGCTGCCGTCATCCATGAGGTAATGAAAATTAAGGCGCGCACGGATAAACGTTCTGTGCATGAACGGTACGCATTTATCAGCGATATGTACGAACATCACATAGAGCCATTGCGCTCCATTATTGATCCGGGTGGCGAGATGGATAAGCACCTGAACGAGTTTTTGTTGGTGATAAAACAGGGCTTGGATAATTTGTCGAGCGATCCGCATGCGCCAGAAATGCTGGTTAGATTAAGGGCAACCGTTATTCGACTCGAAAGAGAAACGCTCTCCCATTTTTCAGCCGCGTTCAAAGAAGTTCTTCCTCTGTATAACCAACTGCGCCGCGATGCACAACTTGCGCGTGCAGTCAGCAGGCAACTAGACGTATTATCAAGAGATGGCTGCGACCCATTGTCCAAGCTGTTACAGGAGCAGATGCCGATTTCTAGGTGGAGGGCTGAAAGTTTGTTCTCGTCGGGTGCGATGGAAAACTATTTGTCCAGTGTGTCAGAGAGCATCCAATCCAAACCCGAGCCTCTGGTCACAACATCGGCGTCCGGCGCATCGGCCAATCGCTATATAGACCCGTTTGACCTGCTGGATAGAGTGAATGAATCCAAACCCATCAAAGACGCGCTTCGTTGGCTATTTGACACCTACCCGGATAAGACCGAGCACTCTGTCTTGGCTGCTTACCAAGAGCTTCTGCAAAATGATATTCAATATTCGTTCGATAGCGCGATGACTAGCCATGCCGTCGGTGTAGCCACTTATCGCTATTTCCCATTGAGAATCGAGGTCTAAATGCACCTACCTGAAAAACTTGATTTGGCCTTTCAGTCGTTATCTCAAGGGAGGCACATCACCATAGAGGATGGCGAGGTGTGGCAACTCCTCAATAAGTCAATTTCCGAATATCAGGAGGTTTTTCGAGCGCTGGGTTTTGAGCTGGTAAGCGATTCACACGGATTCTTTTATTTTCATGGATCAAACAGAGGATTGAGCGACGGTACGGAGAAATTGGCATTGTTCATCTATGTGCTAGTCGATTGGCTGGCCGATAACGGCGACAACGTCATTGAATCTTTGTTGGGCAAGGAATATGCGCGGGTGCGCTGCCGCATTTGACCAATGACCGATACAAGGGCTACATGGCGCAAGTATCGGTAAGCGATCAGAAAGAATTGAATGGCATCATCAAGAAGATGAACAATCTCGGCTTTGCCAAGATAACGGATCAGGAGCTGATGAGATTCCGTTTTCTATCACCAATCTGGCGGATGCTGGAAACCTGTTTGAATAATAATTTGGATGCAAGCCAGCAACCCGCAAATCTCGGAGGAAACGATGCTGACTCCCGGGGTTAAACAAATCATTTTTATTCGTGCAGGCCGATACGACTATGCCGAGTTGGAACTAGGCAAGTCATCTCATCTTGTTGGTGAAAATAATGTCGGCAAGACCTCGCTGATTGAATCATTGCAGTTCCTGTATATCGGTCACTTCAACGAGATGCGGTTTGGCAATTACAAATGGGAGGAAACACAGCGATACTATTTTAATTCCGACCAAAGCTACATCTTGTTTGAGTGCATGACCAACAAGGGAAAGTACGTCACCGTTGGGCTGCATGGACGCGGGCCATTGCAGAGCTATAACGTCGAACGTTTCACTTTTTCAGGCGAGTATCGCAAAGACATATTTGTTCAGGCTGATAATCATGTCCGCCCATTCGATGATGTGAAGATAAAATTGGATGAGGATGCGCGTCACTTTCGCCTTCTTGAGGCGAAGGATATTCGAGCATCCGTGCTGGGAAATATTGATGATGCGCAAATTTCACTTGGCATAGTGCCGTTACGCGACGAAGGCAAGTATGGGAAGTTTTCTCATCTATTCAAAAATCTCTTGCGCCTGAATAACATGACACAGCAGGACATCAAGGAAACTCTGCTGGAAGTGCATGACCAGTTCCGCAAAAAGGAAATTAATCTCGCCGATGAGCATGGAGCCCAGTTCGCGCGCGCTAGGCTGGAGCGCGCCAAGCTCAATGAATTGAAGGGTGCATTGCCATTTGGTCAAAAGCTGAAAGAACAGTGGGAGTTGCATACCTCAACACGCAAGGATATTCCAGCTTTTTATCAGTATTTGGAGCGCATCAAAACTGAAACGATTCAGCGCTTGAGATCAGATGAAAAACGGTTTGGTGATGCGGCGCGCCAAACAGATGAAAAAATCGGACAATTAAAAGAACACTTGGAAAAAATCGGTGAGAAGATCAAAGAGCTTGCTGGGGAACGTGGTAAAGCACAAGGCAATTTAGACAGAATTGCGGCAATGGGAGAAGAGCTACAAGAGTTTGTTGCCAGTTTGGAGCAAGAGGCTCTAAGTAATTTGCAGCAGCAAATTGCAGAGTTACAAGGCAAGCTACACGCCAACACCGACCCAGTTGAATTCATTCAGCAAGATGTTCAAAATCTTGAGCGCAAGCTACAAGGCCTGATGAAAACCAGAGACAATTTTGCTCTGCTTGTGGGAACGGCATTGAAGGGGCATTTTTCAGAGACAGAAATTCGGGAGGTGTTTCGGGTGCTTAACCCGGCGTTGCTATCTGCACCGTTGCAAATAGGATCCGTCGAAGTTTCGGATGAGGCAAGTGCCTTGACGTATTTGAACGCAATCAGGAATGCAATATGCGATGGCATATTTGACTTGCATGGCACAAAAATTTATCTGTCCTCATTGCCTGAAACGAATGAAGTATTGCATGACATTGAATCCATAAAGTCCGAGATTCATGCAACAGAGCAGCGTATCAAAAAAAGAAAATCCATGTTGGCTGTGGCTATAGATGCAGCTTCAATAAACGCTAAAATCAGTGAATTGTCGGTTCAGGCAGAGAAAATCCAGAAGTTGTTAGGCAAATGGAATACGTATCAAGAGGAGTTGAAAAATCAGCCTGAGTGGAAATCGCAGATTAAATCCTTATCGACCGAAATTGAGTTGAGAGAAAAAGAAGCTAAGGAGGTTGATGGAAAAAAATTTGAACTATCCAGACAAACGGAACGCCAGAAAGACTCTGCGAAACAGGCGGGGGATGATGTAGAGAAAATTTACAAGGAAAGATATGTGCTGCCAGATGCATCGTGGCCTAGCGGGCTGATTGACCCGTCGTGGACAGACGATTTTCTTCAAGCGGCACTTGACTATCGCGAGATGCATAATATTTATATCAACACGGGTAAAGAAGTTGAGAGTCTTCTCGAAAGTATTCGTCGCAGTGCGCCATCAGCGGGCGACCATTTTGTTGGCACTGCTCTTGAGGAGCAGATCAAGGCGGTTATTACCACACTGGATAGCATTCAAAAAATCGAGGTAAGCTGCAAGGAGATATGGGAGGCATGTGTGGTGGGGCTGCGAACTTCCTTTAGTCATATCTTGAAAGATTTGGATACCTTGAGCGAGAAGATGAGAACATTCAATCAGCACTTGGCTGGTGTGCCCATTTCCAATCTCAAGCGTGTCTCGCTGGAGGTCGTGGAACGGAAAGACATCACGAAGAAATACCGCGATATGATCCGCAATGATGGAACGCTATTTGCCGGTTCGTCTGAATCAATAAAAGCCATTGAGGAGATTAGCAAGATGCTTGAAGGGAACCCGATAATCCGATTGGCAGACCTGTTTGGCGTTCGTTTCATTATCGAGCTTGAGGATGGTATAAAAAAGACTTACTCAGATTTGTCCAGCATTGAATCGAATGGCACGACCATCATGATTAAATCACTTGTTAACATGATTCTGATTCGGGACATGATGCGTCCATCAGAAATCAAAGCTGGAAGAATTTCGATTCCGTTCTATTTGGATGAGGCTAACCAGATAGATCCGAAAAACCTCAAGCAAGTCGTGGATACCGCAATCCGCCTCGGATTTTGCCCTGTGTTGGCCAGCACCATTCCGGTTGCCGTCGCCGAGAATCTTTACTTCGTACAGTGGGCAGATAAAGGCAAGGCCGTTTTGGATCAACATCAGCGCATTCGACGTGAAGTCAAACAGGAGTCAGATGCAGATGCAGCCGCTTAACCCGCTTGCCGGATTACTTCACCAGTTATTGACTAATGGTGAGGTGGCGCGTAGCAAAATTTCTGTTCGAACACGCAAAGATTTGGCAACACTGTTTGATCTTGGCGCGCTAAGGGAAGTCGAGCGCGGTAGAGGGGCGGTTGTTGTGGTTGATAATCGGGAATCGACCCAGCGTTTTGCAGACAAACACTTTCCCAGCGGGTTATTCGGGGAGAATGATGCATCCATCGGGCGCAGGACGCAATCATTGAATCGTTTTGCTGATACTAAGTCCATGCGAGGACTGGATTTCGAGTTCGTGCTACTGCGCGCATTTGGTGATACCCAAGTCACCACCAAAATCTCAAGCCGCACAATTAAAGTTGATACGGCAGAGATTACCCGGCAGACGGGGTGTGTTGCACTAACGCTGCAAGATACAGGCAACATCACCGATTTGCCGTTTATCCGTGGGAATGTCGCCACCGTGGAAGGGCCAGAATTGTTCTATCGATTCGACTGGGCTGCCATTGATATCTCTGTCGCTATTCTCACCTATGGACGCATGTCAGCGCGCCTGCTGAATTGGGTAACATCACCTATGGTAGAAGGTAGCCTGACACATTTCGGCGACTATGATCCAGTTGGATTAGACGAATATCGAAAATTGAAAGAGCGTGCGCCTCGCACAACATTTTATCTTCCGGCTAATTTGGAAAAACATTTCAAGGAAAACAGATTTCTCAAACCCGAACTAATGGATAAGAGTAGCGCACTACTGCCTCGCTTAGAAGGAACGAAGGATGCCAGTATCTTAATAGTGCTTGACTTGATGCAACGCTACGGTGGAGGCGTGGAACAGGAAGTGCTACTCATCGAACAAGGAAATTATTAAAAATATCGTCCTACTTGAAACGAATTTCAGCCGTGTTAGTGTTTGGTGTTTAACAACGCCTGCAACTCTCCGCTTTGATACATTTCCGTCACTATGTCTGAGCCGCCAATAAATTCACCGTTCACATAGAGCTGTGGAATGGTCGGCCAGTTTGCGAATTCTTTAATGCCCTGACGAATTTCTGGGTCAGCTAATACATCCACGGTAAATAAATTTTGCACGCCGCACGCATTCAGCGTCCGCACCACGTTTGCCGAAAATCCGCATTGTGGAAACTGCGCCGTGCCTTTCATATAAAGCACCACGAGGTTGCTGCTGATGGTCTGTTTGATTTTGTCTTGCACGCTCATTTTTTGCCTCGCTATGTTGGGTAATTAAAACTTGAGTAATTAGGTCGACTATTTTAATGTGATGCGCCGATGGGGTCAATGTTCTGTCTTCCGCCACTAATCCGCTCGATGCCTGCAAGGTCTAACGCTGAATGAATGTTGTGAAATTGCGCTTGCTGCAATAGCGCGCGCACTTGCGATGCCTGCTGATGGCCATGTTCCAGCCATAGCTGCGCATTCGGTTTGAGATGCTGGTGTGATGCGGAAATTATTTTCTTTATATCACGCAGTCCATCGGCTCCTGAGGCAAGTGCTGTTCTCGGTTCAAAACGCAGATCACCATTTTGTAAGTGCGCGTCATTTTCCGCAATGTAGGGCGGGTTTGACACGATGAAATCAAAGCGCTGCGGGCTCAATGCTACAAACCAATCGCTGTGACAGAAATTTACATTATTGATTTTTAAGCGCCGCGAATTTTCGCGCGCAACGTGTAACGCCTCAGTAGAAAAATCACTGGCGACGACATTGATGTGCGGTCGCTGCTGCGCAATCGACAGTGCAATTGCGCCACTGCCCGTGCCCAAGTCCAGCAGGTGATAATTTTCTGAGGCATTTTTCGGTATACATTGCAGCGCTTTTTCGACCAGCAATTCTGTGTCGGGACGGGGAATCAACGTGGCAGCATTTACCTGAAACATTAGCCCGAAAAATTCGCGCTCCCCCAAAATATAGGCCAGCGGCTCGCCGCATAAACGGCGTTGTAAGATCGATGCATATTGGCTTTGCTCGGTATCGCTTAATACATATTCGGGATGCGCGATTAAATACGCGCGCGAAACTTGCAGCGCGTGCTGCAGCAAACATTGCACTTCGATACGCGCCGTACTGGTATCCAATGCAAGCGTCGCGCTGAGTTGCGCGGTGTCTTGTTGCATATTTTTTTGGATGAAACTAGACATGGTGTGGACTATTTTTATTGCGCTATCCATTGCTCAATGGATGGAGTTTTGTAGGATGCTGCCGACGCAGGAGGCGCATCGTTCGAGTCATTCAACAAGCCCCGTCGTAATTTTACGCGAGCGATGCGCCTCCTGCGTCGGCAGCATCCTACAAGCTGTATTGTGAATTTTCATAGGGCAGGAAGATGAACCTTGCCCACCCTACGCCCCCGCAAAATCAAACACTCTCTGCCAGGGCGGTTAATTGCTCGGCCTGATATTCAGCCATCAGTGCGTTGCACAGCTCGCTGATCGCGCCATCCATAATGTGTTCCATTTTGTAAAGCGTGAGGTTGATGCGGTGATCGGTGACGCGCCCTTGTGGAAAATTATAAGTGCGGATGCGCTCCGAGCGATCGCCGCTGCCGACCAGCGATTTTCGTTCTGCGGCTTGCTTGGCATGGGCTGCGCGCTCTTCTTTATCTTTAATACGCGCCGCCAAAACAGCCAGTGCCTGCGCTTTATTTTTATGTTGCGAGCGGCCATCCTGACATTCCACCACGGTGCCGGTGGGGATATGGGTTACGCGCACGGCGGAATCGGTTTTGTTAATGTGCTGGCCGCCCGCGCCTGATGCGCGAAACGTGTCGATGCGCAAATCGGCGGGGTTTAAAATCACATCGCTCACTTCATCGGCCTCGGGCAATACCGCTACCGTACAGGCTGAGGTGTGAATGCGTCCTTGCGTCTCGGTGGTGGGCACGCGCTGCACGCGATGCGCGCCGGATTCAAATTTGAGTACCGAATATGCGCCTTGCCCGACAATGCGCGCGATAATTTCTTTGTAGCCGCCCTTCTCGCCCACGCTTTCGGAAATGATTTCGACCTGCCAGCGGTTGCGCTCGGCGAAGCGCGAATACATGCGAAACAAGTCGCCACAAAATATCGCCGCCTCGTCGCCGCCCGTGCCAGCACGCACTTCTAGAAACACGTTGCGATCATCGTTGGGGTCTTTGGGCAGCAATTGTTTTTGTAAATCGATTTCGATTTGTTCTAAGCGCGCACGACCTTGCTTCACCTCTTCATCGGCGAATTCGCGCATCTCAGGATCATTGCTCATAGCTGTTGTTGAGGAAATTTCTGCTGCGGTGGCGATGTCTGCCGCGCATGCTTGATGCGCTTCGTACAATTCCACTACGGGGGTGAGCTCGGCGCGTTCGCGGTTTAGCCGGCGATAAGTGTCCATGTCGCGGGTCGCATCTTCGCTGCTTAACAAGCGGCTGACCTCGCTCAAACGGTCGCTAAGTTGGGCGAGTTTTGCGGCAATACTGGGTTTCATATTGAAAGGGGTTTCATGCAGAAAATTTCATGTGGGATGTTTGATTGTGAAGCATTTATATTGCCAAATATTTTCAACAACAATTATTCGGCAGAATGCAGGTGATAGATACGGCGTATGCTTTCCAACAAGGCTTCGCGCTCTGTTCCCTGCGCTTGGTTTAACGCCTGCGTCGGGCCGTGCAGCAATTTGTTGGTCAACCCTTTGCTTAATAATTCCAACACTTTTTCGGGTGATTCGCCTTTAGCCAGCAATGCTAATGCTCGTTCAAATTCGTGCCGCCGCTGCCGCTCGGCTTGGTCGCGCAAGGCGCGTATGGTGGGCACAACTTCGCGTGATTCCATCCAGTGTAAAAAATCTGCCACGCCAGAATCAATAATTACGCCCGCTTCTTGCACCGCGCTCTGCCGTGCGGCCATGCCATCTTGCACCACTTCGGCCAGGTCATCGACGGTGTATAAAAACACATCATCGAGATCAGCCACCTCAGCTTCCACGTCGCGCGGCACGGCTAAATCGACAATAAAAAGCGGGCGATGTTTGCGCGCTTTGATGGCGCGCTCGACCATGCCCTTGCCCAAAATCGGCAGTTGGCTGGCGGTGCAGGTCACAATAATATCGTGCTGAGCCAGTTGTTCCGGCAGCTCGCCCAGCGTAATGGCGTGACCGTTGATGCGTCGCGCCAAAATTTGCGCGCGTTCTAACGTGCGGTTGGCAACCGTGATGTGGCGCGGCTTGCGGGCGGCAAAATGCACGGCGTTGAGATCAATCATTTCGCCTGCGCCAATAAACAACACGCGCTGTTCGGCAATGCTCGGGAAAATACGCTCGGCTAATTTTACGGCGGCAGCGGCCATCGAGGTTAAATTTGAGCCGATTTCAGTTTGCGCGCGCACGTCTTTGGCGACCGAAAAAGTATGTTGAAATAATTTGTGCAACAAAAACCCTAAGGTGCCCGCTTGCTCGGCTTGCTTCACCGCCAACTTCATTTGTCCTAAGATTTGTGGCTCGCCCAAGACCATAGAATCCAGGCCGCTGGCCACGCGGAACGCATGTTTAACGGCCTGCTCTTGCGGCAGGGTGTACACATAGGGCTGGATAATATTGGGCTGGAGTTTATGATAATTCGCCAGCCAATTTACAATTTGCTCCGGTGCGTGCGTGCTGCAATACACCTCAGTGCGATTGCAGGTAGATAGGATGGTCGCTTCCTTGGCTGCGCCGTGGATCACCAGATCACGCAATGCCGATTCGGTTGCTTCCGCATTGAAAGCAACTTGCTCGCGCACAGCCAGCGGTGCGGTGTGATGGTTGATGCCAAAGGCAAATAAATGGGCGGTGTTCAAGGGTGTTTAAGCACGCAAAATGAGGGGAAGATTATAACGGACAACGCCTGTTAAGGGCGCAGTCTTAAGAGCGTGCGCCCGCTGCTTGGTTCCCACGCTGAAGTTTTGCCCTCCTCCTGTTGGGAGAGGGCGAGAGCGTAGCGAGGGTGGCGAGGGTGGGGGAGCAACCTCGCGTTAGCTATGTAAACACTGAAACCAAACGCAGATGGCTACGCTTGAGCGGCGCTTACGGGATAGGGATACAGCATATTGAGCGCGATACTGTGATGCGCGGTTTGCACCATACGCACGTGTTCGCGGCGAAGCTCACGCGCGTGACGCACGCCGCAAGAATGCGCGATCATGTCGATTTCGTGATTCATATTTTTTGCATAATTGGCCACGCGCAAATATTTTTCCTCCACCACCAGCCCGCGCTGTAAGCGTTTATTGTGCGTGGTAATGCCAGTTGGGCAAGCGTTGGTGTGGCAACGCAGTGCCTGAATGCAGCCCAGCGAAAACATAAAGCCGCGTGCGGTATTCACAAAATCTGCACCCGCGCACAGTGCCCAAGTGGCACGTGCCGAATTAATTAATTTACCAGAAGCCACCACACGGATACGTTGCTTGAGATCAGCCTCCAGCAAAGCATCCACCACGCGCGGCAGGGCCTCGCCTATCGGCAACCCCATGTGATCGGCCAGTGTTTGTGGGGCGGCACCACTGCCGCCTTCGCCCCCATCTATCACCAAAAAATCGGGCGCATATTCTAAGCCGCGACGTTGTACCGCTTCGCACAGTTCGTTAATAAACTGCCAGCCGCCGATGGCGGTTTTTACCCCGACAGGTCGCCCGCCCCACTCGCGCACCAGCGCAATTTGGTCGAGTAATTGGTCGATATTCGCAATGTCGCGATGGCGGTTAGGACTAATCGAATCTTCGCTAACGGGAATGCCGCGTATGCGGGCGATTTCGGCGGTGACCTTCGCCCCCGGCAACACGCCGCCTTTGCCTGGCTTTGCGCCTTGCGACAATTTTATTTCAAAGGCTTTGACCACCTTGCCTAATTCTTGGATGCGTTCTTTAGAGAGCTGCCCCTGTGCATCGCGCACGCCATATTTTGCTGTGCCGATTTGCATAATCAAATCGCCGCCACCCTCTAGGTGGTGAGGTGACAGCCCGCCTTCGCCTGTATCCATCCAGCAGCTTGCCAGTGCCGCGCCTCTGGCAAGGGCTTGCACGGCGGGTGCGGAGATTGCGCCATAACTCATGCCGCTGATATTGACGATGGATTTCGCCTCGAACGGATTCACACAAAACCCCGCGCCGATGATGAGCGAGGGCGTGGGCAAGCGGTCTTCTTCCAGCACGGGGAAGCCTGCGTTCACAAAAATAATCGAGCCGGGTTCGCGTAAATCGTTGGTCGAGCCAAAGCCGATAATGCCGCCTTCGCCTTTAGCGGTGCGATATACCCAAGAGCGGGTAGCACGATTGAAAGGCATTTCTTCACGGTCATTAGTGAAAAAATATTGCCGAAAATAATCACCCTGATTTTCAAAAAAATAGCGCAAACGTCCGATGACCGGATAGTTGCGCAGCACGGAATGTTTTTTTTGGGTGATGTCGCGGATGAATAGAAACAGTGTCAGCAAGATTAAAGTGAAGCCTAAAATCGTGCCCACGCCGTATGAAACAATGCCGAGAAAATTATCCATTATTCACCTGTGTGTTGATGCTAATGGAGTTATCGGCAAGTGCGCGGATAAACTAAGGGGTATCGCTAAAAGGGTGCTTAATGAATGCCAGGTGACAGACCTTTATTTTTTTAGCGCAATGGCGTGATAGCCAATATCGCGGCGCATTTGGCAGCCATTAAAATGAATGGTGTCGGCGATTTGATAAGCACGACGTTGCGCCATTTTTACGCTGTCGCCCAAGGCCGTGACGCATAAAACACGTCCACCGTTGGTGATGATTTTGCCCTCACGTTTCGTCGTGGCGGCATGAAAAACATGAGCGTCTCCTAGATTTTTGGATAGACCAGAAATCACATCCCCCGTGCGCGGCGTGTTCGGATAATTCGCGGCAGCCAGCACCACGCCGAGTGCTGCACGGCGATCCCATTCGGCCTCGACTTGGTTCAGCGTGCCGTTGATGGCGTGATCCAGCAGCTCCATCAAATTACTTTTCAGGCGCAACAAAATCGGCTGCGTTTCCGGGTCGCCCATGCGGCAATTAAATTCCAGCGTTTTAATATTGCCCTGCGCGTCTATCATCACCCCCGCGTACAAAAATCCGGTGTAGGTGCGACCTTCTTTTTCCATGCCCTGCACGGTGGGTTGAATAATTTCACGCATAATTTTTGAATGAACTTTTGGCGTGACCACGGGCGCGGGCGAATACGCACCCATGCCGCCCGTGTTCGGCCCTTGGTCGCCATCCAGCAATCGCTTGTGATCCTGGCTGGTTGCCAGCGGCAAAATATTTTTGCCATCGACCAACACAATAAAGCTGGCTTCCTCGCCTGTTAAAAATTCTTCGATGACGACTCGTGCGCCCGCTTCGCCTAATTTATTGTCGGCCAACATCATGTCGATCGCCTGATGGGCTTCATCCAGCGACATTGCTACGACTACACCTTTGCCCGCTGCCAGCCCATCCGCTTTAATGACAATCGGCGCGCCGTGCGTGTCCACATATTCGTGCGCCAAAGTTGCATCGGAAAAAGTTTGATATTCCGCCGTGGGAATGTTGTGCCGCCGCATAAATGCTTTGGCGAAATCCTTGGAGCTTTCGAGTTGCGCGGCGGCTTGCGTCGGGCCAAAAATACGCAGCCCCGCTGCACGAAAGCTATCCACAATGCCTGCTGCTAAAGGCGCTTCTGGACCAACAACTGTAAGGTAAATTTTTTCGCGTTGCGCGAATGAAATCAAATCAGGAATGGCAGTCAACACGATATTTTCCACGCCCTCTTCGTGCGCCGTGCCGGCATTGCCAGGTGCCACAAAAACTTTTTGCACGCGTGCGGCCTGCGCCAAACGCCAAGCTAAAGCATGTTCACGACCACCGGAACCGATGACTAATATTTTCATAGGGGTGATTTAAGGCATGTCAAGGAAAGATTTGATCCGCGCTGTTCTTGTGAGAGTCAGCCAAGTTTTCCACGCGGCAGCGGACACCGACGGATACTTTTGTTTTGCAAAAACAACCCATGCATCGCGATATTTAAGCCATGCTTTTTGAGATTCTTTGATGTCGTGTTTAGTAACTGTTCCCCAGAAATTGGAATCGTTTGATCCCAATCTTTGAATTTTTTTATAAACCAAGTTCATCTCACGGTCAGCCTGAATAAAATCTTGATCCTTGTAGGCTGGAAAATCATCCTGATCGAAGCTGAGTAAAGAATCGAAAAACTCTTCTTCCTGAGCCTCCCTATCTTCAACGACAAATGCACCCCGTGCAGATCCTGATTGATCAACTTCATTTACGCTATTTTTAAGATAGTCATGCCAAATCAATCGCATTTTCTCAAACTCGATCTTTTTATTGTCAGACCAGAAAACCATCAACTCGGAAATTCCGTTTGTGCGCTCCGACTGCCTAATTTCTGCATCTCTACTCGCACAAAAGCCCATCATCATGCCACTTGTAGTAGCATCGCAATAATCGAATGAGCTATTCTCATTGTTGCCGCGGCGAAGCGAATTCAGGTGAAGTACGCGGTTTTGAAATTCTGCAGGAGCCCCACTTTCATCTTCACATGCAAACTTCAATGCCAAAGCAATATTCTTTTCCACTCCTTCACCATTTGCATAAACTGTCATTAAGATAGGGAGTCCATCAAACGCCCCATTATTTTGGTTTTGATCTATCTGAAAGTATGCACACTTCCTCGCATTCACTGGATCGGATGGATTGCCGTAACCGTAATATAAGCCGTCAGAAGTGCACCCCTTTAATTTTTTTTGTTCCGACATGGTTGGCCTATCTTCCTCTGGAACACTGACGGCTTGAGCTTGTGAACAAAACTCTCCAACTTCCTCACACTCCAAAGATGTTTCAGAATTTTCCTCGCACATCTTCCAAAAATAATTTTTCCCTGCTATTCCGTCAATCGGAATTATCAGTAAGCACAAAAAACAGAAAAAAAGATTTTTATTCAATCCAACATTCCTTTTGTCAGTGAAAATTAGTTCAACTAAGCCTCAATATAATCGCGCCCTATGGAATATTGGTGCAATACGCTACGCTTATTGACACCTTATATTGCGCCTTAAGCAAGTTGATAATTCCCTACTACTTATGTCGTCCGATTAGGCTGTCGCGAGCGATGGCAGAACAAGGCGCGAAAGGGTGAGGAAGCGGAATTGGCTCAATGCCAATGAGCATTCCGAGGCCTTGAGCAACGCCCAAATTCTTACATAACAGCTTGTCGAGCGCAGCAAGCCTAATGGCGGAAATGGCGAAAGCAGGTGAACACCATTACTAAACCTTGCTCATCTGCCGCCGCGATGACTTCTTCGTCGCGCATGCTGCCCCCCGGCTGGATCACCGCTTTTGCGCCAGCCTCGGCCAATATGTCGATGCCATCTCTGAATGGAAAAAACGCATCGGAGGCGACCACGGAATCGACCAAGCTCAAGCCCGCGTTTTGCGCTTTTATGCTGGCGATGCGCGTGCTGTCGACGCGGCTCATTTGTCCGGCACCAACTCCTAACGTCATGCCGTTTTTGCAAAACACGATGGCGTTGGATTTCACAAATTTCGCCACGCGCCAGGCAAACATCATGTCTTGCAATTGCGCAGCAGTGGGCTGAATTTTGCTGACCACTTTGAGTTGCGATGCTTGCACATTGAACGTGTCGGGTGATTGCAAAAGCAGCCCGCCGCCCACGCGCTTGAAGTCAAACTGATTGTGCGCGGCAGACAACGGCACGGTCAGCACGCGCACATTTTGTTTGGCGGCGGTCACTTTCAGCGCGGCTTCGGTTACGCTGGGGGCGATGATGACTTCGACAAATTGCTGCGCGGTAATCGCTGTTGCCGTCGCCTCATCCAGCTCGCGATTAAAGGCGATAATGCCGCCGAAGGCCGAGGTGGGATCGGTGAGATACGCCGCTTGATAAGCCCGCAAAGGTGTTTCGGCAATCGCCACGCCGCAGGGGTTGGCGTGTTTCACAATCACGCAGGCAGATTCGTTAAAGGTTTTGATGCACTCCCACGCCGCATCGGCATCGGCAATGTTGTTATACGAAAGTGCCTTGCCCTGCACTTGCACATAATCGGCGATGCCGCCCGGCACGGTAATTAAATCACGATAAAACGCCGCGCTCTGATGCGGGTTTTCGCCATAGCGCATGTCCTGCACCTTGCTGAAATTCAAATTGATTTGTGTCGGGTAGGCACTGCGCGTGCCGTCCGCGTTAATGGTGGTGAGGTAGTTGCTGATGGCACTATCATAGGCGGCGGTATGCGAAAAGGCTTTTTTCGCCAGATCAAATCGGGTGGCATCAGATAGCGCGCTGTCATTTGTCTGCAACTCTGCCAGCACATCAGCGTAATCGGCGGGGTCGGTGACAATCGCCACATGCGGATGATTTTTCGCGGCGGCGCGCACCATAGTCGGCCCGCCGATGTCGATATTTTCAATGGCCTCTTCCAGCGTACAGCTAGGCTTAGCGACCGTAGCAGCAAAGGGGTATAAATTCACCACCACGATGTCGATGTTGGGCAGATTATGTTGTTGCATGGTGGCGACATGCGCGGGTAAATCGCGTCGCCCTAAAATGCCCGCGTGAATTTTCGGGTGCAAAGTTTTCACGCGGCCATCTAACATCTCTGGAAAGCCGGTGTAATCGGACACCTCGATCACGGGCACGCCCGCATCAGCCAATAATTTAGCCGTGCCGCCGGTGGATAAAAGGGTGATGCCTAACTGATGTAAACCTTGTGCGAATTCGAGTATGCCGGATTTATCTGAAACACTGAGCAGCGCTTGTTTGATGATTGCCATTATGCGGATTACCTTAAGTTAACTTTTTTGCCGTTGAGTTGAGTGGGCTGTAATCTATTCGTGGCGCGCCGCTCAGGGCGATTGATTGGGTGAATGCGGGAAGGGGTAGCTTGCTCTTCATACTGTAATAATTTTTTACGCAGTGTATTGCGGTTTAATCCTAATAACTCTGCCGCCCGCGTTTGGTTGCCGCCCGCATGATGCATGACGGTTTCGATGAGCGGTTTTTCCACGCAATTCATCACCATTTCGTGGATGGCGCAGGAGGGGTCTTCGCCGTCTAAATCCTTAAAATAATCATCGACCGCTTGGCGCACATGACGTGCCATTTCGTTTTCTTCCACAATGCCATTAGGCAATTTCTTTTTCATGCGACCTGCTCCCCCATATCATTTGATTCGGTATTATTTAATTCGGTGTAATGCAAACGCTCGCCGCGCTGTAATTGTTCATCAAAAAAAATGTTTACTGCGCCCAGCTGTGCATCGCGACTTTCTAGTTGATTCATGGCATGGCGAAATTGTGCCGAACCGGCCAGCCCCTTGGTGTACCAAGAAATATGTTTGCGTGCCACGCGCACACCGGTGTGGTCGCCATAAAATTCATACAGCTCGTGCATGTGCTGCAGCAACACGCGCTGCACCTCATCTACCTGCGGTGGAGGCAGGTGCGTACCCGTCAAAATGAAATGTTCAATCTCGCGAAACAGCCACGGTCTGCCTTGTGCGGCGCGACCGATCATCACGGCGTCTGCGCCTGTTTGCTGCAAAACAAAACGCGCTTTTTCGGGTGTGGTGATGTCGCCATTGGCGATGATGGGGATGTTAACGCGGGCTTTAACGGCGGTGATGGTGTCGTACTCGGCATCGCCCATGTACGCGCAAGCACGCGTGCGACCGTGGATAGACAAAGCTTGGATGCCGCTGTCCTCGGCGATTTGTGCGATACGCACGGCGTTGCGATTTTGTTTATCCCAGCCAGTGCGAATTTTTAGCGTGACTGGAATGGACACCGATTCCACCACGGCTTTGAGAATATCCCCGACTAATATTTCATTTTGCAGCAGCGCGGAACCTGCCATCACGTTGCAGATTTTTTTGGCTGGGCAGCCCATGTTGATGTCGATAATTTGCGCGCCCGCGTCGGCGTTATAGCGTGCCGCTTCGGCCATCATGGCTGGGTCTGCGCCGACAATTTGCACCGAGATGGGGTCGACTTCGCCTTCGTGATTGGCGCGGCGTTTAGTTTTTTCCGAGCCGTATAGCAATGAGTTGGAAGAGACCATTTCGCTGACTGCCATGCCCGCGCCCATGCGTTTGCATAACATGCGAAAAGGGCGGTCGGTCACCCCCGCCATCGGTGCGACAAGCAGATTATTTTTAAGTTGGTAAGGGCCGATACGCATGGGGATTAAATAAGGGAACGCTGCACAATGACTGTGCGGGCGAATTCACCCGCAAGGGGTAGGCCGATGGGTTCCCGGCTGCTATGCAGCCACCCATTCGCACGCTATGTGGCACGGTGCTCGAAATCCTCATGTATTTTATATACATTCCGGTTTCTGTGCGCCGTGCGCCTTGCACTTCATCCCGCTCGCCGATTGTGCAGCATTCCCTAAATCTGTGCTTTCTTAAGGGGGCTGATTATAAATTAATCAATCACCGCGTGCTATTATCTAAACGAAATTGATGCAAATTTCACAATAAATTTTTGAACAATATTTTTAAGGATGCACTGCATGTTGTTTGATGTGCTGATTATTGGTGGTGGGTCAGTGGGTACTAGCTTGGCTGTTGCCCTAAATTCTACGGGCTTGAGCATCGGCTTGGTTGAAAGCCAGCCCGCCAAACTTGCACCCTCGGCGCAAGCCGAATGGGATAACCGCATATTCGCCATTAGCCCCGGCAGCGTAAAATTTTTGCAGCAGTGCGGTGCATGGCAACATTTAAATTTGGCACGTGTGCAAGCTGTAGAGCAAATGTGTGTGTGGGGTGATGAGGGCGCGGCTCTGGATTTTAGTGCCTATCAAATGGGCGTGCCGGAGTTGGCTTTTATTTTAGAAAACCGTGCTTTGCAACAGGCTATTGGACATGATTTATTGAGTCAAGAAAATCTGACTATTTTTCAACCCGCACAATGTGCGAATCTAATTTGGACAGAAGAAGCCGCGCAACTCACGTTAAAAGATGGGCGTGTGTTGCACACAAAATTAGTGGTCGGTGCGGATGGTGCTGACTCTTGGGTGCGGCAGCAGGCGGGGATTACAGCGCACGTTACCGCGTATGAGCAGCATGGTGTGGTGGCGAATTTTCAGATTGAAAAGCCGCATCGTAGCGTAGCTTTTCAATGGTTTCAGCCGGATGGTATTTTGGCATTGCTGCCTTTGCCGGAAAATAAAGTGTCGATGGTGTGGTCAGTGGGCGTGCAAAAATCCGCGCACCTTTTGCAATTGTCTGCGCCTGATTTATGCGCTGAAATTGAGGTGGCCTCACAGCATAAATTGGGCGCGTTGCAATTGTTAAATGCACCTGTCGCCTTCCCGCTACGGCGGATGCGCGTGCCGCAAATTGTAAAGCCACGTCTGGCTTTGATAGGCGATGCCGCGCACAACATTCACCCATTGGCGGGGCAGGGCATTAACCTAGGTTTTGGCGACGCGCAGCAATTGGCGCAGGTATTACGTCAACGCGGAGCCGAGCAAGATTGCGGTAATATACGGCTATTGCGCCGCTATGAACGTTCGCGCAAAGAAGCGGTCACATCCATGCTGCTGGCTACCGACATGTTGCAAAAATTATTTAACAACAACGACCCGATTTTACGCATGGCGCGTAACACTGGGCTTGCTTTTACGAATCGTATCCTGCCGCTGAAAAAAATGCTGGCACGACACGCGATTAGTTAACCGATTATGCTTAGCGAAACGCTGATTAAATGACTGTGCGGGGGAATTGCTGCGTTACGCGGTACTCGAAATCCTCGTGTATACCGCATACACTCCGGTTTCTGCGTGCCGTGCGCCTTGCACTTCTTCCCGCTCGCCGATTTAATCAGCGTTTCCTTAGCGGTTTTTAGAATTTATTTAGGAGTAAATATGTTTAAGTTTTGTTTGATGTTGCTGGCTGTGTTGTCGTTTAATCTCGCGCACGCTGAGTCTGCAAGCGATAAAAATTCTGCGGCGGCCTCAAGTGTTGATGCCGCTAAAATCAAGCGCACCTTGGAAAAAAACTATCCGCAGCTCGGCACAGTGGACCAAGTGCACAAGGCCAATATCATGGGCTTGTACGAAGTGGTCACGCAAGGCGAATTATTTTATACCGATGAAAAAGCGCGCTACCTGATTTCCGGTAATATTTTTGATCTTAAAAATGGCCGCAACTTATCGGAAGAGCGTTCCAAGAAATTATTTGCTGTGGACTTTGACAGCCTGCCTCTGCACCTGGCCGTGAAAAAAGTCAAAGGCAACGGGCTACGCAAAATGGCCTATTTCACCGACCCCAATTGCACCTATTGCAAAAAATTAGAGCAGGAATTGAAGCACGTCGATAACGTCACGCTGTATATGTTTTACCTGACCCTGTTCCAAGGTTCAGAGCAAAAAGTGCAAGGCGTTCTATGCAGCAAAGATCAAATTAAAGCGTGGGATGATTTGATGTTGAATGATGTGCAGCCCGCCGCTGGATCGTGTGCAACCACCACTGACAAAGTGACCGAGCTCAGCCGCAAGCTGCGCGTGAATGGCACGCCCGCGCTCATTTTTGCAGATGGTGTGTTGGTGCCAGGATATAGACCTGCCGCCGAATTAGAAAAAGCG
>Ga0105164_10000153_pt1 | contig 51104 bp, 51 predicted proteins | sample VDWuncwatermetaG_FD_89674 | JGI IMG/M metagenome (GOLD analysis project Ga0105164, IMG submission 89674) | Wastewater microbial communities from Netherlands to study Microbial Dark Matter (Phase II) - VDW unchlorinated drinking water | ecosystem: Environmental > Aquatic > Freshwater > Drinking...
GGTATAGATAAAAGTATAGATGCGTGTGCCAATATCCTGCATGTCAACGATTAGAGCATCAAAGTGGTTAAGCATCTCAGGCGTTGGTGTTCGCGTGTCGGAGTAGAGGCTGAAAACGGGGCGGCTGGTCACAGGGTCGATGAAATCCTCAGACTCCACCATATTATCTTGTTTCTCACCGCGGATACCATGTTGGGGACCCATGAAGCAGCTGAGATTTAGTTTGAGTTTAGCATCGAGTAGGAGTTCGGAAATATGGCGAAGCTTATCATTCACTGATGCCGGGTGGCAGAGAACTCCAAGTTTAAGCTTGCGGTATTTTTGGTAGCCCTGCTTTAAAAAGACATCAAGTCCTGACTCAACCATCGACAATCCCATCCTTAAAATTTGTTTTACATTTTTCTTTATTCTTCGGAAAAATCCTTAATCGGTACCCTTCTGGTACGGCGACTTTCTCATTGGTGATGGGGTCTAGTAGGGCTGGATTAAGTACCTCAAGATCGTGGGTGCTGATGTCACAGTATTTTGCGAGTGCGGATAACTTAGTGGGTTTAAGAAGCGCCAATTCGACATATTCCAGGGATGGGTCGACCATGACTTTACCAAAGTACTTTCTAAAATCCTTCTCCACTTCTAGCATCGCTAAGAACTCAGCATAGAAATTCGCTGAAGCAAAGCCAAAGGTTCGTCCCCGATACACCTTAATAATCGTCGGCAGATCTGTGGTGGCCACTTCGCGCACGGCTCGAGCCACGCCCTCTCGTCCGTGGTTGTAGGCGGTGATCGCAAGCGGCCAACTTCCAAGAGCTTCGTAATTACTCTCAAGCAGACTAGCGGCTGCAGCAGTGGCTCGAATCGGATCGTTGCGTTCGTCAATGAGCTTATCAATGCGCATGTAGCGTTTTCCCGTTTCTCGCATGAATTGCCAAACTCCAGAAGCGCCAACTTTGGATCTGGCAGCGAGGTTAAAGGCCGACTCAACCAGGGGGAGCCTTGTGAGCTCCTTGGGGAGTTTTCTGGCTTCGAAGATTTCAACCATGCGGTGAAAGTACCTTCCACCGAATAAAAACCCCTGAACCACTCGATCGCGCTGTCCGATCTGAGTGCGGACTCTTTTTGAGGCGGTTAGAAACTTATCGGGCTCAGAAATATTTTCAAATTGTCGAAAAATCTTAAAGCCGTCGGCAGTGATCGCAAGAGGGTTGGATTGCAGACCGTGGAGTTGCTTAAGAAGTTCCGCTACGCTTTTCTTTCGGTCTTTAAGATGGCGACTCAGTTTACGAGATAGGGCGCGGCCGCTTAGGGTTTTATCGTGGGTGAAAGTTGAAATATCGACGACGTCGTAGATGATTTCTGGATAAAGCGAATCATGGATCACGGCTTGGTCCGTGGTGTAGGTCGAGTAGATTTTTTTCCAAAAATCTACGCGTGTTCGCAGGCCCTCGGGCACGGCAAAGGTTGCTTCATGGTATCCGAGAACATCGGACTGAATTTTGAAATCAGGTAGTTCCATTTCTCGAAGCTGCCCCTTCTCGTAGAGTTCGTAGTAGGCCGGAATGCTTCTTGGGTCATCCGTGTTTTCTGGGATGGTGATTTGGTCCGCATCGTTTTCCGCAATATCCCATAGGTCAACGGGGAGTGGGAGAATGGCAGAGGCTTTCTGATAGAGGAAAAATGAAAGAGTTAGAAAGACCCATTGGATTTTGCAGCAGTTTTTGATTTTCATGGTAACGGACCAGAGTGATAAGTGTAGCATCGATAGCGGAGTCGAGCTATTGGCTAATAGCCTTAGCGATCTGGTCAATCCATCCGGTCATTCGACCATGCTTACCACTTGGGTCATTAAGCAGAATGGCGAAGACAATATTGTCGCCGTCTTGTTTTGAAAGGTAACCCGCAAGCGCGTCGACGCCATCGAGGCTTCCTGTTTTGCCGCGGATAATCATTTGAGTGGCTTGGCTCGGAAGTCTTCGACGCAAGGTTCCATCTTCGCCCGCAATCCCTAATGACGCCGCAAATTCGGCCGAGATCGTAAAGTCTGTGGCAGCGGCACTTAAGACCTTAACCAGTTGGTGAGGTGTTAAGCGTGTTTCACGGCTTAGCCCGCTTCCGTCAACCACATGGTAGCTCGTGGGGGGAATTCCAATATCTTGCAGGGCATCATGGACAGACGTTAGGCCTTTGGTGAGAGTTCCGGGAACTCCCCAACTATCTGCACCGACTTTTTTTAGAATTTGGTCGGCGACAAAGTTATTCGAAAACTTATTCATCCCCCAAACGACCTGCCAGATGGGAAGGGATTCAAACTCAACGAGTAAGCGAGCGTCCGAAGGTGCTGTGCCTTCAAGCACTCGGCCACCGATTTGAATGCCACGGCGCTTGCAGAAATCCACGAACATTTGAGTCGTATATAAAGACGGACTGGAGATATTTCGAAAGTAGCGAAGCTCCTTATGCCCCATTGGCATCTGTCCGCGAATCAGCACGGTATCGCCTAAGTCACCCGTCTTGGAATCGATTCTGGAAACGGTGATCGTCGCCTTAGTGTTTGGCGCTGACGTTGTCGCTTGGTTGACGATCTCAACGTAGGAGTTCTCCGGATCTGAAATAATGACGGGTGGCGTGCCTTTTGTTCCCCCGGACCGTACATAGATCGTTGTGGTATTGAAATTAAAGGATAGGGCTCCGAGAGGGGCTGCGTAGGCTTGATCCTTAAGATACTGGGGGCGGGTACTGGGCCGCTTTTCTAAATCGAAATAATTCCCATCTGCAATCACATTGCCCTCAATCTTTTGCACGCCTGAGCGCGTAAAATCATTGACGAGCATCCACATTCTCTCAGAAACGAGCGAAGGATCTCCCCCTCCCTTTAAATAAATATCTCCGATAAGTGTCCCATTTTGAATAACTCCCTTAGCAAGAATCTGAGTCTTAAAGGTGCTGGTTGGTTTTAGTTTCTTAAGCGCCGTGTAGGCTGTTAGGATTTTGGTCGTCGAGGCAGGGATTAGAAGCTTATCTGGATTTTTCTCGTAGATGATATCACCCGTCTTAAGTGATTGTGCCATAACACCAATGCCAAGGTGTTTGAGTGCGCTTGACGGAATCGAATTTGAAATCGCCTTTTCAATTTCATTGGCTCTTGGTTCATTGAGTTTCGGCTTATTGGGTTCGGCCTCTAATGCGCCGAGCGCAAGCATGAGGGTGATCGGAATTAGGCCAATTCTTAAAGCGTCAAATTTTAAGGTCATCGGATTAATAGTGTAGCCTATTCTGTGGTAGACTTGGAGGCTCAATGAGTGCCGGAATTGCCAAAATCCTCTTAGTGGATGACGAACAAGATAATCTCGACGCGCTCGAGCGAACTCTGAGGTCATCGTTTGAAGTTGTAACGGAAACGGATGCTGAGATAGCTCTACGTAAAGTGGATGAGGGTGGATTTGCCGTCGTTGTGTCGGATCTTAGAATGCCCAAGATGGCAGGGACCGAATTTCTCGCGAAGGTTGCTCAGAAAAACCCGCTCATTAGCCGAATCATTCTCACAGCCCACACTGAGATCAAAACCTTAATCGAAGCGATCAATCGGGCAGAGATTTACCGCTATATCACTAAACCATGGGATAATTACGAGCTTCTCGCAACGCTGCGCCAGGGGGTTGCCCACCATCACCTTCTTTCTGATAATCATGAACTGTTGTTGAAGCTTAAGCTTAAGGAAAAAGCACTCTCTGAGCTCAACGCCTCTTTGGACGAGCAGGTCAGAATCCGAACGTCTGAACTCTCGGTGGCGAATGAAAAGCTGAGTGAACTTGTTATCACAGACCCGCTCACGAAAGTCTTTAATCGTCGGGGATTTTTTAAGAGATTACAAGAGGAGCTCGAACGATCGCATCGCTACCAACATCCCTTCGTACTTGCGATGATTGATGTGGACAAGTTTAAAGCCTTCAATGACATGGAAGGGCATCTCTACGGAGACGAAGCCTTGAGAAAAGTCGCTCAACTTTTAACTTCGAATCTGCGTCGCACCGACAGCCTCGGTCGTTATGGCGGTGAGGAATTCATTGTTTTATTACCTGAGACGCACCCCAAAGAAGGGATTGAAATCTGTCAGCGGCTTAGGTCCGAGGTTGAAAAAGGGGTTTTTCAGGGAAAGAAAGACCCAGCCTATCTGACGATCAGTCTCGGGGTGGCAAGCTTTCCGGATCATGGCAAGACCATGGATGAGATGATTAAGGCAGCCGATGGGTCGCTTTACGAAGCCAAAGAGAGTGGAAGAAATCGTGTCAATTATTTCAAAAAAAGCTCCTCGTTTTTCGTGCCTTAGACTCCCTGCGGTGGGCGAGGTTTTAGCGTTGGACCCGACCCAATCCCATCATCTTTCGTCAGTGTTACGGGCGGTAACAGGGGACTCAATTGAACTGGTGGATGGTTATGGCGAGATTGCCATCGCCACAGTTCAGTCGATCATTGGAGGGATTGTCGAGGTTGCGATTCACGGGAAAACTCAAGTTTCCAACAGCGGCCGATCGGTGATCCATGTGGCGTTTGGCCTAACGAAATCGGCTTCCGTTGATTTTATTCTGCGCCGTTGTACCGAAGTGGGTGTCAGTGGTTTTCAGCCTTTAAACACAGCGCATTCGCAGCGGTATTCGGATTGGAATTCAAAGCGGTGGGAGAAGATTATTATCGAGGTCTCCAAACAATGTCAGCAGGCTCGGTTTCCTACTGTCAATAAGCCAATGGATTGGCGAGCCTTTTTAGCGAATGTTACTAACGAGGACCAACTCGTAGTATGCGATGAAGCTGAACGAAAGCATTCCGCTCAGACGTTGGTTGGGAATAAAACCTGGTTGCTCATAGGCCCCGAAGGGGGTTGGAGCGATTCTGAACGAGCTGATTTGGCGTCCCGAAAGACGTTGTCGATGGGGTTAGGCCGAAACCGGCTCAGGGCTGAGACGGCCTGTCTGGTTGGACTCACGTTACTAAAAAATTATCTTCAAGAATTTAACCACTGATCTGTTAAACTGTCGTCGTATGTGGCGAGCTATTTTAGCATTGACTGTCCAACGTTTTTTACTTCTAAGTGTCGCTTTCCTTGCGATTAACCTTCAGCTCGACCGATCTCAGGGCGGGGGAGTGAGAATCCGCTCTTGGAACGAGGTGAAGCCGATTCTATTATCTCTCACTGAGCGGCTGGATGAATGGCGTGAACTCGAAGAGTCGCGGACTCACCCTGCAACTCAAGTGCTAAGCGTTTCAAAGAATCCTGTCGTTTGGCTCTCTCGCGTTTTGGCTGATTTTTTAAGATGGCCATCTGCCTCAATTCTGATCTTGGTATCCAATCTATTATTTCTGTGGTTTCTTTGGTCTTTAAATAGCCTCTTTAATCATCTGGCGATGCCGGACGAAGCTTCAGATGCGACGATTCTCGCAGCCCTTTGGGTGACAAGTTATGAATTCAGTTTGGGCAGTTCGGTGGTCTTTTTTGGGTTAGCATCGACGTGGTGTCTGCAGGGGGCCCTCGATAATCGTTGGTGGCTTGCCGGAATTGGCGTAGCCGGTTTATTGCTTCAAGAGCCGGTCGGCGTTGCTTATCTTCCTTATCTTCTGATGGTATTCTTTTATTTCCAACGGCACTTCATGCTGTCGCAGATCTTAAAAAACAGTTTGTTTTTATTAGTCCCCGCGGTGGTCGTCAGTTGGTGGCGTTGGGATGTGGTGAGTCATATCGCATCGATGTGGGATCATGGCTCTGTGATGACGATCTTGAATCAGCTTTCAATGAGTCAATTTGATTGGTTCTGGCAATCGGACCAACTGGCTCAGACTCTGACCATTCTATTCTTTCTTGGTTCGGCGATCTTACTTGGCCTAGTCAGCCGACTTTTTGTCCACGTGCTGATTCCAATTACCGGAATGGGTGCGTTATTAGCTTTGATGCCCTTTGGGCAGGTGGCTTCGCGTTCGGTGGTGGCAATGGTCTGTCTCTTGGGCCCCGCCGTGATGATGTCAAAGCCACTGGGCTGGATCATGCGCTGCGTTTTTGTGGGTTTATCAGTGTACGAAGTTGCGCATCTATTGGCAGCGAAATAAATCTTATTATTGAAGTGTGAATTTCTTAGGGTTCATTGAGGCGCCGCAACTTGGGCAGTTGCTGGTTTCAATGACGGCGGCGTGAGTCATATTCAAATCATGCGAAAAGACGAGTTTTGAGTGGCAGAACGCACAGCGATCGTAGGTATTGATGTCGATGCAGCGCACGCTTTCAAAATCATTCTCTCGGCCTGGTTCTGAGACTTGGAGAAATGGGCTCTTCATGGCTAACCTCGTTGATTTAATTCTGGGTTGGAATCTGAGACCTTCTAGTAAACTGATCGGCAAGATCGCGATAGAATTTAAGAGAAATTGTTTCGCGCTTTGACATCACGAGTTATATCAATAAAAAACTAAAAGATACCGATAGTAAGACGCATGATTCGAACTTTGCGATTACTAGTTGTGGGACTTCTGTGGTTCAGTTGGTCTGGCGTATCGTTGGCCGAAAATGAGCCCCCGGCACGTAAGGTCCCCGTACCCAAGCGGGGGACTTTTTATCTCAGCATCATGGATCCGTACCCTGCGACCTTTGGGCTTGGGATCACGCATTTCTTTGGAAATTATTTTGGATTATCCGTTCAATGCGCTAAGGGCGAGGTGATTACCTACGCTGTGGGCCTTCGAGTCAGACCTGTTGCGGCTAAACTGACTCCGATTATTGGATTCACACTCTCTAGGGGATCCTCAGGTTTGACGACTGCCGGCGCCTCCGGTTCAACGTCATCGGCTATGTTTGCGGCCGCCGCGGAGGATTCTAGTGCCTCGACGATCGCAGATATCCCCACTCAAGTCTTTGCCTATTTCAATACGGGCGTCGACTGGAAGTGGGATAATGGCATGTTCATGCACTTTGGAATCGACTGGACCATCATTCCACGCGCCGGTACGACCGAGATGAAACCCTTCCTGCAATTCGGCATCGCCTACTAACCCTCCCAAAGGTACGGCCTTACTTTAGGATAGCTTGAAGCGAGCTCTGAACTTCTTCTGGAATTAAAAGGGGGCGACCAGAAACTCCATCGGGGTTTGGAAAAGTTGCCGAAAGATCCTTGATCCATCGTTTTTGAACAGTATCAAAGGCCACGTACTTATGTTTAAGAGCAAGCTTTCCAATGGCAGCATCTTCTTCAGGCGTGTGGGATTCGATAAAGAGCCAGGGCCTTTTTGTTTCAAGGCACCAATCGCATGACTTTAATGCCAGACTTGCTGCCCCCTCAATATCAACTTTAATAAAATCTGGAGCCTTGGTGATTCCCTTTTCGCGGTAGAAACTATCGAGAGTCGTGGCATCGACACTGACGCGTTGGCCTGAGCCTGGTTGATCCTCTGATCCGGACTCAAGGATATGAGACGTGTGATTATTTTCCGTCATTAGAAAATCAATTTTCCCAGGTAAATCTGAAAACGCGATGCGGTGGCATTCGATATTTTGGCGATGATTAAGTAGGACGTTGCGCCATAGCACTTCAAACGTGCGTGGATTAGGTTCAAAGGCGTCGATATGGGAGCTATTTTCACCTGCGATTTTAGAAAAAAACAGGGAGAATAATCCCATATTCGCTCCCAGATCAGCCACGCAGAGATGGGGGCGCTGCTTCTTGAGTTCAATGAGAATATTTTTAAGGAAATAGAGTGTTCGAATCTCATGGATCCCCAATATTTCGCCGAAACTAAGGGAGGAATCAACGCAAATTCGACTCCCCCGAAGTGGCCCCAATAATATCGGCAGAGTGCGGACTGAAGTTTCCGCGCTTTTAGAAAGAACATTCGTATAAATTCGTTTAATGAACTGAGTTGAGACCAACGCCATCGCTAAAGCCTAACAAGCTAAAAGGTGCCCGTCTACTTTCCACACCGGTTAAGGCTTGAGTTCATTCTTAGAGTTCGTTACCTTCGGTGCCATGAGTTTATATCACGCCTTCTTTGCGCTAACGGGGAGTATCATTGATTATGCTGGGACCTTTGCTCCAGCGAGCCTGAGTCTCGATGATAGTTTAAAAAAAGCATTTCATTTTCGAAAGTCGTCCAAGCACCCTTGGATTTTTGGCAAGATGGCACTCACGATGCCTCATCTGAAGGAGCTCAGTGCGGCTCGATTGCTTGAGGCGGGAGCCGACGGAAATGCCTGTCTCTTTACTGCGATCGGAAGCTTTCCAGAAGGTGGTAAGGCCGAGGATTTTCTTGCTAAGATAGAATGGGATTTGCGAGAACTTCGTCGCCTCGAGGACCGTTGGTTTTATAGTTCCATTAGGCAGAGTGTGGTTTGTTACGAGACAAGGCTACCGGCAAGTTGGTCCTTAACCGCCGATGATGATAGCCGCCAACTGATTCAGGCCTTAGAACGTTTTCGTATTCTGTCTCGTGGCCGACTCGATTTATTCTTAGAATTAGATTCTTCTCAGCTCGCCAAGGTTGGAGTGAGTGGGTTGCTCAAGACTGTGACCCAGTGGCAGGAGCAGTCGGATGAGGATTCTAGTTTCGATATCGGGATTAAATTGCGAACGGGTGGCAAGTCGGTTCCTTCGCTCACTGTGCTAGCCACGGCAATTTCCGAAGCCTCAAGCTATGGAATCAGCGTCAAGGCGACTCAGGGCCTGCATGAGTGCTACTCCCATGGGAACGACTATGGGTTTATCAATCTTTTCGCGAGTCTTGCCTTTAGCTTTTCGCTGGGACAGGGGGGATTCACTTCAAAGAATATTGAAGACTGTCTTAAATCCCCGGGCTCAGCCTTTTCGTTTACAAAAGAATCCCTTAGGTGGGGAGAATTTCAACTATCAGCCGAGCAGATTGAGACGGCTCGTCGGGTGCACCGAGCCACTTTTGGGAGCTGCAGCTTAGACGAGCCCGAGGCATCAATCCTAAAGGAGAATTTATGAAGTTAGCGACCCTTGCTGCCAAAGATCCCTCGAGCCGCGATGGCTCTCTTATCGTCGTGAGCCGTGATCTTACGAGAGCAGCTTTTGTTGACCCTGCGGTGGCGCCTTCTTTGATCCGAGCGCTTGAAAATTGGAAGCAAACGGAACCTAAACTGAAAGCTCTCTATACCGACTTAATGGCTGGTAAAGCTCAGCATTCGTTTGCCCTTAATCTGAAAGATTGCCTCGCTCCCTTACCCAACGCACCTGGGTTTTATGATGGGAGTGCCTTTCTCTCGCATGTGGTTCGGGCGCGAAGAGCTCGCGGCGATCAGATGCCGGAGTCGGCAAAGAAGACCCCGTTAATGTACCAAGGGGTGAGCGATAATCTGCTTCCAGCCTATGGCCCAATCGAGTTGATGGATGTTGGATTTGGTGGGGATATTGAGGCAGAGATGGCGGTCATTACATCGGATATTCCGCGTGGGACTCCGGCTAGCGAGATGGGCCCCTATATGGTGCTATTTTCGCTCTTTAATGACATTACCTACCGAGAAATTGTCAAAGTTGAGATCGAAACCAAATTTGGATTTTTGCAATCCAAGCCGAATTCCTCCTTTGCTCCCATTGTTGTGACTCCGGATGAATTTGGCGATCTCTGGGACGGAAAACGATTTCTTGGAGAAATCACCGTGAATCTAAACGGAAAGCGGTTTGGGAGCCCCAGTGGCCGAGAGATGAATTTCTCATTCGGGGAGCTTGTGGCTCACGCAAATCGCACCCGACCACTGGCTGCCGGCAATATTGTGGGTTCTGGGACTTTCTCCAACGAGTCTAAAGACGTTGGGTTTGGCTGTCTCGTCGAGAAGCGCTACCAGCAAGTGATTGACGGCGAAAAGGATTTGATCGCCTGGCTTCAACCCGGCGACGAGGTCGAAATGGACGCGCTTTATCAGGGCCATTCTATTTTTGGCAAAATCAAGCAACGAGTCGTGATTTGACACTAGTGAAAGCAGTTAATATCATTTAAAAATATGGCGAATCTAAATCTGGTTGAGTTAGTCTTAGGGAAACAGAAATTCACGTTAAGGTCCGAGGAAACGGTTGAGCATCTTCAGGAGGTCTCGGAGCTTGTGAAACGAAAGATGGAGACGATCCGAAAGCATGCTCCGACTCTGACTCTCGAACGGGCGGCGGTATTGGCGGCTTTTGAGTTGGCCAGTGATAACATTAAGGGCAAAATCAAAGCCAATGAGTATCGCTCAACCGTCATGTCCCAGGCCACCCAAATTTTGGATAAGGTTGAGAAGACTCTGAATACCTCGTCGACAAATGTTGTTTAAATCCGGTGTCTACCGAAACCAAAATAACTCAACGCCGACAATGGCTGACCCAACGCGATCAAACCCCACCCATTCGCGCCGAAATCAGCGCTAAAATTTCTGATTTCCTCCAATCTGACGGAATTCTGGATGCTGTGGATTCGATCTTTATCTATTCGGCGAGAGCGCATGAGCCCGATCTTAAAGAAATCTGGCTAACTCATGGCAGAAAATGTTTATACCCAAGGGTGGACGGAGACTCGCTCAAGTTCTACGCCATCGAGAATCTCTCTGAGCTAAAACCCGGTTTCAATCGGATCTTGGAGCCACCCGCTGACCCAAATCTTGGGCCACACCCAGTAGGTGCCAATGACCTCGTCCTAGTTCCGGGTCTGGCCTTTGATCTCTTTGGCGGGCGGCTTGGGAGCGGGATGGGTTATTATGATCGCTTTCTTTCTGGTCATCCTAAATCCACGCGAATCTGGGGAGTGACTCATTCGTCTTTTCTCTCTAATCTTCGGCTTGCTCAAGAGCCAAGCGATGTTAGGATGGGGGCCGTTATCACTGAGAAAGGGATCTATTACGTGCGCTCATGAAGGTGTTGTTGTTTGCTGATATTTTTGCCAAGCCCGGGCGACGGGCGGTGGCCTGTGCCATCAACGATCTAATCGCCGAGTATGATCCGGATTTTGTGCTTGGAAATGTCGAGAATCTGGCTGGCGGCCGTGGCATCAATCGAAAATCGATTCAGGAGATGTTCAATCTTGGGTTTCATGGGTTTAGTTCAGGAAACCATATCTGGGATAATAAAGAAGGTCATGAGATCGTTAACACCGACCAGCGGATTGTGCGTCCCGCGAATTACCCCAATCATCCAGATTTTCCTTGTCCGGGGCGAGGATGGACTATTTTAGATAATCGAGGCAAAAGGCTCGCATTAGTCAATCTCATGGGCCGAGTTTTTATGGATACGATTGATTGCCCGTTTGCCAAAGCTGATGAAATATTAAAGCAATGCCCCGCCGGCGTTCCGATTCTAGTCGACATGCATGCCGATGCGACGAGTGAGAAATATGCGATGGGATGGCATCTTAATGGGCGAGTCAGTGCAGTCGTGGGTAGCCACAGCCATGTGCAGACGGCTGATGAGCGGATCCTTCCCGGTGGTACCGCCTACATCACGGATGTGGGGATGACAGGTGCCTTTGATTCGGTGATTGGATTGTCGCCTGAGGGCGCGATCAAGCGATTTCAAATCCGTCGCCCCGTTCGCGTTGAGCTTGCGACTGAGAACTTAGGTGTGAGCTGTGTCGTGATTGATATTGGGCCAGACTGTAAGGCGAAATCCATTCAGCGGTTGCGATTCCAGGTTGATACCCGGGAGCGTTTCATAGGAGATTTGGAATAATGCTAACTGCCGAAGCCCAGCTTAAGGAACTGAGTCGAGGGGTTGATGAAATCCTGGTTGAGAAGGATCTTCTTGAGAAATTAAAAGTTTCAGTCGCCAAGAATCAGCCGCTCATTGTGAAGGCAGGTTTTGATCCCACGGCTCCCGATATTCATCTGGGGCATACCGTGTTACTCCAGAAGATGGCTCAATTTCAAAAACTTGGGCATACCGTGGTGTTTTTAATTGGAGATTTTACAGGCCGAGTCGGAGACCCTTCAGGTAAATCAAAGACGCGACCTCAGCTGACCGACGAACAGATCAAGCTCAATGCAGAGACTTATAAGCAGCAGGTCTTTAAAATCTTAGACGAGGACAAGACTCAAGTTAGGTTCAACGGCGAATGGCTCGATGAGCTTCGAGCTGTGGATTTTGTGCGTCTTGCATCCCATGCGAATGTCGCAAGGATGTTAGAGCGTGACGACTTTAATCGACGCTATAAAGGGGGCGAGAGCATCAGTGTGCATGAATTTCTATACCCCCTGCTTCAGGCCTACGATTCGGTTGTCTTAAAGGCGGATGTCGAATTGGGCGGCACGGATCAGAAATTCAATTTACTACTCGGCAGAGAACTGATGAAGGGCTATGGGCTTGTCCCGCAAGTCTGCCTCACCATGCCGCTCTTAGAGGGGCTTGATGGCGTTCAGAAGATGAGTAAAAGCCTAGATAATTACGTCGGCGTTTCCGAGGCTCCCAATGATATCTTTGGTAAGCTCATGAGCATGCCCGATCCGTTAATGCGCAAGTACTATGATCTTTTATGTCCCCTGAATTCAGCTGAGATTGAATCCAAGTTTCAGGCGCTTAAAGAACAAAAGATCCATCCGAGACAACTTAAAATTGATTTCGCCAAACAGATCGTCAGCCAATACCACGGAGAATCTGCCGGAACTGAGGCCGAGTCTTATTTCGACCGCGTGGTATCGCGAAAAGAAATCCCTGATCAAATCGAATTGGCAGAATACCCCTACGCGGAAAAAATCTGGATCCCTCGCTTACTCCTTGATCTTAAGCTTGTGACCACAACCAGCGATGGCAAGAGGATGGTCCAGCAGGGCGCGGTGAAGCTGAACCAGACAGTGCTTAAGGAAGAGAACTGGAACCCCCCGTCTCGGGAAAACATTCTCATTCAAGTCGGCAAACGTCGATTCTTGCGCATCCAACTCGTCTAAACACGCCAAAAATATGCCAGAACCTTCATCATTCAACCCTTAAGTTCTCTCTGTTTAATGGCGATAGTGATAACAGCCTGGGTCAAATTCCTCGGCGGGCTTGATCAAAATTTAGAATAGGAGAAGCTATGTTTGGACAGAAAAGCTTAATGTTGGGATTAGTTGGAATTTTCGCGGTCTTAGCCATTGAGGCTCAGGGTGCTGCAGCAAAAACTATAAGCTGCGAGAGTCCGCCGACTCAGCAGAGTTGTGACGACGGAACTTGCACCGAGGGCTGCCCGTTTAAGACTGTGACCCCTGAGATAACTCCGGACTTGGTTCCCGCACCCGCGAAAATAGTCTGGCCCCTGAACGGAGCAATTCTTAAGGTCACCTATGTGGATGTCACCTTTTCTCCTGAAATTCGTGAGGATTCGAGCGGAAGAGGCCAGGTGATGAAACATCATGAGATTAGGGTCGAGGAAATTGATGCTAGTCAATACTATATCCCTGAAGACCCTCCAATTTTAAGGACTCTTTTAAAAAAGTTTATTTCGACTCGTTTCGACGGAGAAGTTCTTAGCTACACAAACAGCATCACTGGACTTGAACATGGAAAGCGATATCGGATTTCTGTAGCCTCCTGCGATAGCATACTGGTTGTCGATGACGTGCAGTATTGCCAAGGGTATAGCTGGGTGTACAGCTACTTTACCGCTGATCTCACTGTTTACCCACGTCCGTCGAGGGACTAAATCCAGTTTTTTCTAAAAGAGCAGTTACGGGAAAGCTATGCCATCAGCGAGAAAGCGAAATGAAGATATTGAAGGGTGTCTAGAAGAAGAGCTCTCTCAGTACGCCACCGAAGCCGATAACGCGGCGTATCGTGTGGTTCAGGGCAGAACGATCTCGGAGGTGAATGGCGCGCTTGTTGCTATTCCCCTCGATATCATCCCGCTCAATGTGGCTCTGCCATGCACTCTGTATATTGATTTTCAGGGGCGCTTTCTGCTTTTTCGACGGCAGGGAGAGCGCCTGACAACTCGGCGCGGTCTTGAGCTCATCGGCAAGGGTGTGAGCACGCTTTATATTCATAAGGCCTTCTGGCGGATCTTTCTGGAGGCCCTTGAGACGATGAAGCTTCCGCAACCCGTGAGTCCAGAAGCCGCCGCGACGCATATGCGGCATTTGCTTGTCGCCTATGGGCAAGAGCTTGAGCGCAAGATTAAGCAACCCAAGCGCCCCATGTTTGAAAAAATCCGGCAGATGGGCGAGACACTCGCTGTTAAGATCCATGATGATCCAGCGCTTGGCGCAGCGCTTCTTAGGCGGTCTGCGGACTCAGTCCAATACTTTGTGAACCATTCGGTGAATGTGGCGATCTATGCGACGTTAATGGGTCGTAAGCTTGGCTTTTCGGTTCCAGACCAGAAACTCTTATTCTTTGCCGGCTTAGTCCACGATATCGGCGATCTTTTCATCCCCAAATCAGTCTTGTACAAGCCGTCCCACCTCTCGCCTGATGAAATGGACTTAGTCAAAAGCCACACACAGAAAGGGGCTGAGCTCTTATTCTCGATGAACACGCCTGGGTCGGTGATTCGAACGGCGTTGCAGCATCATGAGCGAGTCGATGGAGCGGGTTACCCCAAGGGCAGTCATCGTCCGGAAATCAACCCCTTTGCGAAGATCATCTCAATCGCCGATGTTTATGATGCTCTTACCAACAATCGGCCCTACGAGCCGGGGATGACTCCTGATGCGGCGGTTAAGACGATGCGCCGTCTTGATGGGAAATTTGAACCAACGTATCTGTCGATGGTGGCACCTGATGCCGAAAATAAAAAAGCATCCTAACGTCTACCGGACGCGAAAGATCTGCACATCTTCTCCTAAATGATCCTTTCGATATTTGGCGATTTCATAATCTCGGTAGAGGGCGATCTCATTTGGCCCCATGGCATTGTAGGCGACATCACCCCAGGCATAGAAGAGTCCGCTGGTGCCAATGATTCCCGCCGTGATCTCGTGGATGGGATTGCCTAATTTTTCGATGAGGACTTCTTTCCAGGTCTTATCGCGCGGCCGATTCGTTTCAAAGAGGGTCATTTTCTTATTTTCAATCTCGCCCCGGAAAGGCCGTCTCATTGATATCATGGCCACTCGACCTGCCTTCATGAAGACTCGCGTGCCGACGTTTGAATAGTCGAAAACCTGTGAGACTCCTACGGATTCAAGTCCTCCCGGTGAGGAGGCCGGACCGCGGTCTAGGATGAGTCGTCGATGCTGGTCGAATTCTGTCTGAGTTTCTCCAATCAGGGCAATCTCGGAAACTCCGGAATAAAGATCCACCTGAAGGATGACCTCGGATCGTTTCAAATCCCAGCAACCGGCCATAAAAACTGCCAAAAGCCATAGAATCGGTAAAAATCGTCGCATCTTCATATTCTAGCATCTGAAAGCTTGCCATGACTAACGGTTTGGAGCTAACTTCTGGGTTTTGGAATTTTGTAGGGGCCGATAGCTCAGTCGGTAGAGCACATCCCTTTTAAGGATGGGGTCGATGGTTCGAGTCCATCTCGGCTCAGTATTTTTACGATGGAAGAATCGCTTCAGGAAAAGTACGCCCCGGGCAACGCATGTTTTGGATGTGGTCCGTCTAACCCTAAAGGGCTCCATGTGCGGAGTCTCGTCAGGGGCACCGAAGTCATCGCAGAATGGAAAGCCGAGAAACACCATGAGGCCTTCCCAGGCGTCTTAAATGGCGGCATCATTGGCTCGCTCCTAGATTGCCATTCCAATTGGACAGCGGCTTGGGCGATCATGAGTCGCACGAAAGCCGACCGACCTCCGTGTACCGTTACCTCTCAGTATTCCATTAAGCTACTCAGGCCAACGCCAAGTGATCAACCGATCCAGTTGGTAGCGGTGGCGAAAGTTGTGAACGATGATCGCGCTGTAATCGATGCAAAACTGATTTGCGGTGGAAAAGTTTGCGCTCTCTGCGAAGGGACTTTTGTGGCAGTGGAGCCGGGGCACCCAGCCTACCATCGGTGGTAGAATCGGTATAACACTCGTCGTCAAAATTAATCTTTGACTGCGACATACGTTGCCATAGATGATACGTCTGTATCTGGGTTTCAATCTCTAAAGTTAAAAAATTGAGTATTGGCTGAGCCAAGTCTAAAAATATTAGGCTCAGGGAAGGGGAAAGACTACATGGCACAGCACTACCTCTGGTCCACCATTGGCGGAGTACTCGTCTTCTTATCGTCCTCGATGAGCATCGCATCTGCGAAGTACATTAAGGGAACCATCGTCAAAAATGTAGATGGCGACACCGTTTGGATTGAACCCGCCGGTACGGCTCGCCCCCCTCAGTGGGTGACGGCCAAGGCTGAAAAAAGTACGTTAAAGATTCGTATGATTGGCATCGATACCCCTGAAACGCATTTACCGACGACAGATCATGGTGTGGTTGGCCAAGGCCATTGGGGAGATGACGCGGCCGATATGCTCGCTAAGAAACTTCCTATTGGGTCCAAGGTGGTCCTCGAAGATCAGGGGCGGGATAAGTATGGAAGAACTCTCGGAAGAATTTTCCTCGTAAACTCTGATATCAACCTTGCGATGGTCGCAAGCGGTTGGGCAACTCCCTATATCATTTGCACAGGAAGTTCCTGTGACGAGGGATTCTTTGAAAGAGAGCATGTTGCAAAATACATATCAGCCTGCGAGGCGGCAGAAAAAGCGGGTAGGGGAATCTTCGATAAGAAAAGCCCCCTGAAAGAAATGCCCTTTGAATTTCGACTCAGGATGCAGGGCCGCAAGGCCGATAAATGGGTTGGATACTTTGAGACGGGTGAACTTTATACGCCTAAGGATTATAAAAAGATTCCCGTATGCCAACGGATCTTCTTCATGACCCAACAGGATGCGACTAACGCAGGTTTTGGATTCTAATAGGTACGCGGTTACTTTTAGTACCGTTAGCGGTACTAAAAGTAACCGCGTACCTATTGAATCGCTATCTTCTAAGAATATGCTCTAGCGTTTGGGTATTGCCTTCGGGCCAGACGTAATCGAGATTTCTCACGATGACTTGGCTGGCTGAGACTTCCCACTCAAAATGGAATGTGTCCGAGCCGTCTTTGATTTGTATGCGGTACAAGTCATCTCCGGTGTTGAGAACGTCTTTAAAAATGGAAGTCTCAGCGTAAGAGACAAAATAGATCCCGGCGTCGCAGAATTTATCCGCACAGAATGGAAATACAAATTGCCCTTCACCTTCGCCAGGCAGAATCTTGGCTTCCGTGGACCCTATATCATGGGGAGGGGTTCCGCCCGCATTTTCGATCACGTAATTGCCTTGGAAGAGATCGAAAAAATCACTGGTCTGAATGGGGCTCGATGCTAAGAGCACGCTGGACAGTGTTGCAAGAGTCAGTAATACCAATCGTTTCATACATCCTCCTTGTATTTAACTGATCGAACGTTTGAGGGAATCTCTTGATCTATTCAATATGACACCACATGCCAGCGACTTCTATGTGCTTGGTCATTTAAGCCTAACAGCTGTTAACGCTAGTGCTTTGTGGTAGACGGCGTTTGCGAGGTCTCAGGTTTCATATGAGAGACCCACGGAGGCGATTTATCTATGATTCCAGAGAGATAATCTGTGGGTGGGAAGCGGTCTGCCTCCTCGCCAGTGGTTAAATAAACATTCTTAAACCCCAACTGAGTTAGTTCCTCCGATACCTTTAGGCCGTCTAGCTCGCCAAGATGGTAATCGACATAGATAGGGGTTTGCGAATCAAACTTTCCGGACGATTGAATCAGCGCGTCGGGGTTTTGGAAAATAAGGATGCGTTTATGGTGTTTCGCCGCACTTAAGCGCCACATCTGCGCCACGAGTTCGTCGTCATCAATTAAAATAGCATCGATCAGCTTGGTGGAAGCTTTTAGAACGCCGATTAGCCCTGCCATACTCTTGGGAAGTGCCTTCATGTGATGATGGTTAAATTTTTCTACCAGGTTCGCGTCATCTGCATAGCTCGTAATCAGAATTGCCGAATCCTTAAGCCCATACTTTAGGATCATGTCAAATCCAGTCCGTTGGTCACCCAGAATTTGGTAATCAAATAAGTACGCCGCCGATAGCGGCTTCGAGCGATCGAGAAACTGCTCGCATTCATCAATGTTCATCAGATGCACCACCGGATTATCAATCCCAGCTTTTCTGAATCGATTATTCCAGATTTCATGGATGCTCATATCATCATCCAATATGACAATCGTCATCCCTGGGTCGATGACGATTGAGTTTGCAAACCATCGCGGAGCTGGCGCTTTGGGAAGGCAGATCCTGATCGTACTGCCCTTGCCACGAGACGAGACCACCTCAATGGTACCCTTCCACTGTGTGATCATTTGCTTGGCATGGTACAGACCCAATCCTGAGCCCTCTTCTTTGTCATGCGTGAAACCGCGATCAAATATTTTTGGAATCAGATCTTCTGAGATTCCCTTGCCATTATCTTCCACAATGATACTTACCGAGACGTCATCCGTCAGAACTCGAACGGCCACGCTCCCTTTTCCGTCAGAGAGTGCTTGCATGGCGTTATCGATAATATTTGAAAGGACTGTTTTAAATTGCGAAGGCTCAACTCTTGCGAAAGCGCCAAACGAGCGTGCGCTCAAATCAACGGTCAGAGAAATCCCATTATCTTGTTGGAGTTGATATCTTTTCTCCGCCGTGAGGCTATCCACTAAATTAGGGATAAGCTCGACGCTATCAGAGCCATTTTTCGATCTAGGGATGATGTCTCCGCGATTTTTTTCTAAAAGTAAATTAGCGATGTCTCTGAGTCGGCTAACGGCAGAGCGGATCAGAATGCGAGTGGGTTCCGATAGCTCACTAAGCCCTTCCTGAGTCGCCGTATTGAGTGCGGCAAGTGGTGAGCGGATATCATGTGCCACTTGGACGGCCACCTTTGAAATTTCTTCCTCAACCTGATGATTTTTAGCGGCCTCTTCTAGGTGGAGAATATTTCTAATGGCCGCTTGAAACTGTTGATAGAGCGTTCTGAGTTCAGTGCTATTAAAAGTTTGAGGTTCGCAGAGCACAGGTAACCAATTCTGAATATTTTCCTCTTTCGAAAATTTGGCGATGTAGGATGTCAATCGGGTCAGCGGAGAGATCTGAAGGTCCATCATATAAATCGCAAGCCCAGAAAAAATCATAAAAATTGCAAGGGCGGTTCGCAACACGAGAAAGAGCGATTTCAATAGCGGGCTTAAGATGCTTTCTCGGTCTAGCGTTACGGTTAATGAACCCCATTCCGCTTGCGCACTGTCTTGAACCTTAACGTCGAGAGGTTCTAAAGGGAACAAGGTGTCAAGAATGCTAGTGGTCGGAAGGGCAACATGAGAGCCACTACGATCTCGAGCGCTACTTAAGACTTGTTTGCCAAAAGAAAGATCGGCTCTAAGAAATGGGCCGCGTTCCACGAGAATTCTAAGTTTTCTTTCCACCCCTCGAGTGCTGCCGACCTGGATGTCATTGAGAAAAGTCTGTGAGTAAGTGCTGAGCCACCACTTCTGGTCTTCTAATAGTTTGGACCAATGACTTTGTAGAGTGTTCAACCCCAGAACCAGCAGGACCAGCCACATCGTGGCTTGAAAAAAGATGAAAACAAATAAGACTCGATTTCGCAAGGAATCAGGCAGGCCAAATTTCATGGCTGCACTCTCTCAACTAAGTGCCAACTGCCCATGTATTTCTGTGATCTTAATGCGCTCACTCCTCGAAGATTCTTTCGGTATACAGTAATTGTCTTAAGATGGAATAAGGGAACAGCAAAACCATTTTGCGTTAGGTATCGGTCAATCGAACGATAGACTCCAGAGCGCTCATAATCGCTCAAGGACCGATAGGCTCTTTCAAAAAGCTTATCAAGATGACGTGGCTTTAATGCCAACAGGAATTCATTCGATCTCTGTGAAAAATACTGAAGTGTTCCAATAGGGTCTTCGTTTTTAAACTCAAGAGGCTCGATCCATAGATGAAGTTGACCCTTTTTGAGCAGCTCGTACATAAACCCGAAGTCATTGATAACCGGTTGGATCCCCGTCCCCTCAAGCATTTCAGATAGGATGATTTTAAGGCATACGCTATTGAGGTCAGCGGGGATATGTAGTTTAGTTCCTTCCGGTAATATCGTTTTTATTTTGGACTTCGCCACGTTAGCCTGATCTGAATCGCTGAGATTTGTTTTCATGTCTGAGCCAAGAAGGCCTGGAGCAATGATGTGATGGCTCAACTGAGATCCCGGGTAGCAACTCTGAATGATTCTTTGTTTATCAAATAAATGGGCCAATCTAAGACGCGTGTCTCGGTCGGCGGTCTGAGTCAGTGAACCGGGGATAATAATAGTAAATGTCGAAGAGGAAGGGGTGGATTCAATGACAATATTATCATCCGCAAAATTCTGCTGATTTGGAACGATATCGTACATCACAAGGTTGTCGACCTGATGGTTCTGAAAAGCGGTGATCGCGTCACGTTCATTTAAGTATCGGACGTGAATCATTCCAAGCCGAGCTTCCCCCTGATGGTAGCGGGGGAAAGCCCTAAACGAGGAGAAGGTTTGGCTGTAGCTAATCACTTCAAATGGGCCAGTTCCGATTGGTCGCTGAAAGAAATCAACTTCTCGAATTCCACGATAAGCATCAGGGAAAACGCAGAAGCGCGGCATGCTTAAGTTTTTTACGAATGATTCAACCCATTCAGTTAACTTAATATCAAAAGTCAGCGAATCAATCTTGTGGATCCCGCTGATCCTATCTGCTTTTCCTGATCGATAATCAGCGACTCCAACCATGCTATCCAATAGTTCATGGTCCAGGCTGTCGGGCCGAGCCCAGCGGTGGATCGAGAAAATGACATCATCGCTATTCAGCAATTGCCCATCATGAAAGACAATATCTTTTCGAATTCGGAATCGGTAAGTGTTCTGATTGACATCGTAAGTCCAGGACTCAAGCAAATCGGGTTCAATTTGCAAGTCTTGATTTACCGTAACAAGCCGGCTAAACGGCAACAAAAGTAGAGATTTTTCAATGCTACTAAGAACCTTCTGAGGGTCCAAACTTTCTAGGCGTAGCGGAATGGGTAATGTCCAGGGAAGGGAGCGCTGAGTTGTGTTGGGTTCAGCTTCTCTAGTTTGCTTGTCGGGAATAAGATTAGGGACGATCGCCAGCAGAATACCGGCGATGACTAAGGCTATGCCAAATTTCTTATTCATTTACCACACTCGTGTTCAATGATGATTCCATAATTGCAGGAATCGGGATCCTCAAAATAGTTTGGAGCAATCCCAATTGCCTTGCCGTTAGAATTTCTGGCAAGTTTATGCATCCACTCATGATATTTTCCAACGTTTAGACCATCAAAATAATCCTCAATCGACACAGAGTTTGAATGCTTATGATAATTTGGGATACGGATGCCGTAGTACATAGTTGTAAAGTTGTGCGATTGTGCGTGTTGAGCGATGGCCTGCATTAAGTAGCTGCCGGTTCCCCGTGGAGCATCCGGCCGAACACTAAGGCTAATGACGTAAAGGGACTGGTAGCTTGACGAGCTCTTAAGATGGGCCGGGTCAACCGCTAACGACGCGTAGTATTCCCAAGGCATAAATTGATCATGGAGTAGTTTCGGAATGGGTACGAAAGTTGCAAATCCCTCGGCGCGCTTCTTATCTTTAGAGTAGGCAATAATCGAAGACTCTGGATTGACGGCAAATCTTTTGGCGATGATATCTGAACTAGCTTCCATCGACGAGTCCCAAGCGGTCCTCTCAATTTGTTCCATTTGTGGCAGATCTTCTTTAGCCGCGTTAAAAATCCAAATTTCATCGGATGAAGTAGTAAGAGAAGTTACCGAAATTGGTTCTTGAACGGGGTATGGATTAATCGCTGAGTTCTGATACTTGCCTTCTGAGATCGTATGGCCAAGGCGTGTGCAAACAAGAAGGCCTCGGTTGGCTTCAATAGACTCTGGCTGGCCAACGAGACGAAATTGTCTTGAATGAGTCGAGTGAAATTGAATAGAAAAAGTTTTAGTGGTCTTGAGGTGCTCTTTTTTCACGGGCGAACCGGTCGCAATATCACTGAGTAACTGACCTAAATGAAATCCCGTACTTCTTCCAATGAGTTCATAAATTAAATCCCCACCCAGTCGGGAATTGATTTCCATTAAGTAGGGTTCGTTGCCTAAGAAACGGACTTCGGTGTGAGTGATGGTATTTTGGTAATGAAGCTTCGAATGGGTTGCCACTACCAAGTCACTAAGTGCCTGATGCTGTTGGGGGCTTAGGTCGTCGGCAGGAAACTGATGGCCCACCTCTTCAAAGTAGGGTGGCGGTGTTGTGAATTTCTTTGTGATTCCAAGGATCGTAGCGACGCCATTCTGGACGATGACCTCTGCGCTGTATTCCAGTCCATTAATGTATTGCTCGCAAATCACCTCGTTTCCGATATCTCCGTAAAGGGTTCGCAAGTCTTCTTGATCAAAGTCAGCATCGCGTGTTTGAAAGAAATGGGTTTCGATCTGTTCCTTCGTCTCAATCAATTTAACCCCGAGACTGGACATCATTTCGGAGGGCTTCATGATCAGGGGAAGTTGAACCGAAGTTTCAAGAAAGCTCTTAAGGTCTTCTTCATTTCGTAATGTCGTATATTTGGGCTGATATCTGCCGAGTGAACTGAGTCTATCTCTCATTTGAGATTTGTTTCGGATGCTTTTGTCTCTGAGGTTCGAAATCGGCGGAAGCCCCAGCTGATGTTGCCAGTCATTGGCAATATGCACAGAGGGTTCAATAAACGTTAAAATACCTGACGGGGTCAGTGACTTCTCCGCCAAATACGATTGAAGTTTTGTTACGGCCTGTGGGTCAGTGTAGGAAAAAAAGAAAACATCATCGACGTAGGGTCGTGCCCAATCACAATTAACGGTTGAGTTGAGGCCGGTCGCTAGAATTAACCGAGTCCCCGGAACTTCGCGGAGGCTCTTCATGAGGGGTTCTTTATATTCCTGAAACCCAACTTCTAATATAATGATCACCCTATCCATTTGCCCCCACATTTTTTATGGGAGTCACCAGTAGCACGAGAGCTGCAGCAGCCACTGCGAGTAAAACCATATTGGATAGTCCCCATCCCATAAGAGATGGGCTCATGACGGATTGGCTATGGTAAAAAATACCCCCGATTAAGCTGCCTAATCCCATCCCCACATTTCTAAAGGCGTAGTTCATGGCCTGCATGAAGTGGGTTCTTCCGCGAGAGACGTCCGACCAAAGGTCAGCAAGGTAAATCGAAAAACAGGATTCTGCCCAAGAGATGGCTGCCACAAAAAGCATTACGCTAAAATAATTGGGAAAACTGACCAGGATGAGCCACGCGATCGAGAAAGCGAATGCGCCTGAGGCAGAAAGAGCTTTGAGTTGATGCTTGAGATCGCGTAGACGAGAAAGAACCAACGAGAAGATCGTGACACCGACTGCGACGCCACCAAACGCAATTCCCGTAATCGAATCGCGGTGAAGCCAATCATGAGAGAAAAGGGCAAAGAAGGCATTGAATTGTCCATAAGATGCCCAAAAGCCAATCGATATGGCGAGGATTAAAGCCACTGCCTTAAGGTTGCTTCGGAAAATAGCCGGGATCGGTTGGGAATCTGAAATGGCCTCTGACTTCGATGGCATCTCGTGGCGAAGGACATAACCGAGAACGGGGGCAGCCACTAAGTAAAGTGCCGCGGCCGATAGAAAGATAGGTTGGGCCGCAGTGGAAGATAGCCAAGCGCCGAGTAAGCAACCGATGACGGCTCCCGAATTTGAAATTCCGGAAAGGACCGATACCTTAGAGACGGCTTGTTTGTCGTCGTACCATTTATAAATGAGAGCAAAAAGATTGGGGCTCCAGAGCGATAGGCCAAGGTTGCCAATCACTAGGGCTAGGACTGCCTCGTAGGGGTGTGTGCCGAAGGCCAGGAGTAAAAATCCAATCGTTTCCGAGAGACAGGCCATGGAGAGTATGTGGACTGGGCGAATTTTCTCGGCGAGTAGACCACCTAGAATGGACCATACAGGCCTGAGCCAAATGGCTAATAAAAAATATAAGCCGATGGCTTCTTCATCAAGATTAAAACTATTTCGTAGCCGAAGAGAAATGTACGGAAAGGCAACATAGCCCGCCATTTCGAGCAGAAAGGCACCCGCTAAGAGTACGGTGAGTTTGGCCTGTAATGAATGCTTGCTAGGCATCGTGGCTCCCATCGAGAGTGCCGGGATTTTTTTCTGAGAGCGATTGGTAGATTATCTCGAGGCGTTTGAGAGATAGCACAATGAGTTGCTTGCCGTCGGCATCGATCGAATCTTTGCCATCGGATAGAGCAATAGCAGTGCGCAGCCCTGAGATTACCGATGAAAGATCATGGCGCATTTTGGATGGATTAATGGACATGGGTTTCTCCCCGGCTAACCGCTAAGGGTTTAGTTTCAGCGTTATCATCTAATTCTGAAAGAAGTGTGCTCGTGCGGCTTTCAGAAAGGCCGAGTGCTTTGGCGATATCTTTATTTTTATGAAATTTTGTCTTAGCTTCTTCAAGTAATCGTTTCGTGAGTGACCGAACGAAGGACGTAACACCTGGGAAGTCCTCACCAATGAGATCAAGGGGCCGGATTAAAAGTTCTTGATAGGTTAGAGGCTGATTCTTCGAATCATTCTGATAGGCATTGAGTGCATTCTGAGAGAGGTAGGCCATTCTTAGGGCGCGTCGAATCTGAAGTCGAATCAAATCATCATGGCTCGTTTTGGTGAGGTAACCAAAGGCTCCAAGGGTTAGGGCCTGGATAATGTCGCGATCGTCGTCGCTCCCTGAGATGACTAAGATTTGCAATGAAGGGCGAATGGCCAGAAACTCGGGGATAAGAAGGATTCCATTTTCAAAGTTTTCAGTCTCCCCAAATTCCTTATCTAATAACAATAGATGAATCGGTTGGGATTGCAGGATTTGAATGGCATCAAGAGGCGTGGAACATGTCCGGACATGGACCTTAAATAGCCGCTTCAAATCTCCTGCTAAGAGTTCAAGTCTCTTTCTCGTTATGGCGTCATCATCTACGATGAGGATGGTCATGTGTTGGGCTGAGGCTGTTGGATCCTTAGTGGGTTGGTGGCTCCGCATAAGGCAGTTCTTTTATCAGAATATTAATGTTGGATCAAATATTTTTATTCTGTTTACAGAATATTCAAATTAAATAACGGGAGAGCTACATTAGTCTATTGATTCAATGATTTACGATAGTCATTCAAAACTAAAAATGGGGTCGAGTTTAGTGCCGGGGCCAACGGTGAGTAATTCGCGAAGTAGCCCATCCTTGAGGCCAAAGACCCAACCGTGAATTAAGGGGCGTTGATTGGCTTTCCAGGATTTCTGAATCAGGCAAGTCGTCGCGATGTTCATGACCTGTTGTTGGACATTCAGGTCTACCATTCTCTCAAGTCGAGCATCGCCAACTAGTAAATCTAGTTCGTCCCGATGTTTATGGTAGGTTTCTTTAATATTAGCCAGCCACTTATTAAGAAGCCCAAAGTCTTTTCTCGAAAGAGCTGAGGCCACGCCACCACAACCGTAGTGGCCACAGACGATCACGTGTTTTACTTTAAGGTATTCAACCGCAAACTGTAGGACACTGAGGACATTAAAGTCGGTGTGCACAAAAAGGTTTGCGATATTTCGGTGGACAAAAACTTCGCCAGGTTGCGTTCCGGTGACTTCTTCAGCCGGCACTCGGCTATCCGAACAGCCAATCCATAAATACTCAGGTGTTTGGCCCTTGGCTAAGTCGTCAAAGTAGCCGGGCCGACGTTCAGCTTTTTCTTTAGCCCACGCCTTATTGGCTAGGAGCATTCTTTTGTAAGATTCCATGATTATTTTCCTTCAAATTTTGTTTGAGAAGGGTTGATTCTCGTAGCGTGATATCCTTCATTTCGACGTGAATCCCACGTTCCGCGGCTGAGGAAGAAAATTCATGGATCATTTCAAAAACATCTCGGTCAATAAAACTCGCACGAGTGGCATCAAAAAAGACATGACTGCCAGGGGGGATCAGTCCAAGTTCTTTTCTGAGTTGAACTTTGTGAATGAAGGTGACGTCCTTAGTAAAGCGAAGCAGGACATCAGAGCCATGCCGAACCACTAGGATTGCAGAGTAGTAACTGGCCTTAAGCACGAAGCCCAGTCCCACTAGTAAACCAATGGTGACACCACGAAGTAGGTCAGTGAAGAGAATCGCAGCGATCGTGATCAAAAAAGGGACGTATTGGTCAGGTCCCGCTCTAAAAGCTGCTTTAAATAATTTGGGATGGGCAAGTTTATAGCCCACGGCCAATAGAACAGCGGCTAATGCTGCAACCGGAATGAGATTTAGGATAGGGCCCAAGGCAACCACAGAAATCAGTAGAATGACGCCGTGGAGAATTCCAGATAAGCGGCTTTTCGAACCAGCGTAGATATTCGCAGAACTTCTAACAATTACCGAAGTCATGGGGATCCCACCCACAAAACCTGCGGTAATATTTCCGATGCCTTGGGCGAAGAGTTCGCGATTGGTGTTAGAAACCCGCCGGAAGGGGTCAAGTTTATCTGTGGACTCGATTGAGAGAAGAGTCTCAATGCTTCCAACGGCTGCAAGGGTGATGGCGACGGTCCAGACATTTGCGCTCAAAATCATCGAGAAGTCTGGGAACCGAAGTTCCTGGGTGAACGCGGCTAATGACGTGATATTGGGTAGAAGGACGAGATGGCCATTGTCTGCATGAAGGGCCAGGTCATGGAATCCAAAATGAAAGAGCCAATTGGCTGAAGCAGCAAAAACGACAGCGACCAAAGGCCCAGGGATTCGACTTAGCCACGGGATGGTTCTCAATTTTGGGGTTTCCCAAAGCCATAGTATTCCTAGGCTGACCGAGCAGATTAACAAGGCACCCACTTTAATGGAGTCTAGGGCGGCCACTAGCGATTGCCAGGTTGAGTCAGATTCAAAGATATTCCAAAAAGCCATGTCACTTTCAAACTGGCCAAAGTTACCTAATGCGTGGGGGATTTGTTTGAGAATAATAGTAATCCCAATCGCCGAGAGCATTCCTTTAACAACGCTATTAGGAAATAGACTTGCGAGAAAGCCCCCCTTAAGAGCTCCGAAAAGAAGTTGGAAACAACCCGAGAGCACCACCGCGGCTAAAAATATTTCAAACCCACCAAGCGATTGAATTCCCGACGCCACGATGACAGTTAGCCCGGCTGCGGGGCCTGATACGCTAACGCTCGATCCAGATAGAAAACCGACGATAATGCCACCGATAACCCCGGTGAGAATCCCCGAAAAAAGCGGCGCGTTAGAGGCTAGAGCAATTCCAAGGCAGAGAGGGAGCGCAACTAAAAAGACTACGATTGAAGCAGGTAAGTCATATTTAAGATTCTTGAGGTAACCCATATTCGTTCCAAAACAGGATGCTAAACGATCGATTGAGTCTTATCAAGTTTTACCGGTCGATTTCACCAATCCAAGACGTTATGGTTTACTGAAGTGTTCGCCCGTTTTTTTCCGGCGTCCGTACACCAATTCTGAGGATTTTGAAACAGTCAGTGGGTGAAAGGCGAAGTCGAGAACGACTCTAATACCTATCCATAGAAATTTCTAAACCCAGTCAGGATATTCTTTGAACCACATCTGTGCGGGAATGATCTTTATCTTTTTGTGTAGAACTACCTTTTGTCCACCGTAAACCAAAACGAGTTTAGACTCAGGGTAATCTTCACTGAAGCTTGTCAAACCAACCAGATCTTCTTGTCGAATCCTCGAACCGCTTTTTACCTCAACAGCATGGAACCCCCGGGGGCCATAAAAGACAAAATCCACTTCCGTTTTTGTTTTGGTATGCCAGTAGTAGCACTGATAATCCCAGCCAAGGGACTCGTTCATCGCTCGAAAATCTTGGAACACCAAGGACTCAAGGGTGGGGAATACAAGCCATTGAAATTGGAGCTCCGAACGGATTACGATTCTGGACGAAAAGTGACTTCCGACCTTGAAGGCGATTTATAAGCGCTTGTTAACGATGCCAAGAGGCAGCGTCGAGAAGGAACAAGTTTATTTAGTCTATTTGAAAAGAAGATTCCGCATGAGGCTGTCTTAAAAGCATTGGATATTTGCGAGGACGTTTTTGGGCTACGGCCAGCCATCGCGGATCTGCGTGATGAAGTTAAGCGGTATTTCGATCTTTCCAACGATTCCGGTCAACCCATGACCAACAATCACAAGTAGGCTTTGCAAAATATTCGACAACGTGGACGCCACCGAAAATGGAGTAGAGCCCAAAAAATCGGGGCGGCGGGAATTGAACCCACGACCTCTTGCACCCCAAGCAAGCGCGCTAAACCCCTGCGCTACGCCCCGGTGTTTGTAGGAAAAGGGTCCCAGATAGTTCCCGCATTTAGGGGTGTTTGTCAATTTGGTTGTGGGTGGGTGTGGCATTAAAAGTGTTTATGATAATGATAGGCATCTTATATTTTATTTATGTTGGTGGCGGCGCTAGGGTTGAAATAAGGAGGCAATAATGCAAACAAATAAACTATTTTCTACGTTGGTGGTTACAGGTGCGTTAATCGTAACTGGTAGCGTCTATTCAAATAATTTACAGTCTCAGGGGACTGAAATTGGAATGCAGGCGGAGACGGAGTTGGAACCCTGTTTCTGCGATCATCCAGAGAACTGCGTTGTCGATGCCGATGGCAAAGCCCAAGTGAAAGATGGCTTTGTGTGTTGTTGGGGAACTTCTTGTGAACCTCAGGAGTGACTCATTCACCTTTCCTGATGCTGTGATTAGGGTTTGGCAGTATCGGGAGAGGGTGGAATGGGAGGCGGCGGATGTGTTTAGTCGGCTTGCTCGGTCGATCGGCTTTCTTCGCGGTGAAGACGATACTGTTTCGAAGCTTGCAAAAATCGCAGCGTCAGATGAGCTTCGCCACGCATCGTTATGCCGAGCGATTTTGCAGGAAGGGGGAATGCCGATTGAAGTGTCTCCACGTCATTTTGAGGCGAGCCTTGGGCCACGGCATCTTAATGAAAGTGATCGTTTGCTGTACGGTTGTGTTGCGCTCGGGTGTGTTACCGAGAGCTTGAGCACGGCTCTATTAATTGAGATGCGTCGAAAGGCGGGACCAAAAATCATTCAAGAGACTATCCACGAGATTTTGGAAGACGAGATTCTGCATAGCCGAATTGGTTGGGCTGAGTTGGCGCGGGCCGCTGAAGAGCGAGACGTCAGTTGGCTTTCTGAATATATTCCTGGAATGATAGTCGATGCAATAGCGACTGATGTCGCGCCAAATTTAAGTTCTGAGGATGGGGGGACGGACATGAGCGCATGGGGAATCCTCCATGCAAGAGAAGCGACAAGGATCATGAGGGAAACTTTTGAAGGCGTGATCATGCCGGGTCTTGATCGGTTTGGGGTCAAGGTTATCGGTCAAATTCCGACGGTTGCTGTGATGCCGCCATCGAGTGTGATGATGGACCCATTCATGTAATGGTTCGTCGGATGAATCATCCAATGAATCACCTGGGCGACATTTTCAGGCGTTCCAAGTTTTCCAGTCGGAGTTCGAATCAGAACCTTTTTTCGATGGTCCTTAAGTTTTTTTTCCTGAATCCCCATCTCGGTGTCGATATACCCTGGGCAGATGGCGTTGCAGGTGATTCCATGCTCGCCCCATTCCGCGGCGATTGCGCGAGTGTATCCGACAACGGCATGTTTCGTCGCGACGTAGGTCGAGGAGAGTCGGGCTCCCAGTAGGCCTTGGATGGAGGCGAGGTTAATCACGCGGCCAAATCCCTGAGATTGCATGAGGGGAAGAACGAACCGGCACAGATTAAATAGGCCCTTAACGTTGGTATCAAAAATCTCTTGAAATTCCTTATCCATAACTTCGTCGATGCGGTGGAAAGGCCCACCGATGGCAGCGTTATTAATGAGAATGGTTGGTGCGCCGAGTGATTTGCATAGTTTTCCGATGGTTTTTCTGACCTCCGCGCCATTTCGGATATCACATTGGAAAGGATGGATGGCGTTATCATCGCCCTTAAAGACGGTTTTATCGATCGCGGCAACGGTAATGCCTTCTTGGGATAAGAGTTCTGCGGTCGCTCTGCCGATGCCTCGGGCGGCTCCAGTGACGATGGCGAGTGGTTTCGGAGTTGGGTGTTTCATATTGGATTTAAAATTCCCTTTGGGGGTAGCAGAGTGATTTCATCCACTCGAATCCCTGGTTTTTTGATGGCGATCTCTCGGATCGTTTGGGCGACGTCCTTCGGGCTTAGCATGTCTTTCGTGATAAAGTCCTTTCTGTCCTTCCAAATATCGGTTCCAACGGCACCCAATGTGATTAAGGTTGAATTGATATTTCTGGGATGAAATTCCTCGTTGATGAGGGCTGACATGAATCGAAGGGCAGCCTTGGAGATTCCATAGGGGGCATTGTCAGCAAGGGGAATTGCCCCTGCGATCGAGCCAATGTGGAGGATTCTGCCTCCGGTGTTGGGCATGAGCTCAACCGCCTTCTGAGAACAGAGAAAAGCTCCCGTTAGATTCGTTCTGATCACGTCATCCCATGCTTCAAGGGTGATTTCGGAAAAGGGTTTAAAGAGCCCAATCCCTGCATTGTTGACGAGAATGTCTATATGGCCGAGGTGGGTCTCAATCCATTTAAAAAGATTATGGATCGAAATGGGGTCACAGACATCTAGGTATACTGGTTTTTCATTGAGACGAAGCGGTAGATCGATTGAGGTTTTTCTTGTTGTGGCAATGACCGTAATGCCTGAGTCCCTAAACTCGTCACAGATGGCGCCACCCAGGCCGGATGCACCTCCGGTAACAAGAGCGGTAAGTGTCTTCGCGTTTGACGCCATCAGGCGAATTCATAGCCTGAATGGTCAAACGTGTCTAGGCTATCCCGGTTGAAGATACTTGCTGAATTTAGCAAGAATAGTTATAATTGCTTGGGTGGAGCGTCGATCATACAGCTTGAATCTCATCGTGAATGGTCGATTCATTACGGAAGTTATTATTGATCCGCATTACGAAGAGAAGCATTCAGAGATTACCGATCAGCTTATTCTCGAGTTGGTTAAAAAACTTGATGGTCGAGATTTTAGACCGGTGGAATGCCAAGGGGACTGGGAGTTTTTTATGGTCGACCATTTGAGACACGAAGGTAAGCTTTATCGACTGGTTTGGTGCTTACAGGAACATTCTCTATTTATTGGAGTAATCAACGCATTTCGGAGGTAAGTATGAAGGACAAGAAAAAAAAAGGTTTTCCGGACGAACAAACACTGAAGAGAATCCGGGAGAAACTTTCTGATCCAGACTATGAGGGAGGAAGCTTCATTGTATCCGAGGACGCCTCTGAAGTTGATCGTGCGAAATACCAACTATGCCAGCTTATCGCAAGGTATCAGCGCGAGCATGGCCTTCTTCAAAAGCAGGTCGCCGAAAAGTTGGGGATCGACGAAGCTCGCATTAGTGAAATTCTTCGAGGAAAAATTGAGGGGTTTACGTTGGATCGGTTGGTTTCTTATGCCGAAGAGCTTTACGATAACATTCAAGTTAAAATCGTTGCGGCATAGGACCGCTCGTCGCTGACGCCATCAGGCGAATTCATAGCCTGAATGGTCAAACGTGTCTAGGCTATCCCGGTTGACGTAGTTCTGGCGAGTCGAACGAGTCCCTTTAAGTCGTGGGCAAGTTCTTTTAGGACGTTGATCTGAATCGAGTCGACAGCTGGCGCTACAGGGTTGATGCGCTCTTGGAGAGCTGTCTTGCGCTGTCCGAGCTGTTGTTTGGCCCCCTTGATGCTGAACTTTTCATTATAGAGTAGGTGCTTGATGAGGTGGAGCGTTTGAACGTCCTTAGCTGAGTAAACTCGTTGTCCAGCCCCGGTCTTCTGAGGCTTAATCTGGCGGAATTCATTTTCCCAGTATCTTAGGACATGGGATTCGACCTTGAGGAGTTCAGATACTTCACGGATTCTGAAGTATTTCTTTTCAGAAGTAAGCTCAAGGGGCGTAAATTGGAGATTCACGGGGGTGGCGATGATGGCTTCGGCGACTGGGCTGAGATTCATCTCTTCAGGAGAAATCTCAAGTTGAGGTTCATTCTCAGGGTGTCGCTTGGACTCGTTAGCGTAATTGAGGGCGTCTAAAATCATTCGGTAGCCCATTTTTTCATGAGAACTTGGCGTCTCAAAGGTGTTCTTTGATTGCTGCATGGTTCAGCCCCCCCCAATTTTTGATTTCAAAATAAAGACTTGGAATAAGTATAGGGTCGACGTCAAAAATCCACAAGGGCTAGGATCGGATCTGAGCGTCGTGCTTATCTTTAAGGGTTTGGAGCATGCGTTCTTTGAGGTCTGTGATTTCAGAGTCTTTTAGGGTCCGATCTTGGGCCACAAACTGGAGCCTAAAGGCCACGCTTTTCTTGTCTTCCGGGATATTCGCCCCTTCATAGACATCAAAGAGAGTGAGTTGGGAAAGCAATCCTCCACCAGAATTGCGGATGGTTTCCATTAAGCTTGCACTAGGTAGGTTCTTGTCGACGACCAGGGCCACGTCCAATTCAATCGGAGGAAATTTAGACGGGATCACGTATTTCGTAATGGTCTTTTCATATTTTTTGATGGCCGCAAGATTTAATTCAAATAACACTACGGGTTCATCGGTTTCCAAAAGGTGTTTCTTGGTAAAGGGGTGGATTTCCCCGATGGTTCCAACTTCTTTTAGGCCTAGCTTAAGTGTCGCACAGCGCTGAGGGTGAAAGAGTCGATTCTTTGGGTTTGGTTCATAGGCTAGATAAACGGTTGTGAGGTTGCGAATGAGAGATTCGACGATTCCTTTCATATGAAAGAAATCACCGGCTACGTTCTCCGATCTCCAGCCTGCCGGGAAAACATTGCCACTGAGCAGCGCGGCAACCCACGGGGTTTCTTTGATCCCTGTTTCTTCGGACGTATCGCGTTCGTAAACTCGCGCCACTTCAAAAATCCGCTGATTCTTTGTCTTACGATTCAAATTATACTGGTACGTCTGAAGAAGCGAAGGCAACAGCGTTTGCCGCATGAGCTTCATTTCTTCGCTGATTGGGTTCTTAAGGCTGATATGGCCTGTCGTGTCGATCCCGCAACGGTGTAACCACGCTTCAGACGTGAAACTGTAGTGGATCGTCTCTCGGAACCCGAGTCCGATCATCATTTTCTTAGCTCGCCATTCAAAATCCAGTTCCGCATCATCAATACGTTCTAAGGAAGCGTTGGTCGTTGTAATTTTCTGAGGAATATTTTCATAACCAACGAGTCGGGCGACCTCTTCAATGATATCGATCGATTCTTTAAGGTCTGGACGAAAATGCGGCAAAGTGATCGAAAGAATATTCCAGGATTTTTTCTGGCCAACGATTGCGATAGCTTCGAGATGTTCCACAATGGCTTCCGCCGTTAGGCTTTCAATGCCAATGACCCGTCTTACGTCGCGCATATCAAGAGCAATGCGGTCTTCTTTAATGCCCTCTTCTCGAGTGTCGATGGGCGGATGGTAAACATTGCCATGCGCTAAATCTCTTAAAAGTGACGAAGCTCGTTCGCCTGCGGTCGCAACGGCCACAAGGTCTCGTCCTTTTTCAAAACGTTTCGACGAATCTGTCTGGATTCCAAGTCTTCGAGCTGTTCTGCGGATTTGATCCGGACAGAAAGAGGCGCTTTCGAGCAAAATCGACGTGGTGTCGTCTTCGACTTGAGTGTTGGCTCCGCCCATGATTCCCGCAAGGGCAATAGGCCTCTCGCCGTCCATAATTAAGATGTCACCCGGCTCAAGCCGTGCCATCTCACCGTTGAGGAGCATAAAATCCATTGTCTGACGGCAAGGAGCGACTCTCACGCCACCCGATTCAATTTTCCGAAGATCAAAAGCATGCAGAGGTTGGCCATATTCCAGCATGACGAAATTCGTGATATCGACGATATTATTGATGGGTTTGATATTAACGGTCTGTAACCGAGTCTTGAGCCAGTCCGGGCTATCAGCAACTTTCAAGCCATCAATGATTCGGGCAACATACCGAGGGCAAATCTCAGGATTTTCAACCTCAACTTTAACAATCGCCGACGTGCGATGAGCGGAGTTAGTAAACTTCGTAATTTTTGGCTCGCGCACTTTCGTATTGAGCAAGGGGGCTGCCTCGCGGGCGAGTCCGATCATGCCTAAGCAATCAGGTCGATTAGGCGTAATTTCAAATTCAATAATCGAATCGTCAGAACCACCCAGTAATTCAGATAAGAGATGTCCGACAACTGAGTGCTTAGGTAATTTCAGAATTCCCTCGGAATCATCGGAAATCCCAAGCTCCTTGCCGGAACAAATCATTCCGTTGGATTCAACGCCACGAATCGACGATACCTTGATGTTGAGATCTCCGGGTAGGGTCGCTCCAGGGAGCGCGACGGGGACTAGATCCCCTTCGGCAATATTCTTGGCGCCGCAGACGATTTGCTTCGTGGAGGCACCGGCTTCCAACGAAACTAAAACGTGGGTAATTTGTAGTCTATCGGCGTTAGGATGCTTCTCAATCTTTTCAATTCGCCCAATGATAATATTTTCAAGCGATGCCGCGGGTCTTCGGATCGACGCAACGCTAATTCCCCTCATCGTCATTTTTTGGGCAAGCTCATGAGCGTCAATCTTAATGTCTGCTTTGGCGAGATAATCTTTAAGCCATTGTACTGAAACTAACATCAGAACTGCTCCAGCATTCTTAAATCATTTTCAAAAAGTGATCTGAGGTCGTCCATCCCGTATTTCAGCATGGTGATACGTTCTAGGCCCATTCCAAACGCAAAACCTGTGTACTGATCAGGGTCGTAACCAACGCCTTTAAAGACATTGGGGTGGACCATTCCACACCCACCAATTTCTAACCAACCCGTCGAGCCACAGATTCGGCATTCTTTACCGCTACCCCGGCATTGGATGCATTGCATGTCGACTTCGGCGCTGGGTTCAGTGAACGGAAAAAAACTCGGGCGAAATCTAAGGGGGCGTGCTCCAAATAGCGATTTTACGAGGGTGTACAAGACGCCTTTCAAATCTGCCAACGAAATATGGTTATCAACCATTAGCCCTTCCATCTGGTGGAACATCGGCGTATGAGTCACGTCATAATCCGCGCGATAAACTTTTCCTACGGCGACCATCTGAAGTGGAGGCTTTTGGTTCTTCATGGTCCTAATTTGTACCGGCGAGGTATGCGATCTAAGCAAGATTGGAGGTTCAATATAAAACGTATCTTGTAGGTCGCGGGCTGGATGATTTTCGGGAGTGTTCAGTGCCTCGAAATTAAAATATTCAGTTTCGACTTCTGGTCCCGTTAGGACAGAGAAGCCCATTTGTCGCATGCACTGCATGGACTCTTCAATGGTTCGGCTAATGGGATGAAGAGAACCAATGGAACTAAAGGAAACTCCAGGTAGGGTGCAGTCGATCGGGGGAGCGTTCTTGAGCTCCTTATCGAGCTCCTTCTCTTGGAGCTGGTGTTGTCGGGTTCGGAGCGATTTTTCACACTCGTCTTTGAGTTGGTTTAAAACAGCTCCGAAGTGTTTTCGCTTATCTTGGTCAAGCGTACCGAGTTGGTGGAGAAGGGTCGTTAATAAGCCCTTCTTACCAAGGTAATGAACGCGAAGCTTCTCAAGGTCAGACGGGTTCTGCGCATCTGAGATCTTGTTGGTAGCTTCCGCCCGAATTCTGTCTATATTTTCAATCATGCAGCTTGCGGCTGCTGTAGAAGCGCCACAAGCTGAGAGAAATGGTCAGGGTGTCGAACCGCAAGATCTGCAAGGATCTTTCGATCAAGTTCCACCTGGGCTTTTTTCAGCCCGGAAATAAACCGTGAATAGCTCAGGTTGTGGGGTCTACAGGCAGCATTAATCCTAATTTGCCAAAGGTAGCGCATTTCTCGCTTTTTAACCCTACGGTCACGATAAGCATAACGATCGGCGCGATTAGTATATTCACGCGCGACCTTTACGATTTTCCGTGCACTTCCGTAGAAGCCTTCTGCCCGGTCTAAAATCTTTTTTCTTTTATTGCGCCCTGCTGGGCCTCGTTTAACTCGAGGCATAACTTCTTCCTCTTAAAACGGTTAAGCCAAAAGCATCCGCTTAACTTGCCTGAGATTACTCTCATGAACCATTACGTTCTTACGCAAGCGGCGTCCTCGTTTGGCACTTTTGTGTTCATTAATATGATTTTTGCAAGCTTGTGAGCGTTTGATTCTTCCGGAGCCCATTACGATAAAACGCTTCTTAGCGCTCGATTTGGTTTTCATCTTCGGCATATCAGCATACCCCTCACAAGGCCTATCAATAAAATTCTTACTCAGCGCTCGGCGTTTCAGAGCTTTTAACTTTGGTCTTCTGACCCGGCGCCGGTGCAAAGAGCAAGGAAAGAATCTTTCCCTCCATCTTTGGACTTTGGATGACAATACCGGATGTTCCCACCATGTCAACGACTTGCTTGAGTAATGTATGGCCAATCGCTGCGTGAGCGGCTTCTCGTCCTCTAAAACGGATCGAAACTCTAACCTTATTGCCGTCTCCCAGGAATTCTCGGATGTGTTTTACCTTGTGTTCAACGTCGTGAGTATCCGTTTGAGGGCGGAACTGAATTTCCTTCATGACGGTAACCACTTGATTTTTCTTGGCTTGTTTTGCCTTCTTTTTGATTTGGTATTTATGTTTTCCGTAATCAAGGATCTTACACACGGGCGGCACAGATCCCGGGGATACCTCAGCGAGGTCTAACCCTTGGGTCTGGGCTAATTCAATTGCCTTACGCAAGTCCATGATCCCGAGTTGGCTGCCGTCGGCACCAATGACTCGGACATCGCGGGCCCGGATTCGGTAGTTAATGCGAAGGTCGTCGCTGCTACCGGATTTAGATTTCATGTAGGGTGGCTTAGAAGGGGGGGTAATTGGGTTAATGGGCTTTTCCTCCAGGGATTAATTGCGGCTCTAGGACCTTCCTAAAGCCATCTAGTGTTAAATCGCTGAGATTTTCGCCGGATGTTTTTCGAGCCGTAAGGGTGTTCCCCTCGACTTCTTTTTGGCCAATCACGATCATCCAGGGGATCCGTTTAACTTGAGCTTCTCGGATTTTATAGCTGAGTTTCTCATTCCTACTATCAAACACGGCCCGCAATCCCCATGATTGCATCGTTTCAAGCATGGCTTCACAGTAGGGGACTTGGTCTTGAGTCACATTTAGGATTGTGACTTGGGTTGGGCTTAACCAAAGGGGAAGGTGCCCGGCATAGTGCTCGATTAGAATTCCCATGAATCGTTCAACACTTCCAAGGATGGCACGGTGGATCATAATTGGCCGTTTGTTCTTACCATCGGAATCGACGTAGTTGATATCAAAGCGCTCAGGCAGATTGGAATCAAGTTGAATGGTACCGCATTGCCAGGATCGTCCAAGGCTATCTCGGACATGAAACTCAACCTTAGGGCCATAAAAGGCGCCTTCTTTGGGCGCTATCGTAAAGGGAATATTGGCTTCTGTGAGGGCGCCTTCAAGCGCCTTAATGGAGTGGTCCCAAGATTCCACGGTACCCATGAATTCATCCGGGCGTGTCGCGAGTTTGACATCGACCTCAAAATCAAAGCGTTTATAGGTTTGAAAGGTATGTTCAACGACTGATTTAACTTCGTCTTTGATCTGTTCCGGAGCACAGAATATATGGCCGTCATCTTGGCTAAAATTCCGTACCCTAAGGATGCCGTGGGTGACGCCAGCCCGCTCATTGCGATGAAGTTTACTGAACTCAGCGAATCGAATGGGTAGGTCTCGGTAGCTATGCTTGGTTGAGCGAAAAAGCATGACATGTCCAGGGCAGTTCATGGGCTTAAGCGCCATTTCATTTGGGCCATCTTCTTTTACAAAGAACATGTTTTCGCTGTAGTGGTCCATATGGCCACTTGTTTTCCATAGCTCAGTGCTCATGAGCTGGGGGCAGATCACTTCCTGATACCCTTTTTCAAGAAGCTCTTTGCGCATGAATCCCGTGAGCAGGTTATAGACCATCGCACCATTCGGTAAGAAAAAAGGCATCGCAGGCGCAATGGGTAGGAACGTGAATAGCTCGAGCTCAGCGCCTAGTTTTCGATGGTCCCTTTTTCGGGCTTCGTCTAAGCGAAATAAATAATCATTCAGCTGCTTTTCGTTGGCCCAAGCGGTTCCATAAATACGCTGGAGCATCTTATTCTTTTCGTCACCTCGCCAGTAGGCACCGGCAAGCGAAAGAAGTTTAAAATGTCCGAGTCGAGCCGTATTGGGGACATGGGGTCCCCGGCATAGGTCAATAAAATCACCCTGTTGGTACGCACTAACTGTCTCTTTCGGATCGAAGCTCTCAATGAGTTCGATCTTGTAGAGTTCTTTCATAGATCGGAAAAGTTCGATGGCAGCCTTGGGCTGAAGTTCCTTGCGCTCGATTTTAAGCCCCTGCTTTGCAATCTCGTGCATCCGTTTCTCAATCGTCTCTAGAGCTTCGGGTTGAAGAGGTTTGGGAAAATCAACATCGTAATAAAATCCATCCTCAATCACGGGACCGATCGTAATCTGCGCGTCAGGGTAGAGGTCCTTAATTGCCTGCGCCAGTAAATGAGCGGTGGAATGTCGGATGACTTCAAGGGCTTCAGCCGACGTCGGGGTAATCATTTTAATGGCTGCGTCTTGAGTGATCGCCCTTGAAAGATCAATCACCTGCCCGTCGAGCTGAGCTGCAAGTGCGTCATTTGCGAGGCGTTTGCCAATGCTAGCTGCCACGTCCAAGGCAGTGGTGCCGGATGGGTATTGGCGTACGGAACCGTCTGGTAAGGTCAGTTGAATCTGTTTCATGAGCGAACAAACTTACGGCTGGTCATGAGTGGCAGGGAGGGTGAAAAAAGGATTCGATCAGAAAACACGTCATCAACTTTTTACTCTATAGCGCCATTCAAGATGAAATCAAGATTTATCTCTATTGCCAGGAATTCTCGGTGAACTGGAAAGCGTTTCATGACCTGGCTGGTTATGGGTGGGCTGAGCGCGCCCTGCCGATTAATACTGCGCTGCGCAATGCGGCTCTCGAGAGCTGGGATTTACCCATGGCGTGCTCAGCTCGAATCCCCTATAATAAAAGGTAGAATCAAAGTCAGATTTTTATCTTCTTACTCATATTGATTGGGCTCATGATGAATCTTCTTAAGATTGCACTGCTCTGTGTCCTCACGTTCTCTGCCGTTGTCTTTGGCAGTGAGGGAATCATCGAGGAGCAACTTAAAGAAATTGGCAGTGTTCCCAATCAAGAAGTCATGGTGGTTCAAAGGAAATATACTACCAAACAGTGGAGGCATGAGTTCACTCCGGTTCAGTTTGGTGGCATTCCTTTTGGAACCGTGCGGCGGACTTTGTTTGGTGGGGCATCCTACACCTTGCATGCGAATGATTGGCTTGGGTTTGAGCTCATTAACTTTATTTATACTAAGACTTTTTTTAGTAGCTTTACCGACGATATTAATAATCATAAAGACCCGGCAAGAAACCAGCTTGATATCAAGCCTGATTATCAAAAACTTCTCTACTTTGTGACAACAGGGGTTCAGATAACTCCCATTTACGGGAAACTAAGCACCTTATCGCGTTGGATCGCCTACATGGAGCCGTATTTTTCTCTTGGGGTAGGTTTTGCTAAAACGGAAACCAATCAGTACATGGCCTTTTCCCCTGGGATTGGAATGCGCGTCTTCTTTCGCGAGTGGGTGTCCATGAGGGTCGATTTTAGGAATTATCTCTATACAGAAACTTTTGAAACACGAACAGCAGCTAGAACCGAAACGTCTCAACTCCGTAATAATTACGCAGTGATGTTGAGTCTCAGTTTCTGGTTACCAAAAATGCCGGGGTAAACCCATGGTCCAAAGACATCGCAGATCTTTTTTCTTAGCATTCATCTTTACGCTGGGGCTTCAAGCCGCTCCGTCAAGGAGTTCAAGTCCCTTTGAACAGGGAAGACTCAGCTATGAAAGTGGCAATTATGTAAGAGCGCTGGATCAATTCTCTCGCGTGATTCGCTCACCAGGCAATGCTGGTGAGCGCAACCGGGCATACTATTTTCAGGGATTAACTCTGTTTGAGATGGGCTTGTATTATTCCAGTTTTGTATCCTTTCGAAATGTTCTGGTTGCTGCTGACGATAAGAGCCGCGACGTTTTAGAAAAGGCGATTAAGAACGCTGTCGTTATCGTTGATAAGCTGAATATGGTCGAAAAAATGGGCAAGATCTTAAAGAATATGCCCCCCAATCTTATCCCCAGCTCGGTCAGTGGTTTTAGCCACTATGCGATTGGAGTTTATGAATTCAAACGTGGCAATATGGATGGCGCATCGGGTTATTTGAAGTCCGTGCACCCAGAATCTCCAGTCTATCCCAAGGCACTCTTGTATTTGGGGATCTCAGCGACAAAGAAGAAGGATCGCAAAGAGGCGGCGTACTACTTTAACCGGCTACTTGAGTTAACGACGGGGAAACGAGAGAGTTTTGACCTCCAAGAATTGGCCCGTCTTAATTTGGCTCGGACAGTTTATTCGGCTGGAAATATGGAAAAAGCGATTGAGATTTACAGCCAATTCCTAAGTTCGTCTCCCCATTGGTTAACCGTTTTGCTTGAGGCGAGTTGGCCGCTGATGCGCGTGTCCGATACCACTGTGTCATTGGGTAACTTACATACGGTGATTTCGCCCTACTATCGCGACGAGTTACTCGGTGAAGGGTACCTGCTTCGGTCGACGATTCTGTACTCGCTCTGTAAATACGAAGAAATGAGAAAAACTCTGAATCAGTTTTTTGAAATCTACGATCCCATCCTTCGGGATATGCAGAAAGAAGCTCGAAGCCTCAGTGGCGGAGCCGCTTTCTATAGCGCCTTCACAACTGAGAACGGCTTGAACCAAGCTTTTAGGAACTTTGCCAAGCGAGATATCGGAATTCAGAATGACCAAAAGGTAATCACGCTTCTTGTGACGGAGCGCCGCAAGCTGGCTAAGCTGAATCGGATACCGCAGATGCGTCGTATGGCGGAGCTCATTGATGCTGCTCAGAAAGAACTTACGACTGGTATTGGTGGGGATCTACAGGTCATGCATCAGACGAAGTTGCGCGATCTTTTGTCCCAGCGAGAACAGGCGAATTATCTCAAAGTTGAGATCGTGACTGGCGAAAAAGAATTAGTGGAAGGGCAGAAGGGGTTGCCACCCAAGCGAGTCGTAGACGTTGAGACGACTGTGTCAGCGGGTTACCACTTCTGGCCTTTTAAGGGCGAATATTGGGAAGACGAGTTGGGGGCTTATGTGTACACGACAGAAAGTAGTTGTATTCAGTAGTTTTCTTTTGGCTGCGTCTTTTTCGATGGTTGATACCGTTGAGGCTGCGCGAAAAAAGACGGTGAATCCGCGCGCGAGCTCGCCTGTAAAAAAATCGTCGTCTACAGCTAGCTATCAAAATTTTAATCTTCCTACTGCTCATAAAATCTACGCAACACCGGAATCCTCAACTGCTTTTGCGAGCGATCGGGTCAAGTTACATGGAAAATCGATAAAGTTAGATATTCCAACCTTCAATGCCACTCAGTTTGCCTTTGCTAAAGAAACCTTTCTGTCGGAAAAGCGCGACGAAGCAATACGGTTACTTCGTCAGCAATTAGACAGTGGGTATCAGGTCAACCGAGACAATATGCTACTTCGCTTAGGCCAACTCTATGCGGAGAAGTACATGGAATTATCGTACAAAGAGAATGAAGTGTTTACGGAGCAGATTAATGATTACGAAGCCAAGAAGGGAAAGGATAAGAAAGCCAAAGCCCCTGGCCTTGATAACCGACGGTCTAAACAGTATCTGACCGACGCTCTGAGAATATTCTATCAATTGGAGAAGGGCTATCCCAAACATCCCAAGATGGATGAAATCGTCTATTTCATCGGTTTCGTCGAGTTGGAATCCAATAATCAAAAAAGAGGAGTTCGTTATTTAGAACGGCTTCTTAAAGATTACCCACGGTCAAAGAAATATGAAGAGGCGCTTCTCTATTTAGGGGATCATTATTTCGAGTCGCTTAAATTCAAGCTCGCGTATGAAAAGTATGCTGGTCTTGCTCGGAGAAAGAATTCCGAACTGTACGATTATTGTCTTTACAAGATTTCCTGGTGTCAGCTCAATTTGGGGCAGGCTGAAAAGGGTCTTGATAACATGAAGTCGCTTGTCAAAAGGCTCGAGGGAACTGAGGAGAAGGCAAAGTTCAACTTAAAGGAACAGGCAGTCCGAGATCTTATCGTTTTCTACACGGAGCTTGGCCAGGTCGACGAGGCGATGGATTTCTATACGTCGATTATGGGTCGTGATAAAGCCTTCGAAAATTTAAGGCTCATGGCGGATATTCTAAAATCTAAAGCAAAAGACGAAGCGGCGATTAAGGCCTATGACCGATTGCTTGCCGAGTATGGTGACGCCGCTGAGGCGCCAAAGTTTGAGTTAGGCCGGTACGATTCGGCTGCGCGTCTTGGGAAGAGAAAATCAGCCATAGAAGATCTGGAAACCGCCCTCATAAGATACGGTTCAGAATCCCCTTGGCTTAAGAACATGCCCAAAGAGAAGCGAGATGAGGCCGCTGAGAATAGTGAGTTGTTGCGTGCCGAAGTGACTCGAGTTGCCATGTTTAGTCATCAGGTAGCTCAGAAGGGTAAGGAGAAAGCTGGGTTTGAAACAGCGGTGAGATTGTACCGAGCCCTAGTTGAAAATTATCCCAAACATCCTGAGCGACGAAACCTTCTCTTCTATCAGGCGGAAATTCGGTATAACCAAGGTAAATGGTCCGAAGCGGCTGAAGATTATCTCGTGGTTTCGAAAATGGAACCCAAGGATAAAATGACAGATGACTCCGTTTATAATGCTCTGTTGGCTTTGGATAACTTAACTGAAAAAGCGCCAACCTTAGAAAGGTTCAATAAGGACGACCAAAAGAAAGTAGTCCCAACTCCCCAGACAATTACTGAGAATGAGAAACGGTTTCTCAGTATCGCCGACCGCTACATCAAGGAATACCCCAAGGCGACGCATGTCGTGGACGTTAAGTTCCGTGTTGCTTCGTTGTATTACACGAGGTTTCATTGGGATGAAGCCCAGCCTAGGTTGAAGGATATCGCCGTTAATTACCCCAAACACCGTTCGGCAACGACAGCGGCCCATCTTGTTTTAGATATTTACAATATGAAAAGTGATTATGCGTCGTTAGGCCAGAACGCTCAGGAGTTTGCGAGTCACAAGGAGCTGGGGGATGATAAATTTCGTAACGAAATGAATCAAATTCAGAATGAAATTTCGTTTAAGGTGATTGAGAAGCTTGAAGCTGGCAATCGTTGGAAAGATGCGGGCGATGCCTATTACGATTTCTTTAAAAAGAATCCTCAGAGTACGCTTGCTGAACAATCGCTTTACAACGCATATGTTAGTTATGATAAGGCGTCGTCGTCCCAGTTGGCAGCCGAGACATCTCGGTTATTTTTAGCCAAGTACCCCAACAGTGAGCATAGTGAACGATTTCGTCTTGCGCAGGCAAAAGAATCTGAGAGGATCCATGATTATCAGGGGGCTTATGAGGGCTATCTAGCCTTTTGGAAAAAGTATCCAAAATCCAAAGAGGCGATTAAAGCGTTGTATAACGCCGCGGTATTTGGGGAGGTTTTGGAAAAAAACCAAAGTTCTCTCGAGCTTTATGAGGATTTCCTAAAGGTTGCGAAATCAAATGACGACGAAAAACGGTCCATCCTAATCAGTCAGGCCAAGCTGCATCGTCGGCTTGGGCATTGGGATAAAACGACAAAAATCTACCGGCAACTAGCGGCACAGGCCAAAACTAAGAGCGATAAAATGTCGATTTTGGGAGAGTTGACTCGGCAGTATGATGTCGCTGGGCGTTCGTCAGATAAAAATAACCTAATCCGTGAGTTGGTTGGCCTCTATGATCAAGGAGCCACGGACGCTAAGATTGGTATTGCGCTTTTCTATGTAGCCGAAGCGAAGTTTAGGGCAGTGGACCGGAAGAAAGCGAAGTACTTTGAAATCCCGCTGCGATTTCCACCTGAAGATCTTTTATATCTCATGAAACGAAAGCAGAAGGCTCTAGCTCAGCTTGGAGCAGAGTATGATTCCGTGACCACGATCGGGGCACCAGAGTGGGGGGTTGCGTCAATCTGGGAGAAGGCGGCGGCGTATGAGCATTTTGCGCAGACTTATCGCAAGGTGAAAGTGACTGGCAAGTATAAGGGCCAGGAAAAGGAAGAGGCCGAAAAGAGCTTAAAGGATATCGAAGAGAAACTCATTGTTCCCATGGATAAGCAGCATGTTGAATTGGTGAATCTTTGTACGGAACGGGCTATTAACTTTCGTGTTGATAATGAGTTTTCGCAGAAATGCTTTGGTAAGCTCAAGGACACGCAGAAGGATTTAGCAAGGGCTGAGGTGAATGGAGTCATGCCGCAACCCATTTATTGGAGCACCTACACTCGGCGTTGAGGAGGCGATTTTGATTTTACGCATGAAACTTCTTTTAAGTATCTTGGTATTGGGCTCTGCCTTTTTGGCTGGCAGTAAGCTCATAGCCTCCGATGATACCATGCCGATTTTTAGAGATTTGGCCTTACTCTCTGATATTGGAGAGTCCGAGTACCACCCTGATCGCGTGATTGCAGAGGCAAAACTCACGAAGTGGTCAGCCAAAGAGCCTGACCCAACTGATACCGATGCCTACCTCGAGTTTCTTTCGGTTCTGGCGTTAGCGGGCAAGAAGGAAAATGGAGAGGGAAAAATTAGGGCATATTTGGCAAAGTTTCCAGAGGAATCTCGCGGGCTTTTCATTTACGGAGTGTATTCGGTCCGTGTTGGCAAACGCGCGCTGGCAGAATTTATTTTTGATCGGCTTGAAAAGGACTCAAAGTTTCCTTGGAAGTCCCAGCTCATGAATAACTTAGCCCTACTTGCGTGGAAGGATGGCAACAAGCGACTAGCTGAGAGTTATTGGGAAAAGGCCGCTCAGCTCGAACCTGTCTCCCCAGCAGCCTTAGTTAATTTAGGGGCAACCTATCTTAAGAGTCGCAGTTACGCTGCAGCGCAGGGTCTATTTGAGAAGGCGCTCACTCAAGATGATTCCTTTGAAGATGCCGCTCTTGGACTGGGAGTTTGTCTTGAGGGGCAAGGAAAATTTGAAGACGCTGCTAAGACCTATGCCAAGTATGCTGATAAGCACTCGGCAGGGCTATCCTTGATCTTTAATCACGCAGTATTACTAGGAACTAGGATGGATCGTCGACAAGATGCGGCAGATCTAATGCAGCGTTACATACAACTTGGCGGTAGAGAGACAGCGAGGGCTCATGAATTCATTCAAGGATGGCGATAAGATAGTAGATATTCGGACGGAATCTATGATGGGCAAGTCTAAGATGAAAATGTTTGTGGCCTTATTGTTTTGGGTAGTGGCGGTTTCGCCGTCGTTCGCCGAAAAGGGTGATGCGCAAAAAAAATCGTCTGGGGCGGGGACCGCTAAAACTCGAGAAGAGGGCGGCTTCGTCATTGAGAAACGTTCAGATGGTAGTACCATTAAGTATAAGAAAAAATCCGAGTTCGATTTTGAGGGGGCTAATATCGAAGGTCTCTATAATAAACCATCTGGCTCGTATATTTCGAATATTAAGGATGTGAAGGCTAGAAGTATTATTCGCATACGAGATAACTTTGATGCCGAGGTGATTGATTCGGCAAGGTTAGTGAAATAAAACTTATGGAAGCTAAAGCGCACTCCGTAACACCAGTCCGACTAGATATTCTGGATAGTAAGGGCGGAGTCTTGCATACGAGTGAGTACCTTAAGGAAAAGATCGTGATTGGTCGGATCCTGTCGGCAGACTTGCGTATTGATGACCCTCGCGTGTCTCGCATTCATGCCTTGATCGAAGTTCGTGCCGATTCCTTGGTGATCACTGATTTGGCGAGTAGCCATGGAACGTTTCTAGGCGGCAAAAAAATTGTCGAAAGTAAAATCAAGTTTGGAGATGTGTTTAAGGTTGGTTATATCGAGATAAAGGTTTCGAAAGGTACTGGCAAAGTTTCTACGAGTGGGCTAGTTTTCGAGGGCAGTCCTGTCGAAGAGGGTGAGAAAACCCTGATCAATATCGACCGAAAGAAAATGGAAGATCTCGATCGACGGCTGAATGACCGTCGCTTAGAGAATGTTTTTCCTGGTGAAACTCGTCTTGACGATCGTAGATCGGGTGATCGAAGAATTGAACAGCGAAAAGGCGAGCGGCGAGTTAAGAAGACAGACGTCTCTAAGTTGCCTGACGGAGAACGCCGATCCGGTACGGACAGGCGCGCCACGGATGATAGTAGTCGCCGGGTGGGTGAGCGCCGACGTGGTGATCGTCGTGTTTTTGATATAACCAGCTTAGAACGGCGCATTGATGATCGTCGGACGCGTCAGCGCGATGATGATGTGTTGCCTGAAGAATTAGAGATGGCCTTTGAGGCCCCCGATCATGCTCGGGAACTCGAGCTGACTGTTCTTTGGGGCGATCATATTTTAGATGTATCGAACTATGCTGACCCTATTGTGCTCACGGTGGGAGAGAGCCCACGCAACGAATATATTATTCCGAGCGAGGGGATTCCGGACGAGTTCCCGTTGGTTACGATTGAGGAAGATGGCACTGCCCATTTGAGTTTCACTGAAGGAATGCGCGGGACCGTACGAGCTCGTGATGCGGTCTACCCCCTTGAGAAACTTCGCGAAGAAAAATTTATTAAACGCAATGGTGAATACTACTCCGTAGCCTTGAAACAGGATGATTTTGCGAAGCTGAGTATTGGTACGATCAATTTTTTCATGCTCTATGTAAAGCCCGCACCTCGCATCATGCCTCCACCTTGGTTTGAGCGAGATGTCTTTTTAATGAGAACCATGATTGGTTCCATTATTTTTGCGCTGCTATTCTTTGTCATGTTGTATTTCATTCCTCAGCCTGTGCCTGTGACGATTGAACAGATTCCAGAGAGATTTCAGAAGATTGTGATTAAGAACCGTCCCAAGATACCGGATGCGATCATCGCTAAAAATGAAAAACCAGTCGAAGGTGGCTCCGTTAAGGGAGAAGGCGGTGCTGCTAAGGGTGATGAGGGTAAAGCTGGCAAGGAGACTAAAACACCCGAGAAAAAGGAAACTCCCCAGGCGATGACGCCCAAAGTCCCAAAAGTGACGCCGGCGCCCCAAGTGGCGAAGCCGGTTGCGAAACCGCCACCTCGGGAACGTAAGGTTGTAGATGAGGATCGGGCGAAGAAAGTTGGGTTACTTAAAACTTTCGCCGATAGTAAGGCATTGAAAGACTTAGTTGCCAATTCGCAAGCCAATCAAACGGCCGGAATGGATGATTTTGGTAAGGCGGTTACGGGCGCGCGTGGCAAGACAATTGAAGATGTCGGTGGTGCCGGAGGTCAAGGCCTTAAAGGGGTTGATTTAGGTGCCGGGGGCAAGACGATTGGTATTGATGGTCCTTCGACTAAGGGTCTGGGCCGTGGTGGCGAAGGCTCGGGAGCGGGCGAAGGAATTTCGGGTCCCGGTCGCTTAGGCATTAAGGGCGAGCACGCTGTCAATTTTTCCAGTGAGAATGTTCAAGTCCTTTCAGGTCTATCCAAGGATATTATCAACGCCGTTGTCCAGAGGCATCGCTCTGAGATTCGTGCGTGCTATGATGCGGCCCTTCAACGTAATCCAAATATTCGTGGGAAGGTTGTGATGGCATTCAGTATTCAACCTAATGGAATTGTCTCTGCGACGTCTGTGAAGGAAAGTAGTGTGGGTGACCGTGGTCTAGACGGATGTATCTCATCGAGAATTAGGACTTGGGTCTTTCCGAAGCCTGAGGCGCCGGTGGTAACCGAGGTCACCGCTTTTCCATTCTATTTAAGCCCAGCCAATTAATCCTGGCTTTCCTCGAAGAAGGCTGAGAGATCTGAAATATTCTCTTTGGTTGGTTTCTCCTCTTCTTCTACTAAAACTGCGATCTGAGCCTGCTCTCGATTCGATTCAGTCTCTTCGCGGTCAAGCTCGCTGACTAAATTTTCCCACGAATCCTCTGTCGGAGCAAAAACAGATGCCCCTGAATTCTCCTCTGGCTCAATCACCGGGTTCCATCGACTTTGAATCAGATTGAGAAACCCGGGGCTTATAAAATCCTGTGAAGGAATTGTTACGGCGACCTCTCGGGGCTGTGTCGGTACAACCAAAGCATTGGGAATCAACTGATCTACAACCGGATTAAAATCCCGGTAATTATCAGCAGCGTACTCTCGTTCTTTCAATGCGGGGTATCGGCTGATCGGAGTGGTTGGTGAATCAGTTCGGTTATCAGACGGTAGCTTAAATACGGACGTTTCCGTTTGATTAAAGGCTGGAACAGGGTTGTACGACACGGGTGGGGCTCCAGGCGAATTCGAGATCAAGTTTGCGACTGGGATGGGTGTTTGAGACGGTAAAACTGTCGGAGTCCATTCAGGCGTAGGAATGGGGGGAGTGTAGGAAATCGGGGCTGGCATTGGTTGGGTTCGGTTATTCGGCAAAGAAGAAGTCGGTTTGGTTTCCTTGTAGGGCGCTTTTTTTTCAGTAACGACTGACTTCTCAGTGAGAATCGGCTTTTCTTTAACCTTAACTTTGTAGCGTTCTTCTTTTTTGGAATTGATTTCCTCTGTGATGGCGGCAATTTTCAGGTCCAGTTCCGCTTTGGTTTCCGTAGACTCCGATTGTCCGTCAGTCTTAGTTTTAATATCTCCTAGAATTTCAAGCCTTTCGGTCAATTCGTCGATATTCAAAGCCTTTAAGACAGATTCAGTCATCTCCTTAAGATTTTCTTGAATCTCTTTAAAATCAATTTTGCCTAATACGTCTGAGGCAAAATCTTTAAGTGTCTTAGTCGAATCCGTCGACTCAGATTCTGATTCTGATTCGGAGCTCGCGTGCGTCGGGGCTACAGTTTTAGGGTCATCCGTTGTCGTTGCGGCTCGACAAATTGGGAATGCTAAATGGAGTAGAAGTGCTCCTCGAAGCAAAGACAAAAGCATTAGAATAATCTCCTTACTTTTCTAATACGTGCAAGCCTTCGGCCAATTGAGTTTGTGCTCGGATATTCGCGTTAACTCAAGGTCTACAGCCCGCTTTGAAAGGTGGAAAAAATATAGGCCTGATCGACTGGGTGAAATTCAGACAGCGAGTCCGAAGCTTGACAGTGCTCAGGTGGCCAGTAAGTGCATGGTTTCTTACTCTAAATATATCTTAGGGTTGCTCTCATTAAGAATACGCATGAATCATCAACAAAAAAACCGAAATCTAAAAGGTGCCCGTCGACTTTCCACACCTCCCAATCGGGAGGTGTGGAAAGTCGACGGGCACCTTTTAGATTTCTTTTGATCGTGTGGATGTGGTCTGGTTAGAAAAATTAATAGTTTGAGGGATAACCCTGGCCAGCAAATATTGGTAACTGCCCGTAACTTGGGTAGGACGTCTTGCCGCTGTACTGTGACCATGAACGATAATTCATCAGGTACAACCAGTAGAGTTGAGAGTCTTGATTCATGTTGCGGTACGTGTGAGAGATCACTGGGTTGTACCAAGTCGAAACTCGATTCAGGCAGCGGGCTAACGTCGATACCATTGCCTGGTAATTTGCCGCTGTAACTGGAATCGCTTTTGCCATCTGGGCGCATTGAGCGGCCTCATCCTGTGGCATTCGTGGTACGGCTGCTCCGTCCCAAAGATTCTGAGAATATTGGGGAACACTTGTGGCTCCGCGAAATCCTGTTGGCGCAGCTTCAGTGTATCCCTTGCTGACGCCTCGGGCATACTGAGCTAAGATCGCCTGTGATTTGCTCTGTTGAGCTGCCATCGATGGAGAAACCGGTGCTTTCTGACATCCGACTAGAGCTGTGACGAAGATTGCGATGACTAAGTTGCGTTTCATATTATTTCTCCTTCTAACTAATTTCACATCCGATTGCGTTTAGTACCCTTGAGAAAACATTTGTAAAAGTTGATACAAACCCGAATCAGTTTGTTGATAAAGTTCATTCTGCCCCTGAGACCAATAAGTCTGTTGGGATGTGTTCTGCTGGGAAATATTTCTGAAGCATCGAACCAAGGCCATCTGTGCTGCCTGGAAATGGCTTTCAATGGTTCCACCAATTAATCCTTTCGATGGATCATAGGCCGCGACCCATTGGTGGCATTGGCTCATCTTGCCCATGGTGTTCATTCCCATGCCAAAGAAGTAATTCGAATTCATATCTGGATTCATGGTCGTACTGGGCTCAATGCACGAAGACCCTGTTGCTAACCCACTATCCTGATTGAGGCAGTTCTGCTGAGTCGTGTTCAAGTTAGTCGAACTAATCGTAGTCGTTGTCGTTGGTTGAGGGTCACTTGCCGTTGAAAAATCAAAGAGGTTCCCAACCGCGGTAGGGGCGGTGGTCGTTGCGGTTGAAGTGGAGGACGGAAGGCTAAATGTTGTGCCCGAGCTATTGGATGAATTAGAGCTCTGCGCATCAAGTGCCTTATTACTGCTACAGCTAATCGCTGCGACAAGCATGACAGCTAGAATAATGCGAGTTGAGTATTTCTCGATGCGGTATATCCATAACTGAGACTTCATAGTTAACTCCAAAAGTTGTTTCACCAGACTGCGTATTCTATTCAGATACAATTGCAAGGGCTGGGCCATCTGCGATGTATGCCCGGGGGTCTTAAGAGTCGCAGGGTGTGAATGTTAGATAAGAAGACGATTAAGTGCCTGTATTCTAGCGGTGCCTAGAGGGTATACAGTAGAACGCCCTATGATAGTAAATAGTTAGCCAGATGCTCTGAAAACCATCGAAGTTTTGACAGGTTGTCTAATAGGTACGCGGTTACTTTTAGTAC